>Ga0116210_1000057_pt1 | contig 104462 bp, 95 predicted proteins | sample TshhotsprinmetaG_FD_94483 | JGI IMG/M metagenome (GOLD analysis project Ga0116210, IMG submission 94483) | Hot spring microbial communities from South Africa to study Microbial Dark Matter (Phase II) - Tshipise hot spring metaG | ecosystem: Environmental > Aquatic > Thermal springs > Hot... | reverse complement strand
TGACGATATATGGAAGCGCTTTCGGCGCGACAAGAGGCTCATCGTACGTGAAATTCGGTAGCGTGAAAGCCTCATCCTACGTGTCGTGGTCGAACACCCAGATTAAGGTGAAGGTGCCCGGAGGGATTTCGGGGAAAGTCTCTGTAACGGTCACGACCCCAGGAGGAACCTCTAACTCAAAGACATTCAGCGTGATGCCCACGATCTCATCAATCTCCCCTACCTCCGGACGCGTGGGGACAACGGTGACGATATATGGAAGCGCTTTCGGCGCGACAAGAGGCTCATCGTACGTGAAATTCGGTAGCGTGAAAGCCTCATCCTACGTGTCGTGGTCGAACACCCAGATTAAGGTGAAGGTGCCTTCGGGGATACTCGGCGAGGTGAGCGTCACCGTCACGACAACAGGGGGCAAATCCAATTCCAAAACGTTCGGCATCACAAACTTTTAGGATTTTTCAATATTAAAGTAAATTTTAGGACCTGGATTGTCTCAATTTCCGGTGTATCCTTCCGCGAAATACCAGCTTCGTGACGGGGCTTGAATGCCTATTGCCGAATGCCCCCCAACAGCCGAGCCGTAAGCGAAGTACATCGCCCGCTCTGCGGCAAAAGGCGCACCACTTATGCTCAGCATCCTTGTTGAGAATTCCGCCGAATCAAGTCCAGCAACTGCGTCAGCATGAATCGTGAATCTCGCATTTGGCGGTATTACGTCTTCTCTTGAAATCATGTACCCGTCAGACCGCAAGAATTCAGTTCTTACATTTATCGAATTCGAGTGGGGATTCATTACAAGCAAAAAAGTGTCGAAACTCCCCGCGCTATATCCTTCCGCGAAATAGAATTGTTTTGAAAGGCTGCTCAAGCCAACGGTCTCATGCCCGCCGTCTCTTTCAGCAGTGACAAAATACACCGACCTTTCGGCGGCAACCGCCAGATCGGAATCAATCTCAATGGAGAACTCAGCGGAAGCGAAATTGGTCATATCATCTACTCTGAAAGTGAACCTCTTTCGCGGCTCAAGTCGAACCAAAACCACCTCCACAAAACCATCAGACCTCAAGAAACGAATCTTCACTTTCGCCGAGTAAGGATTCGGGTTGGCAAGGAGCAGATAGGTGTCGAAATCTCCCGCGGTGTATCCTTCGGCAAAATACCATTTTTTCGAAAGCGTGGTCACACCCGGCGAGTTGTGTCCGCCCTTCTTTCCGCCGTAGTTGAAGTACATCGAGCGTTCGCAAACGATCTTTTCATCCGAATCGACAACCGCGGAGACTGACTTCCCGAAAAGCCCGCCAATTGCCCGATAGTTTATGGTGTATCTCGAACGCGGAGGGATGAAGAAATCTTTTATTACTGGCGTGTAGCCCTCCCGCAGGAAATCAACCGTTACTCTCGCCTCAGAATCATTTGGATTTTGTATGAGAAGATACGTATCAAAATCATCCGACAAATAACCTTCCGCAAGATACCACTTACTGGAAGGCTTCGTAACGCCAGGAGAACAGGAGCCGCCATCCCATCTTCCACCGTATTTGAAGTAAATCGACCGCTCCGCGATGATTGGTTCCCGCCCTTTGACAGAAGCGCTCACACCTTTACCGTATACGTAGCGATTAACCCAGACGGTTTCCCTTGAGTGTGGCCTAAGATACCTCCACGTTGAAACCTCGTTACCTTGCTCGTCCATAAAAGTGATATCTACCCGATTCGTTTTCTCGGAAGGATTACAGACAAGAAGGTATTCGTTAAAATTCGAGGGCGCGACCACGGGTGGAGCGGGCGGAGGTTCCAGACCCGTTCTAATCGTGGCAGAGTGTTTCGGGTCTCTCCTGAACATCGGCCAGGGGAAAAGTTTTGCTTTTTTACCTTTCCCCCAGTTCACCGGACCCAAATCAAACACGTAATAAGCCCCGCCGGGAATGCTTCCGCCCGGCCTATCGCCAGTCCCGAAAGCCACCTCAACCCTTCCATCCCTGTCGAAATCACCCACCACAGGAGTGGTCACCACAAAATTGTTCATTACCTGGTTCCAGAGCACTCTTCCCTGGAAATCCCAGGCGCGGATCTCTATGCCGCAACCCGCTATGATGTCAGGATTCCCATCACCGTTGACATCCCCGAGCACCGGCGATCCCATCATGGGTCCCCCGACTCCCCTGATGGCAAGAGCCACCCGTCCGTCGGGCTTAAAAGCCATTATGCCGTCTTCACCTATTCCGTTTACCGGATTGCAGGCCACAACGATCTCGCGGATTCCATCACCGTCAATGTCACCAATCGCCGGGGAAGAGAACACGGAGGCCATGGTCACGACCGGCCACCCGGGAAGCTCGGAGCCGTCGTGTCGGAAACCATAGACCCTGTGACCTTCCGTGGAGATTCTGCCAGTCGCCTTGTAGTAATGTCCCGTTCCAACGAATATCTCGTAAAGCCCGTCTCCATTCACGTCCGCCACGGAGGGAGAGGACCATATTACCTCAGGTGAAATCTTCGGGAATCCCGGGAAGATTGACCCGTTGTGTCTGAAAGCGTAAAGCAAGCCACCCGGTGGATAAGGCCAGCCGCTCCCGCCTGTGGAGTCCGCCCCGATTATCACCTCGGTCAGCCCGTCGTAATCCAGGTCAGCAAGGGCGGGGGATGACCATATGGTGTCTTTGTTGTTGTACGGAAACCCCGGCAAACCCGCACCGTAATAACTCCAGCATTCAACAGTATGCCCGTATGTCCCCACAACGATATCGCTTGAGCCGTCGCCGTTTACGTCACCTATGGACGGGGATGAGAATACCCCCACATATCCATAAGCGTTGGGAGTCATTTTCGGCCAGCCCCAATGACCGAGTACGTTCCCCCGGCAATCCAGGCCCCAAACGCGACCGTTTAGATCACCAACCCAAACTTCCATGTATCCGTCACCATCAACGTCATGGCACGCCGGGGCACCCTGTATGGGAGCGCCAGCATAAAAATTCCATTTAAGACCTGCGCTCGGGTTGAAGCAGTAAAGCTGACCATTCAAGTTTCCGACAAGTATCTCGTCAATACCGTCTCTGTCGATATCGGCAGCTGTCAGGTGCGCCTGATAGAAACTTGAGTTTGCCGGATACACTCCTTTAAGCGGTCTTTCAAGTCCGGATGCGTACTTTATCGAATATGCGGACGGCGCGAACATAATCGGGGCAAAAAGACAGAGAACGGCGTAAAACGCAAGTATCTTGCGAAAACGTGCACGTCTGCAAATCATGAGAAAACATCTCCGAAAATGTTTAAACATTACCGTAGATTGCCGTAGGCTCCCGCCTCTTTTATCTGTTATCGAAACAACTCTGGTCTAACTTTATGCGCAATCAGTACTACTTTTAGGAATCAAACGGTTGATGAATAATCAAGGCAGGCCAGCCGAGGTGGTGAGCTCACGCGCCAGATTTGAGGAGCATCCAATCGAGACCGAAATATAGGTAAGACGCCGTGATGCCGAGGTGGTGAGCTCACGCGCCCGATTTGAGGGGTTCCCACCACCATCTGTTCTCAACATACCATCTGACGGTCTCTTCGAGCATGGACTCAAAATCTTTCCTTGGCTCAAACCCCAAAGAGCGGATTTTGGAGGTCTCGAGTGAATATCTTCTATCGTGTCCCGGCCTGTCCTCCACGTGCTGGATTAAAGACTCCGGCTTGGAGAGAAATTTCAGGATCAAACGGGTAATCTCTATGTTCGTTCTTTCCTGCTCTCCCCCGACATTGTAAATCTCCCCCGGCTTCCCCTTCTCAAGCACCAGCGCGATCGCCCGAGCATTATCCATTACGTAAAGCCAGTCTCTAACATTCAACCCATCACCGTAAAGCGGGAGCTTCTCATCCTCCAGTGCATTCGTGATGAAAAGCGGAATAAGTTTTTCGGGATACTGGTAAGGACCGAAATTGTTGCTCGACCTCGTGATCACAACCGGCAGCCCGTAAGTCACGAAATAGGAGCGGGCAATCAGGTCAGCTGCCGCTTTGCTCGCCGAGTAGGGACTGTTGGGACAAAGCGGAGAATCCTCGGTGAAAGAGCCCTCTTCGATGCTCCCGTAAACCTCATCAGTTGAGATTTGAACGAACTTTCCGACGCCGTGTTTTCTGCAGGCCTCAAGCAGAGAGAATGTCCCAAAAACATCCGTTTGAATAAACTCCTTCGGTCCCGTGATTGAGCGGTCCACGTGGCTTTCCGCCGCAAAGTTCAAAATGGCGTCGAATCCTCTGGAAATGAGTCTGTCAACAAGCTCCTCATCGCAGATATCGCCATGTATGAACTCATAGTCGAAGCGCCCCTCAATATCCTTGAGATTCTCCGGGTTTCCCGCATAGGTGAGCTTGTCAAGGTTTACAATCTTGATATCAGGAAAAGAGTTAAACATATACCTAATGAAGTTGGAGCCTATAAAACCGCAGCCGCCCGTGACAAGAATTTTCCGCAAAGCTATCACCTAACCCATCTTGATTTTCCAGTCGTAAGGAATTTCCACGCTGTCAGGAGAAAGCGTTTCGATGTCGGGATTATCTCTGTCATAAGGCTTGTCCGAGATCACAAGCAAGACTGCTTCGCGGTCGCTTACGCACTTGTACCCGTGATATACCCCAGGCGGAATCCTGACAAGAAGCGGCTTGTGCTCTCCGAGAAAGACCTGCATGAGCTCGCCACGCGAAGAAGAATTCTCTCGCGGGTCAAACAGGACGAGCTTGGCCATCCCTTGCGCACAAAGTACGTTCTCGCTTTTCCGTTCATGCTTATGCCATGCCTTCACGACACCGGGATAAGCTGCCGAGAGATGCAAATCCCCGAAGCCCACGAAGACATCTTCATCGCAGTTCATTACCGCGATGGAGTAACCCCGTTCATTCGCTTCAATCTTAAGTTCTTTTATCAAAACTCCTTCAATCATCTTCACTTCCTCGAATTATGTCACGCCGTTTAAATCCCAACAAAAAATCTTGAAATTGAGCCAAAGTCTTAAAGTATCCCAACCCTCGAGTTATCCCCAAGCATGAACCGGTAAACCGCTGGCTTGGCGGGCGAGCGCTCCACAACAACATTCGTCCCTATCAAACTGTCCTCAATTCTTCCGGGAATATCCTTTATGACGCTTCTTTCCAGAATTATGCTGTGCTCGATCTCGGAGTTCATTATCTCGACATCGAAATACACTGACGTGAACGGACCGATAAATGAGTTCACTATCCTCGCTCTCTCCCCAATTATCGCGGGACCTCTTATGGTGCTCTCTATTATCTCTGCCCCCTCCTCTATCACCACTTTGCCCAATACATTTGATTTTTTATCAACATATCCTTTATGTGAGCTCTCTATGGTCTCAAGCATTATCCGGTTTGCCTCGAGCATGTCCTCAAGCCTTCCAGTATCCTTCCACCAACCCTCGATTATATGCGGATCAACCTCATATCCGTTGTCTATTAGCCACTGAATCGCGTCAGTGATCTCGAGTTCCTCTCTCCATGAAGGTCTAATAGCCTTGACGGCCTTGAAAATGTTCGAGTCGAACATATAAACGCCCACGAGTGCAAGATCGCTCGGCGGTTCCTTCGGCTTCTCAACAAGGCGGACAACCCTTCCGTTTTCGAGCTGCGCCACGCCGAACAATCTCGGGTCGCTTACCCTGGCTAAAAGTATCTCGCTGTTAGGCTTGTTCTCTTTGAACTCATCGACTAGGCTCTTGATCCCGTCCTTTATTAGGTTATCGCCCAGGTACATCACGAATGACTGATCCTTAAGAAAATCCTCGGAAACGAGCACCGCGTGCGCAAGCCCCAAAGGTTCTTCCTGGTGTATGTAGGAGACTTTGAGACCCCATTTGGAGCCGTCTCCAACAGCCTGCATTATCTCCTTGCGCGTCTCGCCAACAACTATTCCCACATCCTCTATACCCGCCTCTTTTATGGCTTCAAGACCGTAAAAAAGGACAGGCTTGTTCGCTATTGGAACGAGCTGCTTCGCCATCGTGTGCGTGATGGGTCTCAATCTCGTTCCAGTACCACCGCACAGCACGAGAGCCTTCATGTTATCCCCTTTTTGTTAGAAATTCGGACACCTCCCAGCAACTTGATGATATTAACATCAGCGCATTTCTATCTCAAGGCGAGCGCCTGCCGGGCTTTGTTCACATAAAATAAACGAGTCAAAATCAATTAGGGGTCTCTTCCGCCATCCAATAAGCAGCCAACTGGGGGAAAGAGAAATTCTGGACAACCCGTCTTCTTGAATTATTTTCTATTCAGGGAAAAGGAGACCGGAAACGGTTGTCAGTTCTAAACCGCGCGACCTTATCTCGTTAACCAACTGTGGGAGAACCGAAACGGTCTTATCCCCCATAGTATGCATAAGTATTATGTCCCCATGATGCAGGCCCGATATGACATTCGATATTATCTGCGAGCTGGAAACATTGATTTCCCAGTCCCTCGCGTCTTTTGACCACATCACTATCAAGTAACCGCAGCGGGCGACAACCTGCCTCACCCTCTCATCCATGGCGCCGAACGGTGGTCGAAAATAAGCGGCCAGCTCACGACCACACGTATCACGCACAAGCGCCTCGGTCTGACGGAGTTCGTTTTCGATTTCGGCATCGGATATACGCGTAAACCAGGCATGGGTAAGGGAATGGCTCGCGATCTCGAAATTTCTCCTTGCCATTAATTTAAGCAATTCCTTATTGTTCGGACACCATGCCCCGCATACGAAAAAAGTGGCGGGAATCTTTAGCTCAGTGAGCTTATCTATGAGTAAACGGGTGCGGGGCTCCTTCATGGTACCGGTATCGAACGTTAGGGCGATTCTGTTTCCAGCTTGCTCGACCCTACGTATTACCGTCGGTTGAATGGGAGGGCCAGGCTTTGGAGGATGAGGAATGAAGAAAGGCTCACCTTCGCCTATGAATGAAACACAACCCGGGTAAACCGAATATGGCCTTAAGAATCCTGACTGCCTGATTGATGATAAACCCCGTATTTTTTCGCTTCCCGAACCTTTGTTGCTACTTCCCTTTTGTCTCGGAGGAATAAAGCCGATTCCAACGGGTTGAACCGGGCTATTCCCCCCGGCAAGAAGACTGTAAATCCTGCCTCCTGAAGGCCCGATTACGTTCACGCATCTACCCGAGCCTCGATTGCGGCTGGAAACAACCACGGTTATCAACAGGAATGAAAAAATCCACGTAAACACGAGAACGGCTACTGTTTTCCAGAACCTATCTTTCGCTTTTTTCAAGTTGGACCGTTCCCCTGAATCATCTTGAAAAACCAGCCAGTTGAGTAGATAATCACCGGTTTCAAATCGCGAGAAAACGATAAGTATCAACCTCAGCAATTATATATGCCGTTATTATATGTAGATAGCCGCAATTTTCCCCTTATCCACACGATCGTCCAAAATCAGCTAATCTTTGCCCCATCCATCATAAAGACCGGAAATCACGCTCATAATTCAATATCCGGTGTAGCCTTCAGCGAAATACCACTCTCTTCCAGCGTCAGGGACGCCAGCGCTGAGATGACCACCCTCTCGCCCTTTCTGGGCTGAAAAATATCTGAAATACATCGCCCTTTCTGCGACAATCCCCACATTGTTCTTAGACCTTATCAAAGCCGAAAACTCGTCGTTTGCGATTTCAGGGATATGGTCTGCGCACAAGGTCAGTCTCGACATCGGAGGAATGCTCAATGACTTGGTGACCGATTTCCCTGAGGGCTTGGTGAACCGGACCTCCACGAATGATTTTTCATTTGATGGATTTTGCATCAAGAAATACGTGTCGAATTCGCCTCCAGTATACCCTTCGGCGAAATACCATTTTGAGGAAGGACTTGCAATTCCATTTCCGTCATGCGCGCCGAAGTAGCCCCGGTAGCTGAAATACATCGACCTTTCCACCACAATAGGAACTTTGTTGGTCGACCAAATCTTGGTCGAGAAACCCATCTGTGAAATCCCTGGCACCTTTCTCGCGTCAATCGTGTGTCTCGATCTTCCCCTGAGGGTATAGGATTTCTCAATCCTGTACCCGTCTTCGCGCATGAAAATAGCTTTAACCTTAGCCGGAGAGTCACCCGGGTTAAAAAGGAGAATATAAGTGTCAAAATCCCCACCCGTGTATCCCTCGGCAAGATGCCATTTAGTTGAGGGCTTTGTGCAACCGGACTCCGAATTGCCGTCAGACGCCCTGCCTCGAGTAAAGTATAAAGCCCTCTCGGCCACAACTGGGATTCCGTTTGTTGACTCCACGATCGTGGATACCTCGGTATCCGAAAAGCCCGGGAGGTCGTCGATGCGCAGGGTAGCTCTCGATTGAGGCGAAAGTACGCTTGAGCACGCCTGCATTTTACCCTCATGCGAGAAACATTGAATTCGCAATTTTGCCAGAGAACCGGAGGGATTGGCAATGAGAATGTAGGTGTCAAACCCTCCCGCAGTGTAGCCTTCCGCAAAGTACCATCGCTTCGCTGGAACGGGCGCGCCCGAGCAGCCGCTGCCCCCGGTCCCCGAACCGTAATCGAAGTACATCGTCCTTTCGCATACTATCGGTCTTTCAGCGGACACGAAAGTCGAGTGCTCGGCGTATTGAAGGTAATCGTTTACCCTGAGCGTAAATCTCGAGTTCCCCGCCAAATCGATGGAATGCTTTGAGGTGCCGCCGTCCCGCTCCATGAAGATGAAATTAATGTGGTTGCGCTCGCCCGAGGAATTGTACAAAAGGATGTATTCATCGAACTTCGCTAAAGGCAAGTCAAACAGCGCGCTCGGGAGACCAAGGCGTGAGGAGAGAACTCTCCCCTTTACTTTCACGGTTTTATAAGACCCCCTCAGATATGCTTCGTCAACCCTACCACCGGGAGTCCTACTTACTATGTCTATCGCTTTTAAAGCCCCGATGTTGGTATCAGAATAAGCGTTAAGTCTCGATTCAATCTCGGATTTTCGCAAACGTAGAGTCCATTGGAACTGGGGAGAACGACTGCAGTATTGGTCGGGTTTTCCCCTGAGATAAGAAACGGGTTTTCCCCCCCACACATCCTCGTTGTTTTCAGTGTGACCTCCACAGCTGCCATGGTAAGCGGCGATTATCGGGTGTCCCCCGTAGGTCAGGATTTCACCGGCCGTTTCATTTACCGCCCTTACTGAGTTTGGAAATCTGGATATGTCCTTGTTCTCGTTGAAAGCCTGGCAGCATCCACCGCTTGAGCATATGTCAAAACCCTGCGAGGAATGCTTTCCGCGCTCGATGCAGGAAAGTGCGTAAGTCCTTGCCGCGACATAAAGAACTTTCAACCCCTCGTAGGGATATGTGTCAGGTTCCTCGGCAAGCCTGTATAAATACTGCCGCAACGGATAGACCCTTATTCGCCCATCCCTGCAGAGAACCCTGATGGGGCGTTCCTCATCCGTTTTGCCGAACTGAACCCCGGTGTAGTAATAATTCAGGATCTGTCTGTATGAATGACCCTCGCGTGCGCGATATAAGACGCCATCCATACAGAGCCCCACTCCGTGAGCCCTGCCTCTGCCGTTAAATAAATACACCGGATCGGGCGCTGGGTTGAAGCTTAAGACTTCGGAACCGCCGACGGAAAAATATCCAAAAATTAGAGCCGACAGAAAAATGAAAATGAGGATATTCTCTTTTCTCATGGATCGAACCATCCTTTTTGACTTGACCTTAGCCCATCGAGAGGGGTTAACAATTATTCCCGAAATTTCCCGCTGGTCATCTACATTCCCGTATAACCTTCCGCGAAATACCAGTAAGGGCAAATTTGCGATATTCCTGGCGCAGAGGAACCACCCGTGATGCCGCCGTATTTGAAATACATTGACCGCTCCGCTATCAACTCTCTGTCGGTTTCAATGCGTAGGGAAAACTCGGCTTTCTCAAGACCCTTAACACTGTCGGCGCAGATAGTAAACCTCGAGTTTGCGGCAATTCTGAACTCGCGCTTTATGTTCTTGCCGGTAGCAAGCATGAACTCCGCGACCACGCGCGCGCTCTTTTTCCCCGGGTTCACAATCAGAAAATAAGTATCGAAACTCTGATCCGTGTACCCTTCCGCGAAGAACCACTGCCTGGATAACCTGGCGAGCCCCAGAACGCAGTGTCCACCGCATATCTCGCCGTATTTGAAATACATGGACCTTTCAGCGATTATGGGGGCAACCGCGCAGGTCACCTCGGTGGAAAACTCGCGAGACTCAAAACCTTTTATCCTGTCAACGGCAATGGTTCTCCTCGACAGCGGTGGCATACCGATCTTCACCTTCTGGCTTTTGCCATCGGTGGCAATGAATCTTATCTCTGCGGGCACCGAGAAATTATTCGGGTTCATCAATAGAATGTAAGTGTCAAACGAATAAGCCGTGTACCCTTCGGCGAAATACCACTTCTTGCTCGGCGCCACAACCCCCGGAGAGTTGTGACCGTCCCTCACGCCGGCGTAATCGAAATACATCGAACGCTCGACTATTATGGGCACGCTCGATATTATCCTGGCTGAAAACTCCACGGAGCCCATCCCTTTCACTGAATCGACATGAATCGTCAGGCGCGACTCAGGCGAAACCTCAACAATCTGCTCAATCTTCCTTCCCGATGAAAGAAGATAATCGCACTTGACGGTGGCGCTCTTTGGCGAAGGGTTCATGATCAAGATGTAGGTGTCAAAATTGTAAGCGGTGCAGCCTTCGGCCAGATACCACTCGGCAGAAGGGCAGTTCACGCTCGCGCCACAATGTCCTCCCGGGTGGTTACCGCCGTAATTGAAATACATGGACCTCTCCGCGACCACCTCACCGCGGAGAGCGGTAACTAAAGTTGATATCTCCTGATTGTAAAAAATGTCGTCAAGCCTTAGAGTTTTCCTCGAACGAGGTTTAAGTTTTACCACGCGCTCAAACCTCTGTCCGGAGGAGAGCATAAAATCAAGCTTAGCCTGCGATTCTTCCTTACCGGGATTGGTAAGAAGTATGAAAGCGTCAAAGCCCAAAGGCTCGCACTCCTTTATCACTCGCTTACCCCAGGCAAAATTATCGTCCCAGTAGCCGGACAGGCGGTCTATGCTTACTCCTGAGTTGCTGCCTGTCGAATGTATGAAGAGGTCGTGACCGATGTAAATGCCCGCGTGATCGACGTATCCGTTTCCGCCGGACGAAGATCTCCCGAAGAAAAAAACCGGGTCCCCGGCCAGGAGTTGACTTCTCTCGACCCGCGGGTAGTTGGAGTCGCGAGCCTGGTCATCCGCGACCCTGAACATTGGATACCCGAGCTTCTCATGAAAAACGAAATAAACAAGCCCTGAGCAGTCGTAACCGCCTTCGGAGTCGCTTTCCCCACCCCACACATATGGGTATCCCATTTTCGAGAAAGCAGCATCAAGAGCGGCTTCTCTCTCCGCTCCGACGAGAGGTTGCTGGCAGTTCATCCAGTCGAAAGAGGACCTCACGTACTCGAGCCTCCAGGAGTCTATGAAATCCGCGGCTTTAAGCGTATATGCGAGTTCACCGCGCGGATATTCATCTTCTGGACGCACTCTGCTGTTTCTTCTCTTCATCTTGAGGTCGCAGGCAATGACAAGGTAGCAAGCGTAATACGGGGCTCTCGGGTTCAGCCCTTGCAAATGGGTGCACTCAAGCTCGAACCCCAGACCAATTATCAGGCTTTTGAAAACTTCCCATGTCTTTAAGTATTTGCCCGGTTTAAACGAACCGTCAGCGAAACGCTCCATTAAACCTCCGGCAACGCAGGCGGCAGCGTAAGGATATCTTTTGTCGTTCGGTGTTAAATCAGTGAACCGCACTTCCGGCAAGTCTTTCAAAGGAAGCTTGAAATAACCAACGAGCGCCCGCGCGAGTTCGATTCTTGAGGCGGGGATGTTCGGTTCGAACTGCCCGTTGTCCCTCCCCATCATATATCCTTTTGCCGTCACGTAATCTATCGCCTCAACGACCTCTGAAGGAGTATTACCCAAATCCGTGAAAGAGGATGCCAGCGAGCATGTTTCGCCTGATAACAGAAAAACGACCTGGCTTGAGGTGAGAAGAATCAAAACAACGAAAACGCAGGAAAATCGGACCTTAAGCGAAGATATCGCGCTACGGTTTTCCTTGCGCGTCTCCTCTTTATCGAGGGATTTTTCCGTAAGCCTAAAAATCCTGCTCATCGTGTCCTACCTTGTGCAGCCCTCAGCGAAATACCAAACACCGCTTGGCCGAGACGCCGTCACGCAGTGACCACCTTGCTGATTTCCCTTGTTGAAATACATTGCCCTTTCTGCAGCTATCCTCTTCTTGCTCAAAATCTCGACGGAAAACTCCTTTCCCTTAAGCCCAGTGACGTTGTTGACTTGTATCGTTTTCCTCGAAAAAGCTGGAAGAATCAAGCCAATACTTTTCACCCCAACACCGGGCAGTAGAAATCTAACCGTCACCGGCGCGCTTTCCTTATTTGGGTTCATGAGAAGAACGAAAGTGTCGAACCCCTCCCCGGTATAGCCCTCGGCAAGATATGAAGCTTTCAACGGAGCCGGGCTACCAAAACAGTTAGATCCGTCTTTTATCCCGTTATAGTTGAAGTAAACTGACCTTTCCGCTATCACTGCAATGTCGGAGTAAAGAAGCGTAGAGACGTCGGTAGACTGGAGCCCGGGAACAGAGTTTAAATGGATAGTCTTCCTGCTCATCGGCTCGACACCGAAGTAGTTGGAGATTGTCTTTCCCTCAGGCAGCATGCTCAACATATGAACCTTTGCCCTGATCTTGTTTGGATTTGATATCAATATGAATGTGTCGAATCCCTTGCCCGTGTACCCTTCCGCGAAATACCAGCGACAATAGGGCTTCGCCACGGCGCATGACGCGTGCCCACCCGATATGCCTTTGAAATCGGAGAAGTACACTGCTCTCTCCGCGACAACCGGCTTTTCCGCCAGAACCACTGTGGAAAAATCGGCATTTTCGAAACCGCGAAGCGTTGAAGTGTCAATCGTGAGTCTGGAAAGAGAGGGCAGAACGAACTCGAATGAACCGGTGTGACCGTCGGAGCGAAGAAGACGCACAGTTATCTTTGACTGCTCTTTCTGAGGGTTAAACACAAGAATAAAGGTGGAAAATCCCCATGCTGTCGAGCCTTCGGCAAGGTACCACACTTTCGATAAGCCTCTTGCGCCGCTGGAACAGTGCCCGCCATTGAAGCCGGAAAAATCGAAATACATTGACCTTTCGCATACAACCGCAACCCCGTTTTCGGAGCGAACAACGCTTGAAACATCAGCGCTTCTTATCTCCCTGTCAACGAAGATTGAGTGCCTTCCCAGTTGGAGAATCTCGAAAATCTCCTTCCTTACCCTACCGTCAGCAGCTATAAAATCAACTGCGACCTTCGCCCTCTTTGAAGAGTCGGGATTCAAGATTGAGATATACTCGCTGAAGAGCCCCGGATCACGCAGGAACTCTGCCAGACCGGCGGAGATTCCTTCGGCGATCTTCTGCCTGAAAAGAGGGTCTTTGAGAAGGTCCGCCTCTTTACTATTCGTGATAAAAGCTCCCTCAAGAAGCGCGGAAGGCATGTCGGTGTTCTTCAAGACGTAGAAACCCGCTTCCTTCACGCCACGGTTCTTAAGCCCAATGCGACTTACCACCTGGTAATGCACCGCTTTGGCAAGGATTCTGCCCTCCTCAGAATCATAGTAGCAGTAGGTCTCGGTGCCCTCCCCGCCCTGAGAGGAAGCGTTGTTATGAATGCTTAAGAAAGCCTCGGCGCCCGATGTGTTGGCTATCTTGCATCTATCCTCGAGCGAGACGTACACGTCCTTAACCCGTGTCATGACAACCTGATAACCCATACCGGTTAAAAGATTCCTTGCCCTAAGAGCGATGTCGAGATTCACGTCCTTTTCGAGAACGCCGTTCCCCACGGCGCCGGGATCCGAGCCGCCGTGACCCGGATCCAGACAAACGATAGTCCCGTCAGCCCTCAAGCTGGAAAGAGGATTCAGAAGAAACAACACCATTAACGCCGCGGCTAAAAAGGGCATAACCGGCAATCTGTATTTATGCACCAACAACCCTCCAAATAAAAAACCAGAGCAAGCTTCGAGACGAGCCTCTGCTTTCCCTGGCAAAAGGATTTGAGCTCTTAGTTCAGCTCTTTTTGGGCTCCACCTTCAAGCAGTATTGTTTTTACCGAAAACGCGCTACACCACTAAGCGCGGATACCGTCAACTCAAAAATACGGTAGCGCCTCTCCCAGCGGGCGCGCTTGCAAAAAATATTTCAACAAGTTACCGCCCGCATCCTCTAATCCCCGGGGCGCACGTTCCCCCGAAGCCGTTCGCGAAATAAACGGCCCTTTCAACTATGACAGGACCTTCTGCCAGGAGTTCGGTTGAGAATTCATTTGAATCAATGATTTCTTTAGCTCGTAGGGTGAATCGGCTTTGAGGTTTCAACTTGTATTTTCTTCTCAATGAGCTGCCATTCGGTTCCATAAACGTAAAGCTCACGACGACAGCCTCATCGGAAGGGTTTTGAACAAGAATCCATGTCTCAAAATCTCCGCCGGTGTAGCCTTCCGCGAGATACCAGGAGGTATCAGGTGAGGGAGTGCCGAGACAGGCGTGACCGTCACTTCTGTCCTTCCAGTACATAGCCCTCTCAACAAGCACTGGGCGCGATGAGGTTACCCTCGCCGACACATCGCTTTCGGGAATTATCTCGTTTACGCCGATTGTGAATCTGCATTCACCCGGAAGGTCATAGTTCCTTAATGTGGTTGACCCATCTTTTCTCATGAAACGAACGGAAATGCTCGTTGATTCTTTGGAAGGGTTCTGGACAAGAATATATTCCTCGAAACCGTAACCCGTGCAGCCCTCAGCTAAGAACCATGTTCGTGAGGTAGAAACTGCGCCGGTTGAGCAGGTGCCGGATTTCATGTTGTTGAAATACTGCGCTCTCTCCGCGATAACAGGTACCGAGCTTTCAATCAATGTTGAAACATCCCGTTCAGGCAGAATATCGTTTAGCCAAATAGTGAAACGAGAGCGCGGAGAAACGCTGAATGTTTTTCGAATATTGCCCATAGCCGGGGTCATAAAGGTTGCTTTGATCTGAGCCTGTCTATCCTCCGGATTGCAAATTAGTATATATGTGTCAAAGCCATGCGCCGTGCAGCCTTCCGCGAAATACCATTTCTGCGAAGAGGTAATCGCGCCGACTGATGCGTGACCCGCTTGCCATTCATTGAAATACATCGCCCTTTCCACAGCTATCACCTTGTCAGCTTTTATGTGCGCGCTGACCTCGCTTTCGGGAAAAATGCTGTCAACATGAATAGTGAACCTGCTTTTGCCACCGATAATGTAATCGCGCATCATGTTTTGTCCATCGGCGAGCATGAAGCGTACCTCCACTCTTGCCGAATCAGTGTTGGGATTCTGAATCAGAATGTAGGTCTCGAATCCGCCGGCGGTGTACCCTTCGGCGAGATACCATTCCTTTGAGAGATTGGGTATTGTCCTGTTGACCCAGAACTCAGAAAAATCCTCAACCTGCGTTACCAGCTTGTCCGTTGGAGCCGCGGACAATCCAACGCAATACAAACCATCATCGACAATTCTTCCAGAATCGTCTTTCCCGTCCCACCTTACTGAAATCTCCCCAGGTTCCCCTCTTGATTCACCAAATGAGCGGACCTTGTGCCTGCCCTCCCAGACCGCGGGGAAGAGACGGGATGCGGTCGAAAGTGAATACACCGCTTCGAAACTGTCATTGATTCCATCCCCATCCTGGCTTATCGCGCTGGCGCTGTTTCTTGTATTCGGTACCTTATTGACGCGCCTGGGCAACGTGCTTGGTGGTAGCAGGTGCCGATTTCTTATGGAGACAGCACCGTCTTTCGCGAATGAAATCACGGGTATTCTTGCCGCCGGATCACTGTTCTGCCAGTCCGCCATCTCGAAAATCGGGATTTTAACAGGTTTAACCGCCGGTTTGTAAAACAACCTTCCGCCAGGGACATCGAGCGAAACACCCGCAGCCGCAGAAAGTAGGCCTCCAACCGCGGCGCCTCGCGGGTAATACCCGAGCGCCTGTCCTAAACTTGGTGCCCTGGAATCAGCTGAAGCGGAGATTGTTGTCATGGTTTCACTGACGCCTCGGGCATCAGATTCGTAGCTTAAGTGGGATATTTTAGAAAACTCAAAAGAAGCGCCATTAAGCTTCGCTCCCGGATAAATGACCACATCCCAGTATCCCCCGTTTAAGTACCTTGCGAAATTCAGAAGCGCTGCCCAGTATTTCTTCACCATCATCATGGGGTCTTGACCCTCTATGGCAACGCCCAGATACAGCGCTGCCTGGTCACGCCACATGTTTTGAGAAATCCACTGCCTTTGTCTGTCGTAGGAAGTGTGTGAAGAGCCGAATTGAACTTTCGTCCTCTCTGAAGCAGAAGCGAGGTCCTTTTTTACGCGTTCGATATTCTGTGAGGAAAGACCGCAGGCAAACTCCGAGGAAAGCAGGTAAACAAGACCGTTGGAGGCGAATATGCTGTAAGCATCCCTTTCCTCATCCGGGCATCTTGAGTCTAAAGAAACGGCGAAACGGTCCGAAAGCCATGACTCTCGCTGGAGCGTCTGGTTTATCTGCATGACCCTTGATCTGCATTTATGGTAATAGCTCCAGTCGCGGACGTATTCCGCGAGCCTAGATGCGGCGTAATACGCCGAAAGGCACTTGAGGCCGAGATAAGTCTGGTCTTTAGAAAACTGCAGCGCAAATGAGGCATCGTCTATGGTGTTTGCGGTGTAGATGTCAGGTATTCCATTGTTGTTCGTATCGCACCGGAAGAGAAAATCAAGAAGGAGGCGCACGGTCGAAAACCTTCTCTTGACATAATCGCCATCACCCGTGGTTTTCCAGTACTTGTACAGAAGCAGGATGTAGTTGGCGTTCTCCTCCGCCGGCATGTCATGCGGATATACCTGGCCACCAGCAAAATCGCCCCTGCCCATGTCATGGCTTAAGTAAAAACCGTCGCCGCACTCTTTCAGGTAAAGAATCCATTGATCCATGACGCGCTTTAAGAGGTCGGGAAAATAATGGAAATAGAACCAGGCGTTGTTGTACTCCACATCGACGGTACTGTGGAATCTGCAGTCCGCTCCCTCCCAGGTGCTGAACCACTCCCTTCCGTTTTCGGAAAGCGCCCACCAGGTGTTCACAACAAAAGACTGGAATGCGTAACAGTAAAGATTCCTGAACTCGCTTACGTAAGTCGGACTCAGATAGAGGTAGTCCCTGCTTGCGATGGTGGAATCAAAAAAGGCGGACTTGCTTATCATGTCCCCGCTTTCATTGAAAGCGTAAGTTATGAGGTCGGAAAGAGAGCCAAAAGATGAAGTGTATTTGAGTTCATATGTGTCGTCGTACGCGCTGTTTTTGACGCGCAGAACACTCTGCGATATGTAACCGGCTAACACCACTCTCTTCGCGGCGGAACCGCCTGGCGGAAGATTCTCGATCCGCCATTTGAAGCCGGTGTAACCCCTTGGGAAGAAAGTGAAGAAAGGAAACCGCCAGTCATTTAGTGCAACCGGATAACCCTGGGGAGAGTAAAAATCCCATATCCTTGAACAGGTGAAATCCTCAAAATCTGATTTAGCAATTCCTTTGAACTCAATGTCAGCCGAATCAGAAGCTGGCACTAAGACCGCTTCAGTCGCGACCTTCGGGCCTGCGTGATCAATCGTCTCATCGTTGTAGCTATATACGGTCTTGTACATGTAACCCTTCGCAACCCCCGTTTCATATGAAAGCACCTGACTTGATTCAAACCAGCGCTTGTGCGGAATGGCAAAGAGCAGTTCGCCGCTCGCGTCGCTGTTCCCTCGGTTTTGCACGGTTAAATCGAGGAAAAAAACGGGCGCAGATGAGATTCTCTCCTCCCCAGGATAGAAAGGTGCTCTGAATCTCGCCGTCAGTTTAAGCGGCATTGCTTGAGAAGAACAATCATACGTATGAGAGGTCATGGTCTGTCTTTGATCAATTGATTCCCAGACTGGATAGCGGTCCGTGAAAGGCAGAGCGCGAATCTCGGATTCATGTTTGAGCGCCAAAACAAGGTCATTCAGATCCCATGTGCCCGCGCCAAGTGAGGAAATGCGCGCGGCAAGTCTCTGGGGAACAAAGTTAAGGCAAAACCTTGAGCCGAGCCTTCCCAGAAGCGTCTCGAAGCAGTTCTGGTCTTCTCCGTTTTCAAAGCGTACGGGGGAACTCATCATCTGCCGCGAGGCCGAGGCGCTGATCTCAACCACCTCGGTTGACGCGCCACGGAAGACGCGGATTGTGCATATTAAAGCCTTCCCAGCGCAGCCCGCCTCATCGGAACGGAACTGAAGGTAGAGCCTTCCCGCGTTGTTCGATCTTACAGAAAAAACTCTTTGATAGGCTCGATTCTTCCCCCCCGAAGTCTTGAATATGTCAAGTCTCTGGAGAACGCGCGAGCCCTGCAGGTAAACGTTGAAAACTCTTTTGCCCGATGACGAAAAATCAGGCTCGACGAAACTCATCTCAACGTTATAAGGATACGAAGGTCTCAAGTTAGCGAGAACGTAGGAAAAGTTTGTCCCTTCTCTAACCCGTTTAAACTTATATTCTTTTTTGGTTTGACTGTCGGTGCCCTGTACGTTTATGTTGGGAAACTCCCTCCAGGACGTGCCTCCGGCAGGAGAGTTATTCCTTAACTCCACTATTACCTGACCTTCGCCCTGGGCGAAAGCACGGGAAGTGAAAATGAAGCATGAAAGAGCAACCGCGGAAATTATTATCAGAGTTTTTAAAAACGATCTCCAGTGTATGTCCATCGTTTTATATATAACGTAACCAAAACCCTTAAGTTATGAAACCCCGGAAAAATTGTTAGAAAACGGACTCATTTTGAGGACCCATTTGCGCGCGACTTTCCAACGTTTTATCTCAGACGTTTCGGCCAAAGAAGTGAGAAGGCAGCCTTAAGGCAAAAACTTCTTCAATTTTTTCCAACCTGACTGTATTATTCTTTAGACTTGAAACAATCTCTGATAAGCGAGGGGTTTTTATGAAAATACTTTTTATCGTTAAAGAATTTCCTCACAGCAAGGTCATCGGCGGACCCATCATTATTTACAACAGAATCAAATATCTCTCCGAAAAGCACGATGTGTCCCTGCTCGCTTTCGCCGCAAACCCCACCCGGGAAGAGATTGAGTCGGTATCCGGGTACTGCCTGAACATGAGACTCATCCCCCCGCCGAAAAGGGGTGGCGCCGCTCGAAAAACGTGGGACTATCTTTTCGGTCCGGTACCACCATATTTTATGCAATTATATTCAAAGGAAATGTATGAAGCCTTACGGCAAATGGTTCGAGCAAACAAGTATGATGTTGCAATATCCGAATACTCAATGGTCGCTCAGTATCTCTACCGGAATCCTGACCTTGAGGGAATCAAGAGAATCATGTCAGTGCATGAATGCTATTACCTTGCGAGAAAAAAGGTCATAAGAGTTCAGGGTCTGGCATCGAAAGAAGGTCTTACCGCCTTGCTCCATCTGAAAGGTTTAAAGAAATACGAGTTTGACATGTATGATGACGCAGACAGGGTCTTGACTCTCACGCCCGAAGAAAAGGAGGAACTCCTCGGGCTAAGACCAACTCTCAAAATCTCTGTCATTCCTCACGGTGTCGATATAGAAAAATTCCGTCCATTTAAGAAAAAAAGTGGGCGCCCCACAGTCATGTTCCTCGGCAACTTTCTCCATGACCCGAACAGGGAAGCCGTTTTGTTCTTCGTGCAAAACAGTTGGGGTATCGTTAAAGAAAGATGCCGGGAGGCGAGGTTTCTTGTCGTGGGAAGAGGACCGACACCCGATATGATTGAGCTTGCGAGAAATGACCCCTCCATCGAAATCACCGGTCAGGTTGAGGATGTCTATCCTTACTTCTGTGAAAGCGATGTTTTTGTGTGCCCGGTTAGAATAGGCGGCGGATTCCGCGGAAAGGTGCTTGAAGCAATGGCGAGTGGAGTGCCGGTTGTCTCTACGGAACTCGGAGCTCAAGGAATTCCTTACAGGGATGGGGAGAATATGCTGATCGCCAATACCCCGGAGGAAATAGCCAGCGGTGTATTCAGGCTTCTTGAGGATAAAGCGCTTCACGATAAGATCGCCGAAAACGCTCGAAAACTTGTGGAGGAAAGATTTTCGTGGCAAAAAGGCGTGGAGATCCTTGAGGAAGTCCTTAAGGATGTGGTAGGAGAAGACGGTACAAATTGACGCTGAGAGTAGAAACCAAGGGCACAAGTCCAAGGGTAAGGTGCTCGTAAGGAGGCGCAATCAGAACCAAAAGCGTTACTTTCCAACAGATTAACGTACAGGCGTATTCTACAGGAGGTTCTGCGTGAATCGGGATTTCATCAAGAAACTGGACCCGCTACTGAAAGCGGACCTCGATTCAGAATGGTATATGGGCGCAACCAATATCAACGGTGTAACCGGTAACGGTAGGCTCACTGCCGGAATATCTTACTGGGGTGAGCTTACCGTTTTGCGTTGGCCCCGCTTGAGCCATTTCGACCATCTACGCTACCGCACGACTCATGGTTTTCCGCTTAGAAATTACGGCGTCAGGATGGATATAGACGCTCCCTCGGAAACTTACGCGCGCCTCGGAAAACCGAATGTAATCAGCCCGGACATGGGCTCTTTCGGTGGCGTTTACAATCCCGAAGAGAAAAGAGCTTCTTGGTTCCACGAGCCTGAATGGGATGCCGCTGGACGCTACGAACCTGAAGACTCCAATATCGTCATGACAACGTTTCACAATCCACGAATAGGCATAACCGTGACGCTCACAGATTTTGTACCGCCCGACAGGGACGTTTTAGTCAGGCGCTTTCTTTTGAAAAGAGAAAGCGGCGCTGGCGGCAAAAAAAGCCTCCTCTTTTCATTTATTTACTATGCTAACCTCGCGCCAAGCGCTTCTCGCGCAAGATTCTATCCGGCGGACTGGAAAATGCACGAGATGAGAAGTGATTTCCTGTGCGTTTATGATGAAGAAAAAAATGCGGTAATCCATTTTAAGCCTCAGCGCCTGCCAAAGAGACTCGCTTTTAACGCTCAAAGGGAGCTTGAAGCCCAACCTGAGAGAATAGCGGATTTCGTCAATAATCTTGATGAAGAATATCCAAGCGGCGGCATCTTCATAGCGTGGGGCTTTGACAGAAAACCTGGCGCTTTTTCCGTGGGAAAAACTCTCTATGGAAGAAAAAATGCTCAACAGGGAAACCCGTATTTTGAAGCGCTTGACGGCTCTCTTTCAATGAGACGGGTTTCGTCCTATCCGGCCTGCGCCGCGATTTCCTGCCCAGTGTCGTTTGACGAAAGAAATGAGTTTTCCGTAATGGTCATTTTTTCAATAGCCGAAAGGGCTCAAAAAGCCTTAAAAGCGTATAAAGAATCCATAGAAGAAGGATTTGACAGAATTCATAGAAGAACGATCGAGCACTGGAGCAAGCGTGCATCCTCAATAGTCTTACCCGATGCTGATGATGAAGTTTTCAAAACGCTTGCCAGAAGGTCCATCCTTGCTTTGGATATCGGCACAGACGCAACGAGCGGGGCGATCGTGGCATCTATCTCTCGCCAGCCCCAGTACTGCTTTGACTGGCCGAGAGACGGCGCCTTTTTTGACTACGCTCTGGACCTGGCTTCTTCAAACGAGCGCGTGACAAGGCACGCTTTTTTCTACGCTTCGGCTCAAATAAAAAGCAGATACAACAGAAGAAAAGACGGTAATTTCTGGGGAAATTACTACACTGACGGTAAAAAGGGTTCATTTTTAATCATCGAGATAGACGAAACGGCGCTCTGCGCGTGGAACCTCTGGCGGCACGCGCGTCACGTACCGCCCGAAGACCGCGATCTCTACCTTGAGAAAATCTACCCCACCATCAAGAACGCGGCCGAGGCGCTGTTGAGAAAGAGGCCTAAAAAGGGAGGATTCCCTGCTAAAGCAAGAGAAGATGACAACTTATTTGCGAAAACGAGAACGCTACACGGCGCGACCAGCGCTTACCTCGGACTTATTTCCGCTCATCAAGCGGGAAAACAGTTTGGGGAAAACAAATCCACTTGTGATTCCTGGATTTCCTGGGCTTATGAGATAAGGGATGCGATTGTCAGCTCATTCGATGAAAGCTCAGGGAAATTCAACAACGAGGGCTGGAGAGGGGGAACATGGGTAATCTGGCCTTCAAGGATACTTCCCTTTGAAGACGAGCGCATCCAGGCACAAGCGGAATACCTTCTTTCAAGCGTCGAGCCTTTCTTGTTGAAAGAAACACAGGGCGCTGCTTACGCCTCGGAAAAGCTTGTCGCCTGCGCGCTCGCTTTCCAAAACAGAGTAGAGATGCTCGACCGGGTAAGAAGGTGCTTGTCTATTATGGCTCATGAAGTGCCCACGCCCGGGACCGGACATTTCGGTGAGGTGGCGCTCGTTAGGGATTTCGGACGAGGAGAAAAATTTTTCCAGAACCGAACTTCGATTCCCCACCTTTGGGAGGGGACCCTCTTTTATCTTGCGCTTGCCGCCGCCTACAATCCGGAATGGTTTGATAGGGAAGATGAACCTTTTTCATGGTAGCAAAACTGCCTGTCACGCGCGGGGGATAGTTGCTCAAAATAAGGCAAGCCAACATAGTCATAACGCCCCCGCGCATAGGGGATATAGTTAAAGCGCGCGTGACCGTCTATGCGGGTCGCTAATGCCCGCACAGGGCGGGGGATATATCAGGGAGAGACGGACTTACGGGCATAACAACCCCTGCCCGTCCCGCGCGGGAGGATAGTCTGAAATCTCAATGAAGCGAAAAGATTTCGAAAATGGGGTCAGTTCTTGAATCAGACATAGCAAAAGAGCCTGAGGTCCTCGAGAGATTTCTTCTGGACTCTTTGGAAGATATTGAAGAGGCTGTCAGAATTATAGAACGAGTCCGCCCGTCTTTCCTCTACATCGTCGCGCGTGGCAGTTCGGAAAACGCCGCAAGGTACTCCCAGTACGCTTTCGGGGAAATGGCGGGAATTCCCGTGGCACTGGGAAATCCATCACTTTTCACTTTGTACTCAAAAGCTCCGGATCTTTCCGGTTCCGTTGTTTGCGCAATTTCCCAGTCAGGTCAATCTCCAGATATTGTATCTGTCGCAGAACACGCGGTGGAAAACGGGATATGCGCCATCGCCATCACAAACGACCCATCATCCCCGCTTTCCAGGCGGGCGACGCACACTGTTTGTATTAGAGCAGGCGAGAAAAGCATCGCCGCGACACAGACATATTTAAACTCTCTCGCCGCGGTTGGAATGATTGCCATCTTTCTGGGAGGACAGCGCGACAGGCTCAAAGAACTGCAATCAGTTCCTGCTGTCCTCTGCGAAACGCTTGAAAGGGGGAGCGCAGCGGAAAGTATTGCGCGGTGCCTCAAAAATCGCGATGGGCTTTTCGTTTTAGGAAGAGGTTACAATTACTCAAGCGCCCACGAGATTTCATTAAAACTTAAAGAACTCAATTATCTGCTTGCGCATCCCTATTCAACCGCTGAGTTCCTTCACGGACCGATAGCCGTGGTCGAGAAGGAGTTCCCTGTAATTATCATCTCATGCACTGGAGCTATTTCCTCGACAATCCCGATAATTTGCGAAAATCTCTCTGCCCTTGGCGCGCAAAAACTCTTCATAACAAACCACAAAATCCGCAGCCAGGAAAACGTTGAAATCTTCCAGATACCGGATTGCCCCGAGTGGGTCTCCCCGTTCCCAGTTGCGCTCGCGGGTCAGTTAATTGCCCTGAAGACAGCGGTTCTCAAGAGCATAAACCCAGATAAGCCGAGAACAATCAAGAAAATCACAAGGACAAAATAGCCACTGTCGGGGATTGATTAGGTTTAAGACGCGATATTTCCCTGTCCGCGTACCGCGCAAGTAATAGCGTTTGCCGGCCAATTCATATAAACTTATTTCAACCTACCGTCTTTCAGTCAAGGAAAGGAGTGGTACCCGATGAGCGTCCTGTATATCCCAAAGGGAGACGGCATTTATCAAACCCTTCCTGTGACCCCCGAAAACACAAGGAAATACATCGAGAGCATCCCCATTTACCGGGACGATGACGACCCGCTTTTCTGGCCACAAGAAAAGATTTACGAGATGCAAAACCAGATGTTCAAAAGGCAGATGGAATGGGTGTGGGAAGGGCACGATTATTACAAGAGAATCTTTAAGGAAAACGGCATAAAGCCTGAAGACATTCAATCGCTTGATGATCTGGAGAAGATCCCGCTCACCTACAAGAAGGATTACATGGCCGAGCCGGAAGCCTTCAGGCTGAAACCTCAAAATCCGACACTTTACGACTGGATATTCGATGTAACTTACACCACAGGCTCCACCACGGGCATGCCCACGCCTTTCTGGAACACTGTTCACGACATACACGGGATCTGGCAGATGCTCTTCAGGGGCATCAAACTTGGAGGATTCCCCCCTTACTCAAGAGGCATAAACCTCTTCCCCCTCGGACCAGTTCCACACATCGGTTTCTTCAGAGCGCGTGACATCGGCGCAATGGGCATTGGAAGTCTTAACATGTACGGGACCACGGGCATGCTGTACCCCGAGTTTCCCGTCCACCGGAGCATGGATTACGCAATGGATGTGATCGAAAAAGGAAAAGCGGAAGTCTGGCTTGGAATAGCAAGTTTCATGCGAAGGCTAATCATGAAAGCCGAAAAGGAGGGAAGGGATTTCTCGGCCACTAAGCACATTCAGGCTTTAGGTGAGCCATGTCCTCAGGCTATGCGAGATGACATGAAGCGGAGGCTCCAGAATATGGGCGCGGAGGACCCTTTCATCAGCAACTCCTATGGATTCACCGAGATGCAGGGAGCAATGCCTGAATGCACCGATTTCAGCGGCTGCCATAACCCGGCGCCGAACCTCTACTTCTTTGAGGTGGTTGACGAAAACACGGGCAAGAGACTGCCTGACGGAGAAAGGGGACTGTTTGCAATAACCCATCTCAACCGACGGGGGACAGTGCTACTGCGCTACGTCATAGGCGATCTCGGAGCGATAACACATGAGACCTGTCCTCACTGCGGACGCAACGGTGAACGTGCGATAATAGCGGTCGGAAGCACATACGCCACGCGGACATCCGAGCTTGTTAACCTCAAGGGCACCCTCATAAACCCTGAGATCCTCAGGGATGAGGTGGCGAACACCCCGGGAGTCAAAGAATACCAGATAGTTTTCACCAAGAAGGATATGGAAGATCCTTACTCGCCCGATGAGCTGGTGGTCAAAATAGCCCCCGAGGAAGGCTTCGACACCGCGAAAATGGAACAGGAAATACAGATGAAACTCATCACGGCGGTCGAGATGAGGGCAAAGGTACAGTTCGTTCCCATGGAAGAAATATACGACCCAACCGTCGCCCTCAAAGCCTACAGGGTGATAGATATGCGCCCAAAGGTGGAGTAGTCCGAAATTGAGAAGAGGGGCAATCCTGATAAGCTGAAAATCAACACGCATTGGATTTGACGCGTCAGGTAAGTGACTGGAGCAAATTTTTGCAACAACTCACCGTGAAAATTCATTGGTTCGCGCAGAAGAGTTCCCGCTAAACCGGGCAGATGCCTGCGAATGTCAGGTCGATTGCGCGAGCACATCCATAACCTTAGGCGCGGTCCCTAAACAAAAGGGGGAGGTGTCATGTTTCTTTCTTTGACGGAAGCTTCGAGACAAGCGCTCGAGGGATTGAGAGAAATTTCCACTCTCAAATGGTATGCGGTACCGCTCCTCGTGTTCGTAGCCTACATCTACGCCAAAGAGGTAAAGAAGGCTCGGCAAACCAACAATTGGGACCCGATTTTGGCCGCACTTATCCTTTTCGGGTGCGACTTTTTCAATGAGACATGGAACGGGTGGGTCTTCCATCTGACCAAAAGGTCCGCAGTCTGGACCGCGCCCGGAGAAACGGCTTACCGAATGACCATCGGCTGGAATATCGAGATCATATTTACATTTGCGCTTTTGGGTCTCGTTTATTACCATTCCCTTCTCCCGGATGAAAGGCGGAGAATCCTCGGGCTTCCGAACAGGTGGTTTATGGCTTTGTTCTTCGCCGCGTTCTGCGTATTCATCGAGGTCCTTCTCAACCTTGCTGGGCTTCTCGTATGGGAATATCCCTGGTGGAACCGAACGATCGGTGGAATATGGTTAATATTTCTGCTCGGTTACTTCTACTGGTTTGCTGCCATCAACCTCATGCTTAAACTGAAGACAATGAAAGGTAAAATCACCCTCATAGGCGTCATCTACGCGGTCCCGATCATCATGAACCTGCTTGCCTGGGGCTTGGGCTTCAGATATTAGCAATCCTCAAAAAACCATCGGTCCCCCAAAGACCATCTCGCTAATCATGCGCAGAAGTAAGCGGCGGCGTGGCTTGATAACCGTTCCTTTGGGACAAATTGCCTTTTAAAAACCTCATCCAGATGATTTCCAAAAACAACTTGACACGTCAAACCTCATAATTTAATTTATTTAGCATTGCTAAAAGTATTTGTCGAGGAGATCGGAATGAATTCCATAAACGATATAAACAGTCTTGCAGAAGACCTGATGAAAAGCGTTGAAAAGGCGTTCCGCGGCGTGAGAGCGGTTTTCAGAAGTGAGATAGAGGAACACAATCTAACCTTTCCCCAGTTCCACCTCATCAGAATACTCAGAGATCAAGGCAGCCTAACCGTCACCGAAATTTCATCCTCGATGATGATCGCTCCACCAACAGCGAGCAGAATGATAGACGCGCTATGCAGGAAAGGTTTTTTGAGAAAAGAAAAAAGCGAACATGACAGGCGCGTCACGACCGTGTCCATGACAGATAAGAGCACGAGGATACTCCAGAGAATATCGAGGAAACAGCGGCAGTTTATATCAGAGATACTGAGGAGGGAAGAATTCGACGAAATAAAACACTGTGTCTCCAATCTTGAAAAGTTAGCCGATAAATGGGTTGAACTTGCTGAAAAGAGCAGGGGGGAATCTTTCAATGAATGATAATGTGATAACTGTCGATTCTCTTGTAAAATCCTTCAACGGCGTTGTCGCGGTTAATGACGTCTCCTTCGATGTGTCCAGGGGAGAGATCTTTGGCTTCCTCGGCCCAAACGGGGCGGGAAAAACGACAACGATAAACATACTGTGCACGCTTTTGAAGCCTGATTCCGGGAGAGCGTTTGTCAACGGCTATGATGTTCTTAAATACAAGCATGAAGTAAGAGAATCCATCGGTCTTGTTTTTCAGGACCCAAGTCTCGACGATAGACTGACCGGCTGGGAAAACCTGGAGTTTCACGCTTACGTTTATCACATCCCTAAAACCGAACGGAAGAGGCGAATGATTGAAGTTCTTGACATGGTCGCGCTTACGGATCGGGCTCATGACCTTGTGAGGACCTATTCGGGGGGGATGAAAAGAAGGCTCGAGATAGCGAGAGGTCTTCTTCATTATCCGCATATTCTCTTTCTCGACGAGCCCACAATAGGCCTCGACCCTCAAACAAGAAACTACATATGGAATTACATCGAGGACCTGAAAAAGAGAGAAGAGATAACCATTTTTCTTACCACTCATTACATGGAGGAAGCGGAACACTGCGAGAGAATAGCGATAATCGACAGAGGAAAAATCATAGCGATGGACACCCCGGACAATCTTAAGAGAATGATCGGAGGGGATGTCATAAGACTTAAAACAAAGGATGATAATAGAGCGAGGAAAGAGATTCTATCGCTGTTTCCGCAAGTCGAGATGCTCCCCGATAAGGATACTATATCCTTCAAGGTCTCGAAAGGAGACGAGTTCATCCCGCCGTTAATCCGTGGGCTCGGCGTTGAAATCATATCCATCAATCTGCACCGTCCAACGCTCGACGACGTCTTTTTGAAACTTACCGGAAGGGAAATAAGAGAGGAAGGCATGGACGAAACCGCAAGTCTGAGGTTTGCCCCATTCGGAAGACCGACAAGGAGGTAGTTTTCAAGCATGGTAGAGGAACGGGTTCATATAAGCGAAAAGGAACGGTTCCCGGACCGTGGACAAAAGATGCGCCGAAGGTATACGACCGGCATTATGGTCATATGGCTGCGCGAACTTAAAAGATTCTGGCGAGACACGCCGCGAAGAATCGGGGCTTTCTTTCAGCCCATCATTTATCTGTTTCTTCTGGGTACCGGGCTTCAATCAGCGTTCAAGGTATTCGGTAGCGGCACAACCGTAAAATACGTAACGTTTATGTTCCCCGGAATTCTCGGTATGACGGTGCTGTTCACTTCAATGTTTTCCGCCATATCCATTCTATGGGATAGGGAATTCGGCTTCCTCAAAGAAGTGCTCGTATCCCCGGTTCCCCGCTCGAGCGTGGCTATCGGGAAAATCTTTGGAGGGGCAACAACCGCGGTCATGCAAGCTGCCGTTTTCATGATTCTCATGTTCATTCCGAGCATCTATGGATTCTCCCTTTCAACACTTACGAAGGCTATTCTGCTGCTCCCGGTTGCGTTCCTGCTTGCACTCGGGCTAACCTCACTCGGAGTGGCCATCGCCGCGAGGATGGAATCTTTCGAGGGGTTTCCAATCGTAATGAACTTCATACTGCTTCCTCTGTTCTTCCTTTCTGGGGCAATGTTTCCCTTGCAGGGACTGCCCGAGTGGCTTGAGATACTCACGAAAGCAAACCCCCTTTCTTACGGGGTGGACCTTCTAAGGGGAATAGCCCTCAAAGGTGTCAACCTTTCAAGCGCTCAGGCAAGCCTCGCCGGAAAGATTCCTGGGGAAGTGCTATCAAAGATTCCCCCGGATGTGCTGCAGAAAATAAAAGCGTCCGCGCCGCAAGTCCCTAAACTGCAATCACAGATTTACCCCGCCTGGCTCGATGTTGTAGTGATGGTGGGTTTTGTTGTCGTGATGATGGCAATAGCGGTGCGGCAATTCTCCAAGCAAGACTGAGGACAGCCTCCGGCAAACAAAGAGAGCTGCAAAATTTAGCGGTGATTTTCGGCAAGCGCGAAAGGCGCAAAACGCTCAACCGCTTCTCTCAGCGCAAATCTTGGTTCCAGCTGATTCCGCGGTCATGCTTTTGTATGAAGCAAAATAATAGCAAATACCGGCAGCGCTGAGGAGCATGACTGCCCCCACAAGAGAAGTGCCCGTATCGTTCAAGGCAAAACCAACGATTGATCCTAATAAAAGGGTGTGAAAGGCGAATGTATGGACCTTCGCTTTTCTCCAAAATGCAGACAGCATTTCGCTCCCGCTCTTCATCCACAAAGCGAGCACGGCGATTCCCGAAAGCAAGACAAATGATGGCAGGAGAAAATAGCTGAACTGTCTCACCTGGGTGGTGATCTTGTTTTCGAGAATTGAGAGCATTCCCGCAAACTGCCCGCTTACCGCTCTGCCCGCGTGAGATTTGAAAAAGTAAGCGTCGGTGAGGAGAATGAATGCCGTTCCGACGCAGATCAAAGAGACGATGAAGAAAATTCTTCTCTTCACCGAGATGAGCGGCTTGCCGCTTACGAAGAATGAAAAGATGAAAAGAGCAGTGAGGAAACCACCGAAATTGGCGCCTAAAGGTCCAAGACCTATCGAAAGACATACAATCGCGAAAATTATGACCGCAAGTATTATCTTTTTCCTTGAAAGCGCTTTGTCTCGACTGGCAGCATCTGCCCGGACATTTTCACCATTCTTTCCAATAAAAGAAAAAGGCTCCGGTTCAATATAACCCGCGACAGCCCACAGCGTTGCGGCAAGCGCAAGCCCCACGACCGCGTTTGTCAAACCGTAGAACCTGAAACCCTCGAGGGCGGATGAACCCAGAAGCGGTGATATGATGAGGCGAGAGCCGGTATGCAGGTCAAAAACGATAGCAAGCGCGGTAAGCGCGCATACCAAAGAAAAAGCATCCAGGCGTTTAAACCGCCTTGCAACGAAACTCGCCGCAAGACCCACAAAAACACCGAAAGATAGGCAAACCACAACAAGAACCGCTTGATTTTTGATCCCAAAAGCGGGAACAAGCAAAAAGGTTAACGGCGTAGCGGCAGCAACGAGGCTCAGGTCCCGCAGTACTGGAAACAGCCTTCTTAACCCCGTGTCTGTGATGAATCTCTTTCTGCGGTCAGCATAGTAGCCGAAGATTGTTAAGAATATAAGGATTAAAACGAAAACGATGAGCGCAACCATAAGATGCCATTTAATTCCCAACGAAACAACGAGCCTCTTTTTAAGGGCGAGCAGATACTTGACAGCCCTCTGTCTATCAACAGATCTCATAACGGAACCTGCAGCATCCAAAGGAGCTGTTATTTTGAAGAATTCACAGACTGACGGGAGGAAATCAAGATTGCTCACCAAGCCTTCCCTTTTGGTCGAACTCGATGTCAGAAGCCCGTTTCTAAATCCTTTCCCAACCGCGACAATGGGCGTCAGATAAACGCCCGCTTCGCCTTCTTCTGCAGAGGCGACCGGACTAATTATGAATAGAGCGGACGTTTTAAGGTCGAGTTCATCGGCGATCGAGTGCGCAAGTCGGTCCAATCTTGAAACAGCCTGCGCCCTCAGTTTTGAGATTCTCTCATCAGACGCTTGCCTGAAATGCCTTTCAAGCCTCGCCAAGTCACCGAACTCAACCACAATGAATCGCGCTTCTTCGAAATAACTCCTGCACGTGCTTAGCGTTCTTTGCGTGTCTGTCCTCAGGCCGCCTGGAAAATTGCTGTCGAAAAGCACTGCGCTTACCGTTATGTTGCCAGTTGGGATGCGACCGGACTTATCGCAGGCTATAAGCGGGGCGAACCTTATTCTTGCGTAGATGTCATCGGCATTTCCCACCGCAGCGCGGGTAATTCCTTCTTCTTTAAGAACGCTGCCGAGGAGACCCGGGGTTACCCCTTTGAGTCTTGTGTTCTTCCTCTTAACGTCCTCCCAGACGAGGCAGTCCACTGAGCCGTAAGAAAACTCAACACCTTCTACCCTTTCGGTTCGGGAAAGTCGCTTTGAGGAACTCGGGCTTTCCATTTCTTTTTCGTTAAGACAGAGATATGAGCCAGGAGCACCGAGGGAGGGTTTCCCGGATGACAGCGTGATATATTCCTTTCCCGTGACCTCGCTACTCTTCAGCCCTGGCGTTTGGTTTCTTGTTGCCATGAGCCCAACTGCCCAGTGCCGGCAAAAGGAGATGATATTCTCGGCCTGAGGATATGCCAGATCGTCAATTGTTAGCCTTTCTGCCACAATGACGACCAGCTTACCGGCATATTTCCGCTTCTCTCCTTCTTTAGCAGTCGCTCTGGAAAAAAAGGATAACAGGATCATCAAGACAGAAAGCGTGGTGAAAAATCTCACCAAAAAACGCGGGAAACCGCCCGCCAGTCCTTTTTTGCTTTTTCCGCATGAAAAAAAGGAAAGCATTTTCATAAACACGGGGTCATTCCCATAAAACAAAGAGAACATATTTCAGGACGTCCTGACTATTTTAGCGCCCACTCCCCTTAACTTGTCCTCGAAGCATTCGTATCCCCGGTCGATATGGTAAATATCATGCACAACGGTTTCTCCCTCGGCGCACAAACCTGCAATAACTAAAGCGGCGCCGGCTCTGAGGTCGGTAGCGGTAACGGGAGCGCCGGACAACCTTGGAACGCCGTGGATTATGGCGTGATGGTTTCTTGTCTTTATATTTGCGCCGAGACGATTGAGCTCATCTACGACCATGAACCTGTTGTCGAATATATTCTCCGTGACAAAAGATATACCCTGGGCGGTAGAAAGCAGAGCGACCATCTGGGGCTGCAGGTCAGTGGGGAAACCGGGATAAGGGAGTGTTGAAATTTCTATCCCGGTTAACTCACCGGGGATGCTCACCCTTACCCAGTTGTCCCCCACTTCGATCGCGCACCCGGCCTCCCTCATCTTCTCGAGCACTATGTCAAGATGAAGAGGATTCAATCCCTCGACCTTAACCTCTCCCCGCGTTATGGCGCCCGCTATAAGAAACGTCCCGCCCTCAACCCTGTCGCCTATCACGGTCTGTTCGGCGCTCCCCAGGTAATCAACCCCCTGAATCTCAAGGGTGTGGGTGCCGATCCCAGTTATCCTTGCCCCGAGCTTCAGAAGAAATTCTGCCAAATCCGTTATTTCGGGCTCCATCGCCGCGTTCTCGATGATAGTTGTCCCCTTGGCCATGCACGCGGCCATCAGGAGATTCTCTGTGGCGCCCACGCTCGGCAGCTCAAGATATATTCGAGCTCCTTTAAGCCTTTTGGCCTTAGCTTCAATGAAGCCGTGAAGAACAGAAATATCAGCCCCCATCTCTGTTAGCCCTTTGATATGGAGGTCAATCTGTCTTGAGCCAATGTTGCAGCCACCGGGCATCGCTACATGAGCGCTGCCGAACCTTGTAAGGATAGGTCCGAGAACGACAATGCTTGCCCTCATTTTCTGGACTATCTCATAGGGCGCTTCCGGCCTGGGATTGGAGGACGGAACGATTCTCATTGTCTTGCTTTCATGCTCAAGTTCCAATCCCATGTGAACGAGGAGCTCGCGCATGGTCCGAACGTCGGCTATATCCGGAACGTTTCTGATGACGCATTCTTCCGAAGCCATTATGGAAGCCGCCATGAGCTTTAAGGCGGAGTTCTTGGCACCGCTTACCCGCACGGACCCTTTGAGAGTTGCGCCGCCCTCAACAACGTATTTATCCATATGCCATCACCGCACAACATGTCTTTTCAGGTGTAAAAATAAACCACTCACGCTAAAAACTTATTCTAAAAACATGCGCTGGATACCTGTTAAGAATAGGAATAGACGGATAAGAAAAGCAAAAGCGGTTAACCCCGATGACTTTTCTCGAGGATTTTCTTCTTTACCTTTTTCAGCCGGAAATGGTCCTCCCTTGCCCTTTCATCAAGGGCGTTAAATATGAACTTGACTTGCTCTTGGAGCTCAGGAATGACGATGTTTTCGAGCGCGTTCACCCTTCGATTTGTTTTCTGCAACTCCTCGCCCAAACGCCTCAATCTTGTCTCGATATCGGCGCTCTGAATCATTATGTCGATAATCTCCTCAAATTTTCTCGCTGTTTGGTCCACCCGGGCGCTCACTCCCGTTATTGAGTAACCCCGCTCGAGTTCGGTTTTCACCGGGGCTTCCGCTTTCCTTATCACGGGTATCGGTACTCCCATAACGTGAGTCCCCGTTATATCGACAAGAATCTCGCCCTTCGTCGCGAGTGAAACTGACTGGAGGACCATTCTTCCCTCGACAGCTTCCGTGTACGCGAGCGCCGCCTGCGCATCTGCTGTTGCCCGCTCGAGCCTGAGGGAAAGCCGCATTGTCTCATCTATTATCGGCAGAAACTCCCTAAGCAAGGCATCCCTCTTTTTCTTCAAGAGTTCAAGCCCCTGATTGGCAAGCCTAATCTGCTGCTTTCTGAAAAGAAGCTCGCTGCGCGTGGCTTTGACTTTCTCCATAACCAATCCCGCCAAATTCGCTTTTTCGTTAAGCCAACCTATAAAAAGAGGTTATACGCGGTCAAAAAAAACGGCGCTCGGGAGGCTTAAGTCTTGCTCTTTACTGATTCCTCCTCAACAGGCCTCGCCTGAAGCACGCCTTCAGCCTTGGGCGTTTCCTCTTTGACCTCCTCGCTCACAATCTCGCCGGGGAAATAGCGCTGGATGTACTCAGTTTTAATTCTCTTGATCTCAGAAGATGGAAGCAGCGCCAGGAGATTCCAGCCGATCTCGAAGGTCTCCTCGATATCCCTGTTCTGGTCACCCTGGTTCAGGAAGTTTTCCTCGAACTCATCGGCGAACCTCAGGTAAAGCCTGTCCATCTCTGATAGCGCTTCCTCGCCTATGATTGCCACCAGCCTGCGCAGATCAACTCCTTGCGCGTAGTAGGCATAGAGCTGGTCTGCAAGTCCGCGGTGGTCCTCTCTGGTCTTTCCCTCACCTATGCCCGCATTCATAAGACGGGAAAGGCAAGGGAGAACATCTATCGGCGGGAAGATACCCTTCCTGTGGAGTGCGCGGGAGAGAACTATCTGGCCTTCGGTGATGTAGCCGGTAAGGTCGGCAATTGGGTGAGTAATGTCATCGTCAGGCATTGTCAGAATCGGAACCTGGGTTATGGAGCCCTTCTTGCCTTTTATCCTACCCGCTCTCTCGTAGATGCTTGCGAGGTCAGTGTACATATATCCCGGATACCCGCGCCTTCCCGGAACCTCCTCCCTCGCTGCCGATATCTCCCGCAGTGCCTCGCAGTAGTTCGTCATGTCAGTCAGAATAACCAAGACCTGCATGTCATGCTCAAAGGCAAGAAACTCAGCCATGGTGAGCGCGCATCTGGGAGTAATTATCCTCTCGACAGTCGGGTCTTCCGCGAGATTCAAGAAGAGCACAACCCTGTCAAGAGCGCCGGTCTCGGCGAACGACTGCTGGAAGAATGACGCTTCTCGCCTGGTGATTCCCATTGCCCCGAAGACTATTGCAAAATCCTCACCGGTTATTACTTTCGCGTTCCTAACGATAGCCGCGGCAAGCTCATTTCCTGGAAGACCGGCACCGGAGAAAATGGGGAGCTTCTGTCCTCTAACAAGTGTGTTGAGTCCGTCAATCGCGGAAATACCTGTCTGTATGAAGTCGTTCGGGTTATCCCTCATAAAGGGATTTATGGGAGCTCCGGTAACATCGAGTTCCTTCTCGGGAAAAATGGAACCCCCTCCGTCAATTGGCTCGCCCAGACCGTTTAAAACCCTGCCGAGCATTGCGGTAGAGACACCGAGCTTTATGACATCGCCCTGGAACCTAACTCTGGATTCCTTCACATCCAAACCGTGCGTCGTTCCGAAAACCTGCACGACTGCAAGGTCCCTGTCCACTTCAATTACCTGCCCGTGTTTGTTTGTTCCATCGGAGGAGATTACCTCCACCATCTCACCGTAGGACACCCCTTTAACATTCCGAACGAAGACAAGGGGACCAGCCACATCATGTATGGTTCTGTAATCGACAGTGACAAACTTATCCTGTTCCATCTCTATCTCACCTCAAAGTGCTTCAGTATCTGATAAGCTTTCTCAGCTCGGTCTGGATTTCTGTCTCGAGAAGCGCGAGTTTCTCAGGCGCCTCCTCATTTGGAATATCCTTCATTCTTGCGAGTCTCTGCCTGAAAGGTATCGCGAGGGCCTCCTTTAAAGTAACCCCCTTCACAAGCACTTCTTGGAGCAGATCGTAGTAAGTAACGATGATCTTCAACATGTGATACTGCTTCTTAGGCTCGCAGTAAGCATCGACATCGCTGAACGCAAACTGCTGAAGGAAATCCTCCCGAAGAATTCTCGCAACCTCGAGAACAGCCCTCGCGAACTCCGGTAGGGCGTCTGGTCCGACAAGCTGAACAATCTCCTGAAGCTCGTCTTCCTTTTGAAGTATCATCATCGCCTTATCCCGCACCTGCTTCCAGTCCAAGGCGATATTTTCCGCGTACCAGTCCTCGATCTGGTCGAGATAAAGAGAATAACTCTTCATCCACGAAATGGCGGGGAAATGCCTTCTGTGGGCAAGGCTCGTGTCGAGAGCCCAGAACGAGCCGGAGATGCGCAGGGAATTCTGCGTCATCGGTTCAGAGAAGTCACCACCCGGAGGAGAGACGGCTCCCACCACTGTTATTGAGCCTACCCGTCCCTCCGAACCGAGACAAACAGCCCTTCCGCATCTCTCATAAAAATCGGCAAGCCTGGTCGCGAGATAGGCTGGATATCCCTCCTCGCCGGGCATCTCCTCAAGTCTTCCCGAGACCTCCCTGAGCGCCTCTCCCCAGCGGGAAGTCGAGTCAGCCATCATCGCGACATCGTATCCCATGTCCCGGTAGTATTCCGCCATCGTTATTCCGGTGTAAATGGAAGCCTCCCTGGCAGCAACCGGCATATTGCTGGTGTTCGCAACAAGTATCGTTCTCTTCATTAGAGGAAGACCCGTACGGGTATCCTCCAGTTGCGGAAACTCGGTTAGAACATCGGTCATCTCATTGCCGCGCTCACCGCAACCTACGTAAATAACAACATCGGCCCGCGCCCACTTTGCGAGAGTCTGCTCAGTAACCGTCTTGCCCGTGCCAAATCCACCAGGGATTATACTGTACCCTCCCTGCGCCACTGGAAAGAAAGTATCGAGAATTCGAGTTCCGGTGATGAAGGGGATCTCAGGGTCAAGCTTGCGAACAACCGGACGGGCAACTCTTGCTGGCCACCTTTGAATCATTGTGAATTCTGTGCCGTCCTCGGTTACAGCAACAGTATCTGTCACTTTCATAAGCCCGCTCTTTATCTCCGCTATCCTTCCGCCCTGTCCAGGAGGCACCATGATCAAATGCCTGATAACCTCTGTTTCCTGCACATAACCTAAAGCGTCACCCGGACCCACAACCTGTCCAACCTCGGCAAGGGGTATGAACTCCCATTCCCTGTTCCTATCGAGCGGGTCAGAAACAGTCCCCCTGCTTATGTACTCACCGTATTTTTCTCCGAGCTCGGGCAACCTTCTTTGAACACCGTCATAGATCGAGGAGAGCATGCCTGGGCCGAGCTCGAGAAGCAGCGGCTGTTCGGTGCAAACTATTCTTTCGCCGACCCCAAGACCGCTAGTATCCTCATAAACCTGGACTGTAACCTCATCCCCTTCAAGCCGAATGATTTCACCTATCAAACGCAATTCGCCCACGAAGGCGACATCGTACATCTTGGCCCCAGCCATGCCTTCCGCCTGCACTACAGGTCCGGAAACCTTTGTTATCTTCCCTTCTATCACGCGCTTTCACACCCCTCTTATCGAAATCTTGCTGAAGGGCTAATGTTGTGTTATTCCCTCCTCAACGTGACATCGAAGCCGACTGCCCGGTGAACAAGTCTCGCGAGGAAAGCTTTGCGCTCACCGACAGCTCCGATTTTTTCCCTGACCGGAAGCGAAACAACAATCGGTTTATAGATTGACTCTATCTTGTTTCTCATCCTATCATCGATCAATGATAGGAAGGATTCGTTAACCGCTAAGATACCTGTCCTGTCATCCTCGATGAGCCTTGATATCTCGCGCTTCGCTTCCTCGTTATCCTCAACGACATATACATCAACCCCGGCAAGACGGAACCCGAGCGCCGTATCCGGGTCAGTAAGTACCACAACTTTATACATGCCAATCTCATTCCAATCCGTTTATCCGTTCAGGCAGCGCGCTCTGCCGGCCTTTCAACGAAGAACAGTGTTTCCTTAATTTCCTCGGGGGTCTGGCCAATCATTTTCCCCCTCAATAGAATCCTCAAGTTAATTATCTCATTCTGCTTCGCGCTCATATACCCGATAATGACACCGATTCCGAGTACATCCACGTTGCTCATGCCAACGCCTATCCTTATGAGCTCCCTTTCAAGTTCTCTGTCGAAAGCCACCACATCGATCAATTGGTACAACTCCAGAGCCCTTTCGAGCACCCTTCTGTACTGCGGGTCAGGATAAGCAAGAACAATCTGCTCGACATCCCCCATTCTTACCAGCTCGAGAAACTGCTCCTGGCTCAGGGTGCCTCCGGGTATGCAAAGCTTCATGACCTCATAATCCTCGAGTTTTAAACCGCGAATTCTCACAATAGTCGATATGTTCCGCAGGTCTATTTCGCCCACAAATATCTGCCTGACCATTTCCACATTCTTGTCTTTTTTCTTCAGCTGGTCTATTACGTCCTTAAGGTAAAATTTATCAAGGGCAAGCTCGAGCACTGCGAGGTCCTGGTCCCTGCGAACAAAATCCGGAAAATTCTCAAGAAGTGGGCGCGCGTACTTTATCCTGTTCTCCGCAAGGATATCCAGAACATCACGGAGCTCTCGCGCACCAGACATCTCCTGAAGAATGTCCATACTGATGGAACCCAGCGGTACGAGCATGCTTACGATCTCGCTGGGAACAGCGCCCCCTCTTTTTCCGCGCATTATCGTTTTTATGTTCTGTATGTCGTAGCGCGATAAGAGAATCGTGACGAGCCTGTGGGGCTCTCCTCCGGTTGAATCGAGAATCTTCTTAAAACAACTGAAAAGATTTAAGCTCAAAGCCTGATCGTAATCAGGTCTTTCAGGATTCATGAGAACTGCTTCGTTTATCTCCCGCCTGTAAACGGTCTGATCAAAGAGGTTATGGAGAGCCTCAAAGTTCTCCGCCTCGACGAGACGCATGAAGAACTCTTTCGTCAAAAGATGAGCCCTCATTCCCCTGACCCGCGCGTTAACATACCCATAGTCAGAAAGGTCAACTTTGGCCATTATTCCTTACCCCTAACATTTGTTCTCGGTCATTCCGAGAACAATATGTTCGAAATTTCGAGGCGGAGGCGTCTTTTAGCCCGTTCGAGGCGTTTTTCGAAAGTGTTGTAAACGGTTATGCTCCCGTCAGACGACATGGCGTTAAGTCCGCCGCAAGAGGCAAGGGGAACATCCGATATCCTGTACTGGATATTTTTCCCAGACAAAAACCTTTCCAAAAGAGGGCGGTCCTCAGGCCTTACCTGAAAAACAATCTCGCCGTCAATCAGCTCGATGCATTCATCAAGCAAAGCTTTGAAAATGTCAGAATACGACTCGTCTTTGCTTAGCTCAGAGATTCGTTCCTGCGCAGCTTTGAAAACATTTTCCACTGCTTCTTCACGAGCCTGGTTGACCTCTTTTTTTGCTTTTAAGGTCGCCGAATAAATCATCGCCGTGGCTTCACTTCTGAGCGCGTCCTCTATTTTCTTAAGACGCTGTCTCCTCGTCCTTGAAGCCTCGTTTTCGGCCTCCGCCATGATTCTTTTTACTTCTTCCTCGGCCTCGCTTTTAATGGTTTCGATTGCGGTTTGGGCTTTGTCTTCCAAAGCCCTCAGAATATCTTCTAAAGCCAAGCCGCTTCACTTCCCTTTTCTCAAAACCTTACTTAAGACCCGTGATCATGAACGCGATAACAAGCCCAAGGATGACCATGGTCTCGGGAATAGCCACGAGAATAATCGCGCCACCGAGAAGCTCGGGTCTCTCAGCAACCGCACCTGCCATCGCAGCCCCGATCCGAGATTGCGACATTGCCGTGGCAATCGCAGACACGCCAATCGCCAGCGCAGCGCTAAGAGCTATAAGGCCAATCTTTATTGCTTCCTGCACTACTCTTCACCTCCAGTTTTTCTGAACGGCTCATAACGGAATTTTGCCGGTTCGAAGAACTTATTGAAACTCTCAACGAGATTTAGACGAAGCGCGTGAATTGACGGGCTGAACATGGCAATCACTACCGCAAGAGTATGGAGAAGAATCGCAACAACTATACCAACGATAACACCGAAAACACCGTGCCACAACTGACGCGTCAGATCATTGGTAACCTGAGCGAGGATGACCGAAGCTAAGCCCACAGCAATGAGACGCGCGTACGAAAGAACGTTGCCCGCGCTGACAATGGTCTCTATCAGCCCTCCCATCCCTGCGCCGGCCGTCGCCATGACAACACCAACCAAAGCGAAAACTATTCCAATTGGTCCAAAGAACTTCGGTATGTACTTCGCAAGACCCAAACCGGCTACCAAGAGCCCGATAAGAAAAGTGAGACCACCAGCTTTTTCCAGGATGTGCTTCTTGTTGCCCTCGCGGTATCCGTTAATCATGCCAATGACCAACCCAACACCGATGTGAATGAAGCCGAGGGCACAGCTTACAAGCATCATAAGGGTGAAAGCCTCAAGCCTGTTTATGGGGAAAGAAATGAATGAATGCTCAGACCCAAGCAGAGGAAGATGAACCCCCCAGTGGTGGAGCGCCTTTTCGAGAAGGTCTCCGAACACCTCGAAATACAGTATGCCGAAGAAAATTGTCCATGCTCCGCTGACGGTTAGCACGTATCCGCCCATGCTCAAAAGCGGCTTGTTGCGAAACTTTTTGAAAACGAAATACCCGAGTGCTGTGATAATTATTCCGTACCCGATATCGCCAACCATTATCCCGAAGAAAATGGGGAAGAATATGGCGAAAACCACAGTTGGGTCAACCGTTCCGTACTTCGGGTATTTACTGAGTAAGTAAATTATTTCGAAGTAGCGCACAAATGGTCTATTCTTCAAGGCGACCGGGGTTTCCTCGAGCTCCTCTTCCTCCCGGATATCGGTGACGGTCACCACCACTTTGTTCCCGAACTTCTCGAGCATTACTTTCTCGAGCTCTTCAAAGCATTCCTCGGGAAGCCAACCGCTGATTATGAATACCTGGTCCGTTTGCGCAAACTTTGGAACGGCTTCTATTGCCTCAATCCTGTCATGGATAGCGTTGCGCGCGGCTATCAGCTTTATCGCGTATTTCTTTGTGGCCTCGCTTAAGTGTTCCTCGATTTTCTCGAGCTCTTCGGGTATCTGTTTGATCCTTGCCCTTATCTCGGTGAGAGCTTCCTCAAGGGGTTTTTTTGCGAGGTCACTCGGGAGTCGTACCTGATTGACATCCTGAACGGCGAGAAAATCATGGACCTGCTTCAAGAATCGCCTGTTGAAAACGATGAGTGCGGCGGTTGACTCTTCGTCCACATCAGCGGAGATTATCTCGCATTCACCTTCCGTTATCTTGCTTATCTCGTCATTGAGGTAGTTCAGGATAGCCTTGAATTTCCGCTCGATCACGAGCGCGATGGAAGCCATGTCCTCAATTTTGGAGACGCGCTCGGCGAGAGGCTGAATCTTCTGCATTATGGGGGCGTAAGTCTCAAGCCTGGAAAGTTCCATCATGAGGTCAGCTTTTCTATCGAGAGGGTCTTTGACCTCCTGCTCGACCTCATCAATAATCTTCTTGATCCGGCCAATCATTACGTCAACGTCTTCACTCCAAATCGCATCGTATTCTTTCTGCACCTCGGCCTTGGGGATTTCCTGAACAGCGAGCTGAAGGTCCCTGATCATATCCCCCACTTTAGAACGGAGCGTGTTTAACGTCGCCACCTGGTCAGCATACTTTGGATCGATCTCCATCCTGCTGATCCGCTTGCCGCCCATCTTCGGGATTTTTTCCGAGAGGTCTTCGATGTGAAGTGTGCCAAGTTCATGGATCGCATCAATAGCCTCAAGGGCTACATCCTTAAGTCCAAGGATTTCTACTTTCGCCATTCTCTGGATCATTTGAAATGCTTCCCCCTTAGGAAAACCTTTATAAAACTCACTTCTGGACAGGAAGCACGTTTCTTATAAGAAGTTTCACCGCTTCTTCAAGCTTGCTCTCTCCGATCGCTTTTATCGCGTCCGCCTGAGAAACAATCTCCTGAGCGGCTTTTTCCGCCTCTTTCCGTGCTTCCTCAATCCGCTTCTTTCTCAGATCCTCACCGATCTCGGCATCCTGGGCCTCGCGTTTCATTGACGCGGACTCGAGTTTTGCTTCTTCCACCATCCGCTCCGCTTCGCTCTTGGCGCGGCGGATGCGGTTTTTTATCTCTTCCTCCTTACGGACTATCATGTCGAGAATATCTTCCGCAGAAGGAGTGAATTCGGCTCTTATCTCGTCTTCTTTCTTTGACTGTCCCATATATTCTCCTCGTATCGTGCTTTATCGTTTCAAAACCACGACACAATAAAAAGTGCCATCGAGATGGCACCGCGTCCGACATTAAGCATTCGCAAGAAAGTATATCACAAAACCGTCAAACGAAAACATATGCCAGCCCGTTCTGGATAGTGGTAATTACAAGTTGAAAATCCCCTGTATAAACTTATCCGCTCGGTCTTCTTTTTTCCTCCAAAACCTTAAACACTGGGCCCCATAAATCGCGACAGATTTATATTTTTATGAGCCCAAGCGTGCTCCAGACCTTGTTAGTTCCCACCCTTATTTCTCTTATATATTATCTTGAGACCCTCGAGGGTTAAAAGAGGGTCCCATTCATTTATGGTCCTGCACTTTCCCTCAACTATTTCCGAAAGCCCACCAGTTCCCACCACTGCCGCATCCTCGCCGAGTTCAGCCTTGAAAAGCTCGACGAGCCTGTCAACCTGACCAGCCGTGCCGTAAACTATTCCAGCCTGAATCGATTCAATGGTGTTCCTGCCTATGGGACTCGAGGGCGCGATGAGCTCAACTCGCGACAAACGAGCGGCATGGCGGAACAGGGCGTCCGCGGATATCTCTATGCCCGGCATAATCGCGCCGCCCACATAATCGCCTTCTCTGTTTATGGCGTCAAGCGTCGTCGCTGTTCCAAAATCAACGACGATGCAGGGAGTGCCGTACCTCTCAATCGCGGCGACTGCGTTCACGAGCCTATCGGCACCCACCTGCGCCGGGTCTTCATACAGAATGCGTAGCCCGGTATTAGTGTTGCTGTCCACCACAAGAGGTTCGACTTTCAGTATGTCCCTTGCCATATGCACGATGGCCGATGTCATCTCCGGCACGACCGACGAGACAGCCATCCCAGAAACGTCCTTGATATTCAGACCTGACAGATTCAAGAATCCCGCTATTGATAGAGCAATCTCATCGGCTGTCCTGTCACGGCGTGTGGAAAGACGCCAATGGCTAAGGAGTTTTTCACCCTCAAACGCGCCCACCACTGTTTGTGTGTTTCCTACATCAATCCCGAGAAGCATTTTTGCCTCCATGATTTTTGGACCCGTACTAAATCACGCTTATACCGCTCGAAGGAGTCTGGCGAAGATTTTATAACATTTGCGGTATCGCGGCTTCAATCTCGCCAGGCAAACGCTCACAGTTAAGATACCGAGGCCTTAACAGTCGCGAAACGCTCACGACGCCTTGACTCTGCCAGTGATCGCAAGACTAATGTTTTCAGATTTCCACATATTTTCTTGTTTTTCGAATCTCTTTTTGACGAAAAGATCAGAACTTATCCAGTTCGAGGGAGATATCGGCGGCGGGAGCAGACATCGTAATAAAACCTATGGAGATTGCGTCAACGCCTGGTATCAAGAAATCCGCAAGATTATCAGGCCTCACGCCGCCGGAAACCTCGATTTTCGCCCGCCCACCGATGATCTCAACGGCTTTCCTTATGGTTTCCGGGTTCATGTTGTCGAGCATTATGATGTCAGCTTTCGAATCGAGAGCTTGACGCACATCCTCAAGAGTCCCCGTTTCAACCTCTATCGGAAACCGCTCGCCCACCGCGTTGCGCACAAACGTTACCGCTTCTCTTATGCCGCCGGCAGCGGCGATGTGGTTATCCTTTATTATTACGCCGTCATAAAGGCCACGGCGGTGATTCTTTCCTCCACCAACCATAACCGCGTATTTCTCGAGGTCCCTGATTCCGGGGTGTGTTTTCCTCGTATCCATGATTTGAATCTCGGAAGATGAGGCCTTTTCCACGAGTCTCCTCGTTAGAGTCGCAATCCCGCACATATGACAGAGGAAATTTAGAGCGGTCCTTTCTCCTTTTAGTATCGAACGGAGCGAACCTGAGACTTGCCCTATCGTCTGACCTGAAGAAACCTCCTTGCCATCCTCAACCATAGGGGTATATTGCGAACCGGGCTGCGCAAGCTCAAAGACCTTGGCAGCAACAGATTGACCGCAAACGATAAGACCTGATTTCGCTATTATCCGAGCGCTGCCTCTGGCATCCTCATCCACGAGCGCCTCGGTAGTTACGTCACCGAGCGCACCCAGATCCTCGGTTAGAGCAAGCCTAATTATTCCTTCCGCTTTCGTTTGAATATCCATGAATCTTATCAACCATTTCCTCCCGCAAGACATCTTCCATAGATCTGCGAGCCTCTTCCGAGCCACCCTTCTGCGGTCTCTTCTCAAAAGATACATCCCCATCTTTGAGAAACATGTCTATGTGACAGTGCCAGCTCCAGTCATCAGTCTCAGGGAAATCCCTTCTCCTGTGGCAACCCCTGGTCTCTTTCCTCAAGTTCGCCGCGCTGGCTATCAAATAACCGACTGTGTACATATTCTTAAGTTCCATCCCCATTCGGTCGAGATATTCAACTTTCAAAACATCACTGTTTTTTCTCATGAAATCAAGAGCTTCGCTCAATCCCTTTTCCCACCTCAGCAATCCAACGGAATCCCGCATTACCTCCCTGAAAGCTCCTGTCATTAGGTCTTCGCGAATCCTCGGACCGGTAGCCTTGCTCGCATACGACATCCTAACAGGCTTACCTTTGAGTCTTGCCTTTTCCAAACCCTCTATATGAAGGGAGATCCTTCTTGCGAAAACGAGCCCTTCAAGCAAGCTATTGGACGCGAGCCTGTTGGCTCCATGCACTCCCGTACAGGCCACTTCACCGCAGGCGTACAGATTCTCAATGTCGGTTTTACCCCATAAATCAGTGACAACGCCGCCGCTCATATAGTGAGCGGCGGGCGAAACCGGGATCTTTTGAGTGGTGATGTCTATCCCTGCCGAAAGGCAGTGTTCATAAATATGCGGGAAGGATTTCTTAAGCATTTCCGGATCGAGGTGACGCGCATCAAGGTAGAGGTGGTTGGAATGTTGTTCCCTCATGACCTCAACCATACGAGCGACGATTATGTCCCTCGGGGCAAGTTCCCCCCTCGGGTGGACGCCTTCCATGATTCTGTTGTCTTCAAGATCAACCAGAAACGCTCCGGCACCTCTCAAAGCCTCGCTAATGAGGAACTTGGGTTCTTCAGGAATGTGCAGGGCTGTGGGATGAAACTGCACGAACTCAACATCACTAACCCTTGCCCCCGCTCTGAAAGCCATTGCCAGACCGTCACCCGTGCATATGTCTGGATTTGTGGTAACAAGGTAAACCCGCCCCATCCCACCGGTGGCAAGTATCACTGCTTCCGCCCATATCACCATCATGGTTTTCCTTTCCGTATGGACGGCAAGCACGCCCCTGCATATTCCATCATGCACCAGCAAATCGATTGCAAAACAATCTTCTATGACTCTTGCCCGCTCCCTCTTCTTCAAAGCCTTCCCGAGAGCGTTCTCCACCTCAAAACCAGTAGCGTCTCCACGGGCATGAACAACGCGCGGGTGTGAATGCCCCCCTTCCAAAGCGAGTTCGAGCCTGTCCCCGTCCATGTCGAACTCAGCGCCGTAATCATAAAGGAGTTCCATCACCCTCTCTGGACCCTCTTTTACCAGAACCGCGGTAGCCTCGGGATCGGACAGACCAGCACCTGCCCGCAGGGTGTCCTCGAAATGAGACTCGATGGAATCGTGCTCGTCAATGACCGCGGCGATTCCGCCTTGAGCGAAACTCGTGGTGGACGCCTGCAGTTCGGATTTTGTGGCTACCACGACATCGAAATTGCGGCTTAAATTGAGGGCGGCTGAAAGCCCTGCAACGCCGCTACCCACAACGAGAACGTCGCATTCAATTGAGGGAAGCGTGTCGGTATCAAATGAGACAAGATAACGGGGAATCATCCGAGCGCAAGCATCCTTTCAACAGACGCGAGTGCTTTCACTCTAATTTCTTCGGGAACCACTATTCTCGGCTCGAGCGACCGCAGGGCGTTCAGCACTTTCGTAAGCGTAATCTTTTTCATATCGGCGCATATGTGCTCGCCCGCGGGGGCAAAGAATCTCTTTCCGGGCACGTTTTTATTCAGAGGGTAGAGCATGCCCTCTTCAGTGGCAACCACGAACTCGTCCGCACTGGAAGAAATTGCGGCCTCAACCATTCCCGAAGTGCTTCTAACGTGATTTGCCATACTTATAACTTCCGGGGTGCACTCCGGGTGCGCTATCACCTCGGCATGAGGATGCTCTTCGAGCACAAACTGGACTTGGGAGGCTCTTATCTCCTCATGAACAGGGCAGAACCCCGGAAAGGGGATTATCTCTTTATCCACGACGCTTGAAACGTAGGCGGCAAGGTTTCTGTCGGGAACGAAGATTACTTTTCTGCTATCGACCGCTGATACCACTTTTATGGCGTTCGCAGAAGTACAGCAGTAATCACTCACTGCCTTAACACTCGCGGTGGTATTAACGTAAGAGACGACAACCGCGTCTGGATGCTCTTCTTTGAGCCTCAAAACTGATTCAGCGTCCGCCATATCGGCAAGAGGGCAACCAGCACTCAGATCCGGGAGGAGGACTATCTTGTCGGGGGAGAGGATGTAAACGGTCTCAGTCATGAAATGAACGCCGCAGAAGACAACCACGCGCGCATCAGTCTGCGCAGCCTTTCTGGCAAGACCGAGGGAATCTCCGACATAATCGGCAATCTCCTGAATGATTGGCGGCTGGTAATTGTGAGCGAGAATAATCGCGTTGTGTTCAAGTTTAAGTTCTTCTATTTTCTCGGCAACCGATTGCTCTTCTGTCAGCTCCCCGTCAAACAAGCCAACTTGACCGACACTTTGTTCGCCACTCGCCATAAATCTCACTCCAGGAAACCAACGGTGGGTAAATTTTGGTCAGCAGGTATCGTCGAGGGACAGGTGGTCTTCTACCATTTCAGGATTGTTCGCCTCATCGACGAACACGATCTTCGGCTTGTAACCGTAGATACTTGATTCGGGAATCGAGGTAAATGAGGCGATGATCACCCTGTCTCCCGTATGAATGAGGCGCGCCGCCGCGCCATTTATACAGATCTCACCGGAACCGTATTCCCCCTCTATAACATAGGTTGTCAATCGGTTGCCGTTATCGAGGTCCCAAACATGCACCTGCTCGTAGGGCACAATATCCGCAAGGTCCATGAGTCTCTTGTCAATAGTTATGCTGCCGGTGTAATGAATGTCGGAATCGGTTACGGTTGCCCTATGTATTTTGCTCTTCAAGACAAACCTATAAGCTTCACCCATTTTTAATCAGCCCAAATCAAACAACATATTATCGATAAGTCTTGCCTTACCAACTCTGGCTGCAAGAGCGATAAGAACCTTTCCGGAAAGAGCCTGAAGGGGCTTCAAATAGATATTATCACAGATTTCAATATACTCAAGCGACACCAAAGGCTCTTCGCTTATTAGCTTTTTCATTTCTTCTCGAATGATCGAAGCGTCTTTTTCGCCCTTTTCGATCATCTCGACAGCCGTTTTAAGCGCCCTGTAAAGGATTGTGGCCGCCTTTCTCTCTTCGGGGGTTAGATAAATATTTCTGCTGCTCATCGCAAGTCCATCCGGTTCCCTAACTGTCACAACGCCCACAATCTCTATCGGGATATTTAAGTCGGTGACCATCCGCCTTATTATCGCGAGTTGCTGCGCGTCTTTCTGTCCGAAATATGCCTTGTGTGCGGGGACTATATTGAAAAGTTTGGTCACGACTGTCGCGACTCCCCTGAAATGGCCCGGGCGGTATTTGCCGCACATGATTTTGGAAAGCCCTTCAACCTCAACGAAAGTCGAAAAACCTTCCGGATACATATCTTCGACTTCGGGAGCAAAAAGAAAGTCAACTCCCTCTTTTTCAGCCATCTGCTTGTCGCGCTCGAAGTCTCTTGGATAATCCTCAAAATCCTCACCCGCCCCGAATTGAGTGGGGTTAACGAAAAGGGAAACGACAACAATGTCGCACTCGCTTCTCGCGCGGCGCATCAACTGGAGATGCCCCTCATGAAAGAAACCCATGGTTGGCACAAAGCCAACCACGCGACTCTCGGCTCTCGCTTTTTGGATTTTCTCCCGCATGACGTTTGGGTCTTTCACAGTCTCCATTGCTATCCCCTCTTATCTCAATAAAATCTTCTAAAGAAAAGCCATCTAACTAATTCTTCCACCACAAGGTCGTAATCAGCAGGATCCCACCAGTAAAATTCGGCAAATGAGCGCGCCGTTAAACCTCCGTCAACTAAAGCAAACGAGCCATTTTGTCAATTGAAGTAATTTCGAGCTCGCCTCTTTCTCTTGCGATATTCAAACCCCATTTCGATACGGCCCTGTACAGCGTTTTGAGTTCTGGCTCGTTTTCGAGGGAATCCAAATGCGCTTTAATCGTTCCGACATCGCCTCTGGCAAGAGGACCGGTAAGAGCTCTTACAACCCCGAACCTTTGAATGTTGTCAACCGTTTGGCGGACCAAAGGGATAAGAGCCTCAAGTGCATCATCCCTTTTTACGCCTATTTTCTCGAAGACGCTTACGGCGGCGTGTTCAATCATCACCAGAAAATTGCTCGCAATCACCGCAGCGATATGATAAAGGACCCTGTCCTCATTTCTTATCTGCAAGCTCTTTCCTCCGATTTTCTCGACAAAATTCCGCGCCCAGTTGGTGGAACTCTCATCTGAGGCGGTTATTCCGAACACCGACCCTTTGAGCATTCTTGCCGCGGTTTTCTTATCGGCAAAAGTTTGAATGGGATGAATACACAAAGTTTTCGCCCCTTTTCGAGCGGCGGGAAGCAAAGCTTCAAGTGTAAGAGCACCGCTCATATGAATGAATATTTTGCCCGCTATATCAAATTTTGAAAGAGCGACTTCTTCGCAAACTTTCTCTACCATGTCATCAGGTGTTGTGATGATAATAGCGTCGGCGCTTTTAGCCGCATCGGCTGGTGAGCGTGAAGCTTCCACGCCAAACAAATCAGCCGCTTCTCTTAAAGCTCTGTGATCAATATCGTACAAAGCTTGCACTCTGAGCCCCGCTTCTTTCAACGCAATACCGACCGCTGTCCCAACTTTTCCAGCGCCGACGATAGCAAACGTTTCCTCAATAACCATCATCCCTCCATTTCTAAAGGGAACGTAAAAAAGGTGATTCTCAAACAAGGGAAATTCCATCCAGCCTAACCACACGTTGATGCGGCGCGAGGCTGCCAATAATCTTGTCTATGTGATTACCATCAGGAAAAATAAACTCCGGCTCTATCTCTTTTAAAGGAAAAAGAACAAAGCCGCGTTCATAAATGCGCGGATGAGGAATTACGAGGTCAGGCTCGTTTATTTTTTCTTCGCCGTACACAAGTATGTCCACGTCAATTGTTCTCGGTCCCCATCGTATGGTTCTGGTTCTGCCGAGATTCCTCTCTATCGCTTGACACAGATCAAGGAGAGCCCTGGGGGAAAGCGTCGTGTCAAGGCTGACAACCGCGTTTAAGAAATCCGGCTGGTGTTCGTAACCCACCGGAGCGGTTTTATACACGCCAGAGACTTTATCGAGCGCAACGAATTTTGAGCCTTCAAGCATTCTTACGCAAGACCTTAAATTCTCAAGTCGGTCGCCGACGTTGGAACCAATGCTCAGGTAAACCCTTTCGCAATTTCTTCTATCAATCAATTCCGTGCCTCAGAGTAACACCCACGCCTCTTGCCTCAACACCTATAGGGGCGTCGGGTTTCCTAATCGTGACCTCAACCGAGGAGACTTTGCCGTTTTCCAAAATGCGCTCGGCGATAGCGCGGCAAAGAGACTCGAGCAGGTTGAAAGATGAGGATGTGGCAACCTCCACAACCAAACGGGCAACGGCGGCGTAATCCACGGTGTCGTCGATGTTGTCAGATATGGACGCTTTCTCAATATCAACATCCATCGTTACATCTATAAGGAAATCCTGACCCTTCTTTTTTTCTTCCGGAAAGACACCGTGATGGGCAAACACCCTTATCCCCTCTATGAAAACCCGTCCCTTATTCATTGCGACTCCTCATCGGCAGGAGTTTGGCGCCCTTCTCTCATCGCTTCGGTCATGCGAACGACCTGAACCATTTCCCTTACATCATGAACCCTAACTATGTCAGCACCCCCGCTGACCGCAAATGAAACGGTGGCGGCGGTGCCCCAAATCCTCTCCTCCACGGGCTTATCGAGCACGGCGCCTATGAAGCTCTTTCTGGATGTCCCGACCAGAAGGGGGAAGCCAAGGCTTTTGAATTCTTCAAGCCGGCGCATAATTTCAAGATTATGGTCAACAGTCTTTCCAAAACCAATCCCAGGATCAATCACTATCCTGTCCGCTTCTATACCCCCTTCAATTGCGGCCAGAGCCTGCCTCTCGAGGAAAGATGAAATTTCCCCCAAAAGGTCGTCGTATTTCGGGTCTTTCTGCATATCCCTCGGAGTGCCTTTCATGTGCATGATCACAACAACAGCCCGACGTCGAGCCAGCAGAGGAATCATCTCGGGGTCGAACCGCAAACCGCTGATATCATTGACCATGACCGCTCCGGCATCCAGGGCTCTTTTTGCGACCTCTGACTTGTAGGTGTCTATGGAGACTGGAACCCCGATTCTTGAAGCGACGCACTCGATAATGGGAATGGTCCTTTCAATCTCTTCCTGCATAGAAACGGGATCAGCCCCGGGGCGGGTTGACTCTCCCCCTATGTCGATAATGTCGGCTCCCTCTTCAACCAGTTCATACGCCCTGCGCAATGCGCTTTCACGTTCAAAATAATGCCCGCCATCCGAGAATGAATCCGGAGTCACGTTCAACACCCCCATAATAAGGGTGCGCTCTCCGAACCTGATGGTGTGGGAGCCGACAGTCAATTCGCTCACAATCGCTTCCGCTGGAAATTCACGAGCCAGCAAATTTTTCAGCTCTTCAGCCAATTTTGAAAGCCCGAACGGCTGGGTGGAAAAGTTCCCCGCCGCGCGTCTCAGCTGTTTGAGAGTTCCCATCATAATAATGTCCACGGGTTCAGCGTTTTTGAAAAAGACATCTCTTGGGGTCGCGCATTCGCCGCCTTTCGAAAGCATTATCTGCTTTACGATATGTGCCCCTCTTGCCTGGACGCCCTTCACGTAAATTACGGCATGCCGCATCTTGGAACTCATTATCCTCACACCGGCAGAATCGACCCCGAGGCGCCCAAGAATTTCAACTGCGTCTCGCTGATTGAACACTTTCAACAGCCTAACCGATGGCTTCTTTTCAAGCTCCATGACTCAAAAGCCCTCTCACTGTAGCAACAACCAGCATTTGCTAACCCCACCTTGGAGTATGGCGAAATTTGATCAGAGCAACAGGCTATGTTTGTCTGTTTCGGATAAGAGCCATCGCCTCCGCCCTGCTTGCGGGACTTGTGTAAAAGATGCCTCTCACCGCTGAAGTAACCGTAATTGTGCCCGGTTTTTTCACGCCCCGCATAGACATGCACAGATGCTCGGCTTCAATGACAACGAGAACTCCCCAAGCGTCAAGTCCCGCCATCAAAGTATCAGCTATCTCGGTGGTGAGTCTTTCCTGAACCTGAAGCCGCTTGCAAAGAATGTCAACCACGCGGGCGAGCTTACTGATCCCCGTTATCTGCCCGCTTTTTCCGGGAACGTAGGCGACGTGTGCTCTCCCGATAAAAGGCATTAAGTGATGCTCGCACACGGAATAAAGCGGAATATCCTTGACAATAATCATCTCCTCGTGCTCCTCCGCGAACTGGGCCTGGAGCACGGAGGTGGGATGTTCCCCAATCCCCTGGAATATCTCCTCATACATAGACGCGACTCTTGCTGGAGTGTCCCTCAATCCCTCTCTGTCCGGATCTTCGCCGATTCCCTCGAGAATCATCCTCACGGCCGTTTCAATTTTTTCTCGATCCACGTTCATTTCCTTTCTCACGCACTAAAGGAAAACCGCGAACAAAACAGCGGTCAGAAAATCAAAAACTACCGATTTAGGTTATCGAGATTCCGAAAAGCATGCAACATGCGAAATATGAAATTCACCACAGAGCGATTCACCACAGAGCAAAAGTGTAATCGATCAGCCGCTTAAAAGGTAAAAAAACGGTTTCAATCGATTAAGGGCTCAACCCAATAATCGCCATAAGCAACGCGAACATTTCTCCGGGCAAAATGATTTGCGTGTCCTTACCAAGGGAAATCATTTAATTGACTTTCCGGATAATTCGGCGGGATTCCATATAGCGCAAGCGCGAAGCGCTATTCGGGCTGAACCTCCGGTTTCGGGGAAGGTGCGGGACGGGTTGTCTTCCTTCCCCTCAACCGCTTTGACTCTTTCTCTTCCTTAACGTCCTGGGGTAGTTCGAATTTGCGAGCCTCTTTCTCTTCTTCGAAACTCCTGAGGACCTCATCGGGGTCCTTTTCAAGAAGGACAAGGAGTTCTTCCTTGTCAACAGTCTCTTTATCTATGAGTATTTTCGCGATTGTATCGAGCCTCTTTCGGTCTTCGGTCAGTATCTTTCGAGCCCTTCCGTGCGCCTCGTCTATGAGCCTTCGGACCTCCTGATCTATCTGGTATGCGACCTCATCGGAATAATTGGGCTCAGCCACGAAATCCCTGCCCAGGAAGACCTGCTCGTGCTTGTGACCCAGGGTTATCGGGCCAAGTCGATCGCTCATGCCGTATTCCATCACCATCTGACGCGCAATTTTTGTGGCCCTTTCTATATCGTTTTGGTCCCCGGTAGTTACGTCCCCGAATACCATTTCTTCCGCCACTCTGCCGCCTAATAGCATCGCAAGCTCGTCAAGGAGCTCGCTTTTCGTGACGAGATATTTGTCCTCGGTGGGAAGCGTCAGGGTATAACCCAGAGACCTGCCCCTCGGGATTATGGAAATCTTGTGAACGGGGTCCGCGTTTGGAAGCTTATGCGCAACGATCGAATGACCTGCCTCATGATAGGCGATAATCTCTTTCTCCCTGTCGCTTATTATCCGCGTCTTCTTCTCAGGACCCGCGACCACACGGTCGATCGCTTCCTCCATCTCCGACATGTCAATCATTTTCTTACCGTGCCTTGCCGAAAGAAGTGCGGCCTCGTTGACCATATTCGCAAGATCGGCTCCCGTGAAGCCAGGTGTCCGCCTCGCTAGGACCTCTATGTCAACATCCGGTGCAAGCGGTTTTCCTCTCGTGTGAACTTTCAGAATTGCTTTCCTGCCCTCAAGGTCAGGGCGATCAACCACTATCTGTCTGTCAAATCTTCCAGGCCTCAAAAGCGCGGGATCCAGTATATCCGGACGGTTGGTAGCAGCGATTAGAATAACCCCGGCCTTAGTGTCGAAGCCGTCCATCTCCACCAGAAGCTGATTCAGTGTCTGCTCGCGTTCGTCATGACCGCCGCCGAGACCAGCTCCCCTATGCCTTCCAACCGCGTCAATCTCATCAATGAAAACGATGCATGGGGCGTTGTTCTTCGCCGTGTCAAAAAGGTCTCTCACTCTGGCGGCACCGACACCGACGAACATCTCAACAAAATCCGAACCGGAAATGCTGAAGAACGGAACACCCGCCTCCCCCGCGACAGCCCTCGCCAATAGGGTCTTTCCTGAACCGGGCGGACCGTAAAGAAGGACACCTTTTGGAATCTTGGCGCCGAGAGCCTGGAATTTCGCAGGATTCTCGAGGAACTCCTTGATCTCCATCAATTCCTCAACCGCTTCATCCACCCCGGCCACGTCGGCGAAAGTGACTTTCGGCATGTCCTTGGTTATCTGCTTTGCCCTGCTCTTACCGAAAGACATGACCTTGTTGCCCCCGCCTTGCATCTGCTGCATGAAGAAAAGAATAAGCCCAACCATCAAAAGGATTGGAAGGATGTTAATTATCACCGCAAAGATGCTCGTGCCGGTTTGAGGATCAACGGAAATGGTGACGTCTTTTTCCGCCTCCCGGATTTCCTTCACGATGTCAAAATTGGCGGGGAACGCAGCCTTAAATCTTTCCCCGCTCTTAAGTTCGCCCTCGACAGTCTGGTCGCGATTGAAAATCTTGACGGAGCGGACCCTGTTCTCTGAAAGAGCCTTCAAGAGAAACGAAAAATCCCTCTCCCTTACAGGCTCCCTCCAGGGGGGGTTTACCACTAGAAGAGTTATTAAGAACAATATGACCAGCCAGAATATGGCGGTCTTCGCGTATTTCTTCATTTCGATTCCCTGTCAAAAATTGCCGACGAAATGCCGGCAGTTCCTCCTCTTTTATTTTTTATTTTATCACATGCCTATCACACCTTATAAAAATTATCGGTTCTCTTGCGAAATTTGGAAAGGGCCAAATGATAAGCGTACTGTGCGTATCCTATTCACACTCAAAAAGCAGCTTAAAACTTAGTACCGGTCCTCTTTGACCCTCGGTATGAAAATTTCCTACTGGCTGTCTTTTGAAAGAGCGGCAATATAGGGGAGATTCCTGTAGTTCTCCGCCCAATCCAGGCCATATCCAACGACGAAAACATCGGGAATTTTGAATCCAACGTATTTTATGTTCACCTCACTCTTTCCCGGTATCTCTTTTTCCAGAAGCGCGCACACCTCGAGTGAAGCTGGTCCACGAGCGAGCATATTTCTCATAAGATAGGCAAGGGTCAAGCCGGTATCCACTATATCCTCAACTATGATTACATGCTTGCCACGAACATCCATATCGAGGTCTTTTTTTATCCTGACCACACCCGAAGTCTTCGTGGCAGAACCATAAGAAGAGACTGCGATGAAATCAAACTGCACCGGAACCGTGATGAGGCGCGCCAGGTCAGCAAGGAAAACGAAGGCGCCCTTAAGCACGCCCACAAGCAGTATCTCCTTGCCCTCATAATCCGTGGAAATTTGCCGCGCAAGCCTCCAAACGCCTTCCCTTATCTCCTCGGGGGTCAGCATCATTTTCTCTATTCTTGGCGCCACCTTTACCTTTCCTCCCTATGCTCTCTTAGAGTATTTGCTTACCCAAGGAAATGGATAATACTCGCGTGCGCCGAATAATACCAGGGGTCTTAAATACCCGCGGTGGTTCAGTACTAAGCGGTAAGCTTGTCCTAACCCTCAATGAGATTCGACGCTCCCTTCACCAACTTGAGCATAAGCACTTCCTTATCTCCTTTTTCAACCTTGAATCTTTCATCGATCCTGTATCCTGCAACCCAGACTATTTCCCCTTGAGAGAGAACAATGGAGCATTTCAACCTGTCTTCCAAAGGCACTTTAAGGTCAGTGAAGAAATCCGAAACCTTCTTCAAGCCCTTCATCCCGAGAGGCTGAAACCTGTCCCCCGCCCTCAGCGTCCTAACAGTTAGAGGCCCCTTAACCTTTCCAGCGTTCACGTACTCCACCAGCGGATCGCCGCTGAAATCACATTTTTTCCGTTCCACAAGCCTGGCTTCTATCAAATCCCCACTCCAGGGGTTAAAGGCTTTTCCCGGGATTGCAAGAGTTACGGGAGACGCGCTTTGGTAAATGCTCTCATCAGCAAAGCTTTCGTTTTCCGCCAACCTGAAGACAACCTCATTTCTTGTACGTTCAACCACCACATTTCCCGGAAGATTTAGGGCGGCGTGCGTTCTCCCATAAAGGACTTTCTCTTCAATGTCGAGCGTATGCCGCCAACCAAGGGTCTGCTTGCCCGGCACAAGCCAGCACCAAGCCTCGCGGAGAACCCCTCTCCTTAACGACTCATGGAGCTTAATTAAGGACTCAACATCCATTGATACTCTTTTCTCCTGCAGAACAGCTATTTGCTCAAATGATTTTTGCGTCTGCGCGGATATGTAATCGAAATCAACAGAGAGTGACTCAACAATCCTCAATATTGACTCTTTTACGCTCCTGCCAAACTCCTTCTCAAGAAGAGGAAGCAATTTCAACCTCACCTTATTTCTCAGATAAACGGGGGCAAGGTTGCTCGAGTCGATTCTAAAGGATAACCCGAAGGCATTTACGTATTCTTCTATTTCGCTTCTCCACACATTCAAAAGAGGTCTGATTATTTTGCCCCTTACGGGCGGAATACCGCTAAGACCAGAAAGCCCAGCGCCCTGGATAATCCTCATCAGAAAAGTCTCAACCTGATCGTCCGCGCTATGTCCGAGCGCTATACGTTCCGCTCCCGCACGGAGGGCGAAAGCCTCCAGCCTTTCCATGCGCACAAGTCGGGCGGCATCCTGGGTTGAAAGCCCGCTTTTCTTCACGAACGATTTCACGTCAGCCCTCTCAATTTCCGCGGGAATCCCGAGATCGCAGGCAATCTCTTTAACAAATTCAGCATCGCGGGCTGATTCATCACCTCTAATCATGTGGTCGAGGTGGAATATTCTTATTTGGAGATTGAACAGGTCGCTTATCTTGTTCAAAAACAACAGAAGCGCCAAAGAGTCAGCGCCACCCGACACGCTGACCACAACAATGTCTCCGACCTCAAGCATCTTATACTTCGAGACTAAAGCGAGCGCTTTTTCTTCCAACACGTATTCAGGGTGAAAGCCTCTCATTGTCTCACCGACCGAAATCAAACCGTTAATCCCCGAATCCATTGCAGGGCGGATTTACTTTCAGAGATAACGCCTGAGACTATGTTAACTTTGCGGCGCTGCTTCCATCAAACAACCGGTCTGAGAAAGCTTCGCGGACAACAAGATTAAGAAATGCTGCTACTCGCTTCTTTTTCCGCCCTGTGGGGCGTTTGAGGCGCGCGCGTCGATATAACCGTGAGAGTTCGTAATCCTCAAATCTGTCCCGAGCCTGGACGAATAATCCTTCAATGTTGAAAGCCAGGAAGAAGCGAACTCACCCCGCATCGGAATGGGTCTGCACGACCGTATCTGAACGGGCAGGACCTTCGCCTGAATTACTCCGTTACGGTCTAAAAGAACGGAAAGGAGAAGCGTCTTTGAGGATATCTCGCGAGGGGGATAGAAAATGAAGTTCCCGAGGCTGTAGGCGATCAACCTGTTCTTATAAACCTGAAACCCCTGTACCACATGCGGATGATGTCCAAGCACGAGGTCAGCGCCGCTGTCAATTGAGAGTTGGGCAAGCGATACTTGATCCCCATTGGGGCAAGTGGCCAGCTCGACGCCCCAGTGATAGGAGACCACAACGAAATCGTGGTTCGTTTTCGCGCGCTCGATAGCCTTAAGCACTCTCTCCTTGTTCCATGTTATCGCACAACCAGGCTCGCTGTCAGTGGCCGGCCATCCGGCAGGAACGATTGAGGTGAATGCGAGGAAAGCAACACTCTTTCCCCTTACCTCAATCACAGCCGGACAGTACGCCTCATCCAAATTGTTTCCCGCACCGCACCAAGCAATGTTGCTTGAGGCAAGGTAACGCATGGTGTCGATCAAGGCAACGCTCCCATAATCTTTTGAATGATTGTTGGCAAGGGAAACCACGTCAACGCCCGCGGTTTTTAGTCCCTTAACCGAATCAACGGGTCCACGGAAGGTGAACTCTTTTCCCGCGACAGGTGCGCCTCTCGAAGAAATCGCACACTCAAGATTCACGAAAGCTATATCAGCGGAAGAGAGCAAATCGCCAACGTTTTCCCAAGGCCAGTTCACTCCCATCCGCGTAAGGTACGGGGTCACGCCGTCACCGAAGTTTACGTCTCCGGCTGCTATGACGGTAATGCGGTCGGCTGCCGTCTTTCTAAGCGAAAAGAGAGGTTTGAAAGATGCCTTTCGGACGTTCTCGGATAACGGAGCGCCTTTTTTACCGCAACCCGTAAAGGAAAAGAGGGTGACGCTGAATATGATTATCGCTGCAAGAATATTCCTAAAAGCGGTGCTTCGCATGTTAAAAGAATATCATCGAGAAGGATTGATGGGAAAGAAGAATAAGATTTTAAACTTGTTGATTTTCAGAACCGGCACCGGGCAGGTAGAAGCGGAAAGCGGTTCCTCCGCCTTCCCTTCCCTCGCACCATATTTCCCTACCGTGAGCCCCGATTATTTCCTTCGCGATATACAGCCCCATCCCCAGCCCAGGCTTTGAATGATGCATCGCGTCCTCGATCTGATAGAACCTCTCGAAAACCTTCTCTCTGTGCTCTTCGTCTATGCCGGGACCTCTGTCCAGAACGGATATCCTCACCCCGTTTTCTATCCCTTCCACCTGAATCTCAATGGGTGAGGCGGGGGGCGAATATTTGATGGCGTTATCAACAAGGATTATCAGGACCTGCACTATCTTGTCCTTGTCAGCGAAGAGACAGCTTACCGATTGCTCTATTCTTGTTTCGAAACTGTTTCCGGAGCCCCGCGCTTCCACATAATCACGAATCTCGTCAATCACCTCGCCAATACCAAAAACCTCCCAGCGCAGCGTGAAACCGCCTTGCTCAACCCGCGCGACATCCATAAGCTCCTCAACGTAACCCGTAAGCCTATCGGTTGCCTGATCTATGTCGCAAAGGATGTCCTCAACCATCTCAAGCGGCGCTGTTTTGATAAGCTGGATCAACGTGTTGGCGTAAGCTTTAAGCACGGTGACCGGGTGCCTGAGTTCGTGAGAGGCAACAATCAGGAAATGTTTCAAGCGCTCAGCGGTCTTCTCTATCTCCCGCTCAACTGACTTCTCATGAGTGATATCTATAAGGGAAACCACCACCTCACCTCTACCCGGTATGTAAGAGGCGGTTGCGATGGTGTCAAGCAATTGTCCCGAGCGCGAGACAACCCTGCACTCCCAATGATCTTGGGGGAAGACCGTACCCTGAACGACCCCCTTGAAAAACTCTTCAAAACCGGCTCTGTCGTCTGGGAAGACTATTTTAAAGAGAGGCATGTTATCGGTAATCTCGCTTTGCGAATAACCGAGCATTCTCATAAACTCGTTGTTTGCAAACCGTATGACGCCCAAATTGCTTACACTGCACATGGCGGTTCCCGTGGAATCGAATATTGTTCGGTACTGACGCTCCGACTCTTTAAGCGCGTTTTCCGCTTTTTTCCTCTCAGTTATGTCAACGCCAGTAAGCACAACGTACTCAACTGAGCCTCCGCCTCCTTTGATGGAAGAGCTCGACCATTCTATGGTGCGCGCCTCGCCAGTCTTCGAAACAAGATTCATCTCGAAATTCTCATGAACACTTCCGCGGATAATTTCCTGGAATATTGAAATGAAGCGGGCTGATTCCTCCTGCTGGAGAAGAGAAGACCACAAAGCTTTTCCTCGCACCTCTTCATAACTATAGCCCGTAGTTTTCTCGCACGCCTTGTTAAAGATGATGATTCTTCCTTCCCTGTCCAGGACAAGCAAGAGGGTGCCCGCCGCCTGCAGAACAGCCAGAACTAAATCCCTATCCTTCCTTCGGGCTTCTTCAGCCTGTTGTCTTTCGGTAATATCCCTTGCGACGATCGCCACTCTCGAGACGTTGCCTTCCTCGTCGAAGACCGGATACGCCGCACAATCGTAAACCCTTGCGCGGTAAGTGTTTTCGTATCTGATCGGTTTCCCTTTTTCAAAGACGCTCAGAACCTTTTGCTTTCTTATAGATTGCCCAAGCGGGTCCACAGACGAAACATTAAACAGGTTTTTTCCAATCAGCTCTTCGATTTCCATCCCGAAGTTCGCCGCGCACACCCTGTTAACCGCGAGCATCGTCCCTGCGCGGTCGATAAGGATTATGATATCTTCCGTTGAGTTGAGGATTGCGCGCGCAGTTTCCTCGCTTTTTTTAAGCTTTTCTTCTACTCTAACTCTGTCCGTTATATCCCTGGCGCATAAAATAACGCCAATCCATCCGTACGGGTCCCTGAACATCCTCGCTTTGACATCGAGTACCCGCAAATCGCCATTTTCCGCCAAGAATTTCACCCGTGATTCACAACTCACATTTGGACCCTTAAGCGCCGCGGACAGCAGCATTGAAAAGCTTTCGGCATCGGAAGGGTAGATGATTCTGGTTATCTCCCGGTCGCGAAGCTGAGACCTTTTATACCCGAGCACCTTTTCCACAGAAGGGGAAATATACCTTATTTTCTCATCAACGCCTAATATCGCTATGATATCGAGAACGTTATCCATGAGCGACCTGTAATATTTTTCGCTTCTTTTTTGGGCTTCTTCTGCTTTTTCCCTCCTTCTGTCTATTTCAGCCGCCTCCAGATAGAAAGAGATTGTCTCCACAATCGGTTCAAGTATCCTTACTATTTCCTCGTCAAAAAAATCGGGCTTGTTGGAGTATATTGTCAGGCAAGCCGAAACCTGATTCTCCACTCTTACCGGGAAAGACACAGCGGACTTATAACCCCTTTTCAGCGCCTCGTTCTTCCAAACGGAAATATGCGTTTCCTTGGAGATATCCTGGCATACCACGCTTTTTCCCGTTCTAAGCGCCGAGCCTGATGGCTCCCTTCCTTCAGGAATGTCGAGCGCAGTAAATCTGACTGAACTCAAGAAACCTTTTTCTTCTCCCGCCCAGGCAACCGGCTCGATATTATAGTTTTCTCGCTTAAGGAAACCTATCCACGCCATGTAAAATCCGCCGTATTTAACAAGGACCCTGCAGATTTCATTCAGTATCCTTGAAATATTCTTTTCCCTTCCAAGGAAACAAACGCGATTCATCACGTTGTACATCCTGTCAAACCACTCGAGTTTCTCGTAGGAATCCCAGAGGTCGGAAACGTCAATTCCCAAAAACAGCGCAACGCTATTGCCGCCATCTATTTTCATTGGAAAAACCCTCGCGCTCACACTGCGTTTTGAGCCATCCTGTGAAGTGAAGCTCCATTTTATCTCGGGGACGTCCTGCCCGCTTTTCAGGATTGCCTTAACGCCCCTGGAGAAATCGAAATAGTCAGAACGCGTGTCTATAAGATCAAGAATGTGCTTCCCCTTCGCTTTGACCCTCAAGATGCCCGTGAGCTCCTCGAGCGCCTTATTCCATAAAACAACTTTCGAATCCTCATCAAGCCCGAGCGCTATAAATTTAGGGTGTTCATCCAAAATAGCATCCAATTCCTCCCCGAGGCGCTCCCTTGTAATGCCCTCGCCATCAGGCCCACCAAGATCCTCGATGATAACGGAGAAGCCCGCCATCCCGCCTTGTTCATCGCGGATTTCGCAAGTCATAACCTTAGCGAAGAACACGGAACCATCCGCTCTTCTCCTCCGGCAGTAGCCGGTGAATTTTCCCTCGGTCTCTGCGATGTTCAACTCTTCACTCGGCTTCCCGCTCTTTACATCACTTGGTTCATATAAAACAGAGATATGCTTGCCTATGATTTCGGGGGGGCTATATCCGGTAAGCTCTACCGCTCCTGAGCTCAGTGACGTGATCACGCCCAACGGATCGAGAATAAGAACCCCGACTTGATGGTTTGACTCTTCAACCGAACCTTTTGCCAAATCACCACCTAAGTGCGCATTTGATACTTCAAACCCGCTATCAGGAGCCTTCTTTACAACCTGATCGACCGAATCGTCAATTTCTCTCATTTCTTGGTCTTTTCTCCCCAATCATGTTCTTAAACCCTCGCCGTTATGCCGCCAAAACGAGCGCATGCATTAAGGCACGCGAAACCGCCCGGCAGGAAACGCTCCAAACCACAGGCCCTCTTCTTTATGTTGTCAGGATACTTGCCAGTCCTTTAATTCATTCGGCAAAAAACGACTCTCTTTTAACCTGAACAAGGCGGATTCTGCTTGATATGAGAACATCCAGTGGTTCTGGCCATCGCTTGACTAACAGGTGCGCTTAAAACACGCATGCGTGAAACGTAAAGGTTATTGAGCGAGCACATAACCTGGAGCCGGCGCGGGGACTCGAACCCCGGACCTGCTCATTACGAGTGAGCCGCTCTACCAGCTGAGCTACACCGGCGTGAAATCCCAATACCATATAGATATTAACACGCTGAAATCACGGCAGAAACCCTCTTTTTACCAAACGCTTCAAAGATGTCTGAACCCCAGTAATAAAAACACCATTCGCCTCTTCTTATGACAAGAAAAATGAGACGGAAAGGTCCCCCTAACCTTTTCAAGCTTATAGTTGTATATGCTTTTAGCAGAATACTCAGTACGTGAATACAGCCGCACGAGGCAAGATACTGATCAATAAAACTTGAAAAAATTTCCAGTGTCTCGAGAATCCAGGGTTTTAGGGGTGATTCGGATTGAGAGCAAAAAAAGAAAGAGCGCTATGGGTTTGGGACGACTCTATTGAGAGAAATCAAGAAGAAATCGTGCGGCTGTGCATGTTCTGCCTGCGAGAGTCAGTGACAGAAATTTTCTACAATTCAAACGGCTTTTGCGTAGAAAGATGGGGGTCGCTAAACCGCCTTATCTCGCAACTTACCGAAAAGGGAATAAAAGTACACGCGCTTTTCGGAGACAATAAATGGGCGATGAGAGAATACCACCAAGAGGCTCTGTCTCTTGCCGGGGAAATAATGAAATACAATGCCCGTTTTGATGAGGAATTCAGGTTTTCCGGAATCCACGACGACTCCGAATTCTACACGCTTTCACTTTGGGCATTGAGCCCACTTGAGCTTGCTGCAGAATATCTCGTTCTTATTGAAAAAATACGTGAAATTATCGGTGATTCTATGCAACTCGGCGCAGCCGTGCCTTTCTGGTTTGCCGACGGACGCATATCTCTGGAGTCTGAAAGGGGGATGAAAACGCTTGGAGAGCTGCTCTTTGAACACCTCGATTACGTGGCGCTAATGTCCTATAGAGATTGTGCGTCAGGGCCCAACGGCTCGATCTCGATATCCGAGCCATTCATCGCTCTCGCTGACAGGCTGCGCAAGAGAGTCTATGTAGGACAGGAAACCCAGCACGACCTGTTCCCAAGCTTCCTTTCTTTGCACGGGAGAAGCCCCGCTCAGATCCGAAAGGAGTTCGAGAAGATTGATTTTCGGTTTGAGAAAGAGCCATCTTACGCGGGAATCGCCATTCATCACTACCGAAGTTATCTTGAGGTCATGAAAATCGATCTTTGAGCATAGACCCGAACTTATCTTTTTCTCAAAAGAGACAGTGCCCGGGTATCGTCCTACAACTCTTCACATCAACCCGAGAAATCAAAGCGAAAAAGCAGGCTCAAAAGGCTTTTAAAAGACCGACGGATTTCCTTATATATATTCCGGCACCCAACCTTTAAGCCTTCTTATTGATTCCGTGACTTCCTTTTCGAGAAGGTCCTCTGCCTCTTTGCCTTCAGGCTTCTCCAGGACCGGCCGGAAACGACCCTGCATCTCGAGGTATTCTTTGACGGGTCTCTTCTTCACTTTGCCCTCAATTATTTTCTTCGTGGCCGCAGTAAATCTTGTTTCTCCGTTCTCGTGTTCGTACAGCAGCCACATCCCACTCTGAACGGCAAGCCTGCTTACCTCTATGGTCTTCGAGGAAGGAAATTTCCATCCCGGGGGACACGGAGCGAGGAGTTCAATGTACTTCGTGCCGACTATTGATTTAGCCTTCTGCATCTTCTGGTAAAAATCAAGCGGGTAGGCAAGCGACACTGTAGCCACATATGGAATCCTATGGGCAATCATTATCTGCGCAATGTCCTTCCTGTGCTGATGTTTGCCCGCGGGGGTGGTGGTCGTCCAAGCGCCGAGTGGCGTGGCGCCGCTGCGTTGAGTGCCGGTGTTGGAGTACATCTCGTTGTTGTAACAAAAATAGATGAAATTCGTTTCGCGTTCGGCTGCACCGGAAAGAGACTGGATTCCGATGTCGTACGTGCCGCCATCTCCCCCCCACATCACAACCGTTGGTTCCTCCTCAATCTCTCCCCTCTTTTTCAGCGCTTTGAAGCCAGCCACCGCTCCTGAAGCGCCGGCGCCGCCCGCGGCGAACGCTATGTTCAGCAAAGGAACGTTAATCGCCGACAAGGGATAAGACCCTTGAAGAACTGAAGTGCACGAAGCAACGACAATCAATACCATGTTGGACCCCAGCGCCTTGAAAGCTATTCGAAGCGCAAGACTCGAGGGACATCCATGACAGGCTGTGCTTCCCGCCAGAAACAACTCTTCCTCGGGCAGACTCTTCAGGGTAACCATGAATCGATATTCCCTCCTTATATGTGCATTTCAACCAAGTAATTTCTTAAACTCTTCGAGGCACTCAAGGGTGACTCTGTGGGAAGGCGTTATGCGCGAATCCCCCCATGTTATCTCACCGAGCTCTCCAGAAATCGCTTTTCTGGTCATATCCGCTATAAGCTCATAGGACACGTCTCTACCGCCGAGCCCAACAATAAGATTCCTTACCGGAACGTTAGAGAATCCGTAAAGCGCTCCCTTTAGTTCGGTGAAAACAGCGCCTTCCATTCCGTAAGAATAATTCCTGTCAATGACCAGTATGCTCTTGACCCTCTCCCCCAGGGACCTTATCTCCTCAATCGGGAACGGCCTGAAAAATCTTATTCTGAAAAGACCAACCCGCAAGCCTTCTTGCCTTAGAACATCAACAACGACTCTTGACTCGGACGCCAGTGTTCCCATGGCCACAATAGCGATTTCAGCGTCATCAATAAGGTATTCCTCGACCATGTCACCGTGCCAACGTCCGAAGACTTCCGCGTAGTCCCTGCAGACTTCCTTAATGACTCTCCGAGCGTTGTTCTGACCAATCTGCATGGATTGCCTCGTCTCGCTGAAATCATCAGGGTACACGACTGAACCATGCGTCACCGGAAAGCGCGGATCGAGCTTCCATCTCGGTTTGTATGGCGGAAGGAACTCCCTGACCTCCTCTATCTCCGGGACCTCGGCGTCCGTATAAGTGTGAGAGAGCACGAAAGCGTCAAGATTTACCATAAGAGGCAGCATCACGGACCAGTTCTCGGTTATCTTGAAACCCTGAATAACAGAGTCAATAACCTCCTGATGACTTGCAACGTATATCTGCAGCCAGCCCGTGTCCCGCTGGCTTATAGAGTCCTGATGGTCACACCATATATTCCATCCCGGACCAAGCGCACGGTTTATGTTCGCCATGACCACGGGCGCTCTTATGCCCGCCGCAAAGTGGACCATCTCATGCATGTAAGCAAGCCCGTGAGCACTTGTTGCCGAGAACGCCCTCGCGCCAGTAAGCGAGGCAGCTATGAGAGCCGCGCAAGCACTGTGCTCGGATTCAACCGGAATGTACTCCGCGTCCATGTGGCCGCCGGCTATCAGCTCGGCCACCTTTTCTATAACCTGCGTCTGGGGCGTTATTGGATAAGCGGGTACCACTTCAACACCTGCCGCCCTTACAGCAAGAGCAACGAGATGATTTCCGGTCTCCAATACCCTCAACGCTTTTCCTCCTTCACCATCACAATTGCCTTGGTTGGGCACTCCTCGGCGCAAATACCGCAACCTTTACAGTACTGATAATCGATCTCAATGTCAGACTTCGAAATGCACGCCTCCGGACAGTAGATCCAACAAATCAGGCAATTATTGCACTTCGTCTCATCTTTAACCGGGCGAAAAACGCGCCACTCCCCCGTGTCCCCCGCGCACCCTTTAGTAGGGCGAGATAAGGAAGTTATGAACTCAATTTCCTCGATACTTTCAGCCAACTTCCGTCAACCTCCCGCAATACTGGTGATCTTGATTCAGCCAGGCAAACATCTGGTCAATTCATCCTTCGCTTACTGCAATCTCCTCGGTACCAGTACATCGGACACTGAAATATCCCGCTTTCGCAGCGTTCTTAAATGAACGATAATTACCCCCTCGTGCCGGCATGTCAAGGACATCCATCACCACTTCGAACGGAGCGATTTTGGCAAAACTCACGAGTGCCCCGAGTAGCGGAACATTAACCATGGGCATTCCGTCGACCTCTAAACCGTTTTCGAGGGCTATCGTGGTAGCATCCAGATAGCACACATCCCTGACTAAATGCTCTGCCAGCTTCTGCGCGAGCTCCAAATCGGCGTTAATAAGAATCTTTGTGTTTTCTCCCATTCCTTCATCCAGCGCAAGCCCCACGACGCTTGAGCTAATGACAAGAAGTATGTCAGGCTTTTTGATCTGGCTGCGCAGCGATATCGGTTTATCGTCCATACGCAAATATGCTTTGACCGGCGCTCCTCTTCGCTCCGCGCTGAAAAACGGGAACGCCTGAACGTGTTTGCCCACTCTATAAGCGGCTTCGGCTGCCCAGGTGACAAGCGTTACGACACCTTGTCCTCCAAGACCATGCGCACGAACTTGAAACATGTCTTAACCATTCCTCCTTGAAGAATTCCTGCATAATGAACAGCGTGGATAGTTTTCACGCGTTCCTTCCACGAGGATCAGAGTTAATAATTTAGCACTAAAAGCGCCCGATTGCGACAGGGGATATCATGCTCGCTTTCTATGTTAGCGGATTTACTTTCTCTTTCGAGCTTTCCGAGCCTTGTGGCCGTACCTCCGTAATATCTCCTCAATCGGCTTCTCTATCCTCTTTCCGCTTTCAAGTTCGAGTATGACGCTCTCCTTCGGCACATCGTAACCAACGACTTTCCACTTGTCACCGTCAATCTCGAACTCCTCCCCGAGCGGCGGCGCAATTTCGTTGAACTTTTCATAGACCTCAAACTCATATTTAAGGCAACACATGAGTCTTCCGCATATTCCGCTTATTTTAGAAGGGTTCAGCGGCAGGTCCTGCTCTTTTGCCATCTTTATCGAAACAGGTTCAAAATCAGAAAGAAACAGACTGCAGCATAGGTCGCGTCCGCACGGACCCAGACCACCCACCATTTTTGCCTCGTCCCTGACGCCAACCTGGCGGAGATCTATTCTCATTTTCAATTTAGAGGCGAGGTCTTTTACCAACTCCCTAAAATCCACTCTTCCCTCGGCGGTGAAGTAGAAAACTACGCACGACCCGTCAAAAACGTAATCAATGCCCACAAGTTTCATCGGTAGCCCGTGCTTCTGAATTAATCTCCTGCAAACACGGTAAGCTTCCTCTTCCTTGTAAGCGTTCTCCTTGAGCTGTTCCCTGTCCAGCGTCGTCGCTCTGCGGAGCACTTTTCTGAGCGGCTCGTCTGACTCACTTAAGTTGATCTCCTTTATTGCGGTCACAACCCTCCCGTACTCAACACCGCGGGGACCGGGAACGATGACCTCATCGCCCGGAACCAAAGCCAGGTCCTGCGGGTCAAAATAATATATTTTTCCTCCTGGTCTGAAAGTAACTCCTACAGCCTTAGGCACGAATTGCCTCCTGTATTTCAGTCAGCGCCCCTTCAAGCACAAGCTGCGCCGGCACGTTTTGATCCACCGCTTTGAAAGCGTCATCGATCGACCTTATTATCCTCACCACGCAATCTTCCTTCATAACTCGGGACTCGCTTTCAATCTCCTGAATGAAGTCAACGTTGACAAGCATTTCCTTGCTGTTACATTCCTTCATTACGAGAATATCACGATACCAGCTGAAAAGAATCTGGAGTGCCTCCTTTACTCCATTTATTTCCTCCCTCAAGCGTTCCTGCGAATACTCCTCATCTATCGCCTTTGCGAACCTCTTTAAAGCGCTTTCATCCATCAAATCTGAGAGTTCCTGTTTCCTCTCCTTATATATTACCGCCATCTCTTCAATAGGCGCCCTTATTTCCGCATATAGTTCCTCTGCCATGTCCAAAATAGTAGCAAGATCGGCATGCTTCAGCGCTCTTGCGACCCTCAACACAGTATCCCGTCTCTCCATGCGCCACGGTTCGTCGGCAAGCTTAATGGCGTTCCCCGGAAGCCCTCCCGTAACACGGGCTATTAAATCGGCTTTGTTGAAATCGATGCCCCTTTTGACAAGCATCTCGGCGATTTTCTCTCTTGGCACGGGGGTGAATCGGACCTTCTCGCACCTTGATATAAGTGTTGGCATCACTGAAGCGATGCTTGCTGAGATTAGGATGAAAATGGAGCCTTGAGGGGGCTCTTCCAGGAGCTTTAAGAGTGTGGAGGCTCCCTCCTCCCACAGCATCTCTGCATCCCGGATAATAAAAAAACGGTATTTCCCTTCCACGGGCTTTAGATATGCGGAAAGCCGTATCTCTCTTATCACCTCAACTGGTATATTCTTCCCTCTCCCTTCTACAACAAGCACGTCAGGATGCTTCAACTCCAAGACCCTACGGCAGGTGTTGCACTTTCCGCAACCTCCCTCCCCGCAGAGCACCGCCGCCACAAAAGCGATTGCCGTCTTGAACTTCCCCACGGAGGGAGGGCCGTAGAAGAGATACGCTTTAGCAATTCTGTCCCGCTTAATGGATTCGAGAAGATAGCCCATGACGTTCTCGTTCCCTATTATGCTTTCAAGAACGCTATTTTCTTGAAAAGCAGGCATCTTAAAGCATCCGTTTCCTGATTTCACTGACTACGCGGGAATGGATATCCTCTGGTGAGCTCCGCGCGTCCAACGTGACGATTCTAGCCGGGTAAATCCGCGCGAGCATCGCGTAAGCCTGCCTGACATTCTCATGGAATATTTTTGGCTCCATTTCGATGCGGTCAGCAATCTCCGCATTGCGGCGACTCAAAGAATCCTCATACGATATGTCAAGATAAAAAGTCACATTTGGTTCAAGTCCCCCCGTAGCCCATTCATTCAGGTTCTTGACTGCTTCAAGTCCAAGCCCCCTGCCCACTCCCTGATAGGCAAGCGAACTGTCGGTGAACCTGTCTGATATCACAACTATACCCTGATCAAGAGCAGGCTTGATCACTTCTATGACCACTTGCGCCCTATTCGCTGCGAAAAGCAGCGCTTCGGTTATAGGAGTGAGTTCTTCGAGCTCAGGATCAAGCAGTATTTGTCGAATCAGATTACCTGTCCTCGTACCGCCCGGCTCGCGAGTCAAGATGACATCGACACCCTTTTCCTCGAAGTAGGAACGAAGCATCTCCGCTTGCGTCGTTTTTCCAGATCCTTCACAGCCCTCAAAACTAATAAAAAAGCCGCCACCTTTGTCTTCGCCCAACGGGTCGTCATCGCCCCCCTTTTGCTTTTGAGATATCCTGGGTGTCCAATTTCCGTTTCTTACAACCCTGGGGCGGACGTCTTCCGACCGGCAAAATTCCGCGCCCCGCAGGTTCTCATACGGATCTTCACTTTCTAAAGCTTTTCCATACATGCCGTTTCCCCCTCAAAAAACCAGGAAATGTTTGCCAACAATCTGATATCTCCTCCGCAATCAGGAAATGTTTGATTAATTGTAATAATCTCTTTTATCACCGCCAGTAAAGATAATGCTCTTCCCGCTCATGCATTATCCAAACCTGCGCTGCCCGAGACCACTTTGAGTCTACCCGAAACAACAAACCTGAATACGGCATTTATGTATTTAAGAATCTTATATTTAAGGGATTCTTCTCAATCCGAAAAACTCCCAGACCAGGTCCTGTACTCTTTTTGAAAAAAATCCCGCCCTTCGCTGTCAATCGCCACGAGCGCTGGAAATCGGTCGAGCTCCACTCTCGAGACAGCCTCGCATCCCAGTTCCGGGAAAGCAACGATTTCATGCGACCTGACATGTCTGGCATAAAGCGCGCCAAGACCTCCTACGGCGGCAAAATATACCCTCATGTATTCAGAGTGGAGGAGAACCGCCTCCGCGGTCCTCGGACCTTTTCCCAAAGTAGCAGCAACCCCCAGTTTAAAAAGCATCTCAAGGTATCCATCCAACCTCGCGCTTGTGGTTGGGCCGATTGCCCCAAAGGGTTTATCCCTCGTGGGTGGAGTAGGACCGGCGTAAAATATAAGGGAACAATCAAGATCAAAAGGCAACGGCATCCCCTCGGACAGAAGCTTACTGGTCCTGCTCAGCGACGCGTCCCTCATAGTAAAAGCGAAACCGGAAATCAACAAATCTTCACCGCATCTTAAAGACTCGATAAGTTCTGGTTTAAACGGCGTTGTTATCTCCTTCAACAATTCCACCACCCGAGCTGATTTTGAGCTTCCTGAAACTTCTAACAGAAAGCCATCCCCCAATTATGACAACGAAAGCGCCAATCATGAGCGCTATCATTGCAGGGTAAAAGCTCTTTTCCATGAATCCGAGATTCAGCACTTTCTTTGCTGGGTTGTCCTGTTTCCATGGAATCCATATCTCGATAAGACGGGCAATTACCGCAAATATTCCCATCGAAATTAAAAGGCATGTCCGCATAATCGTTTGCATTGCCGCAAACACCCGCCCACGTACGTCGTTCGAGAGGTTTTCATGAAGCATCGTATAAGCAGTCACGAGCAGAAATCCCAACAAGATGCCCCCGAAGAATATGACAATAAGACAAAGCGGATAGAAGTCGATCATAGTGAATATGAGCATGACCAGACCGAAGCCTATGACAGCTCTTCCAAACCATATCTCTCTGGGAAACACGTTCTGTAGCATAGGGGCAAGAGCGGCTCCGAGAACCACACCGGCTAAAAGACACGTGAGGATGAGAGTGAACTTGGCTCCCGTAGCGGCCATGACCTGCCTCGCAAACGGCGCTCCGAGAACATAAAGTGACCCGCCACCGATAAACCCTATTATCATAACGCCCAGTATTGACCTGGTCAGCGGCTCCGACCTCATGAAACGAATTCCTTCACTCATGTCCTTAAACATTTGAGCTCTTGATATCTTTTGCCTGGATTGCCATCTTCTCGGGAAGGAGATCGTAAAAATAAGCATAGCCGAGGCAAAGAAGCTTAAAGCGTCAACAATGAAAGCAAACCTATGTTGAAACTGAGCACCGTCCATAAAATGCAGTAAGGGGAAAGCTTTATATATCAGTTGTGCGAAACCAAGAATCACCGTGGCAATCATTGTGCCCAAAGCCATCGTAAGATAGGTGCTCGTGGACATCAAAGAGTTTGCCGCGACTATATCCTCCGAATCAACTATATCGGGAATGGACGAATCCCTTGCGGGACCGAAGACGAGGGAAAAACACTCTATCCCGAAAACAAGCCCGCAGATCATCGGGAGTGAATCTGAGAACGCGAGAAGAAACACGAGAGTCCCTCTTGCGAAATCACAAAACACAAGCGTTGTCTTGCGCTCGAGCCTGTCAACGATCGCCCCAGCCATCAGACCGAAAAGAAAGGCGGGAAGAAATCTGAAAGTCATCATCCATGCCAGACCGGTGGCGCCACCGTAACGGTTCACTTTATCGAGAAGAACCCCGACTATGACCCAGTCTCCGATTCCGGATACGCCCTGCGCAACCCAGAGAGCCAGAAAGCCGCGGTTTTTGAGTATTTTTTTGTAGGCAGGGAAATCGAACTTTACTCCAGCGGAAGGCTCACTGGCTTGCTCGTTTTTTCTATCCTCATTCCCTCTTAAATTGGATTCATCTTTCTCTTTCAAGTGGTCGACCCTTATATCTGAACTATCTTTCTCCGCAGCGCATGGCAGTTCAGACACACGGCAACCGGCAGGTTTGCGATGTGGCATGGCGCTTCAAAAACCCTTACGCCGAGGCATGTCATGCGTCCTCCAAAACCTCCCGGACCGATTCCCGTCATGTTCACCGCGTTTAGAATAGCTTCCTCACATTTTTTGGAAACCCCGCTTCTCTGCCCCCCTCCAGCATCCAGGATGAAAAGGGGAACGTCATCGATGTCAAAGGGAGCCATCAGCGCCGTTTTTGCGAGCCTGGCGCTTAGATCAAAACTTCCTCCGACGCCTATTCCCAAAAATAGCGGGGGGCAGGCGGAAGGACCTTTCGTTGAAACGACTTCTTTCACGAATTCAACAACCCCATCTATTCCAGATGAAGGGGAGAGCATCTTAATGGCGCTTCCCATTTCCGAACCCCCACCTTTCGCCATCAAGCCAAGATACGTGCCTTCAAGCGAGTGTCTTGAGCAGGTTATCCCTACCGGAGTGTTATCCCCGGTGTTTTTTCTCTCGCCGAGAGGGTTGGAAGCAACTGAAGCCCTGAGCGCTCCATCAGCAGTGGCGCGCCTTACCGCGTCTTCAACCTCATATCGAATATCGCCCGAGATAAACGTATCTTTACCCACAAAAAGCATCACGGAAAAAAGGCCTGTGTCCTGGCAAATGGGCACGCTGTTTTCCCCGGCAAGAAAAGCGTTCTCGAGGAGCAGGTTTAGGATATTCCTGCCTCGCTCGGACTCCTCGGCGGAAAGCGCTTGCTCGATACACTTCTGGACATCGGGCGGAAGCCTGAAAGAAACATCAAGGCAGAGAGAATAGACAATCTCACCGATATATTCAGCCTTTATCTCCCTCATAAAACTGTCGTCCTTGAGTACACGCTGAACGCTTGGAAAAACATATCCAATAAATATTCAGACCAAAATTTCACCGACCCTCTTTCTCACTCTGCTGGCGCACCGTCTTAAATCCCCAAGCTCCCGCTCGGAAAGAGGAAGCTCAACAACCTCAGCCACACCCTTACGATTCAATCTTGTCGGCACGCCTATGAATACATCCTCAATTCCATATTCGCCCGTCAGATACGCCGAGACGGGAACGACGTTTCCCGTATCTTGAAGAATCTGGCGAGCCATTATTGACACGGAAACGGCAGGAGCGTAATAGGCGCTTCCGCTTTTGAGCAGAGAAACTATCTCGGCCCCGGCGCCCCTCGTTTTCTCTATGCACTCATCAAGAGCCTTTCCGTCAACAACCTCCTCAAGACTTTTCCCACAGTGCCTCGACCAGTTGGTGAGTGGTATCATGTCATCTCCGTGCGTGCCAAGCACCATTGCCCGCGTGCTCTTGGGGTCAAGTCCGGCTACAGTTTTCAGGTAATACAAAAACCTTGACGTGTCGAGCACGCCGGCCATACCCATGACCTTATCGTGCGTAAAACCGGACTCTTTCCAGAAAAGATACGTCATCTCATCGACAGGGTTAGTAACGATTACGGCGATACATTTTTCGGCAAGTACCGAACACTCCCTGGCTATCTGCCGTACAATCTTCGCATTTTCACCTGAAAGTTCAGACCTTGACATTCCGGGTCGCCGAGCAAAACCGGCGGTCACTATCACCAGAGAAGAGCCCTCGACAAGCCCAGGATCGCTTCCCCCCTCAAGGCGAGATGAAAGTCCCAAGACGGGGAGAGAGTGAGCAATGTCCAGGGCGACACCCCGAGCCTTGTCACCATCAATATCTATCAGGGAAATCTCCAATTCCAGGCTGTGGCTTAAGAAAAACGCTACAGTTGCGCCAACATTTCCAGCGCCAAATACCGTGACCTTTTCCACGTTTGCCTCCTCGAAGAGAGAGTGAATCGGGGTTTGCAATCAGTTTTTACCGCTCTTTTTGCGCGACGCTTTACCGGCTTCATACCTGTTCTTTCTCGGACAGTTCGGGTCAAGACAGAGCTCCCAGGGCTTTCGACCCTTGTTTATGATGCGAACCTTCGGAGTGCCACATTGTTCGCATATTTCCCCTGTCGCCAAAACCCCCCCGCTCTGGGGAAGCGGATAAAGCGTTTCGCATTCAGGATAATTTCCGCAGCCCGCAAATCTCTTTCCGGTCTTCTTGGCTTTTCTTATACGGATCTCCCCCCCGCAGGAAGGGCACACTCCGAGGACCATGTCTCCCCTGATGCCGTTCCTGATCTCCTGGGATATCTGACTCTTCTTCTCCTCCATGCCCTCAAGTATTTCCTTCAGCATTACCCTGGACTCCTCGATCACGCCCTCGAGAGTTCTTTCCCTCTCAACAATCGCATCCATGTCCATTTCAAGTCTTGCGGTCATTTCGGGGGTAGTGACATGAGTGGCGTGACGCTCGAGCGCGGAAGCGACAGCAATACCCGTTTCGCTCGGTCTTAGCGGAGATCCGTAAATGTAACCTCTCTCTATAAGATTCTGAACAATAATGTGCCTTGTTGACTTTGTGCCGAGCCCCTCCTCCTCCATTTTTTCGATAAGTTTTCCTTCGGTATAGCGAGGGGGAGGTTGGGTCTGCTTTTTCTCGATGATTCCCTCGAGTACCCTTACTTCATCCCCCTCCTTCAAAGCAGGCAACTCCTCGTCCTTTTTCCGAAAATAGGGGTAATAGCGCAGGAAACCTTCCTCTTTTATCACATCCCCCTTAGCGACAAACGGCTCCCCGTTGATGTCTATATCAAGCCGCATCGATTCGGCCTCCGCCGGGTCGGATATTGTCGCGAGAAACCGCCGAACGACGAGTTCGTATATCTTCCACTCAGTGGGCGTGAGTTCCTCTTTTCTGGCCGAATCCGTCGGATAGATGGGGGGATGGTCAGTCGCGGTGGTTTTCCCCCTGGTTGGTTTGTAAGAATCTTTCCCCAGAAGTTCGAGAGCCAGTTCACCGACGACATCCGCGGATGAAATTGACTTAAGCACAGACCTAATCGAGAGCGTTGACGGATAAACGGTATTATCAACACGCGGATAACTTATGTAACCCCGAGAATAAAGATTTTCGGCGAGCTCCATAGCCCTTGCCGGTGAAACCCTCAAAGCGGATGCTGCGGCGATAAAAGCCGTGGTGTTGAACGGCGATGGCGGGGCGATTTTCCTCTTCCTCACTTGCGCGGAAACTATAACCCCTTTGCCTTTGACTTTCTCGTATGCCCTTTTTGCTTTCTCCTGGCTGTCGAATCGTTCCGTTTTATGAGTAGCGACGAACTCCTCGCCGTCGCTTTTAAGCCTCGCCTTTACCTGCCAGTAATCTTCAGGAATAAAAGATTGAATTTCATTCTCTCGCTGAACCACCAGGGCGAGGGTCGGGCTTTGAACCCTCCCCACAGAAAGAAACCTCTGCCCGAGCCTCGTTGTTGCAAGAGAAATGAATCTTGTCAGAGCCGCGCCCCAGATCAAATCAATGTCTTGCCTCGCCTCACCCGCGCGGGCAAGCCCTTCGTCAATCTCCTCCAGCGAGGAAAAGGCCTTCTTTATTTCAGTCGGTGTTAATGAAGAGAATCTCGCCCTTTTGATTTCGGCTCTCGGGTTAACATCACGTATCAGAGATGCCACATCCGCGCCGATGAGTTCTCCTTCCCTGTCGTAGTCAGTAGCAATCACAATCTTATCGGCGCTTTTCGCAAGTTTCTTCACAGCGGAGACCAGCGTTTTCTCGGAAGGCACCTTGAGAATCTCAGCGTCAACGAGTTCGCGTGGCTCGACATCTTGCCATTGCCTGAACTCAGGCGGAAAATCGACCTTCATTATATGGCCCCGCAACCCGAGGCACTTTACGTCTTCCCCGTCGAGCTTAAAGGCGTAAAGCGTGCTTCTCGGTCCGCCCTCCCGGCGAGCCTTTCCGTCCGAGAGTACTTGGGCTATCCTTTTCGCCGTTTGGTTTTTCTCAGTGATAATTAGTTTCATGGCAAAAGAGTGTACAGGATGATAAAAGATAGGGTCAATTTCGGCCGCAATGGAGCGGACCCAACTAAATCAGATATAAAATCAGATATATTATCCTCGCTTCACGGTAGGCCAGCTTATAAAACTACCTGAGGAAAAGCGGCACGAAGATAAGCGATACCACTGTCATGACCTTTATCAATATGTTCATTGAGGGTCCTGCGGTATCCTTGAAAGGATCTCCAACGGTGTCCCCAACAACAGCCGAAGCGTGAGTCGGGGTCCCTTTACCGCCAAACTCTCCGCCTTCAATGAATTTTTTGGCGTTATCCCATGCCCCGCCAGCGTTTGCCATGAGTATCGCAAGAATAAAACCGCTTACCAGGGCGCAGCCGAGGAAACCGGCGAGAGCTTCTTTCCCCAAGAACCTGCCGACCAGAAGAGGAACAATCACAGCAAGGGAACCCGGAAGCAACATTTCATAAACCGCAGTTCTCGTTGTCATGTCAACACATTTTGCGTAATCGGGTCTTACCCCGTGTTCTCCTTCTCTGAGTCCGGGAATTTCCTTAAACTGCTTCCTCACTTCCTCTACAACCGAAAAAGCGGCTCTTCCAACAGCGTTGAGAGCGAGCGCAGCGAAAATGAACGGCAACACCCCGCCGAGCAGCAAGCCCACAATGAATTTATAATCACCGACGAGGTTGATTACAGAAAGATTGGTAGCCTGTGAGTACGCGGCGAAAAGAGCCAGCGCGGCAAGCGCGGCCGACCCGATCGCGAATCCCTTTCCGATTGCGGCGGTTGTATTACCCACAGCGTCAAGCCCGTCGGTTATCTCCCTGACCTCCGGCTCGAGCTGCGCCATTTCAGAAATACCGCCGGCGTTATCGGCGACCGGTCCGTACGCGTCAACCGATACAACCATTCCGGTAGTCACGAGCATTCCAAGCGCGGCAAGACCAATCGCATAGATTCCGCCCCCGTTGGCGATGGTCCTGTTTCCCGTCACGAACGAGACCCCCATCGCGATCGCGACCATCACGATGGGAATTGCGGCGGACAGCATTCCGACGGCAAGACCACGAATTATTGTTGTCGCCGCGCCCGTTTGAGAAGATTTCGCGATTTCTTTAACCGGTTTGAATTTGCTCGACGTAAAGTACTCGCTAACAAGCCCGACGACAATACCTGAGGATATCCCCATGAGAAGCGACCAAAAAAACCCTATGTATTTCCACCCGAGCAAACCCCAGACTATAAAAAATGAGGCAACAGTTGAGAGAACAGCAGTGGCGTACGTGGAAAAAGTGAGCGCCTGCTGCACCTTTTCTGATTTCTTTGTCCGCACGAGCGCGGTCCCGATGACCGAACATATCATTCCCGCGCCGGCGAGGGCGAGTGGAAGTACCATTCCTTTCGCCCCGAGTTTTTGGAAAATGACACCGGAAGACGCTATGGCAATCGGAGCGACAATAGCCGCAACATATGATTCATACAGGTCAGCCCCCATTCCAGCGACGTCCCCGACGTTGTCCCCAACATTATCAGCAATAACGGCAGGATTCCGCGGATCGTCCTCAGGAATTCCCGCCTCGACCTTGCCAACAAGGTCAGCCCCGACGTCTGCCGCTTTCGTGAAAATTCCTCCACCCACTCTCGCGAAAAGCGCCACGCTGGACGCGCCAAGGGAGAACCCGAGAATAATGTTAGATGAGTTGTAAACCCCGAGCCACACCTCGAAAAGCAGGTAGCAGATCGATATGCCAAGAAGGCCAAGTCCAGCGACAGTCAAACCCATGACTGCGCCACTCCTGAAAGCAATCCTCAAAGCGTTCGCCACACCCGACCGAGCTCCCTGGGTGGTCCGAGCGTTAGCCTTCGTCGCAATAGTCAAGCCCACAAAGCCAGCTGTCAGAGAGCAGGCAGCGCCGAAAACGTAGCAAATGGCTATTTGCCAGCCGCTCTGACCTCTAAGCGCGACCGAGAGTAGGATTACGAGCAAAACCATAAATACGAAAACATACTGATACTCGCGACGAATAAAAGCCCGCGCACCTTCCTGAATTGAACTGGAGATTTCCTGCATTCTCTCGTTTCCAGCATCAGCTCTCATCACGAGAACCGCAAACATGCCAGCGAAAAGGAGCCCGATAAGAGAAGCCCCCGCGGAACAAAAAGGTATCCACTCTGCCATAAGATCCTCCCTACAAATTGACCTGAATCAATGCAAGCGACAAAAATACAGACTTTATATGGAACATTGAAATTATAGTGTTGCGCGTATCCGGAAGCAAGAAATATGCTCTTAAAACATTACAAGTCCCGGATTAATAAATTACTAAGCCTATAACAATTTGCGCAAAAGTAATGATAAGGCAATCTCTCCGACGATTACCATTGACCGCTTCCGAAAGAGGATACGGGAAAACAATTGTTGTAAAATTTGTAAGCGGATAAAATAACAGAAAATACAGAAAACGATGCTTTATGGCTTTTGGCTTGACGTTCTTTTGATCTGGTGAATTTCGCTTCCAGCCTCATCGTAAGAACCTCAAGTGAAAAATTTGGCTTTTTAAATTCGTGCTTTTTCAAAAGAGCGCCGTTTTGATCCCTTTGGCGAAAGGAGCGTGTATGAGAAACGGTCAAATCTTCATGTCGAAAGCGTTTATCCAAAAGGAGGAATGAAATGGAATGTCCTAAATGCGGTAATGAGGTATCAGCGGGCTCGAGCTTTTGTCCGCACTGCGGGGCCAGCATACTGCCTGAGGGAACGGTCGCGACAGAACCTGCAACCCTGCTGATGCAGCCGGAAGCTGCGAAAATTCAACAGCCCCCACCCCCGGTCCCTTCTTCCGCCCGAGTCAGGAGCAGAACGCTCAAGAAAGTTCTGATCGTTCTTGGAATAGTGTTCATCTTCGTTGTTATCGGAGCTGTTTTGGTTGTCACCCTTTTTATAGGAGCCGTGAAAGCGCCTGTTGACGTCACAAACAGATACATTAAGGCTGTCAACGACGGCAACGCGAAAGCAGCCTGGGAGCTTCTCCATCCTGACTCAAGGTTTAAAACCGGGTACAGCTTCAGCGAGTTCCAGCAAGACGTCGTGGAGAGGAGTAAAGGTTCCCTCCTCAGCTGGAATGCCCACCACGTCGAAGTCAGCGGATCGAAAGCGGTGGTGGATGCTGACATTACCTTTAAGAGTGCAGGCGAAGAGTCTTTAAAGTTTGCTCTCAGAAAGAAGAACGGCAGGTGGTTAATTTACGACTACGGGTATGAGTAGTGTAGCGGGCAGCATCTTTCTCTCAAGACAAACGGGTTTTAGCCTTGCCCGGCACGAGGTTCTATAACGGCGGGCTTTAATCTGAAGCACAGATGCTAGTTCGGTCCTTGCTGGATAACCTGGGAAAAAACTGAAAAAAGACATTCGGCATGAAGACTGGCTTCGGGGAAATTGGTTCTTTCTTCTTTGGATGTCAATTCTCTGTTAGAATAGCCGCATGACTGACAGGAAAAAATCCGCAAAATCTTTAAGACAGCCTTGCCTTATATCCGAAAGGTCTTTAAAGATCCCGCCTTTTTACGTAATGGAAATTCTTGAGAAAGCCCACAATCTTGAGGCCTCAGGCGCAGACGTCGTCCACCTTGAAATCGGCGAACCTGACTTTCCGACTCCTCCTCAGGTCGTGGACGCCGCGGTGAAAGCGTTATATGCCGGCAAAACCAAATATACCCACAGCCAGGGTATACCTGAATTGCGAGGAGCGATAGCCCAATACTACCGAGCGACTTACGGAATCGACATTTGCCCTGAGAATATCCTAATCACCGGGGGGACATCCCCGGCGATGGTTCTGGTTTTCTCCGCTCTCCTCAACCCTGGGGACGGGGTAATTCTTACAAACCCCTGTTATGCGTGCTATCCGAACATTGTGGAGTTTGTTGGCGGGAAACCGGTTTACGTTGAAATCAGAGAAGAGGAAGAGTTTAAGCTGAATCCTGAGCGCCTCGCGCGCGCAATCGAGGAAAGCGAGTCTCTGATCAAAGGTATAATTATCAACTCGCCCTCCAACCCAACCGGAACCGTGCTCGAGCCCTCCGACATGGAGGCAATCGTCAAGGCGGCAAAGGACAAGTGGCTCATATCAGACGAGATATACCACGGACTCGTATATGAGGGAAGGGCAAGCTCAATCCTCGAGTTCACCGACAGGTGCTTCGTGCTAAACGGCTTCAGTAAGTTATTCGCCATGACCGGCTGGCGTCTCGGTTACGTGATATGCCCCCCTGAGTTTGTCAGGCCCATACAGAAAATCCAGCAAAATCTATTCATATGCGCAAACTCTTTCTCGCAGTACGCCGCGCTTTCCGCTCTCAAGGAGACCTCAGCAAACACAAAAGATATGGTTCAGGAATACGACAGGAGAAGGCGTTTTCTCATCAAAGGCGTAAGAGAGCTCGGGTTCGGTATAGCGCATGAGCCGAAGGGGGCTTTTTATCTTTTCGCAAACGCAAAAAGATTTACGTCTGATTCATATTCCTTCTGCCTGGACGTTTTATCTAACGCTCACGTTGCCCTCACTCCTGGAATCGACTTCGGTCCCGCAGGCGAAGGATACGTGAGGTTCTCTTATGCAAACTCTATGGAGAGAATCGCAGAGGGGTTGGAGCGCCTTAAGAATTACCTGGGTCGCCATTCTTGAACGATTAAGAAGCGAAAAATTCTTATAGCTTAAAATACCCACAGGGCGTGAGTTATAAAAAGGAAATTTCTCAGGAGGTCATTATGTCGGAAAAGTATAAATTCGTGGACTTGAGCGTCCCGATCGAGGAATCCGTAAGCGAACCCTTCATGCCAAAGATAGAACATCTCGATCACTCGGTGGGGGCAAGAGTAATGTCGGAAATATTCGGAGTCCCGGAAAAAGACCTCCCGGAAGGGCTTGGGTGGGCCAACGACAACATCACGCTTATAACGCACGCTGGTACTCATCTTGATGCTCCCTGGCACTACGCTCCAACGGCAGGAGGCGCACCCGCCATGACAATTGATGAAGTTCCGCTCGAGTGGTGCTTCCGGGATGGGGTCGTTCTCGACATGAGACACAAGCCCGATGGCTCGCGGATAACCGTTGAGGACATAACCAAAGCGCTCGAATCGATAAACTATGATCTCAAACCGCTTGACATAGTCCTTTTCATGACCGGGGCGGACCGCTACTGGGGGAAACCTGACTATATGAATCACGGCTGCGGTCTCGTGAAAGATTCCACCTTGTGGCTGATCGACAAAGGCATCCGAGTGATGGGAATCGATGCCTGGGGTTTTGACAGACCTTTCAGTGTGATAAGAGAGGAATATCAAAAAGAGGGCGACCCATCAATTATCTGGGAAGCCCATTACGCTGGAATCGAAGCGCCTTACTGCCACATCGAAAAACTCTCAAACCTCGACGAGTTGCCTCCCTTCGGTTTTAAAGTTTCCTGCTTCCCTGTGAAAATCACAAAAGCGAGCGCCGGGTGGTGTAGGCCGGTCGCAATCATCCCGCTTTGAAGGTGGTCTAAATGAGACTTGACGAAATTTTCGAATACTCCAATAAGGCCCTTGAGAGCGAAGACTTGGCTCGCGAGGAAGCCCTCATACTCGCCCGGGAAGCTATCCAGCTGTCCTCCTACTCGATTAGAGCAATACATCGCGGCGAAGAAGAAAACGCGGAAAATCTCTTGGAAAAAGCCCGCCGAGTTCTACTAAAAGCGCAGGAAAGGCTTGCCCCCCACCCTAAAATCTATTACTCAGGCTTTCTGCAGGACGCGGAAAAGGAGGTCGCTGAAGCATCCATAACCATTTCGCTCATTTTGAACAAACCTCTTCCCTCGCCAACCGAGATGAGTATAGGCATCGCACCCTACCTGAACGGACTCGGAGAGGCGGTCGGGGAAATGCGTCGCCACGTTCTTGATTTAATTAGAATCGACAACCTCGATCGCGCCGAATCCATTCTCGAGACGATGGATGAAATTTACTTCATCCTGAACTCGCTTGACTACCCATCGGCAATCACTGGAAATCTGAAAAGAACCAATGACATGGTCAGGGGGGTCATCGAGCGAACCAGAGGAGATCTCACTAGCGCGATAAGCAGAAAAAGCCTTGAAAAATCTCTCGAACAGTTTTTAAAAACAATAACGGAAAGTTAGGTCAAGGCAGACTTTGTTTATTTTAAGAGGCGCCGCAAGATAAGATCAGGCGGGCTTTATTTAAGTCAGGGAACATCGAAAACAAGGACAGTTATGTCATCCCTTACATCCTCCTCACAGAATTCGAGCACGGCGTCAACAAGCCCGTGAATAAAATCTTCGGGCGGAAGCGCTCTGTTCGCCGCCACGAACCGTTGAAGCCGTCTTAAACCGAATGTTCTTCCTCTGGAACCTTTGGCATCAATTACCCCGTCCGTGTAGAGAACGACTCGCTCGCCCGAGTTTAGCTTCCTGCTCGTCACGCTAATTTCGGGGTCCGGGAACGCCCCCAAAATAGACCTTCTATCCGAGGCGAGCTCTTCCGGAAACTTGTTTTCACCCCCAATGCAGAGAGGATTTTCATGCCCCGCATTCGCGTACGTTAGAGACATTGTGGTCAGATCAAGGACGCCGAAAAAAACTGTGACGAAACTCTCGGGTGAATTAGTTTTATAGAGCGCTTTGTTCAAGTGCCTGAGAACCGTTTCTATGTCCTCATGCTCCCTCGCTTCCACTCTGAGGGCGCTCATAGCGACCGTGGCGAGAAGCGCCGCGCCCACGCCGGTGCCGGAAGCGTCACCGATAATAAGGTAAATCCTGTCACCGTATCCCCAGTAATCGTACCAGTCACCCCCGACCACCCTTGCCTGCCGCTGGTAACCGGAGACTATCACCCCTCCGGTCAACAACTTATCCCTGGGTAGGAGGCTGCTCTGAATACCGGAGGCGATATCCATTTCCTTTTCGATCAGGTCAAGTTTCGCCAGTTCTTTCTGCTCACTTATATCCCTGTAGATAGCAACAACGCTCTCGACGGTTCCATCAGGCTTTAAAATCGCGGCGAAGGTACCACCGCTTGGAACGACATTGCCCGCTTTCGTGACAATGTTACTTTCTTTGTAAGTTACGGTTTCTCCTGATAAAACCCGGCTAATGGGACATTCGGGGTCAGGGCACACACCCGCGGGCGGTTCACTGCCGAAAAGAACCTCGTGGCAATAACGCCCTTTAGCATCCTCGAGCTCCCAGCCAGTTAGAAATTCCGCGGCTGGATTGATAAGCTGAACCTTCATATCTTTATCAATGAGAAAAACCGCATCCGGGGTCGCTCTTAAGATTGCTTCGCTGCGCTCCCTTTCGCGGTACAACTTCTCGTTTATCTCCGCGTTTCTTATCGCTATTTGCTGTTCAAGAAGTTTTTGCTGAAGCCGTCTGTTCTGTATGGCCATCGCGGCATGACTTGCGAGCGTCTCGGCTAAAGCGAGCTCCTCGGTAGAAAACGTAGTTTCAGGTGAGGAGAACTCCACGCTTAAAAGACCTATAAGTTCGTCCTCGAAAACAATTGGAATTTGTAGATACGCGCTCACTCCCGAACTTCTAAAAACTCTCGATTCGAGACTTAATTCTTCTCCCGGATTCGCGACAAAAACCGGCTTCTTGGAGCGGATAGCATTGATGGTGTGTCTTCCCAGTTGGGACATCGGAAGATGAAACTGGTGCAGAAGCCAGGTTTGAAGGGTGCTTCTGCCATACCCCGCCATGAATGTCAAAGAATTAGCTTCGCTGTCATAAAAGAATAGAGAGGACCGGTCAGCACCAAGCGCAACGGCAACCTTCTCTGAAATCTTTTCAAGCAGGTCCTCAAGGTCTTTCGCCTCGTTTACCGCCTGAGCCATCTCGGTGAGAATTACCGCCTGCCTCCGCCTTCTCTTCTCGTCCTTGAAAAGGCGGGCGTTCTTTATGGCCACTCCCGCCTGCGGACTGAAAGCCATCATCATCGTCAAATCCAAATCTGTGTATTTTCTTGGCTCTGTGTCATAAAGCTCGATTACCCCGATCGCCTCGTCGTCAACTTTTATCGGGATTGAAAGCACGGACCTTATCCCTTTTCCGGCAACAGCCTTGGGAAGCTCAAAATCGACAAGCTCATCGTCAAGGGCAAGAACGTACTCACCCCTGCTAATGGCAAGCCCGGCAACTGATCTGAAAACCAACAATTTTCCAGGACGGGAAAACAGATGCGAGATGCCCTTGTCCACAACTGGTTCCAGGTACCGCCTGCTTTCATCGAGGAGCATGATTACGCCCATCTTGACCTGCATGAAACTCGTGGCAACCTCGAGTATCTGACCCAACACCTGCTCCAAATCAACGGTGGACACAATGGCCTGACCAAGACTTGTGATTGCGCGCAGTTCCGCCAATTGCTTCCTTATTGCGCTTTCCTCTTCAATCCGGTAGGCGCGGCGCAAGTATTTTCGCGCGAGCTTGTCAAACCTATCGCGCATTGCCGCCAATTCGACCCATGCCTCCGCGCTATATCCCCTCGGGAGCATCTCCTTTGTAACAAGCTTCCAAACGTAAGTCTCCCCTGCATCGAAAGCGTCGATTACCGCGCTCAAAGATAACCCCTGGGCAGCCCGCCTCGAGCCAGTCTCGGTAGCAATAGATTTGAGCTTCTTTATGGGGAGATCGCCCGATTCAAAATACTGAATATACACAAGCAAAAATTCCCTGAAGGATTCCCTCGCCTCGGAGACAACCTCCAGAGGCAACCTTTCATAATCGGGAATCGAAGTCGCCACCTGAAGGTCTATGTCTGAAAGTATGCTTGAAAGATTCTCTTTGAGGAAAAGCGCAGCATCTCGCCTCAATCTCGTAAGTTCGGGAGAGCCTCTCGCGATCTTAAGTTCGTCACCGATACCAGTCAACTCATCCATTGACCTAATTATAATTTCACCCTGTCGCCTTTGCATATCCAACGGTCGCCTTATTATTCGTCCGCCTGACTGACTTGTCTTTTTCGCCAGGGTATAAGGCGTCCATTTTCAAGAATAGTGAACCGGTTTCGTCCCTGTAAACCCTTATCCGATAACCGTCGGCGGGAAACGCTTGCTCAACCGACCGCATAACGCAAGAAAGATTTGCGCTATGCGCGCTGGGTCATTTGCATAAGCATCAGGGTCGGATATATTCTATTTATCATTCAAGTTACTGCAGAGATTTACAATTTGCACGGTGGTGATGAGGTTGCTGGCCAAAATATTTCAAATCATAGGAATAGTTTTTACTGTAATCTTTGCGCTTTCAATCATAGTCATTCTTCCGATAATCAACAGATTGCTCAAGGGTCTAAACAGGTCCTTTTCGGAAAGAAAATTCACAATCACCCAAGAGGTGGCGAAATCTGAGGTTGGAGTGGATACCGCGAAGGAGCAGGTTGAAGCCATAAAAGCTGCAACCGATGTTTTCAGAAGAAATCTCGAAAAGACTATAAGCCTTGCCGACTCGGCGGTGGCTTTTCTTGACTCAAACGCTTTCCAGTTTGGGCTGCCGGTACTCTTATGGATTCTGTTCTTTATGATTTCGCTTCCGAGAGGGTTAAGAAAGAGTAAGAGGAAAAAGAAACGGAAACGATTTGAGGCGATCCCCCCACCTTCATGGGAAAATAAAACAGGGTGAGCAATAACCATTTCTAAGTTTGAACCTGAATCTATCCCTCAAATATCTCGCGCCATAAAGCCTTAACCCCTCAAGGTGCAAAACGCTGGTAAATGACACCGAGCCGAAAATTTGCACCCCGAGACAGCGGCGTGAGATAAGATTCATCGAGATCAGATATGACCTTTCTGATCTCGGAAACGACCCGGGGAATCTCAGGCGCACTTAAGCGGTACAAACATGATTCTTTCGATATGACAAATACTCGGAGAAAATCAATCTTCCAGTAAAAAAGCGAAGCAAGAAACCCGCGGGAAAAGGAGTGAACTCCGTGAACAGCAATCGAGTTTTACTTTTTTAAATAAATTACACGAGTGAACTCATTCTTCCGCTAAGAGCCGAGCCAATGTGTTATCATCCACCAGAATCGCGGTTGTTTTCCGGAAAGAGGGAAGAAATGAGCTTGAGCGTGTCCGGGGGCAGTTTACTGATCGATGGTACGCCTTTGAGTTTGTTCTCCGCGAGTTTTCAGTACTGGAGAGTGCCGTATCAGACCTGGGATGACGTTCTCAAAAAAATAAAAGAACTCGGCTTCAGGGTGGTTGAAACTTACGTTCCTTGGTCGGTTCACGAAATATTTCCGGGGGAATATGATTTCGGCCGGATAGACCCGAAAAAGGATATACGAGGCTTCTTAGAGGCGTGCGCGAGGGAAAACCTCTATGTCATCATCAGGCCTGGACCCCACATCAACGCGGAAATAACCTACTTCGGGTTTCCTGAAAGGCTTTTCCACCACCCCGAAATATTCTGCCGTTCGGCAAACGGCGCGCCCGTGTACCTGCCCGCAGTTCCGAGAATGTTCCCGGTTCCGTGCTATCATCACCCCAAGTTTCTCTCTGAGTTTGAAACTTACATAAACAACCTCGCCTCCGAGATCGGGAATCTAACACATCCAGCTGGTCCGATAATCGCTATTCAAGTCGATAATGAGTGCTGCAAGTTCTTCAGGGCACACCCTTTTGACCATGACTACTCAAAATACTCGATACGGCTATACAGAAGATTTCTCAAAGAGAAATACGGCTCACTTGGCTTGGTTTCCGCCGCGCACCGAAAAGAGTATGAATCTTGGTCACGTATCGATCCGCCTCGTTCCTTCCAACCGTCTAGCGCCGAAGAGCTCCCGCTGTACATGGACTGGGTAGAATACGGCGAATATTACATAAACGAATCGCTCCGTTCTATCCACCGAATAATGAAGCGCCACTTTGGAGAGGAATTCGTCTATTTCCATAATTACCCCTGCGCCTTCCCTTCTACCCCTCTTGACTTGAAAGGAGTGGAGCGTTTCCTCGATTTCGAAAGTGTCGATATGTATCCCTCCAAGAGTTCTTACGACACCTTGAAAATGGGAGGCAAATATGTAAGTGCAATGAGCCGATTCCCCCACCTTGCCGAGTTCGCGTCGGGAAATCTATTCATGGGCACGCCTCTGACGCTTGATGACCATCGTTTCGCGTCAAAAGCGGCTCTAATGCACGGCTTTAAAGGGATTAACTACTACATGATCGTGGAAAGAGAAAGATGGTACGGCTCCCCGATCAGGAACGACGGCACTACGCGGGAAGATCATTGTAAGTTCTTTAAAGATTTTCTTGCCTTTGTAAGTCGATTGAATGTGGAGAAAATCTCCCCCCGAAGAGACGTTTTGCTTCTCGTCGTGCGGGAATACGAAAGGCTCGCTGACGCCGCGACCCTACTTAAGCCTCTTTCCAGAATGACTATAAACGCCTTCGGACTTGAGAAAACACCCCGCTCAATTCTTATTTCTGAGGAAAATTACGGTCTTTCTGAACCAGTTGCCGAAAGATATCTGAGAGTTTTTGAATTCTGGTACAAGATGTTATCCATCTGCGGAGCCCATTTCGCGGTTGGCGAAGTGTCGATGGGTCTCGAAAATTTGAGCAAATATAAACTGGTTGTGGCACCCACATTTGAGTTCATGAGCGGGAAGACCCAAGAAATTCTTCTTGAATATTCGAAAAGAGGGGGGGCGCTTATACTCGGTCCGAGAAAACCTTCTCTCAACGAGCGAATGGAGCCGGTTTCCATACTCGGAGAATATATGCGAGACCCAGAAGCGCGAAAACAGCGCATCGATCTCTTCGGCGTGGAATTTGACGAGGTGTTCTTCTTCAGCGAACCCGCCAGCGTAAAAACAAGCGGAGATGAGCGACCGCTCAGTATAACGGGCGAGACCAACAGTGAAGCCGGTAAAATTATCTTCTTCGGCGCTCTGCCCGCTCCTCGAATCGATTTGGAATCCCTTGAAGCACTCAAGCCTCTGATGGAATCGCTCTTGCTGAGAGCTGGCATTGAGCCGCACAACCTTTCCTCCGACCCGAGATTGGAGGTAAGCGTTTTTGAAGACTCCGAAAGAATGATATTGTTCCTCGCTAATCCAACGCCAAAGACCTTAACAGCGCGGGTATCCCGGGTGAGTTCCGGAGCGTTCCTTAACCTGGAGACAGGAGAGATTTGGGAATCATCAGGTTCTCTCGAAATAAGCCTTTGTCCGTGGGACATCATGGCGCTTGAGAGGGTTGAAGAATGATACCACCTGACATTTTAATCTCAGATTTGGGAGCACTGAATTATCCGAGACTATGCGAGCTGTTCGCCGGGAAAAGGAACCGACCGCAGAGTGAGGACGAGAACAAAGGTCCCCTTCTGTTGATATTCAGGGGGCTAAAACCGCTCTACTGCGCAGACATCAAAAATTTCGAGAAAATAAAAATCTCTTTTTCCGGCATATCCAGGCTTGAAGAAATCGCTAAAGAAACGGGATATTCGAGGATTGTTGCCGTCTCTGAATCCGCTCTTGAGAGGATATTCGACAAGGCAGGGGGGAGAATTCGCCACGACGAGGATCTTACGAAACAGCTGGCCGTTTTCCTGGAAGCCCTCTCGCAAGAAATTGGCACAACAATTTTCTTCTATCCTAAGATTAAAAAATCGCCGTTTGCCGCAATGTCTTTCTCTTTGAGAAAAATCCTTCCAAAAATTGTCCCGAAGGACGCGATCTTCTTGTTCGTGGTCACAGAAAATGACCATATCTGGGCGTCCATCGCCATCGGGTTCAAAGACAGGCAGCTTTTCCTTATCACCACTCTTGACGCGGTCGTTCCGCTCGAGGACAACCCGCGAACGGAAGAGCTCGATGAAATGATTCGTAAGATATCCGAGCGCTTTGACCTGCCGCCCCGTTACCTGGTAGTAGAAAAATCGGCCGCGGAGAGCTTGATCGCGCGAAAATTTAGCCCGGTTCAGGCTTTAATCTTTTACAACCGTGGAGAACTGAAGGTTGGGGGATTTCTCGCGCCATCGAAGATTGGTTGGACTCTCCTAACGTTAGGGATATGGCTTTTGGCAAAAACGGGGATTCCTTTCAAACGGACGGAACAATAGACCACAAGGCTTACACAAGTTCAATCAGCACCATTGGAGCGTTGTCTCCCTGTCTTGAGCCAAGCTTCAAGATCCTCGTGTAGCCGCCTTCTCTATCCTGATAGCGCGGTGCAATTTCAGCGAATAGTTTATGGATGGCGTCCTTATCCCTGACAACCTTTAAGGCGAGTCTCCGCGAATGAAGGTCGCCCCGTTTGGCGTATGTTATGAGCCGTTCCACCACCCCCCGCGCCGCTTTCGCTTTCGCTTCGGTTGTGGTGACACGCTCATGAATGATTATTTCTCTGGCAAGGTTAGATAGAATCGCTTTCTGGTGTGATGCGCTTCGGCCTAGTCTCGGTCCTTTTCTGGGTTTCGGCATATCTCAATCCACCTCAATCCTGAGATTTAAGCGACAGCCCGCGCTCGGCAAGCTTCTCCTTGATGAGTTCAACAGTCTTTGCCCCGAGATTTCGTATTCCAAGAAGGTCATCCTCGGTGTGATCAACAAGATCAGCGAGCGTCTCTATCTTTGCGCGGTGCAAACAGTTGTAGGCGCGCACATTGAGATCGAGTTCAGTTATCGGCGTTTCGAGGCCTGAAGGCGGTTGAGTTTCGGTCGGCTCAAAAACCTCAGTGCCCCGGACCCTTTCCACAAGGTCACCGAAGAGACTGAAGTGCTCAATCAAGATCCTCGCACCTATGGTAACCGCTTCGTCCGGTCGTATCGCCCCATTCGTGCGAACGACAAGCTTTACCTTGTCAAAATCCGTCCTCTGACCCACCCGGGTATTTCCAACCTCAAACATCACGTTCGTGATTGGGGAAAATACAGAATCAAGAGGTATCAGGCCGATGGGGTCAGTTTCTTTCTCGTTGTCTTCAGCGGAGGCGTATCCCCTGCCTTTTTCCACAATCATCTCCATCTCGAGCTTCCCTTTCTTCGTAAGGGTTGCGATGTGGTGGTCCTTGTTGATTATTTCAACATTCGCCGGAGTCTCGATGTCGCCAGCGGTTACCGTAGCAGGTCCTTCCGTTTTCAATTTCAAACGCGCCGGTTCTTCCTGGTCCATCTTTATGATTAGTTCTTTGAGATTGAGCAGTATCTCAAGAGTGTCCTCTTTGACCCCCTCGATGGCAGTGTACTCGTGCTGTACCCCCGCTATACGCACCGAAGTAACCGCAGCCCCTGGAATAGAGGACAGCAGTATCCGCCTCATTGAGTTACCAATCGTGTACCCGAGCCCTCTCTCGAGCGGCTCCACAACGAAAACTCCTTCGGTGTCGTTTACTTCAACGACTTTAATCTGGGGCTTTTGTATTCCTAACAAGTGGCAACCCTCCGTCAGAAAATCTGATTATCTTGAATAAAGCTCAACTATCATCTCGTCCCTGATCGACACATCTATGCACTCGCCCGGAGGCATGTCCAACATAACCGCCTCCATCTTTTTCGTGTCAATCTTAAGCCACGGAACCGGCTCTCTGCGAATGTTCTCGAGCGCTTCTTTGAAAATCGCAATTTCCCTGCTCTTGGTGGCAACAGCGATAGTGTCCCCCACCTTCACTTGATAAGAGGGGATATTAACCTTCTTTCCGTTAACGGTTATGTGTCCGTGAGAAACCACCTGCCGTGCCTGTTTACGGCTCATCGCAAAGCCTGCTCTGTAAACCACGTTGTCAAGCCTGCTTTCAAGCAATCGTATAAGATTCTCCCCGGTTCTTCCTTTCATCCTCAGAGCTTTCTTGTAATATCCCCTGAATTGCTTCTCCATAACGCCGTAAACGCGCCTTGCTTTCTGCTTTTCCCTCAGCTGCAGAAGATAGTCGGTCTCCCGCGGTCTTTTCGCCCAGTGCTGACCTGGAACCCGACCCCTTCTATCGACAGGACACCTGTCGGTAAGACAGCGTTCTCCTTTGAGAAAAAGTTTTGTTCTCTCCCTTCTGCAAAGCCTGCAAACAGGTCCGGTATATCTTGCCATGGTAAGCGGGCGCTACCCTAAACCCTCCTTTTCTTCTTCGGCCGACATCCGTTATGAGGTACGGGAGTCACATCCTTTATTGAACCTATCTCAAGACCATTTGTCTGAAGGGTCCTGATGGCGGTTTCCCTACCCGAACCGGGCCCTTTAACCCTGACATCCACTTTCCTAACGCCATGCTCCTGCGCCTGCTTGGCAACTGATTCAGCGGCAAGCTGAGCGGCGAAAGGAGTGCTCTTTCTCGAGCCTTTAAAACCTATGGTTCCGGCGCTTGCCCAAGCTATCGTGTTCCCATCCAGGTCAGTGATCGTTATTATTGTGTTGTTAAAAGTCGCTTTGATGTGAGCAATCCCGTAGGGGATATTCTTCTTCGGCTTCTTCCTACCTCTACCCTTGGCTCTTGTCGGTCTCGGCAATTTTCCTCCTGGTGCTCCTATGTCTTACGCTCATCTTGCCGCTTGCTGGCGCTGTTTTTTCTTGATGCCAACCTGCGGGCGCGGTCCTTTACGGGTGCGCGCATTTGTGTGAGTTCTCTGGCCCCTTACAGGCATGCCTTTCCTGTGACGAAGTCCCCGGTAGCATCCAATTTCCATCAACCTCTTTATGTTCTGGGCGCGCTCCCTTCTCAAGTCTCCCTCGATCTGATAGTTCTGGTCGATATATTCCCTTAACCTCACGATTTCCTCATCGGTAAGGTCGCGCACTTTCGTTTCCGGTTTGACGTTGGTTGCCTCGCACGCCTTGCGCGCAAGAGACCTGCCTATGCCATATATGTATGTGAGCGCAACCACCACATGCTTTTCGCGCGGAAGGTCTATTCCAGCAATTCTTGCCAAGGCACAACCTCCTTGTTACTTTCCCTGTCTTTGCTTGTGGCGCGGGTTCTTGCAGATGACCATAACCTTCCCGTGACGCCTGATAATCTTGCACTTATCGCAAATTTTCTTTACCGACGGTCTAACCTTCATCTTTTCTCAGTCCTGTCGTCCTCTCCTAAAACTTGATGCCGTTCGGGCAAGCCTTCATCCTACTGCGCTGTCTCATTTATGCCTGTATATTATGCGCCCACGCGATAAATCATAGGGTGAAAGCTCGACAACCACCCGGTCCCCGGGAAGAATCCTTATATAGTGCATACGCATTTTCCCTGAAATATGTGCAAGAACCTTATGTCCATTGTCCAGTTCCACCCTGAACATGGCGTTGGGAAGGGTTTCTATTACCTTCCCTTCGGCTTCTATCGCCTCATCCTTGGGCGCCACTCCTTTTTGCGACCTCCCTGCTTTTGTGAGCGTTTAAGTATAGCTCAAGAGAAACTCACTTTCTATCCGCCGTGATAGCAATCGGAGCCGTGAGTACGTCAGGACCGTCCTCGGTTACGGCAACCGTGTGCTCGAAATGTGCGGACAGCTTACCGTCTCTCGTATATACAGGCCAGTAATCCGGCGAGGCATCGACCTCGTAGGTTCCGGCATTAACCATCGGCTCTATCGCTATGACCATGCCCGGCTTGAGAACGGGTCCCTTACCCGGCTCTCCAAAGTTCAGCACGGGGGGATCCTCATGCATGCTCCTGCCGATACCGTGACCCACAAACCTTCTGACAACCTGGAAGCCCCGGGACTCAACAAAACTCTGTATCGCGTGGGAAACATCAGAAAGCCTGTTCCCAGGAACACACTTTTGTATCGCAGCCTCGAGAGCTCCCCTGGTCACCTCCAAAAGGCGTTCGGCTTCGGGGTCCCCCTTACCTATTATGATGGATATGGCGGCATCTCCATAGTAGCCGTCCAGCTCCACCCCTGTGTCAACACTTAAGAGGTCGCCTTCTTTTAGCGCTCGCTCATCGGGTACGCCGTGGACAACCTCGTTATTAAGCGACGTGCAGAGCGTCGCCGGGAAATGGCCGCACCTTATGAAATCAGGCTGATAGCCCTTAAACGCGGGTCTTCCACCGCTTTCCAGAATCAAACGCTCAGCGACACTGTCGAGTTCCTTGGTTGTCACGCCTGGAACGGCGATTCTCGCTATCTCAGACAGCACCTCCGCCACAAGTTTCCCCGCTTTTCTCATCTTCTCGATCTCTTCTTTGGACTTCAAAATTATCAAACAGCCGCACCCCCGGAAGCCAGCTCAATCGCGGCGTGTATCTCCATGTAGACCTCGTCAGGGGTGCCGGTCCCGTCTATTGAAAGAAGCCTTCCTGACGGGTTGTAGTAAGATACCACCGGTTCACTCAGTTCCTCGTAGACCTTGAGCCTGGTGCGCACTGTTTCCTCGTTGTCGTCTTCCCTCTGATAAAGTTCCCCCCCGCAATGGTCGCAGATCCCTTCCACCGCAGGCGGATTAAAAAGAAGGTGGAAGTTAGCGCCGCATTTCCTGCACACTCTGCGCCCTGAAAGCCTCTTTACAAGCGTTTCGGTATCCACGGTTATGTTGATCACCAGATCGATTTTGCCGCCGCTTTCCTCAAGCATTTTATCGAGCGCTTTTGCTTGGTGAAGATTGCGCGGAAAACCATCCAAAATGAAACCGTCTTTCACGTCCGGTTTCTTGAGCCTGTCGGCAACGATTCCCTCGACTATGTCGTCTGGAACGAGCTCACCGGCTTCCATATACTTTTTCGCCTCGAGCCCCAGCGGTGTGCCCTCCGCGAGCGCCACCCTGAAAATGTCACCGGTTGAGATCGGCTTCCAACCGAACTGGGCGAATATTCTCTCAGCCTGCGTCCCTTTTCCCGCACCCGGCGGACCGAGCATAACGATATTCATGTCCATCTCCTACCTGCTCAAAAATCCCTCGTAATGGCGCATCTGGAGTTGCGCTTCAATCTGGAGCATCGTTTCGAGCGCAACTCCGACAATTATAATCACCGCGGCTCCTCCAATCGGTATTTCAGCGGTACCGAAATAAACGAAGAATATCGCGGGAATAAGAGCTATCGCCGCGATGTAAATAGAGCCCGGCAAGTTAATCCTGTTGACCACTCTCGCCACGTAGTTGACGGTTGGCATTCCCGGCCTTACGCCTGGTATGAACCCTCCATATTTCTTCAAGTTGTCGGCGAGTTCGAACGGGTCGAAAATGATTGCCGTGTAGAAATAAGAGAAGAATATGATAAGCCCGGTATAGACGACGAAATAGGTTATCGAGCCGGTTGTGAAACGCATTGCGAAACCCTGCAGCGCCGGAAAGAAGTTCGCGATAATCAAAGGGAAGTGAATAACTGAGGCTGCGAATATTATTGGTATGACACCTGCGGTGTTCACCCTGACGGGTATGTACGTGCTCGCTCCCGAATAAAGCCTTCTACCCCTGACCTGTTTCGCGTACTGAACGGGTATTCTTCTTTCGCCGCGTTCCATGTACACAACGCCCACTATGATGGCTATTGCCGCGAGAGCCACGACCCCCAAAAGTGCGGGATTCCTCATATAGACAGCCCTTATCATGTTCATTCCTTCAGTTGGCATGGTGGCTATTATTCCCGCAAAGATAAGGATTGACATGCCATTTCCGATTCCGCGCTCGGTTATCAGTTCCCCGAGCCACATCAAAAGAGCCATCCCGCTTACGAGCGTTAGCACTATCAGCACGCCCCTTGCAAACGTAAGGTTGGGAAGTATATTTGCCTCAGGATTGTTCCTGAACGATACGATGAGCCCCGCGGACTCCATCATGGCAAGCACCAGAGTAAGGTATCTCGTTACCTGGGTGATCTTCTTCCTGCCCAGTTCACCTTCCTGATGCCACTCTTTGACCTTTGGTATTACCGCCGATAAGAGTTCCATTATGATGGATGCGGTGATGTAAGGCATAATGCCGAGACCGAAGAGCGCCATTCTGGCAAGCCCACCACCCGTGAATATATTAAGGAAGCGCAAAAGGGGCTGTCCCTCAACCTGCTCAACAACCTTTTTGACATCCACTCCCGGGCTGGGTATAAAGCAGCCCACGCGGTAAATGGCGAGGATGCCGAACGTGAACAGTATTTTCTTTCTCAGATCAGGAACCTTGAAAGCGTCCCTGAACCCGGATAGAATCTTCAAACCCTTATCACCTCAATATCTGGCATTACGGAAAAACGCAAAAAACTAAGGCTTACGTAAGTAAAATTCTCACGCTGATATGACTTCCGCGCTCCCCCCGGCTTCCTCTATCTTCTCCCGCGCGCTTCCGCTAAAGGCGTGCGCCTTCACGGTCAAAGCCTTGCTCAAATCACCGCGACCGAGTATCTTCACGTTTTCCGTTTCTTTCTTGATTAAACCAGCCTCAGCCAAAGCCTTTGGATCAACCGTACTCCCGCTTGAGAACCTCTCAAGGTCCGAGACGTTTACAAGCGAGAAGAATTTCCTTTTTCTCGGGGTAAATCCTCCGAGCTTGGGCACCCTGCGGGTAAGCGGCATCTGGCCGCCCTCGAAACCGAGTTTACTCTTTGAACCGGACCGCGCGTTTTGCCCCTTCTGCCCGCGACCCGAAGTCTTACCATGACCCGAACTTCTGCCTCTTCCCACCCGCTTGCGCTCCTTACGTGAGCCAGGTGCCGGTTTTAGGTTGTGCAATCCTGTTCTTTCCTCAGTGGACATCAGCTTTGACCCCCGGAATCAGCAAACTATCTTTCAGCAATTTTTCACTCGCTTATCTCCTCAAAATCCACAAGATGCCTGATCTTTTGAATCATTCCCCTGATCTCAGGGCGGTCTTCTTTTATCACGCTTTGACCCGTTCGTCTTAAACCGAGCGCTCTCGCGGTAGCGCGGTGCTCCTGGCGCTTACCCGCTAAGCCCCGCTTAAGCGTCACTTTCAGTTTCGAACTCATCAAGAATGCTCCTTCTTCTAATTATCTCCTCAACCCGTTTTCCCCTGAGATGGGCAACTTCGGATGCACTTTTGAGCATCATAAGACCGTTTATGGTAGCCTTGACAACGTTCAAGGGATTATTTGATCCCAGGCTCTTGGCAAGCACATCCTTAATGCCAGCGAGCTCCATTATCGGTCTTACCGCTCCTCCCGCGATTATGCCCGTACCAGGTGAAGCGGGTTTTATTAAAACTTGAGAAGCCCCAAATTTGCCTACGACCTGATGCGGGATGGTTGTTCCCACAATTGGCACCTCGAACATGCTCTTCTTCGCTCTCTGCGTTGCCTTGTCAATGGCAAGCGGCACTTCCCTCGCTTTGCCATAACCTATACCCACTCTACCTTTCCCATCGCCGGCAACAACGAGCGCGGTGAAAGAAAACCGCCGCCCGCCCTTGACCACTTTAGCGACACGGTTTATGTTCACTACCTGGGAAGTTATTTCCTCGACTTCCTGGACCTCTTCTCGGTCCATTTCACCTCCTAAAAGATAAGGCCATTTTCCCTTGCCGCTTCAGCAAGAGCTTTGACTCTTCCGTGATATTTATAGCCGTCCCTGTCGAAAACGACACTGGTTATCCCTTTGTCGATAGCCCTTTTGGCGATAATCTCGCCAAGCTTCCTTGCCTGTTCGGTCTTGGTTAGATTCCAGTACTGTTTGAAATCCTTCTCGAGAGTCGAGGCAGAAGCGAGAGTATGTCCTTTAGCATCATCAATAACCTGACAGTAGAAGTGGCGATTGCTCCTGAAAACTGAAAGCCTCTGACGCTCAGCTGTGCCGCTGATCTTTTTCCTGACCCTTCTTTTCCGCCTCTCTCTTCCTTCAAGCCTTCTGTAAAAACCTTTTCCGCTCACTTCACTGCCTTTCCGACTTTCCTGCGAATGTACTCGTCTGAGTATCTTATTCCCTTTCCTTTGTAGGGATCGGGTTTCCTCAAAGAGCGAATCTCCGCTGCTACCTGCCCTACTTTCTGCTTGTCACATCCTTTTATTATCACCCTCGTTGGGGTTGGGACCTCGGCTTCGATACCCTCGGGCAGTCTGTAAACAACCGGCTTCGAGTATCCCAGTAAAAGCTCGAGCGAATCGCCTTTAAGCGCCGCCCTGTAACCGACACCCTGGATCTCGAGCGTCTTTTGAAAGCCTTGCGTAACGCCAGTTATCATGTTCTGAATCAGAGTTCTAGTGAGCCCGTGCAGGGATTTATCGAGTTTGTTATCAGAAACGCGCTCAACTCTGATTATGTTCCCCTCGCGCAAAAGCCTCACGCGTTCGCTCACCGTAAGCTCGAGCTCACCCTTAGGACCTTTCACTTTTACACTGGTGCCCTCAATTGACACGTCCGCGTTATCGGGAACCTCTATCGGTCTTTTTCCAACTCTCGACATCACCGGCTCCTTCGAGAATACCTACCACACATAGCAGAGAACTTCTCCTCCCACACCTTTCACTGCCGCTTCCTTTTCGGTCATTACGCCTTTCGAAGTCGATATTATGGCTATCCCGAGCCCTCCCAAGACGCGCGGCAGCTCGTCCTTCTTCGCGTAAACCCTTAAACCCGGCGAGCTTATCCTCTTGATGCCGCTTATGACAGGCTCTTTGTCGTTTCCGTACCTCATGTATATAACTATGGAATCGTAGCTACCTGTCCTGACAATCTCATAGCCGCGGATGTAGCCTTCTCTATCAAGTATGCGAACGATTTCCTTCTTCAGATTCGACGACGGAACTTCCACCTTTTCCTTGCGCGCCCTGGATGCGTTCCTTATTCGAGTTAGCATATCTGCAATGGGGTCGGTCATTGTCATTCCCCTCACCCTCTCACCAGCTTGATTTCATGACCCCCGGAAGCTCTCCCCTGTGCGCGAGCTCCCTGAGGCAAATCCTGCACAACTGGAATTTGCGGAAATAGCCGCGCGGGCGACCGCAACGCTTACATCGGTTGTAATACTGGGTCTTGTATTTCTTTGGTCTCTGCTGTTTGACAACGAGCGATTTCTTAGCCAAAATTCCCTCCGATCTAAACTAAGACTTGCGTTTGAGCGGGAAACCGAGCGCCTCGAAAAGCGCTTCGGCTTCTCTATCGGTTCGCGCGGTGGTAACTATCGTTATGTCCATACCCCTTATTTTGTCTATCGAATCGTAATCTACCTCCGGAAAAATGAGTTGCTCCTCGATGCCGAGCGAGTAATTACCAGTTCCATCAAAAGATTTCCGCTCAAGACCCCTGAAGTCCCTGACACGCGGAAGCGCGATCGACAGAAGCCTGTCAAGAAACTCATACATTCTGTCCCCGCGAAGGGTTACCTTGCACCCGATCGTCATTCCCGCTCTTAATCTGAAACCCGCAACCGACCTCTTCGCCCTTATGATTATCGGCTTTTGTCCGGTTATCATAGCGAGCTGAGATGCCACGGCTTCCACCGCTTTGGGGTTTGTGGTCCCCTCGCCAACACCCATGTTGACCACGATCTTTGAAAGTCGCGGAACTTGAAGTTTGTTTTTGTACCCCATCTCCTTGATCAGATGGGGAACGACTTCCTCCTCGTAAATTTCCTTCAGGCGCGGAACGTATCCGTCATCCTCAAATTCCTCATCCACCATCAGATCTCCCGATCGCATTTCTTACAGACTCTTACGAATCCTTTACCACCTTTTCTTACCCTGTTTACCCTCACCGGTCTTTCGCAGGCCGAGCAGAACAACATCACGTTGGAAACGTCTATTGGGAGCTCCCAGTCCACAACGCCTCCCCGAGGATTCCGCTGCGAGGGTCTCATGTGCTTCTTGGTGCGATTAATCCCCTCAACAACGACACGCCTTCGGGAGGTATCAACCTTAAGAACCTTCCCCTTTTTCCCTTTGTCTTTCCCGGATATGAGAACTACCGTGTCGCCTTTCCTTATGTGCATACTTCTCAATTCAAACCTCCGATCTTTAAAGAACCTCCGGCGAAAGCGACACAATCTTCATGAAGTTCTTCTGACGTAATTCCCTCGCCACCGGACCGAATATTCTTGTGCCCCGCGGGTTCATTTGGTTGTCAATTAGCACAACCGCGTTCTCATCAAACTTTATATAGGTGCCATCAGGTCTGCGCTTCTCCTTTTTTGTCCTGACAACCACCGCTTTAACAACATCGCCCTTCTTCACACTGGCACCAGGAACAGCATCCTTAACTGAACCAACCACAATGTCCCCGACAGACGCGTACCTGCGCTTGGACCCGCCAAGCACCCTGATGACCAGTATCTCTCGCGCGCCCGTGTTGTCAGCAACCTTTACTCTTGACTCCTGCTGAATCATTTGGAACCCCTGTTAGACGCTATTGTTATTTTGCTTTCTCCACGATTGAAACCAACCGCCAGCGTTTTGTCTTGGAAAGGGGGCGAGTTTCCATAACCTTCACAATGTCGCCCACCTTGCACTGATTCTCCTCGTCATGCGCATAAATCTTTGAAGTACGCTTTATCGTCTTCCCGTATAACGGGTGCCGGACAGTGCGTTCAACCGCAACCACAATCGTCTTGTCCATTGAGTCAGAAACGACTCTTCCAACTCTGACTTTTCTCGAAGGTCTCACTGCCATTTTGAAGGTTACTCCTCTTAATCCTCGGGCGAAGCGTCTTCGCTTTCGGCATCATCCGTTTCGGTTACCTCTTCACCCTCGAGTTCCTCGCCCTCATCTTCAGAGACATCCTCAAGCTCGATGGTGATCTCTTCTCGAGCTTCCTCTTCGACCTCGATTCTTTCCCGCTCAGCCTCCCGTGCCTCAACCTCAGCTGCTTCTTCAAATGCCTCGGGATGAATACTGTATTTCCGTTCGGTTATAATCGTGCACACCCGCGCTATGTCCCGCCTTGTCTGTTTGATTCTCATCGGATTGTCAAGTTGCCCCGTGGCAAACTGGAATCTGAGATTAAAAAGTTCCTCCTTAAGCTCTTTTAATTTCTGTTCGAGCTCTTCCTCGTCCATTCTTCGCAATTGCCCGGGCTTAAGCATATCGATCTCTCCCTCTCAAAAACCCTTATTCTTCCCGCTTCACAAATCTGCATTTCATAGGCAGTTTGTTTGAAGCAAGTCTTATCGCCTCTCTCGCTACGGGCTCGCTCACTCCCGCAAGCTCGAACATGACCTTGCCAGGCTTGACGGGCGCCACCCAATACTCAGGGTTGCCCTTTCCGCTGCCCATGCGCGTCTCCGCTGGCTTCTTCGAAACCGGCTTGTGCGGGAAGATATTTATCCATACCTTTCCGCTCCTCTTTATGTGCCTGGTTATGGCGACTCGCGCCGCCTCGATCTGGCGGGCGGTAATCCAGGCAGGCTCTAAAGCCTGCAAGCCGTAATCACCGAAACTCACCTGTGTCCCGCCCTTGGCTCTTCCTTTAAGCCGTCCTCTCTGAACCTTGCGGTGTGGGGGTCTCTTCGGCTGCAACATTTACTCTTCGCCCTCCTTACCCTCCGAGGACCCTTCGTTTCCCTGGACTTCCTTCTGTCCGTTTCCAATGGGCTCAGTTACAGTCAAATCTGAAGCTCCTTCAACGCCGATAGATTCCGCCGTGCTTTGAGTTGGTTCCTGTTTATCCGCATCCGCCTGCTCTCCAGGCTGGTCAGACTTTACCTCCTCAGCGCTCACCGCGCCAGGCTGTTTTGCCTTTTCCTGAACCCTGGGCCTGGAAGGCTTACCCACCGGAGCCTGAGACACTTGTTCCTCTGGTTCTCTTTTTCCGGTTTTCTCACCCTTGTATATCCAAACTTTAACCCCGATTCTTCCGAACGTTGTTTCAGCCTCTTTAAAACCGTAATCAATGTCCGCCCTGAGCGTTTGCAGCGGAACCCTTCCCTCACGATACCATTCGCTTCTCGCCATCTCGGCGCCGGCAAGCCTTCCGCTGCACTGAACTTTAATCCCATGCGCCCCCAGCCTCATCGTGTCGCTAACGGCTTTCTTCATCGCTCTCCTGAAAGATACCCTCGCAGAAATTTGGGATGCTATGTCCTGGGCAACAAGAGTCGCGTCAAGCTCGGGAACAGGCACCTCCTTTATGTTGATCTGAATCTCGTGACCGCATATTTCCTGAAGTTTGTCTCTCAATTTGTCAACTTCCGTACCTTTTCGCCCTATGACAATGCCGGGGCGCGCGGTGTAAATATCAACTGTGGTCTCCTTGGCTTTTCTTTCAATTTCAATTTTTGAGACAGCGGCGTTTTTCAGCTGTTTGGAGAGCAACTCTCTGATCTTGATGTCTTCCTGCACAAGCTCCGGGTAATCTTTCCCGGCAAACCACCTGGACTTCCAATCGTTTATGATCCCAAGCCTGAGCCCGTAAGGGTGAACTTTCTGACCCAATTCAATCCTCGCTTCCCGTTTCTCCGATATCTCCCTCTTCTTCCTCCCCGGAACTCTCCGGGGATTCGTCTGACACTTCTTTTGCCTCAGCCTCACCCTCTTCGGTATCGTTGTCGCTCTCTTCCGCCTGCTCATCTGCGGAATCTTCCCTTAAATCCTCGGGTGCGGCTGATTCCTCTATCTCCCCGGCTACCTCGGTCTTCCCAAGGTCGGCAGCCTCAGGGGTTTCAGTTTCTTTTACCTCTTCCTTTTCGGCAGATTCCTCTTCAGGAACCTTTTCCTCCTTTTTCTCCTTCTCCTTACGCGGTCCGGCGAGCTTTCGCGCCGCGGGTCTTCTGGATATCCTCCTTAAAGGAGAACGCTTTTTTGCCGTCTCTTCTTCTCGCTCCTCAAGAATGACGGTAATGTGGCTCGTCCTTTTGTTTATGCGAGTCGCTCTTCCCAACGCCCTGGGGCGAAACCTCTTTAAAGTCGGTCCTTCATCGACAAAGGCGTTGAGAACGTATAACCTCTCGGGCGGAATCCTGTTGTTGTTTTCCGCGTTGGCTGCCGCCGATGCAAGAACCTTCGCGACCACACGAGCGGCGGCTTTCGGACAGTAATCCAGTATCTGCCTGGCCTCTTCCAGGTCCTTGCCCCTTATGAGATTGGTGACGAGCCTTACCTTTCTCGGGCTCATCCTCACATACTTTGCCACTGCCCTCGTCTGCACGTCTTCCTCAGCTCCTATTTCATCCGGGCTCTCTTCTCTTTGGCGAGCTTACCGCCGTGACCCTTGAAAATCCGGGTGGGCGCGAACTCCCCGAGCTTGTGACCAACCATGCTCTCGGTTATGTACACAGGAACATGCTTTTTTCCGTCGTGGACTGCGATCGTATGTCCAACCATCTCAGGAAATATGGTTGAATCGCGGAACCATGTCCTGATGACGACCTTCTCGTTTTTTTCATTAAGCTCCCTTATCTTTTTCATCAGCTTTTCGTCTACATACGGTCCTTTTTTGAGCGATCGCGACAATGCTGCCTCCAAAAATTTTCAGTTTATTTCTCTCTCCTGCTCTTTAAAATGTACTTTCCGGACGGTTTCTTCTTATCTCTCGTCCTGTAGCCGAGCGTCGGTTTGCCCCAAGGAGTAACAGGGTGTCTGCCGCACTTCGACCTGCCCTCGCCGCCACCGTGGGGATGGTCAACAGGGTTCATGGCGGCGCCCCTCGTCTGCGGTCTTATTCTTCTGTGGCGCGCAGCACCCGCTTTCCCAAGACTTATAAGCTCGTGCTCAACGTTCCCAACCACGCCAACGGTTGCCTTGCAATCGAGCAAGACCTTCCGCACCTCCCCGGAAGGGAGTTTCAAATGAGCGTAGTCTTCCTCTCTTGCCACTATCTGCGCCGATGTGCCTGCCGCCCTCGCCATCTTTGCGCCCGCACCAGGCTTCAGTTCTATGGCATGTACAGTGGTGCCGACAGGTATGTTCCGAAGCGGCATCGCATTTCCGGGCTTTACGTCAGCCTTGGAGCCCGAGACGACTATGTCGCCCACCATAAGGTCAACCGGACAGAGGATATAGCGCTTCTCTCCGTCTATGTAATGAAGAAGCGCGATCCTAGCGGAGCGGTTGGGATCGTACTCAATCGCCGCCACTTTGGCCGGGACACCATCTTTGTCCCGCCTGAAATCAATGATTCTGTATCTACGTTTGGCGCCCCCGCCACGATGCCTTGCGGTTTTTCTTCCGTAGTTGTTCCTCCCACCGCTTTTCTTGATGGGCGCGAGCAGCGATTTCTCCGGCTCAGTCTTCGTGATCTCCGCAAAGTCCGAAACAGTAGCGAATCTTCTTCCCGGCGATGTTGGCTTATACTTCTTTATGCCCACTTAATCGCAACCCCTCTCAAGCACCCTCAAAGATTTCAATCTTGTCGCCCTCGGCAAGCGTGACTATCGCCTTTTTGCCCCTCGAGGTGCGACCTACGATCATGCCTCTCCTTCTGGGTTTACCTTTTGTCCGCAGTGTATTTACTTTCGTGACTTTCACGTCAAAAATGGCTTCCACGGCGTCCTTTATCTCGGATTTGTTCGCTCTCGGGTCAACCATGAACGTGTATTGCCTGCGTTCGATGGCTTCATAACTCTTTTCGCTTACAACCGGATAAAGAATTATGTCATGTGGATCCTTCATTCCCACCACTTCCTTGCAGCACGTCCAGGGCGCTTTTCATAAACAGGATGTTGTCGAACCGCAGTATGTCGTATGTGTTCAGCTCCTGGGGGAAGAAAGTCTCGACTTTGGCGAGATTTCTGAATGACTTCTCGACGTTTTCCTCTTCCTCGGGGACAACGACCATCACGCTCCGATCAAGACCGAGGTTTTCAAGAATCTCTTTGCCAGCCCTGGTGCTCGGAACCTCCATGGAAAAATCTTCGACCACGGTTATCCTTTCCTCCGCAGCAGCCGCGCTAAGCGCAGACCTGAAAGCGAGCCGCCTGACTTTCCTTGGAACCCGAAACGTGTAATCACGCGGCTTTGGTCCGAAAACAGTTCCTCCACCCTTCCACAGAGGCGAACGAATGCTCCCCGCTCTTGCGCGTCCGGTCCCTTTCTGCCTCCAAGGTTTCCTTCCGCCTCCACTTACCTCTCTGCGCGTCTTGGTGGATGCGGTGCCCGCGCGGGCAGCTGCCCTCTGGAGACGCACTACCATGTGCATGGCGTACATATTTGGCTCAATACCGAATATCTCATCGGATAGTTCGTATTCGCCCACATTCTCACCAGTGACACTCTTGAGTGGAACTTTCATATTTATCACCGCTCGCCACTTTTCACTTTCTTATTGGATTCCCTGATTATTAGCAGGGAACCTCTCGGTCCGGGAACAGCTCCCTTTACGAGGATAAGGTCTTTGCCCTTGTCCACCCGCACGATCTCAAGGTTTCGCACAGTTACTCGGTTTCCGCCCATCCTTCCGGGTAGTTTCTTGCCCTTGAAAACTCTCGAAGGAGTCGCGCACTGCCCCACAGAGCCGGGTGCGCGGTGGAACGTGGAGCCGTGGGAAGCTGGACCCCCTCTAAAGCCCCAGCGTTTTACGACACCGGCAAATCCTTTCCCCTTGCTGATGCCAGTTATGTCAGCCCGGTCGCCCTCTGAGAAGATATCCGCCTTCACCTGTTGACCGGGTTTGTACGCCGACGGATCAAGCGGCACTTCCGCAAGAAACTTTTTGGACGGGCAGTCTGCCTTTTTGAAGTGTCCTGTCATCGGTTTGTTCACCCGCTCGGGCTTCACGTCACCGTAACCCAGCTGAACCGCTTCGTAACCGTCTTTTTCCACGTTCTTTACCTGAGTCACAACGCACGGCCCGGCCTTAATAACCGTAACGGGTATTACGACGTCTCCCTCAAATATTTGGGTCATTCCTATTTTTTCTCCGAGAATCGCTCTCGCCATCTTCATCAGCTCCGCCTTTAAAAACAATTAGAGCTTTATCTCGATATCAACGCCAGCCGGCAAATCCAGCCCGGTCAGTGCGTCCACCGTAGCTGGGGTAGGATCAAGGATATCGATAAGCCTTTTGTGCGTCCTTATCTCGAAGTGTTCTCTCGAATCTTTATCCACGTGCGGCGACCTTATAACGCAGTAAACGCTTTTCTCCGTAGGCAGCGGGACCGGACCTGAAATCCGCGCTCCCGTCTTCTTCGCTGTCTCGACGATCATTCTTGCCGTCTGGTCAATCAATTCGTGGTCGTAAGCTTTTAGCCTTATTCTTATTTTGTCCCTTGTCACCTTGATCCCACTCCGAGTGTTTGACAATCCCCTTTCTTTCAGGGGAGCTTATACCATCACTTCACTACTTGATTATCTTTGTGACTCTTCCCGCTCCGACAGTCTTTCCTCCCTCGCGGATGGCGAATCTGAGACCCTCGTCCATCGCTATGGGGGTGATGAGCTCAACTTCCATCTCGGTGTTGTCACCGGGCATAACCATCTCCACTCCCTCTGGAAGGGTGATGGTGCCGGTCACGTCGGTGGTGCGGAAGTAGAACTGCGGGCGGTAGCCACTG
>Ga0116210_1000054_pt1 | contig 106229 bp, 98 predicted proteins | sample TshhotsprinmetaG_FD_94483 | JGI IMG/M metagenome (GOLD analysis project Ga0116210, IMG submission 94483) | Hot spring microbial communities from South Africa to study Microbial Dark Matter (Phase II) - Tshipise hot spring metaG | ecosystem: Environmental > Aquatic > Thermal springs > Hot... | reverse complement strand
CAATGGTTTATTTTTCCGTTACTTAAATATTTTTTTAAATAATCTATATAATAAGAATATTTGATTTCTATCTCATTTTTTAGTTCTATATAAGCGGTGTTCATGTATATATCTTTCTACACTAACAGGGACTAAGTCTTTTATGTCTTTACCTTGCATTACTAATAATCGTATTTGATGAGATGCAATATTTTTAGGCTCAAATGGAAGCCATATTGTTTTTAATAATATGTGAGGGGATATTTTTTTTTCCATAAAATTTGGACGTTTTGCTACAAGAAAGGTATGTATTTTTTCAATAAGTTCATCTGCATGGTACCAATTGGGAATATCTATTAATGTGTCAAGACCTGTTATTAAGTGTATATTTACATTTTTATAGAGGTTTAAGAAATGTTCTATTGTTTTTATAGTAAAGGATGGATTTTTACTTTCTACCTCAAATCTTGTTACAGAGAACATAGGCTCATTCTGTGTTGCTAAAAGCAACATGTTATATCGATCTTCTGCAGAAGCAAAAACTTTTCCTTTTTTATGCGGAGGAATCCCTGCAGGGACAAAAATGATTTTTTTTAAATTAGCAAACTTTAAGGCAGTGTATGCTAATTCGATATGAACATTATGAACGGGGTCAAAAGTCCCTCCGTATAATCCTATGTCAAATGGATTATCCACGAATTTGACCATTTCCTCGAATGACAAATTTAAATGTGGTTAGTCCTTCAAGAGCCATAGGCCCCCGCCAATGCAGTTTATTTGTACTAATTCCTATTTCTGCTCCCATTCCAAACTCAAAACCATCTGTAAATCGTGTAGAAGCATTAACATAAACAGTTGCACTATCTACTTCTTCTAAAAATTTTTCTGCTATACAATAGTCATTTGTAATTATTGCGTCAGAATGGTGAGAACCAAAATAATTTATATGATGTATGGCCTCATCAATAGAGGATACAATTTTTATTGATAATATTTTATCCAAATATTCTGTATACCAATCTTCTTCTGTTGCAGGTTTGCAATCAATAATCATTTGTGTCCTGGGACATCCTCTTAATTCACACCCTTCTTTTACTAATGACTCTGCAATAGGGGGAAGGAGTATAGGGGCACATGCCTCGTGAACAAGTAAAGTCTCCATAGCATTACAGACACCGGGTCTTTGTAATTTTGCATTCATAACGATTTTCATTGACATATCCAAATCTGCATCTATATGTAAATAGGTATGACACACACCATCTAGGTGGGCAATAACGGGTATCCTTGATTCATCATATATTCTTGCAATTAAATTTTTTCCTCCCCGGGGAATAATAACATCGATATATTGGTCTAATTTCAGCATTTCACCTACAGCAGAGCGGTCTGTTGTAGAAATCATTTGCATAGCATATTCAGGAATACCCCATTGAGTAGCAGTATCGTTAAAGATTTTTGCTAAGGCAAGATTTGAATGAATTGCCTCAGACCCCCCACGAAGAATACAGGCGTTACCCGATTTCAGACATAGTGAAGCAGCATCAATTGTAACATTTGGACGACTTTCATAAATTATACCTACGACACCAATAGGTTGGCGAATTTTTGCAATTTTCAATCCGTTTGGATGAATATATTGACTCTCTATATTTCCTACAGGGTCCGGAAGTGAAGCCACAACACGAACACTCTCCGCCATACTTTGAATCCTTTTTGTATTTAATTCGAGTCTGTCAATAAAGGCTTTTGTCTCTCCCATATCTTCCGCATTTTTAAGGTCCTTTTTATTTTCCTTAATTACCCAATTAGCATGGGCTTCTAATTCGTCAGCAATTTTAAGCAATGATTCATTTTTAATATGTTTAGGAATATTTCGTAACTTATAAAAAGATTCCTTTGCTCTCTTTGCAATTGATGTTATCTCATCCTTAATGTTCATAATCTTTCCTCCATATCATTATTTTGAAATAGAAACATATTGTCTCTATGAATAACTTCTTCATACGGCCAATCTGTTAGTGTCTTTTTTATTTCAATGGATTTTTTCCCTGCAACTTTCTCAACTTCTTCTCTGCTCAAGTTAATAATCCCTCTACCCAATTCTAAACCATTAGAAGTTAGTATTGAAACGCAATCACCTCTCTTGAAGTTCCCTTCTGCATATTTTATCCCTACAGGTAGAAGGCTACTTCCTCTTTTTAGCAAAGCATAAACCGCACCTTCATCAATAATTATTTTACCTTTTATTGTCCGTCCAAATGCTATCCATGATTTTTTTTGTGATATTTTATTTTGTGGGGGAACAAATTGTGTATAGGTTCCTTTGTTTTCAATAATATTCTTTATAATATTACGAGTATTTCCATTGGCTATAACTGAAGGGATTCCCGCATGCCATGTAATTTTAACTGCTTCAAGTTTTGTTATCATACCTCCTACGGATGTATTACTTGTAGTGTCGCGAGCAAATAGGAAAACCTCTTGATTGAGATTTTTGACAACAGGGATAAATTTTGCATTTGGTTTTTTCTGCGGATTATCTGTATATAAACCATCTACATTTGTCAGCAAAATAAGTAAACTTGCGTTAACACGAACAGCGATTCGGGCTGACAGTGTATCATTGTCTCCAAAACGAAGCTCTTCGATGGCTGTGGTGTCATTTTCATTGATAATAGGAATTACATTTTTTAAAGCAATAAGTTCTCGTAATGTATTTAATACATTGATATAGGATGTTCGGCTATCTAAATCGGCTCGAGTTATCAAAATTTGAGATGGAATAAATTGTTTGTTGCTATACAACTGAAACATTTTCGTATATCTTTTCATGAGTTCAACCTGACCAATAGAAGCTAAAGCCTGTTTTTCAGATAAACGCTCCGGTTTTTTATCTTTTCCCATTAAAGACATCCCACAACCTACAGCCCCTGAACTTACAATAATAAAATTCACATTGTATTGTTTTTTTATTTCACAAATTTGTTTTACAATCTGAGATACAGGTTGCACTCTTCTCGTTGAATTTATAAGGTCAGTCCCAATTTTAATAACGATAATTTTTTTATTCATTCTTTTTCTTACCCCTATATTCATAGGTATCTTTTGTAATCATATCACCTGAATAGATAAATTCATAATCGCCAATATATATTACATCTCCATCTTTAACCTTTGCTCTTTTGAGAGCACGAAATAATCCTATGTGTGTTAATACTCTCTGTAAATATTGTACCGCTTCTTCATTATCAAAATCTGTCATCTGTAAAATCCGCGATATTCTTTTCCCTTCTACACGAAAACCATCCGGTTCTTTGTATATTATAAACGGTGCTTCATATACATATCTTGTTTCTACTGGAATTGGTTCTTCACTATTATTTTTTCGGGCTTCCTCCACAATATGATAAACATTATCCAATAAAGGTTTTATCCCTTTTCGTGTAATTGCAGATATACCAAATATTGGGACTTTCCATTTCATATTTCTTATTTTATTGTTAAAAATCTTTTGGTTTTCCGGAATATCTAATTTATTAAACACATATATTTTTGGTTTTTCATTAAAAACAGGACTATATGAATCTAATTCATGTTCTAAAATTTCAATGGTGCTTTCTGGACTTGGATCTCCTGTGTCGATGAGGAAAAGTAACATTCGTGTTCTTTCAATATGTTTGAGGAAATCATGACCCAGTCCTTTCCCTTCAGAAGCCCCTTCAATAATACCGGGAATATCTGCAACTGTAATAGTCCTGTATCCGGGTAAAGATACAACCCCAAGATTAGGGGTCAAGGTTGTAAATGGATACTCAGCGATTTTAGGTTTTGCGGATGTTATACTTGATAATAATGTGGATTTTCCCGCATTGGGAAGCCCAACAAAACCGACATCGGCTATGAGTTTCAATTCAAGAAGGAATTCCTTTTCTTCTCCTTTTTCTCCCTTTTCCGCAAATCTTGGGGTTTGATAAGTAGAATTTGCAAATCTTGCATTACCTTTCCCTCCCTTACCACCTTTTACAGCCAAAAATTGTTGTCCATTTTCCTTTAAATCAGCAAGGACTTCGCCCGTTTCCCAATCTCTAACTATAGTTCCACAAGGAACAAGAATATCCAGGTCCTTCCCATTTCTACCATGTTTATTATTACCACTTCCATGTGTTCCTCTCGGGGCTAACCAGTGGGCATGATATTTTAAGTCAATCAATGTATGTAACTTATTAGTTGCTTTGAAATAAATACTTCCTCCATTTCCTCCATCACCTCCATCAGGCCCACCTCTAGGGACATATTTTTCTCTGCGGAAACTAATACACCCATTCCCCCCGTCTCCTGCAGAAAGTTTTACACGGACCTCATCAATAAATAGTTTATCTTTTCTTTGTTGTTTCATATGTATATGGAATGTATGTATAAGATAAAAACTGGCACGATATTATATACCGTGCCAGCTTTATTATGATTATACTTTAAAATATCAATTTTGATTTTCTGCATTTATAGGAATTACATCAACGCACTTTTTCCCATCTGGAATATAACGAAACTTTACAATTCCATCTGCCATAGCAAACAAAGTATGATCTCTTCCTAAACCAACATTTTTTCCTGGTTTTATTCTTGTTCCGCGTTGACGGACTAATATGTTACCTGATAAGACTTTTTCTCCTTCATATCTTTTTACACCTAACATCTTTGGATTACTATCTCTTCCATTTCTTGCGCTTCCACCACTCTTTTTATGTGCCATTTCTGTTTCTCCTTAAATAAAAATTGCTAAACTCTATTTTTTTATTTCTTTAACTAAGACTTCGGTAAATAACTGTCTATGCCCATAAGTTCGATGATAGTTTTTTCTTCTTTTGTATTTGAAAACACGTATTTTCTTTGCTTTCCCATGTGAAAGAACCTGAAGCGTTACTGAAGTTGTTTTTAGTTTTTCAGGTTCTGCTATCAGTTGATTATCAACTGATAATAGGTGAACCTTATCTATTTCAACTAATTCACCTTTTTCCGCATTCAATTTTTCAACGCGAATACGGTCGTTGGGTTGAACTCTATACTGTTTACCTCCACAAGTAATGATAGCGTACATTTTTTTATACTTCCTTTCTTTTTATCTTTTTTATTTGGGCTTTATTATATCATAAATTATTTTTTCTTTTCGACTTCCTATCTGGACAATAAAGACAATAGGTAACATAATCTTCTGCCATTACTCTTAACTCTGCCACAGCAGAAAGTGAAGCGAGATAACTACTCTTTATATTTCTCGGGGAGGGTAAATTTACTGTTGTTGTTTGTAATCGACCGAATGCTCCTTCGGCATATACCTCATGCATATTTTCTTTAATATTTGGGTCGGCTATAATACGCACCAAAGTATCTCTTGGTCCAACACCATATAAACTTAAAGCACAAGCAACATTAATGTTTGCTGGAAATGATTTCGCCGCTTCAAATGCATTTCCTTCAAACACAGTCAGTGGTTCATTAATGCCTGATATATCTATATTTTTCTCCACAAGATAAGGGGCTCCCGTGAGTGCCTGAGGAGGCTTTCTTGTAGTCAGGATAACCCGATGCAAACCTGCCTCCATCGCACTACGAATACCATCAAGCCCACAGATTGCACCGGAGGGAATTCTTATCCTTATATGGTTTCTCTTTGCCTCTTCAATAAGGTTTAAATTGTTTAGTAGACCGCTTAAGCTCATTATAAGACAATCTTTTCTATACTTTATACAAGATTGAATAACGCTCTCGACTACAGTTGAAACAGCAGATTCAATGACAAAATCAGCTAAAGATACGGCAGAATCTAAATTACATATTTCTGCATCTAATCGGAATGTCCGTTTTAACAATTGAGATTTGCTTTCATCTATATCATGTAAAGCTACTATTTCTGCTGGAATATCTCCCTTTTGCAATGCAATACAAATATCTGCACCAATATTTCCACACCCTATTATTGCAATTTTATATTTTACCATTTTAAAAATCCATAATAATTATTAATTCAGGGGAACTGAATAATAGAAAAACATAGATTAGCAACATAGTATAACAAGAATATACAAAACTACTCAACATAATTGTGGCAAAATATCGTTTTAAGAAGCGTTCTTTTTTTTTGTTAGAATATATCTTATTGAAAATGAAAGGGTTCTTATGAAAAGTTATACAGAATATCTTTACTTTTTTACGAAAAAACATCGTGAATATATTAATATCACAGATAAAGTAGAAGAGATTGTCGAAAAAAGTCATGTATCGGAAGGTATGGTTTTAGTGTCCGCAATGCATATAACAGCAGGAGTGTATGTTAATGATGCCGAAGATGGACTTATACAAGACATTGATGAATGGCTTGAACAATTAGCACCTTACAAAGATAGTTACAGGCATCATAGAACAGGAGAAACAAATGGAGACGCACACTTAAAAAGTCTACTCATACATCATGAGGTAATTGTTCCTATAACAAAAGGCAAATTGGATTTAGGTCCCTGGCAACAAATATATTACGCAGAATTCGACGGGCAAAGAAAAAAAAGATTAATAATAAAGGTTTTAGGGGAATAAAAAGATGAATTCAATATATAGAAACATTCAGGAATTTCAATATTTAATGCCGACAAGAATTATCTTTAAAGCAGATGCAATCTCTGAATTACAATCTTTATCAGTTTCACTTGGGACAAAACCCTTTATCGTCACCGGTAAACAAAGTTCTAAAAAAAATGGCGCGCTAAACAAAGTAGTTAAAACTTTTCCTAATGCAGTTGTATTTGATAGTGTAGAGGAAAACCCAACTGATGAAACCTGTAACAAAGCAGGACAAATTTGTAAAGATAACCAATGTGATTGGGTAATTGGAATTGGTGGGGGAAGCCCTCTGGATGTTTCAAAAGTGGTTGCTGGTCTTGCGACAAATGAAGGGGTGTGTGAACAGTATTTTGGAAGAGATTTGTTTAAATATACCCCTCTTCCTATCCTTGCAATACCTACAACATCCGGGACTGGAAGCGAAGTAACACCCTATGCGGTAATAACAAGTACAAAAAATAACACAAAACAAACAGTTGCTGATTATAAACTATTCCCCAAAATTGCTCTACTCGACCCCCTTTTAACAATAACACTTCCTCATCAAATCACACTTTCAACAGCACTTGATGCCTTAAGCCAATCTATGGAGGGGTTAGTTTCGAAAAAAGCGAACCCTATTAGCGATTGTCTTGCTATTGAATCGTGCAGACTTATTTTTCACTGGTTACCCAAAATATTGGCTAATCCTGATTGTATTGAAGGAAGATATTGGCTTTTATATGCCTCTTTATTATCAGGTATTGTAATTGCACATACAGGAACTACTTTGGTTCATGCGTTAGGGTACTTTTATACACTTAACTATAATGTGCCACATGGAATCGCAAATGCTCTGTTTCTAATTCCAATGTTTAAGAGAAATATTTTATTTTTACCTGAAAAATTAAAAATTATTGTTAACCTTTTGCAAGAGGAATATGACAAAGATAATCTCGACATATCTATAAAAAAAGCATTGTTACGATTTTTTAAAGAGATAAATTTTTTGTATACAGCACATTCATGGGGGGTATCTGATAAACAACTGCATACATTTGCGGAACAATTATACTCTGATTCATATCGTTTTAGGAATCAATATGGAGACTTCTCTGTAAAAGACCTCTCTCTTATCTTTAAAGAGACCTTTGAATTATAATTAGACCAGAATGAAATTAACAACTAAAATAGTAATTTTTCTCCTTATTTTTTGGCTCTTTTTATTGTGCAGTTATATTTTTGTCTATAATTGGGTAGTAAAACCAACATTATCACAATTTGAAAAAGAATTGGCTATTAATGATTTGGAAAGGGTTCACAAAACTATCGAAAAGGAATTGTTATACTTACATCGAACATGTGCAGATTATGCTTGGTGGGATGATACTTATGAATTTGTAATTAATAAAAATGAGACCTTTAAACAAGTAAATCTTCTACCACAAACATATGAAGAAAATAATATTAATCTGATTTTAATCATCAATAAATCAGGAGAAATAGTCTTTGGTGAATGGTACAATCTTGAGAGAAAACAAAAAGAAAACCTTCCCGTAGAATTTTCCATTCCAATCTTTGCTTTAACACATCCCCTTATCAACTTTGAAAATCCAAAGTTTGGGAAATATGGAATTATGTCCACTCATTATGGGAATGTAGCAATATCTTCAAATCAGATACTAAATAGTAAATTAGAAAGTGAACCCCGAGGGGTATTTATTATGGGAAAATTGTTGGATGATAATTTTTGGAGCAATATAAAAAACCAAGCTATGTTAGAAGTAAGTGTTTATCCTTATAAAGGAAAAGACAGACTTATTGTAAATACATCAAATCTTCAGATAAGTGATCAAAAAACTATACAGTTCCAAGAAAATAAAGACAGAAATCTTCTTATATTATGGGACTCCATTGTTGATATATATGGACATCCAATTCTTCTCATAAAACTAACACATCAACAAAATATATTGTCAGCAAGTGAAAATATGCAGTTCCGTGGTATTTTGGGATTTTTACTGGTTATAGTAGTAGGGGTAATAGCTCTCTGGGTAGCGATAAGAAACCAGATTATTTCCCCTTTACAGATTTTGACGCAAAATATTAGGAATTCTACATATCGAGATTCCATTACTTTTTTACCAACAACAGAAAAAAATGATGAAATTGCTCTTCTTGTTGTCCATTTTAATCGAATGGCATATAAAATAAATAAATTGTTAGAAGAAAAATCCAGATTGGTCAAAGAGATAGCTGAAAGGGAACAATACTTAAAATTTATAATCAATGCAGTTCCTTGTATAATTTTAGAAATAGATAACAATGGGATTATTAGAACTATTAACTCTGCAATAAAAGAGATAACAGGACTTGATATTTTTGATGTTGAGAACAAAAATATAACTGATATTTTTCCAGTTAAAAGTGTTTATGATTTTGTTAATAGAATAAAACAAAACTCTTTAGAATCTGATTGTATTAATTTTGAAGAAACAATATCCAATTACAATAATGAAAAAAAATACCTCCATGTATATCTTCTGAAAAATGAGAGGAATAATCAATCTTTTTATATAGGAGTGATTTGGGATATAACTGCTCTCAAAGAAATACAAGAAAAATTTAATGAACAAAAACAGTTGGCAATTCTGGGTGAAGCAAGTGCAAGTTTAGCCCATGAACTTCGAAATATGATTTCTGCTATACAAAGCGGTTTTCAACTAATGCAAGAAGAAAAAAATCTTAACCAAAGAGATAAAATTACGAATGAATTATATATTACAATAGCACGATTAGAAGAAACTTTAAGAAAATTATTGGAATTTACAAAAAAATACCAATTGAACAAAAAAAATGTTTCTCTTAAAGAAATTATTGAAGAACAATATAGACAATGTTTATTACAATCTAATAATGCTAATAATAAAGCCGATATTGTATTCAATATTGAAGGAGACGCTATTACATCTGTTGATATAAATCTTTTTTCTCGTGCTATATGGAATGTTTTAAATAATAGCATAGAATCGATTCTGCAAAAAGGAGAAATTCTTGTAAAAATTTACAAACAAAACAATTTCATCATAATAGAAATAAAAGATAATGGAATAGGCATAGAAGAAGAAGATATTGAAAAAATTGGGACTCCGTTTTTTACTACTAAAACACAGGGAACGGGATTAGGATTGTCTATAACAAAGAAAATAATTGAAGCCCATAGTGGTAAAATACAAATAAAGAGTAAGAAAAATATAGGCACTTGTATTTCAATTATATTACCGTTAGTAGAAGGATAGATTTATGCTAGGAAGAATACTTGTTGTAGACGATGAAAAATTAATTCGATGGAGTATTATTGAAAAACTTAATCAAATGGGATATATAACAGAAGAAGCAAGTAGCGTTGCAGAAGCCAAACAAATTATTCACAAAAAAATGTTGGACCTTGCTATTGTAGACATAAGATTACCCGATGGTGATGGGATGAATATATTAAAGGAAATGCTTATTAAACAACCGGGTATTCCTGTTGTAATAATTACTGCATATTCGAGTGTGTCAAACGCAGTAGAAGCAATGAAAAATGGGGCCTATGATTACATCAGTAAACCGTTTGAAATAGATGAACTTGTTCTTAGAATCCAGAGGGCAATAGAACAATCACATCTACGGAATTCTTTTCAGGTGGGTTTGCAACAAAGTAAACGAATTTTTAATCTTGACCATATTATAGGTAAAAGTCCAAAAATCCAAGAGGTAAAACAAATATTAAAAAAGGTTGCAGAGTCTCCAAGTACCACTATTTTACTCCTTGGAGAAAGTGGCACAGGTAAAGATATTGCAGGAAGAGTTATTCATTATGAATCAGAACGGGCTATATATCCGTTTATGAATATTACATGTACAGCACTACCTGAGAATTTGCTAGAATCCGAACTTTTTGGTTATGAACAAGGTTCTTTTACAGGGGCCGATCATATGAAGAAAGGTTTGTTTGAACTTGCAAATTATGGAACTGTCTTCATGGACGAAATCGGAGATACATCTTTATCAGTTCAGTCAAAGATTCTTCGTGTACTTGAGGAAAAAGCATTTAAAAGAATCGGAGGAACCACAGATATTCATGTGGATGTCCGTGTTATAGTGGCAACAAATAAGGACCTTGAAGAAATGGTTCGAGCCGGCACATTCAGGGAAGATTTGTATTATAGGTTAAATGTAGTACCTATTGTTTTACCTCCACTTAGAGAAAGATATGAAGATATTCCGTTATTAGCCGAACATTTTTTGGATCTATTTAATAAAGAATTCAGAAGAAACAGGAAAGGTTTTTCTAATGAAGCAATGAATAAACTACTCTCATACCATTGGCCTGGAAATGTCAGGGAACTTCGAAATGTTATAGAAAGGGCTGTCTTATTAGGAAAAGATGAAATTATACAAGGGGATGAGATTATCTTGGGCAGAGTAAGTTTTGGAGGAGTAAGAACAATGAATAATGAATTTGTATTACTCCCTCCAACAGGATGTTCTATCGACGATGTAGAAAAATCGTTAATCCGTCAAGCATTGGAAAGAACAAACTGGAATCTAACTCGTGCAGGAGCCTTATTAAATATTACTCGTGACCAGGTACGCTACAAGGCTGAAAAATACGGGTTGAAACCTGCAAACAATAAATAAATTTTACCATTATATAGATAAAGCGGTAGTGGATGACTACTGATTTATTGTAGCTAAATATACTTCAAAATTCTTTATGGCGAACCGACACAGTAATTGTCTTCACTTTCATCTGGACAAAAATGGTATCCACCGCTATTAAAGAATTGAATTAACCGCAATAATTCAGAAAGAGATATTATCCAGTCCTGAGGATTATAATCACTACCATGAGGTCTACATGATTTATCGCCAACGAAACCAGGTATATAACCGTCCTCTGATACTTCAGGGGTAATCGCACAGTGATAACCGTTTGAATTGAAGAGCTGAATAACTCTTAGCAATTCAGACAATTCTATTCTATTGTTATCATTTTGGTCAGCGGAATGTTGTGCAGGGATTTCTCCTTCCTGTGAACCTTCACCCTCGGTTATACCTTCACTCACACCTTCTCCTTCTGAAACTCCTTCAGTTATACCTTCTAAAGTGCCTTCTACTATTCCTTCCATTGTCCCTTCCTGTATTCCTTCTGGAATACCTTCTGGTGTTCCTTCTAGAATACCCTCTGGTGTTCCTTCTAGAATACCTTCAGTAGTACCTTCGCCCTCAGGGGTAATTTGAACAAAATTAGCTGTAATATTTCTATTCTTGGACATGGTTATTTTTATTTCAGGAGAAGTTGAGTTTTTTGTGTCTATATCACCAGACCAACCCTGGAAAACCCATCCATTAGAGGGAGTTGCTGTTATAATCGCCCTTTCACCATCCCAATAAGGGTATGTTCCCGGAGATGGATTGGTTGTTCCTGAACCATTAACAAATATAGTTAACTTCCATTGTGTGGACATTAATTGTAGTTGTCCACGAATTTCTCCAGCAGGATAGTTTTGTGAATATATGAGGAAATAATATAACCCCATTGCCAATTCAGCAGCCTTACTATTTTCAATGACTGAATAAAATGAGAGATTTGGAGGATTTCCAATGTTAAATATAACAGGACCATTTGCTCCCGGCAGTCCTTTGTTAATGCTCATCCCTGTAGGATTAATAACGGAATGAGAACCCGACAATGATAGTGTATAATTATCACTGTTAGGAACGGGCTGAAGTATTCCAAAGGCCTGGCCTATTGCTATTGTTGTTACCTGAGGAACTACTTGACTTCCACTTATAGGATTCGCTATTACAAAGAATCCATCGGCAGGTATGGGCCTTAATACATATAATGTTGCTATTGACGATTTTGTTGTCTTTACCAGATCCGTAGCTTCGCACCAGTACTGACCTGCTGAGGTATAGGTTACATCCGGGATACTAAGTGTATTAGAAGAAGTTCCAATAGGGACTCCATTTTTATACCATTGATAGGTAATAGTCCCCAAACCACCCGCTGTCGTTACCTGGAATAACAAATCACCACCTGCGAACAAATAAGTATCCATTGGATTTTGGGTAAAGGTAAGAGCATCTACAACAGTAAGAGTGGCAATATTGGAGGTTATCGTTTCAAAATTATCCTGAACTTCGCAGAAATAGTTACCCGCTGTCTCCGTTTGGACATTAGAAAGAACTAATTGTGGAGAATTTACCCCTAAATTGATGTTAATACCTCCTCCTATCTTTTTATACCAGCGATATTCTACATTTCCTAATCCGCCATCTATAACTACAGAGAAAGTATGAGTTGTTCCTTTATATACAGTTGCAGACTGAGGATGCTGTATAAAGGACATCCAATTGGCTACCTGTAACACTGCAGGGGCACTTGTCGCACCCGCATTCTGGTCGGAGACGAAGCAGGTATACACACCGGAGTCAGACGGTTGTAAGTTTTCTAAAACAAGTATAGAATCTGTATAGGGAATATTTACTCCATTTTTACGCCATTGATAGCGATAGGGAGGAGAGCCACCTGATACGGCTACTTCAAAAGTATGACTTTCGCCAGTGTGTTTTAAGGCTCCGACAGGTTGTATGTCAAAATTGAAAGGCGGGAATACCTGTAAAGTTGCCTGTTCGGAAATAAGATTTTCTCTCGCATCAGAAACAATACACCAATAAGTTCCTGCATCTGTTTCTTGCAATGGGTATATTAAAAATGTTGCAGAATCAGGTCCTACATATTCACCATCGTGGACCCATTGATAATGGACACCGCCTAAACCTCCCGTTACACCAATGGTAAGTGTAAAATCATAACCTAAAATACCTGCTCCAGAAACAGGTTGTTGGACTATTTGCATATGTTCGGCAACTTCAAGAAATGCTTGATTCGATTGGATGGTGTAAATGTCATCGTATATAACACAGGTGTAATATCCCATGTTTTCTAACTGGGCATTCTCTATTGATAGTGTCGACACTTCTGCACCTTCTATCACTTCACCATTGAATTTCCATAAGTATCTGAGTACACCGTTCGGTTCACCAGCAACAGCAGGCGCGAAAACAAATGTCTCACCTATATATACGCCTCCACCTTGTAAGGGCTGTTCAAAACGGATACGGTTTAAAATCGTTATGTTTGCTGTGTCGGATATAACTTGCTCACTACCACTATTTATAACACAGCGATAAGACCCTCCATCTGTTAACTGAATAGGATTAAATGAAATCGCCTGCTGTGTTTTGCCCGGTAAGGCTATCCAATTAGTCCCATCCCATTTCTGCCACTGGTAAGTAGGAATGCTATACCCTCCACGAACATTAATTGACATTGTATGACTATCTTCTCCGGGGACAAGGTTTTGGGCTCCTACTGGTTGTTGTGTTATTTCTAAGGGTGTATATTGAACTTCTAATTTTGCTGGTGCGGAGCGGCGTGTCCATAGACTATCGCAGATTGTAACTGTAAAATATCGTGGTTTTGTAGTAGGTAAAGGATATGAAATCTCTAAATTTTGTGAATAAATAGGACTACCAATAGATGAAAAATCATCAATCTTTATCTCTTCCCATTTATATACCTGAGGAACTCCGTTATTTTCTCCGCCAACTTGTTCAGTGGAAAATGTTACTGGGGTTCCTGATGTTACCGATTGAGACTGTGGTTGTGTTGTTATCTGCAAGGGTGGTTTTTGAATGGATTCGTTAATCATCCATGCTTGACGATTTGCATTAGCCAAAACATAGGAATTGTAGTTATTTCTTGAGTCATGATTTAGATTCCCTGTGGATGCTAATAGTTCGGGATGACAACGGAATTTAGAACAATTAAAATTGCCTACAAATTCTTCAACTGTTCTATCAATTTCCGAGCCATATATCCGAATAGTTACCTGTGTTCCGTTTGCATCAACTGTAACAACAATATCATCTGTTTTTAAATCTTCTAAAATTCCCGGTAATACATCCTGCAAAACAGTGTATATTATCACTCTAAATAGGCTCTTTAAATGTTCAATTCCTGTAGATTCGCCAATAGTCATATAACCAGCTATCAGATTGACCATGGCGTTTTTAAACAAGGGGCTTTGGTCTTCCAATAATTCCCATAGAGTGGGAACACCTTCAAAATTATCAACAAATTGACTAACACATAGTGTAGTAAAACCAAGTTTTACACATACATCATCATCTCCTGTTGTAATCGTAGTACTTCCGGTCAGTCCATAGGCCGATACCTGGACATTTCGTATTGTAATTTGTATTGTCTCTACAACGGCTTTGTTATACGCAAAGTCATTACGAATTGTTTGAATTTCGCTGGGGTTAAGATTTCCTAAAACACGGGTCATGTCTCCATTTAAAACTGCTCCTAATAGGTCAAAATGGTCATTGTCTTTTATATTGTTCCCGTCATTATCAGCGTTCGAAAAATAAGGACTGGTTTGATATTGTACTTCTCGCCAGGCACCGGGTTGAGGGTTTCCATATTCATCTATATAGTCAAACCAGGTAGGTAGGAAATCGGCCAAGGCTATATCTAAAGTATAAAAAATGAAATCAATATCAAACTGGTCTTGAAAACACTGAGAAAAAGCAGGCGGAAGTATATAAAATAACACACCTAAAACTATAATAAATGTTATTAAAACTTTGTAAAGTTTGGTTTTCATGATATATTCTCCTCGATTCTAAAATTAACTATAGAATTTTTTCCTATTTACTTTCCTTACTATCATTTTATCATACAAAAACAGGTCTTTAAAACAAAAATAAATTTTATATATTTATTCCTTTTTATGGTATTCTATTTAAATATTTGGAGAGATATAATTTGAAAAAAGTAAACATTAAATAAATAAAGAATTAAACAAAGCGTAATAATGTAGTGAGTAAATAAAAAAACTAATAGAGAGGAGAGGTAGAAGATAAATATAAATATATATGGTGGACCTGAGGGGGATCGAACCCCTGACCTCCGCATTGCGAACGCGGCGCTCTCCCAACTGAGCTACAAGCCCACAATGACTCTAATTTTATCATGTAAGAGAATTAAAAACAAATTTTTATGTGATTTTCCTTTGTAACAAATCAAGAAATTCTTTTCTTGTTATATCATCATTATGAAAACTACCAAGAACTGATGATGTCGTCATAACAGAATTTTGTTTTTCAACCCCTCGCATCATACAACAAAGGTGCTTACATTCAATTACAACTCCCACCCCTTCAGCCTGGGTATTGTCCATAATAGCCCTTGCAATTTGTGCTGTTAGCCGTTCTTGAATTTGCAATCGACGTGCATAGAAATCCACGATACGGGCAATTTTGCTCAATCCTATTACTTTTTTTCGTGCAATATAACCCACATGACATCTACCAAAGAAAGGGAGCATGTGGTGTTCACATAGACTGTAGACCTCTATATCTCTTGATATAATCATGTTATTACTTTCGGCTTGAAAGATAGCATTGTTAATAATACTCTGTAAATCTTTTCTATAGCCCGAGGTAAGAAATTCGTATGCTTTTGCTACACGGTACGGTGTTTTTTTTAAACCTTCACGGTCAGGATCTTCTCCTATTTCTATAAGAATTTCACGGATTAATTGTGCTATTTTATCAATGTTCATTTAAGAAATCCTTCCATAATTTTAGTGTAAATACACAGTTTATCTTTATTTCTTCTAACTTATATTCTGGCACTAATGAAAATAAAGAAGTTTTTTTGGGGTAAATTATAAGACTTGGGTTAAGATATAACAAACCAGCAAATATAAATCCTCTTGAAAATATGTCGGGGTCAGGAATATTTAAGTCTTTTTCTTTTATAGTAAGATTTTTAAAAAGTAGTATATCTAAATCAATTGTTCTTGGAGCGTATTTATCATCTGAACGAACCCTTTTTAATTCATTCTCAATTTTTCTAAGAACATTGAATTTTAAACAAAAAGGAGTGGTCATCTCTCTAAGTTTTGTCTCTATAACACAATTAAAAAAATCAGGTTGTTTTCCCTTTCCACCTATTGGAGAAGTTACAAAAACAGGAGAGATATTGACAATTTTAAGATACTCCTGTAATAAGTTTAATGATTTAGGAATATTAATTTCAGGTTCTATATTAGAACCAATTCCGATGTAAATATATTCGAGGCTGTCCGACATCTTATTTTTTCATTCGCGTGATTTCTACTGCCACGCTACGGGCAAAACGAAGCACAGCGGGCTTATCTACTACAACAGTTACCCCGATAACTTTTTCAAAAGATAAACAAATATTTGCAATTTCTTCTGCTAATCTTTCTATAAGAAAAAAGGATGAATTTTCAATAGATTTTAATATACTTTTTTTTACCTTTTTGTAATCTAATGCATCGCTGATAGTGTCGGAACGCCCAGCATGTTTGCAGTCTGTATAAAGGGTTAGATTTATTAGTATATCTTGTTTTTCTCTTCTTTCTTCAGGTTCTATTCCAATAATACAACGGACCTGCAAATCACGGATATGAATTTTGTCATATAGTTCCATCATTTGTACTCCCCAATAGAAATCGTCCTCCATCAACAAATATAACCTGTCCGGTAATAAATTTTGCTTTTAATAAAAAGATCACTGCATTTGAAACATCGTCCTCATCTCCGAATGTTTGTAATGGGTTAGTTTTGCTCATTTTTTTTAGATACTCCTTTGTTTTACCCGGTGGGGGAAGGATTAACCCTGGAGCAATAGCATTAACTCTTATTTTGGGAGCAAATTCCACTGCTAAAATTCGTGTTATATTTCGAAGTAAATGCTTACCCATAAAATAAGATGCATGACTTAAATCATAGTCCCACAAGCGTGTATCTAAAATATTAATAATCACACCTTTTTCTGCATGAAAGTATAGATGTCGTGATAATTGTAATGGTGCCCATGCATGGATGTTAATCGAGGCAATTAAATCATTATAGGTAAATGTCTTCATACTTCTTTCTGGAAAAATACTTGCATTGTTTATGAGAATATCAATTTTACCTAATTTCTCTACTGCTTTTTTGAATATTTTATCACCTGCATTATTCTCATTGAGGTCTTGCTGTATAAGTGTAGTTTGAATTTCATATTTTTTTAGTATCTTTTCTAATTCTATTGCTTCTTCATCAGAAGAATTATAATGTAATGCGAGATTAACTCCTTCCTGTGCTAAACGAATCGACATATTCTTGCCTATCCGTTTTGCACTACCTGTTATAATTGCACTCATTCCTTTCTGTAATAACATTTTTAAGTTTGCCTAAATTTATATTATTTCACTTCTATTTTAACAAAATATTTTTGAATACCCCTTTGTATTGCAAAAACAAATTTATTGATACCTTGTTCCTTTATTTTATTCAATTTGTCCTTAAAGTTATTTATGTCCACAATGGATTCATTCTGTATCGATAGGATAATATCTCCTTGTTCTAATTTAGCAAGGCTTGCCCAACCTCCTGAAATGACCTGTTCAACAATAACACCTTTTACATCTTCCTTTAAGTTCATATCAACTCTGTCGTAAAAACACAATTCTCTCACGGTAAATTCCAACCATTCATCTTGATATTTCTCAACCATATTACGTGGAAGAGGTTCTTTAATTAATTGAATTGGAATCTGTTTCACCTGGCCATTTCTTATAACTGAAACCATTACTTCCTGACCAATAGAAAAATTCCGAACTCTTTGCTTCCATTCTTCATAATCTTCCACTTTATTAGCATGAAATTTTTCACCTTCCATTCCGATAATAATATCTCCTATCTGTAATTCTTCTAGTCCCTTTTCCTTAATAGGATATATTCGTGTAACGATAAAACCTCCTCCATCCATATTCTTCTTTTCTGCCATTTCTTGTGTGAGTACCTGAACTTCTACACCCATCCACGGTTTACTGGCTTCTCTGATTGGTTCTACAGTCCGAGATGCTCCAATTTTAACCATTGAGTAAATTCTATTCCTATTACGTTCGGCAATTACAAGCACTTTTTCCTTTTTTTCTTCTAATAGGGAATGTGTTTTCTTTTCTAATTCCTCTAATGAAAAGATCTTTTCGTTTTCAATTTCCAATATAATATCTCCAACTTGTAAAGGGGGTTTTGCCTGAGCAGAGTTTCCTCCCATTCGCAATGAAGTTATCAACACACCAGTGGTATCATTTCTATTTTTATTTAATGCAAGAAACCAATTGAGATTTTTTGCAGTAAAGCCCCACTCGATTATTTCTTTTTCTTCCATTTCAGGAAATTCGTATAAAATAGGCTGAATCGAGATATCGATGTTTTTTGAATCTCTAACAATACAAAAATTAACAGGCTTATCTGTTGGCAACGAACATAAAATATTATTTACTAATGGAATCTGCTCCATATACTTCACATCAATGGGCTTATTGTCTATCTGTAATAATATATCGCCGGTTTTTATTCCAGATATATCCGCAGGTGAGTTTGGATAAACATATCTAATAAGAGAACCTTTCTCTAATTTTTCCGTTTTTGTAATTGGTTGTATTTCAATGCCCGTCCATGATCTTTTTACTTTTCCTTTTTGGATTATATCTTCGACAACTTTTTTAGCTAAATTGGAAGGAATAGCACCACCAAGGGCATATTTAATTTCATTAATACCTATGATTTCTCCCTGAAGATTTACAAGTGGTCCACCAGAATTCCCAGGACTAATTTCCGCATCATGACCTATCCAACATACTAAACTACCAATATTCTCACCGTCTTCTGAAAACATCTCAAAACTATTCAATTTGTATGGTAATGTCATTCTTTGATTACTAACAATTCCAAGTGTAACGGAAGGATTTAGAGCCATAGGGGAGCCCATTGCCAATACATAATCACCCACTTTAACATTATCTGAATCCCCAAAAAGTCCATAATCAAATTCCATAGGTTCATCTGTAATAATTTTTAAAACACTTATATCTGTTAATGCATCTGTTCCAATTAATTTCAATGGATAGGTTTTAAGATTTGCAAAAGAACAGTCTGCAAAGTATGCTTTCCCCGCCACATGATGATTGGTAACAACATAACCATCACGAGAAATAACAACTCCACTACCTGATTTTTCCTGTTTTAATTCTCTCCCTTCTGAATAATATTTCTCAACTACATGTATTCGAACAAGAGCTGGTTGTAATTTATTTACAGTACAAATAATTGTTTCTTGAATTTGTTTCGGAAATGTAGCAATATTTGATGGGAATAGATTTTCTTCTGCTTGAGGTGTTAGAAAAAATACAAACAAAAAAATAAGTGTTAAAATAGTTATAGTCGAATTGTTCATGTATTTTTCCTGATAAAAATAAAATAGGATTTATATTTTTAGGTTGTTTATAATATGAGTCTTACATTTCAAATATCATACATATTGTTGTTATATTGTATATAAAAAATCAAATAGAGGAAAGTAAATAATCGAATGAGAAATCTTATTACTACTGATTCTTTTCATATATTTTTTACTATTTTAAGTGGTATGTTTGGGGCTGTGTTCGGTAGTTTTTGTAATGTTTGTATATATAGATTCCCTCGTAGTGAATCAATAATAAAACCGGGTTCACATTGTCCCAAATGCGAGAATCCTATTGCATGGTATGACAATATCCCTTTAATTAGTTGGATAATTCTTTTAGGCAAATGCAGACATTGCAAAACAAGTATTAGTATACAATATCCATTTGTTGAACTAATTACTGCTTTATTGTTTGCAATCGTGTATATAAAATTTCAATTTTCTCTGGCTACTCTTGTTTACTTTTTTTTCACGGCCGGATTAATTATTGTAATAGTCCAGGATTTACAAACATGGACTATTCCTGATGAAATAACCCTAACAGGTATATTAGTAGGTGTAGGAGTGTCATTATTAGGAATGTTCTTTCCTGAACAAGGGTTACGTATAGAAAATCCATTAGAAGCAGTTGATGGTATTGCACTTGGAGCACTACTCATTTGTCTAATGGACTTGATTGTAATCTTATTGATGAAAAAACCAGGAATGGGGTTTGGAGATGTTAAACTATTAAGTATGTTAGGAGCATTTCTGGGATGGCGGGGAGTTTTAGGTAGTTTAATGATTGGTTCCATGTTTGGAAGCATAATTGGTTTTTTTGTCATTCTTTATTATAGATATATTAAAAATATTGAGGAAAAGATAGAGGAAGAAAACAAAAATACAAATACCGATTTTTATCCTATTGACCCTATTGCAAGCATATTTTTAGGTATATCTTCCATTTATCTTATGATTAGGGTATTAATATCATTAAAACCACAGACTTCCACCACATTTCCGGATGAAATCATTAATGGTTTTTTATATTTAATTATCGCTTTTTTGCTGTTTTCATTGTTAATTGCACTTATATCTATATTTCTATGGAGAAAACAATTTGCTAAAATCGAACATAAAGGGATTGAAAGCAATGAAAAAGATTTGGAAATAACTTTACAAGCACATTATATCCCATTCGGACCTTACCTTTCTTTGGGAGGGTTTACTTTTTTATTATTTGGTCCTGAACTTATATCAAAATATCTACAAATTCTAAACATTGTAAAATAGTAATACCACCACTATGAAGGATAAAAAATATATCGAGAAAAGTTATTATTTTATTTTTGATGAAGGATATTTTTATAGACCCTGGGGAAATTTTGCCTTAAAAGAAAAATTAAACAAAAAAATACCTGATAACGAACCAATTGGAGAAGCATGGTTAATCTCGGATAGGGAAGAATTCCAGAGTACTGTTTTAGAAGGTCCTTTTAAAGGGGAAAAAATAAACGAATTAATTAAAAAGTTCCCTGAATTTATATTTGGAACAGAGAAAACAAGTCCTTTCCCAAAAAGATTTCCACTGTTATTAAAATTAATTGATGCTAATGAACTACTCTCTGTTCAAGTTCATCCTGATGATGAAAAATCCAGGGAATTAGGAGAAAGTGACTCTGGTAAAACAGAAATGTGGTACATTCTTGATGCTAAACCAAATAGTTTTTTATATATTGGACTAAAAAAAAATATTAAAAAGCAACATCTAATAAAAGAAATAGAAAATAAGGGCGATATAGATAGACTACTTAACAAAATTTATGTAAAGCCGGGAGAACATTATTTAATACCAGCCGGAACTGTTCACGCAATAGGCCCCGGAATTCTATTGGCAGAAGTTCAACAAAACAGTAATGTAACATATCGTTTATTTGATTGGAATCGAATAGATTTAACTGGAAAACCGCGAACATTACATTTAGAAAAGGCCATGCAATCCATAAAAGAAGAGAACTTTCTAATCAAAGCAAAAAAGGTAGAGATTAAACATTTGTTTGGAGTAGAAAAATATCTATGTTCCTGTCCTTACTTCACAGTTAAACACTGGAAAATAGATAAGATATGTAAAATATGGGATAAGAATTATTGTTTTCATATAATATTATCTTTAGATACAACACATATATCTATTTATGACAATGAGATTAAGTTATTAAAAGGAGAGGCCATACTTATCCCTGCACAATCTTGCTGTAATGTAGTTTTTAGGAAGGGAACCTTTTTGGATTACTATCAAATATAAAATGTTCCGTTATGGAACATTACATTCTAATTTAATACTTTAACTTCTCTTTATATTTAAGAACTATGGAAGAATTGACAAAAGAAATAAGGTTAATTAATGAATGTCTAAACGGAAATATTGAAGCGTTTAGGGATATAATTATGGCTTATCAAACAGCTGTATATGCAACAGCATTTTATTATGTAAAAAATTCTGATATAGCGAAAGAAATTGTTCAAGAGACATTTATTCATGCATATAAGAATCTCTATCAATTAAGAGATTTAACAAAATTTGGAAGTTGGTTACGAGAAATCACATTACGAGTTTCTTTTCAGTATATGCAAAAGAGAAAAGAAACCCACAGCGACACATTCGAAGAGAAGATTATCCCGATACATTTGGAAAAAACAAAAAGTAAACATATTTCTTTATCATTTGACGATATAAAACTTGCTATCCAGCAATTACCGGAAAGATACAGATTACCCGTGGTATTAAAATTTTTGGAGGGAATGACTTACGAAGAAATTAGTAAATTTACGGGGGAATCTCCGGGAGAGATTAAGGGGATATTACAACGAGCTGTAAAGCAATTACAAAAGACATTTGAAAGTGATAATATAGATGGAGAAGAACAATGGCAAGATGTTCACAGATAGAGCACGAATTACAGGCCTATCTTGATGGTGAATTAAGTAGGTCAAAAGAATTAATTGTGGAAGAACATCTCTCTGCCTGTGCCCATTGCAAAAGAGAATTTGAACATTTAAGAAAGAGCAATGCTTATCTCTATGAAACTCTAAGCCCATATAAATTGAATGAATCTTTAGACGAACATATAATGAAAAAACTTCCAGAAATTGACATTAGTTATAATCAAACCCATCAAATAACGCTAAGGGTAAAGCATCAAGATAAGAATCCTTATTCTTTTCCAAATATTTTCCCATATTTAGCCTTAACAGCAATGACAATTTTAGGTGTTTTTATTTTTGTAAGTTGGCCACATCGCGATATTACAGAGACACAAAGAATTGGTGTCGCAATAAATATAGGGGGAGATAGTTCTATAATAGAAAACAATATAAATAACTTCATAAAGGAAAACAACATAACCCCTATAAAAAATGATAACTATATAGAAACACAAAAAAATGCTTTGGTTTATTCATATCTTAAAGGAAATTCTGTATTAAAATTAGCAGAAAGTACAAGAATACGAATATTAGATGAACGAACTGTAAATTTAGAAAAGGGAAAAGTATTTTTTGACATAGGAAAAGATAAAAAAGTATTCCGAGTTAATACTCCCCAGGGAACTGTAACTGTATTTGGAACACGATTTCAAGTAGAAGTAGATTCTTCGCGGATATTAACAACAGTTTCCAAGGGAGAGGTAACAGTTGAAACAATAAATCAATTTGTAGTACTTCGAGAAAATCAACAAATATTGTTAGAAAACAACACATTTGCATCCGAAATAAATAAATGTGATTCAGAAAAGATAACTGAATGGGCAAATGAAGTAAAACCTCCAGACCGCATAATGCAAAAAGTAGCCACTTATTTTTCAAATACAAATTCTTTATTAATAATAGCCCCTGTTTCTCAAATATTTGTTGTTCCTATACAACAAAAGGAAGTTTCCACACTTGAATTATTATGGGACAAACAGAAAGTTACAAATAATTCTAATTTTACAATCTATGCATCGGATGACGAATTAAAGCCTTTGTTCCGTTACAAATTAACAAATAATATACTTTCATCATCATTTGAAGGGAAAATTAATATTCCAATTCCAACAGATATATCCCTTAGGAATGTAAAACTGTTGCACATTGAAATAATCTCAGATGATTTAGATGATTCATCTTTTATGCCCTTCACTAAGGTTTTTGCAAAAAACTGATATGAAGACATTTTTTGAAATAAATAAAACTAAAATTAAAGCCCACCCTGTCGGGAGGCATGATGAAGCAATAAACAATGTCAAATTTCTGCCTCACATCACTCCTTCCCCAGAAATACCTGCAGCCAAAATCACTGCTCTCATCCATGCCTCCCGCTTAACTATAACTATAATGATATTTCTCTGTAAAGTGGGCTCGATGTTATATACGGCGAAAAAACTGTCTCCTCTCTCCACTCCTTCCTCAAGAGTACCAGCCTAACAAAGCCACATCGAGCCCATTTCTTTTTTTATATCTGCTTCGTTATTATAATAAACAAAAAATGCCTTTGCTTTATTCAGGGGATAACAGTTGAAAAATTTATTTAAACAGAATATAAATATCGTTTTTCTATTTTTATTCATCAATTCTCTTTTTCTTGTTTCATTACACGCTCAGGACTGGACAGAAACTTATTGGGAACAATTAGAGATTTACAGGGATAATTGGGGCGTTCCACATATTTTTGCTAGCAATATTCGTGCGTTAGGTTTTGGTTTTGGATATGTACAAGCCCAGGACCACTGGGAATCAATGCTTTTATCATATCGATTAGCTAATGGAAAACTTTCTGAAGTTTTAGGTGAAAGTGAAGAAGAATCGGACCGTTTTTCAATTCAAGTTGGACACAGATACTATGGAGCATTAGCATATGCTAATTGCGATTCTACAACAAAAGAACTATGTGACGGTTTTGCCGAAGGTGTTAATTCCTGGATTTTAGAAAACCGCAATAAATTGCCAGATTGGGTAGATGGAATTCAGCCACAAGATATATTCTCTCTTTGGCAATCTTTTATACTTTCTCTTGCTCCAATGGATATGCCTACATACCAAAAAAGACCTCCTGGAATTAAATCCGGATTTGCTTTTACAGTATCTTCAGAAAAAAGCAAAGAGAATACACCAATATTTGCATTAAGTAGTCACCAATTTTATAAGGGTCCCTTCCGCTGGTATGAAGCACATCTTATTTGTGGAGACTATAATGTGTATGGCTGTACATTGTATGGATTACCTATCTTATTACAGGGACATTCTTTAAAACATTCATGGGGACTTACTCCAAACCAATCGGATTTTGCAGATGTTTTTATTGAAAATCCTATGTCCAGTTTCAATAGGAACCCTAAATCCATATCCAATATGGGAAATAGAGAAGATGTACAATCAATGCTACTATTACAATACATGTCTCAAAGTGATAATTACTATGTAAAAACTGCTAATGGATTAGAACGACGGTTTGTCCCTGTAGATATATCCCCAAAAGGTCCTCTATTACTCGGTGAAGGAAATGAGTTCTTTTCATGGAAAATAGGGGGTTATGAAGATATCGGGATGTTCTTCCAATTATGGGAAATGGGAAGAAGCAATTCTTTGGAAACATTCAGACAGGCTGTGTATCTTCATCAATTACCTTGCTTTCACATTTTATACGCAGATAATTCAAATCAATCATATTATTTTTACTCAACAAAAGTAGGTTTGAGAGAACCTCCCCCGGGTTTTCTTGATGCAGAAGTTGAACAAATCCGAAATATTAACTGGTTAACTCCTGTATCATCAAAATATTACCTTATAGGTTGGAAATATCTTATTCCACCCGAAATGCTTCCGTCTATAAAAAATCCTGAAACAGGCTATATGCAAATTTGTGGAGGACCCCCTGATTTAATAACAGATAATATAAAAATACATGAACAGAATTTAACCCCAAGGTACATAAGAGATGTAGAAAATGTTGTAAGTAGAAGAATAAAAAGCGTTTTAAGAACGGACAAAAGATCTTTAAGAGAAATACAATCTTTGCTTTTAGAAGACCTATCATGTCTTGGAATTGAGGTATTACCTCGACTTTTAACTATAACTACTAATAATAGTCAACGATTAACATCTTTCCATCCTGATATGCCTCTTGCTGTTCAAATTTTAAATGACTGGAATTATCGCGTAACACAAGATACAATTGCCCCTGTTATTTTTAGTTTATGGAGTTATTTTTTTACACAACAATCTGGATTTATTCCCAGTATAGAAATAGAACCTTTTTATTCATTAATGAATAAAAACAAAGATATAGAAGAACCCTGTTTAGAAGCATTAGCTAATGCCATTCGTTTTCTAAAGAATCACAGAAACACATTAAATATTAATTGGGGAGAAATACATCGTATTCAGAGAGGGGCAGAAGAATACTCTATTGGGGGAAGTGAAATATGTGGTACCACTTTCCTATTATCTGAAAGTCCTCCCAATTCTGAATTATGGGGACATATTGGCTATGGTATTGGTTTTGCTCTTGTATCCAGGTTGGGACCCGTAATTGAATCTTACTCTATCCAACCTTTTGGGATTTCAGAAGCAATACAATCACCTCACTATAAGGACCAATGGGACTTGTTTCAAAATAGACAAATGAAAAAGACCCGCTTTTATCCTGAGGATATATACAGATTTGCAGAACAGGGAATAGGGAGAAGATTAGTTTTTATTCCTCCGGGGGGCATCGGAGAGATCCGATGTGCAAGTAGTTCCAAAATTACAGTAAGCATAAAATCTGTAGCAGAACCTCCAGATGAACTTCCTGATAATTTAATACCTTTTTCTCCGTTCATTAAACCTGAGTATACACCTAAAGAAGCACATATTCAGTTTGCAATAAGATTGTATATACCTAATGATATATGCAAACCAGAAAATATATTTCAACTGTCACTATACTACTATGATAGTACTACAAAATGGACAAAATTTGAAGACCAGAATACCGATAGTACGGGAGGATTTATTGAAGGTATATTTGATAAAAGCTTTCCTTTTGTCGTTCTGGGTCCTAAGGAATTGGCAACTATTACTTATGAAAAAGAATTTAAGACTACCGTCGAAAAACAACAAAACATATCCTATCAAGGGATTTTCTCTCCAGGATTGCCCGGAGAAATACCCTCTGTATTAAAAAGAAAAGGTCAATTCTTTTTTTCCATTCAAGGAGAACAACAAAAAGACACATTACCAAAACCTCTTAATTTGCCTGTTATAACTGACAAAAACAAAGAAGAAAAAACAGATCAAGAAAATGATATAGACAAATCATCACAAAAACAAGATGCCCCAAAAGATGAAATTCAAAATAATAAGAGAATGGACAACCCATCCCGCAAGCGAAAAGACACTATATACAAACGAGTTAAGAAAAACTTTACAATAAAGAGATAAATTATAAAGTTGTACTTAACCACTCTTCTATAATTTTTTTGTAATCCGCAATATTCCCGTTAGATTCACGATATTGTGTAACTTGATTTCGTTCTGCAACTTCAAAGAAGCGTTTCACCCGAGGTATCATTGTAGGGTCATCATTTTTCATTTTTAAATCGGTATCTCTTTTTCTTGCTCTTTCTATGATTGCGTAATCAACACTCAATCTTGCTAACTTTACTCGTTCCAACACCTCTGGTTTCCCCTCGACTGCGTTTTCTGCGTTATCAAAAAGGACTTCTGCTTGTTTCAAAATATCATTTGTTATATGCCTACCATTTGGTCCTACCCAGATATTCATGTGGATCTCTCTTTTTTGTATGGGCTTGTGAATCAGTTTAAGATACTCCATGATATAAGGTCCGGCTTCCTCATAAAAAGCATCTACAAACTCACTAATTGCCAATTTATCATCATAAGCAGGGTCCCATAATAATTTTGCATTCAAATATGCACTCAACTCGTTAAATTCACCATGCAGGGTTGTGTATGTATCTTGTTCAAATATTCCTGTAACATTATGTTTAACAAAAAATCGTATGTTAGGTGCACGAACCTCAAGATTTGGGAAAGGAACTAAATAGTGACTAAATGATGTTACATAGTCCCAAACCCACAGACGATTACATATTTGAGACCAGCCTTCTACATCCCTAACAAAATCACGATTTTGTTTTGAGACACAACTTTCAAAAGGATGGGCGAAGCAACATTCAATACTACATAAACGAATAACAACATTCGGTTCTGGACGCATCGTTTTAGGAGGTTTCCTTGACCATTGGTACGCAAGTGTATCTATAACCTTATCAGGGAATTCATCACGAACTGCACGAGCGACACTATTCACAAGGTGGAGTAATGGCCCCATCTGTGATTCTTCAGCCTTTGCTAATGCAGAACATTTTTCACATTGACAGAAGTTATACCAATCATTTTGAGAAACTGAAAAAACTTTTGCTTCAGGATGTTCCCTCATCCATTTTTTTACTTCTTCTATAACCAATTGTATTACTTCATCGTTAGTACAGCATAGTTGCGTTTTTTCTTTAATTCGCTTTCCATCTACCATAGAGAAGTATTCCGGGTGAGTATCAAAGTATTTATCAGGTGAAAGAAGGTAGTCAAAGGTATGGACAAAACCACAATAAATTATCTTCCCTCCATGTTTTTCTTCAAGACGGCAGGTATTCCCATTTGCACGGTTTCGGGCACACCAATCTCCATCAACAAAACCATCCATAGTAAACGGTTCTCTATACTCCAGAGGCGGAATAAATACCTCGTTAAATGCAGGTAATGCAATGGTCTCCATATTGGGTATCCTGCTTACTTTAGGAGTAAACCATCTACATCCGAGATGGTCATCAAGAAGACCATATACTCCATATAAGGTTCCTCTCGGGTCTCCTCCTGCGATAATAAGATTATCCTTCGTAACCCACAGGTTATATCCTTCTTCTCCTAAACCTTCCCAATCAATACTAATTCCGATATTATCTAATCGTTTGTTTTTACCCAGTATAATTTCCTTTCCTTGAACAGGAGTTCCGTCGGTAATTATAGGCAATTCTGCACCGCTCATTTCCTTAATAAATCGCTGTAATTCCTCACTTGCATACTTCACAGATGGTATACAATTTTCTGGAATAACAATACTACATTGGGCCTCGCCGTTTTTTGTAATTAGAAAGTAATCTCCCATAGATAACGAAGGTTTTCTTGCACAACTAGAGATTACAATTAATAATACAACAGATACCATTAGAAAGGGCCTTATAAACTGCATAAAAAATCTCCTATATTTTGATTTTACTCATACTATCATTATGGTATATAAAATAGTATAAATAATTTCCCTGTTGCGAACTCAAAATATAATTATGTGTATAAAAAAATCACTTCGTTTTTGTTTTGTCATTCTCTATCTTTTTACATTCTATCAAGGATATTGTTCTCATTGGATTAAAAAGGAAGATAAAAAGTATATAGGTCATATTGTTTCAGACTATACCAATCCTGTTTTATGGGCTAAACCATTAGAATATAGAACATTAAAAATACTTGCTATTGCACCCCGCTATAGTTCTTTAGATTTTAATGAATTAGAAAAAAGGTTGGATTGTTCTATTAAACTAATTACAACCGAAGATTCTTCCCACTTGGGATGTGACCCGTTATGGGGAATATGGTGTTCGGAAGAATTCAAATCCGATAGTATTATCAAAAAAATAAAAACGAATATTGAGGGAAAATGGGACTTAATTATTATTGCTGGTATTGAACTGGACATACTCCCAAAAGAAATTTATGAAAAAATTATTGGCGAAATTGCTAAAGGCACTGGTCTTTGTATAATACCTGCTAACTCTCGAAATCTATCTCCACCCCATCCAATAGAAGATTTTATTAATAGTTTAGAATTTAATTCGGAACCAACTGAACGATGGAAAAATCTATTTTCGGGCGGTAACAAAGATATTAAAGAAAAAATCTTAAACAATATATCTTGTTTATGCACAAATTATGAGAGTGGAAAAATTGTTTATATTAAGAATTACTTAGATGGTGTACTCAACCACGCACTTTTACCTGAAAAAGCAGTAATAGGGGAAATGACCTATTATGAGAATGCATGGGCAGGGCTCATCTCACTAATCCTCTGGTGTAGTGGAATATCCAATAAATGTAAAATAACAAATATTTCCGATGCTAAACCCGCAGGTCCTGTTGAAGAAGAAATTCCACCTGAATTACCTATGACAGTTATCCAAAATTTAAACCGGTCTTTGTTAGGACCCGGGACATATCCTTTTTATATTGAAATACTTAATAAAGAAAAACAAAAGATTGACAGAATAAAGATTCAAATAAGGAGAGAAAATGAATATTACCTTTACCAGCAATATGAATTTAAACCGAATATCATGAAACAAGGCAATACTTTTATACAAGTAGAATTGCCTATTGGTGCGGGAAGTTATTTTTTCGATATATGGCTTATTCAAAAAGAGAAGGTTTTGGATTTCTTTACAAAAAGATTTTCATTCAATTCATGGCCTGAAATATCATCGGTCGAAACCAATAAAAAATTTGTCTTTCCCGATGATACGATTACACTTAAAATTACTATTCCACCAAGCATAATAGAAAACAGAGAAGGTACAATAATTGCTCAAGGGGTTGATAATTACTCTTATCCGACGATAGCAGAGAAAAATATTGTTTGCGAACAATGCCAACCTATTAAAGGGAAGGGTGGAGAAGTGACAATAACACTAAATTTTGCCGATATTCTTGGGAATTATTTAAAGATTAACATATGGGGGGCTCCAATAAGAATAAGTTATTTAGGTACCAATTATTCTAATTTATTTTCTTATTCCTCTTTATTTATACCTGTTCAAAGAAAAGTATTCAAAAGAAGAGGAAGAGATTTTATTCAATTAAATCATATTCGGGAACATAATCAAATGCAGGTAGCAAAGTTTTTTATAGATTCATTTAAATATGGAAGCTACCTTTCTATTGACAACTACGAATTGCCAAATATCACAAAAATATACCAACCTTGTATTGTCCAGATGACAGAAGAAACTGCGCCAAAAGCAACAAATAAAAATATAAGAGAACCTTGTATAAATGATGAGAATTATCTAAAAAAAATAAAAGACACACTAATTCAAACTTTGAATCACTATATTATTCCAACTCCTTATGCAATATCTTTAGGAAAAAATAATTGTTTAACACAAACCGAAGAGTTTGTCTGTCTATGTGAGAATTGTGTAAATAAGTTTTTGCAATTCATTCAGGTAAATGGATACTGGGATAATACACCAGAGTTGGTAAAAAAGTTTAAACATGAAAATATTGAAATAATAAAGGATGAAGTTGTAAAAAAAAATTCTCCGGCCTATTTATCTTTTTATAAGAAGTTTATGGAAAATAGTTTTATTTATTATGAGACAGACTTGAAGAATAAACTAAAAACATTATTTCCCGATACTCCCATAGGATTTCGATATTTCAGTGACAATGGGAAAATAAGTGATATAGACTGGATTGAAACTATTAACAATATGGACTGGATAATTCTGGAACCTGAACCATTCTCTTATTCTCTTGTTCCTTATATAAAGTCAAAGAATAAGTCATTTTGGCTATCTTTAGACTTTACGAATCCGAAGCAAACCCCGGAAGAAATGTTATGGAATTATTGGAATTCGGTACTCAATCAAGCAAATGGAGTATTATTTTTAAATATAAATGGGGATATTTATAACTCAATACCTATCAAACTTTTCGACGAACACTGGAATATAACTCAAGAATTAGAATCCATTTTTAATATTAGTAAAAAACTAAGTGGAGGCTTAAGAGACCTATTGCTCCAATTAGAACCTGATTTTAGTGAAGAAGTCGGAATATATTATTCTCCAGAAAATCTCTTTTTAACATCTCCTTTACCTGATTATAACTACAAAAATTCATTTACTTACTTTACCCGATTGTTAAACGGTTTTGGAATTAATCCAATTATCATTACAAAAGAAAACATTTTAAATTCAAAAAACAAATTAAAGATTTTAGTTTTACCTTGTTGTCTCTGGTTATCAGAGGAAGAAATATTAAATATAACAGAATTTTCAGATAAAGGTATCATTATTGCAGATATTTCTCCCGGCACAATAAACAATCCTGATCTAATACACGATATACAATATATATTGGATAATCAGAGTATATATAGTGAAAAAGTAAAAAATAAGAATATTCTCTTGTTGAATAAAAATCCATCACCAAATATAAACTCAAAACCATTAGATAATATTAAAAAAGATATATCGCTTATACAAAATATTTTGAAAATAAAAGATATTAAGAACGTATATTCGAACGATTATAAATGGATAGATGGGAAATTCTATTCCTATAACAATGGAGAAATAATAGCCTGGCTACCCAACTTAAATCCAATAGGAATTACCAAAAAAATTCAACTAAATTTGAACTCAAATAAAAATAAACAATTGTTCGATCTAATAAAAGAAAAACGTATCAGAAATCCTAAAAAAGTTCTTTTTGATACATCTATAATGGAACCAGTTATATTAAGTTGTAGCAAAAAAAGTAAATTAGATTTAGACATAATCTGCCCCCAATCTATCCTTAGAGGCAATAGAATACCAATAAAACTTAGAGTTTTAGCAAAAGAGAATATTAATACATGGATTATCATAGAACTAAAACTAGACAAAAGAAATAATGATACCGTATATTCAGAAATTGTTAATATAGAAGGGGGAAAAACAAAAGAAGTTTTTATTCCAGTACCTAATAATTTGGCTTTAGGGTGGTACACTATTTTTATAAAAGAAATGAAAACAGGGATGATGTTGGAAAAGCATATTAAAATAGAATAACAAAGGTTGTAGATATTTACACTATTTTCAAAATAAATAGAAATAACCCTCATCAAATGTATTATATTTAATAAGAACAATTTTGATATAATATTTTTTTGACATGTATAAAAAATTAGTTAGGAGGATTGAATATGCCGAATAAGGATGTTCATGAAATTATAGAAAAACTAAGCGAATTAGCGGTTTTTACGGGTCCAGGGGACTTACAGGAATTGGCTCAAATGCATACCTGTATTATTGAGATACGAGAATGGGCAAAAGAACAAGGTTTTGATAGAACTGCTACAGTAGCAGATAACAGTGCTGACTTGATAGAAAAAATTGTTTTACAAGAAATATCTAATACGGAAGAAGCATTAAAGTTAATATCTCAAGTTATAAGTTCATTTCAACAATTAATTTTAACAAATACAAAAGAAGATGAAATTGTTTATCCAGATGAACTAAAAAAGAAAAAGACTGATGAAATTATAATACCTGGAACAGGTGAAGTAATTGAATTACCTGAGAATGTTGACCCTGATATATTTCAACAATTTATACAATCGCAAGATTCGAACCTAGAAGAGATGGAATTTTTATTATTAAGTTATAGCAACAGTTCTGATAAGAATGAAATTATCGCTGAACTTAAAAGAAAAGTTCATACACTAAAAGGAGAATCTGGAATCCTGGGTTTAAGTGATATACAAGAGCTGTGTCACCTGGCAGAAGACCAAATTGAACAGGGTGTAACACAGGAGTTAATAGATAATTTATTTCTTTTAAAAGATTGGCTAAAAAAGAAATTTGACGCTCTTGCTGGAAAAGGGATAATGCCCCCTTTTCCAAATGATTTGAATAGAAAGTTAAAAAAAGAAAATGAAAAAACAGAAAAATATACAAAACAAAGTACAGAATTCAAAAGATTTTCTCCAAAAGAATTAGAAGGGGATTTAGACTTAGTAAAAGATTTTGTTCAAGAAGCCACTGAACACTTAGATAATTGCGATGTTCATCTTCTTACCCTCGAAACGGATCCGGAAGAAAGTGATGCTTTAAATGCAGTGTTTCGTGCCTTCCATACAATAAAAGGAGTATCGGGTTTTTTAGGATTGGAAGAAATTAAACAGATTTCGCATGAAGCAGAAAATTTATTAGACCGAGCAAGAAAAAAAGAATTATTACTCGTAGGCGATGCGATAGATGTTGTTTTTGAGGCGGTTGATGCTTTGAAAGAATGTGTTGAAGCAGTTCGAAAAGCATTAACCACAGGTGAACCTATTATTCCGAGAGAGAATTCAGGAGAACTAATAGAAAATATTCATTTATTATTACAAGGAAAGAAAATAACAACTCTATTGAAAGATAGAGTGGAAAAGAAAAAAGCCAAATTAGGCGAAATCATGTTAGATTCTGAAATAATTTCTGAAGATAGTATTAACCGAGCACTTACATTGCAAAAAAGTCCTAAAGAACCCGTAAAAATAGGGGAGATACTTGTAAAATATAATGTTATTTCATCCAAACAATTAGAGAGGGTTTTAGAAATTCAAAAAAAGGAATTCTCTAACAAACCTATCGGTGAAATTGTGGTTGAATTAGGTTTTGCAACAGAAGAAGAAATACAGAATGCATTGAATAAACAAAAAGAAACAAGTAAACCACCCAAATTAGGAGAACTATTAGTTCGAACAGGAGAGGCTGATGCAAAAGAGGTAGCCCAGTCTCTTCGCACACAGAGGGCCCAGTCATTAGTACCTCAAACTACTGTAACAGAAGCCATCAAAGTAGACGCAAATCGATTAGATCAACTTGTAGATATGATTGGTGAATTGGTTATTGCAGAATCCATGGTAGCAAGAGAGGTCGAACTACAAGGAGATTTATATACACATTTATCAAGGCATGTTGGCCAATTAGACAAAATAACAAGAGAATTACAACTTATGGCCATGTCTCTACGAATGATACCAATAAAAAGTACATTCCAAAAAATGGCAAGACTTGTGAGGGATTTATCTAAAAAAACTGGAAAATTAATTGAGTTTCATACTGCTGGAGAAGATACAGAACTGGATAAAACAGTGGTAGATAAGATAGGAGACCCTTTAGTCCACATGGTTCGCAATTCGGTTGACCATGGCATAGAAAGTAATCCAGAGGAAAGGATTCAAAAAGGAAAACCCCCTGTAGGAAACATATATTTAAGAGCATTTCATTCTGGAGGAAACATCCATATTCAGGTTGAAGATGATGGTGCAGGACTGAACAGAGAAGCAATTATAAAAAAAGCATTAGAAAGGGGTATTATTCGTTCAGAAGAAGGATTATCCGACCGCGAAGTATGGAATCTTATATTTGAACCAGGCTTTTCTACTGCACAAGTTGTAACAGAGGTATCAGGAAGGGGCGTAGGAATGGATGTTGTAAGAAAAAATATTGAGGCCTTAAGAGGGCAAGTAGACATACAATCAACACCCGGGAAAGGAACTGTTTTTACAATTCGATTACCACTAACTTTGGCTATTATTGATGGCATGGTTGTTCGTGTGGGAGGGGAAAGATATATTATTCCTACATTGTCTATTATTATATCACTCCGTCCTACTGAAAAAGATATAAATACTGTCATAGGAAAAGGTGAGGTTCTTTCTTTTCATGGAAAATTAATAAATCTATATCGGCTCCATAGATTATTTGATATTTCTGATGCTATTGAGAATTACATAGATGGAACTGTTGTTGTCGTTGAAGCAGGAAATTTGCAAGTAGGTTTACTGGTCGATGAGATATTAGGTCAACAACAAATTGTTATCAAATCACTTGGAGACGCACTCAAAGGCATCCCTGGAATTGCAGGAGGAGCCATCATGCCGGATGGTAAAGTAGGTATTATTCTTGATATTGCTGGTATTATAAAGTTAGCAGAAAAAACTTCTGCTTTTGTATAGATGGTAAAATTGTGTAAAATAAATTACATTAAACATAAGGAATACGGCCATGACAGAACAGGAAAAAACAACAGGAAAACATGATTTAAAATCACTAGCGGGAAAGTATCTAACTTTCAAACTCTCTAACGAAACATACGGAATTGAAATACTCAAAGTCCAAGAGATTATTGGGTTAATGAGTATTACATCCATCCCAAGAACGCCCAACTTTGTTCGGGGTGTAATTAATTTAAGAGGTAAGGTAATCCCTGTCATTGAACTTCGTAAAAAGTTTGATATGGAGACTGTAGAAGATACAGATCATACATGCATAATTGTTGTTCAAGTCATGGGTGGCAATGGGCCTATAACAATGGGGGTTATTGTGGATGAGGTCTCTGAAGTTGTAGACATAGCAGAAAATCAAATTGAACCATCTCCATCTTTTGGAGCAAGTATCGACACTGCGTTTATTATGGCAATGGGGAAATTGGGTGAATCTGTTGTAATACTCTTAGATATAGACAAAGTTCTAACAGCAAATGAAATACAGAGTTTGAGTTCGCTCTAATAACCACAAGTAAAAAAAACATAAATAAAAATATAAAAAGGTAAGGGAGTATGCGAGCAGAAAATATAAATCCTTTTATAGAGAGTGTGTATGATTTATTCACAACAATGCTGAATGCAAAAGCAGAAAGAAAAAATGTGGGGATTGCAAAAACAGCGAATCCAAGAGATATTATGGCTTTAATTGGAATCAGTGGTAGAGTTCGCGGTATGGTTGCTCTTGCATTTCCTGTATCTACAGCACTTGCAATGGTGAACAAATTATTAAATTCAGATATAAAAATCATGGATGATACAGTATCCGATGCTATTGCTGAAATGGTAAATATAGTAGCAGGAGGAGCAAAAGCAAGAATGAATACGGGGAACGAAAAACCTTTAGATTTAAGCCTACCCACTGTAGTTCGAGGTGGGGACTTTTCTGTAGATTATCCAACAAACTCAGTATGGTTAGAAATAAACTTTGATAGTGATTTAGGTCCATTCACATTAAGAGTTACATTTGAACCTGAAAAATAAAAAAGAGGTATAAACAATGAGAGCTTTGGTTGTTGATGACTCTGCTGTGATGAGAAAAGTATTAATTGGAGCGTTAGGTCGTGCAAATATTAATGAAGTTGACCAAGCTGCAGATGGAGTAGAAGCTGTGCAAGCTGTTCAACAAAATAATTATGATATTATTCTTATGGACTGGAATATGCCTAACATGTTAGGAATCGATGCGCTAAAGGCAATTCGTGAAATGGGTAAGACAATGCCAATAATTATGGTTACCACAGAAGCAGAAAAAAGCAGGGTTTTAGAAGCGTTAAAAGCGGGAGCAACTAATTATGTAATAAAACCCTTCGAACCCAACACAATAGTAGGAAAAATACAAGAAGTTCTAAATAAAAGTAAGGGGTGATAATACCCACGAGAAGAAATAAATGTCAAACGAATTGACATCATATCAGCAGGTATTTATTGAACCAGGCTACATATACCTTCCAACTGTTCCAACAAATTTATATGCTGTCTTAGGGTCATGTGTTTCTGTTTGTTTATGGGATAAAAAATTGAAGATAGGAGGGATGAACCACTTTCTCTACCCAAAAATATCCTCCAAAGAAAAAGCCACACCACAATATGGGAATATAGCAACACTCCAGTTAATCCAAATGATGGAAAAAGCAGGTTCAAAAACTGATTCCATTCTAGCACAAATTATAGGCGGGGCAAAACCACCTTTTAATGAGAAAAACAAAGACATTGGTAAAGCAAATGTAGAAATAGCCCGAAAAATATTAAACAACAAAGGTATTAAAATTGTGTCCGAAGATGTTGAAGGGAATATGGGCAGAAAAATCGTTTTTAATAGTTATACAGGACACATTATGGTATTAAAGGTATATCAAATACGAAAAGAAGATTGGATATCAGAACTTCCTGAATGATAAAAGATAAAAAGACAATATGAATAACGATTTATTTAACAAATTTCGACAATTGATATATAACACAAGTGGAATCAATTTAAGTGATCAGAAAAAAGCTCTTGTAGTAGGAAGATTATCTAAAAGAATTCATGCATTAGGCATTGATAATTTAAAAGATTATTATGAATATGTTACAAATGACAAATCTGGACAGGAGATTATTAAACTTATTGATTCAATCTCAACAAATGTAACCCAATTTTTTAGAGAAAATGACCATTTTGATTTTTTAAAAGAAAAATTAATTGAATGGAAAGAAGCAGGACAAACTAAATTTAGAATCTGGTCATCTGCATGTTCTACAGGAGAAGAGCCTTATACTATTGCAATAACAGCAATGGAAGCACTTAATAATTCCTTTTTTGATTTAAAAATACTCGCTACAGATATATCTACACGAGTATTAGAACAGTGTAAAAGAGGAGAGTATTATGCTCATAAAGTAGATAACATTCCTAATTATTTATTACAGAAATATTTTGAAAAGAAAAAAATTAATAATGAATGGATATATATTGTATCAGACCGTATTAAGAAATTAATTACTTTTTCAAGATTAAATCTCATAGATACTCCTTACCCTATGAAAGGACCTTTCGATATAGTCTTTTGTAGGAATGTAATGATATATTTTGATGATAAAGTAAGAAATATGCTTGTTGATGAAATTTATAGGCTTCTTAAACCTGGAGGGTATTTGTTGGTTGGGCACTCGGAAAGTATCACATCTACCCAAACAGGTTTCCGAATTGTAAAACCGTCTATTTATTATAAACCGTAAATAGATATTGAAAGATATTAGATAGTGTTGCTAACAGTTGGTATTTCTGATATGAAAATATCGAGTAATCCAGAGGATGTATTGGTAACATATTCTCTGGGTTCTTGTGTAGGTATTGCCATATATGATCCTCTTCAAAAAATAGGCGGATTAATTCATTGTATGTTACCGTTATCAAAAGTAGACCTGGAAAAAGCGAAAGATGTCCCATATATGTTCGTAGATACAGGTTTACCATTAATGCTACAGACATTATTCAATATGGGTGCTGATAGAAAAAGGCTCGTAGCAAAAGTTGCAGGAGGCGCAGTACTTTTAGATGATAATGGGATGTTCCGTATTGGTGAAAGAAATCACATAGTTGTAAGAAAACTTTTATGGAAAAATAACATCTTGATTTCATCTGAAGATGTCGGTGGGACACTAGCTCGAACAATGTATCTGCATATTATAGATGGTAAAACAATAATAAAAAGTGCCGGAAAAGAATATGAACTATAACAGGAAAAAATAATATGAATTCGCGAGAAAAGATCATAGAAAAAATAAAAGAAATCCCTGCTTTTCCTACAAATTCCGCAAGTATTTTAAACAAAATTAATAATCCAGAATCCCATATTCTGGACATAGCAAAAGAAATAGAAACTGATCCAACATTAACTGCTAATGTATTAAAATTAGCGAATTCAGCATACTTTGCAGGACATCAAACAATAAGTACAATTCGAGAAGCCGTTATTTTATTAGGAATTAACAGAATTCAACAACTGATTATTGCCACAGCAATTTTTCCTACAGCAGTCAAGCCCCTCCAAGGATATGATCTACCTGCAGGTGAACTTATAAAACATTTAATAGGAACCGCAATAGCCAGTGAATTATTAGGGAAAGAATTAAAAGGAGATGTCCCTCCACATACTTTTACAGTGGGACTGCTCCATGACATTGGGAAAATAGTATTGGGGACCTTTATAGAAATTGATCCAGAACCTATAATAAAAAAAGCGTATGATGAAAGACTATCTTTTGAAAAAGCAGAAAAAGAAATTTTAGGGATTGACCACTCAGAAGTAGGTGCTTTATTGATGCAAGCATGGAATTTTCCTAATGTTTTGATACAACCCGTTTTGTATCATCATGAGCCCGATAAAGCACCCAGAGAATACCAATTGGTTACAGACTATGTTCATATTGCAAGCAACTTATGTTTAGAGTGTGGTATTGGTTCCGGAATAGACGGTTTGAATTATTCAAATAATATAAATTCAATAGAGAGATTAAATATAGATATGCGAACAGTAGAAAGTGTTATATGTAAACTTATTGGGGAGATAAATACATTTATGGAAAATCTCAAAACAGGAGATATTACATGAGTATAAATATTCTTGTAGTTGATGATTCAAAAACAGTTCGGGCAGTAATTGAAAAGACATTACTATTATCAGGTATAGAAATAGGAAATATTTTCCATGCAGGTAATGGAAAAGAAGCACTGGAAGTTTTAAAAAATAATTGGATAGATCTCTTATTAACAGATATTAACATGCCTGTTATGAATGGTGTGGAATTAATAAACGAAATGAGTCAAGATGAACTTCTAAAAACGATTCCTATTGCTATTGTTTCTACAGAAGGAAGTCAAACACGTGTCGAGGAATTAAAATCCAAAGGGGTCAAAGCATATTTAAGAAAACCTTTTACTCCAGAATCTCTAAAAAATTTAATTATAGAACTTTTAGGAGTTTCAGAAAATGAATGAAATGGATAAAGAATTAATAAAAAAAGTATTGACTGATGTTGCACAAGAATTCGCTTTTATGTTTGCAGATCTTTTATCTGATCAACAAAAAACACAACCTCCTTATATAAAGGCAGAAATGTCTTTTTCGGGACTCTATACAGGTAAAGCAATAATTGTATCCCCGGACTCTTTATGTAAAGCTATGATAAATAATGTATTAGGTATAGACGAAGGATCGACCGATATAGAAGTAGAACCCAAAGATGCATTATGTGAATTTCTAAACATTTTTTGTGGCAATTTTTTAACATCATTAGCCGGTACAGAACCCATTTTCGAACTTCAACCTCCAATCTCCGGTGAAATTAAAGAAGAAGAATGGGAAAAGATACGAGAAGATACAAATTATTTAGTTCTGAGTTTAGATGAGTATCCTATATGTATATCTGTAAAATATCAAAAAAACTAAAAAAGGGTATTAATGCTAATGAATGAAAAAAATATTCCAGGGATAGAAATTCCAGGAGTAACAAGACCCATTAGAGTTCTAATTGTAGACGATTCTGCAATGGTTCGAAATATCCTTCAAAAAGAATTATCCAAAGACCCTAATATCGAAGTGATTGGGACAGCACCGGATCCTTATATAGCACGAGACAAAATTGTTCAACTCAAGCCTGATATTATTACCTTAGATATAGAAATGCCAAGAATGGACGGTATAACATTTCTGAAAAAATTGATGCAGTATTATCCATTGCCTGTTATTATCGTATCGTCTCTTACTCCAAAAGGAGGAGAATTAGCGATGGAGGCACTTGAGGCAGGGGCTGTCGAAGTATTGTGCAAACCGGGGGCCGCTTATACTGTAGGTGATATGAGTGTGGAACTAATAGATAAAATAAAAGCATCCGCACGAGTCCGTGTTCAAAAAAAAGATACAAGAACATCGGAAACTTCAACATATAAAAAACTATCCCTTACAAAAACAACAAATAAGGTCGTCGTAATAGGAGCATCTACAGGGGGGACAGAGGCTTTAACAAAAGTTTTAAGGGTTCTTCCACCAAATTCACCTGGAATTGCAATTGTTCAACATATGCCCGAACATTTTACTCGTTCTTTTGCCAAACGATTGAATGAACTGTGCGATATTGAGGTTAAAGAGGCCGAAAATGGAGATTCTGTAATTCCAGGACGAGCGTTAATTGCACCGGGAAACTATCACATGCTTTTAAAACGGTCAGGGGCTAACTATTATGTAGAGGTTAAGTCAGGGCCATTAGTATCCCGGCATCGTCCTTCGGTTGATGTACTTTTTAAATCTGCAAGCCAATACGGTGGAAAAAATGTAATCGGAGTAATCATGACTGGTATGGGAAAAGATGGGGCAGAGGGAATGAAGCTTATGCATGAACAAGGGGCAACGACTATTGCTCAGGATGAAGCGACCTGTGTGGTATTTGGTATGCCCAAAGAGGCTATTGCTTTAAATGCAGTTGAACATGTCTTGCCTTTAGAGAAAATACCCCAAAAAATCCTCGAACTTGCAACAGATTAGGAAACTAAATTATACTTTCATTAAGTTTAAATAAATAGAAAGGAGGTGAAAAAAAATCTAACGAATCTAACTAATGTATAGGGAAGAACGGTGAAAGTCCGTCACAGACGCGCTGCTGTGACCGGGGACGAAAGTCACAATAAAGCCACTGTAATAACGGGAAGGCGTGACAAGTAGGATGATCCGGAAGTCAGAAGACCTGCATTAGTTAAGAAATTTATCTGTAACAACTCGCGGAAAGGTTGTTGCGGGATGGTATTTCTTCTTCTGTGAAAGCCTACCTGCCTACTTTTCCTCCCTTTTAACAAAAAACAAAATAATCTTCAAACCAGAAGGAGGAATATTATGAGTTACCGTGTCAATTTTTATTCATGTTTCGCTTATTGTGTATTTTTATTATTTTTTCAAACAACGGCAGAAACTATTTTTCCATTGCCCAACATACCCCAACCTGCACCCGGTTCTTATTTTGTTACTTCAGCCCCACTAAACGATGGTACTTTCTTAATCTGGAATGGAAACCAAATTTATAAACAAAACGCTCCTAAAAACGATACCTATACGCTTTTAGCAGAAGGCTATCAAGGAGACCCTGCTTTTATTGCTATCAGTCCCGAAGGAAATAAAGCAATATTAGGACAAGGTTATTTTGGAGATATCTACATCCTTAACTTGACAAATCCAGAGAACTTCTCGCCATCCTCTATAATTACAAACATCAGTCATTACTATGGGATTCTTTTAACATCAGACTTATTACTGCTTGATGTTGGCAAGGCAGATTTCACGGGTAGTGAAATACATATATTGCCTATTAGTACAAAAAATATACGGGCTTTTCCACAGTTTATTTTATCGAAACCTCAGAAAAAAAATAAAGATATGATAATAGACAAACCACCTTTTGCTTACTCTGCAACATTAGCAAAAGATGATAATTGGGTATACATTATGGATGGTAATACACGCGAACTACGGAAATTTTCTATTTCTTCTTTAATTAATGCTTACAATACCCATACTACACTGGACTGGGAAACAGATGGGATTCTCATTGGAACCCCTGGGACATATTTCACAGGAGGTGTTTCTGGAATTACTATCGATAATCAATTAATTATTTCTGGCTCAGAAGGTTTCATGATGCCCGGTGGCATACAGGAAGTTAATCCAATTACTGGTGAAATAACTCGTATATGGGACCCAGCAAATAATCAAGGGTACTATTCCGCATTTTATAATCAGCACTCGGATACCATTTTAGCAATTGTATATAATTCAGGGTATCTTATCGTTCGAAGTGAACCAGAAGAATGTCCTAATTGTAACCCAACAAGAAAAGCCATTTATTGCGTGGGAGATAATATTTGCCTTGACATATTTGGCGAAACAATTCCAGAAGGAACCCACTTCACATGGAGCAAAGTAAATGCAGACATTAGTTCAAACCCTAGAATTTCAGGGATAAATTGTAAAAAATTATTAATTTATAATGCCCAGCCCGAAGATAGTGGAATCTATATATGTCACTACAATAATGAGAAAACTATATACACCATATATGTTAAAGTTACAGAAGGAAGATTACCTTTATATAGTTATCCATTACTCCTGTTTTTCATCGCAACCTTAATCCTGTTATCAATTTTTAAATTAAAAAAAGGAACATTCACCTCGTAATTCCTTTAATAGATAGAATCAAATAGAAGAGAGAACAATAATTTATGTTCTCTCTTCTATTTTTAATAACTCTCGTATGTAAATTCTTACAGAATTTTTGATAAAATTCTATATACTTCTTTATCTAACCCTTCAATAAGATGGAGTGATCATTGTGAAAAGTTATGAAATTCGTGAGAGTTTTTTAGATTTTTTTGGAAGCAAAGGTCATGTCATCGAAAAAAGTGATACATTAATACCTAGAAATGACCCTACTTTACTTTTCACCAGTGCGGGAATGGTACAGTTTAAACCCTATTATACGGGGGAAGTACCTGTTCCATACCGAAGGGCCTCAACAGTACAGAAATGTTTAAGAGCAGGCGGAAAGGCAAATGATTTGGAAGAAGTAGGAAAAACTTCCCGCCATTTAACATTTTTTGAAATGCTTGGTAATTTCTCCTTCGGAGATTATTTTAAACGAGAAGCAATTCAATGGGCGTGGGAATATTCAACACAGATTATGAAAATAAAACCTGAACAAATATGGGTTTCTGTGTATGAAGAAGACGATGAGGCTTTTGATATATGGAATAAAGAGATTGGTGTATCAGCAAAAAGGATAGTCCGTTTAGGTCCAAAAGATAACTTCTGGGGACCTGCGGGCGATTCAGGAGCATGTGGACCCTGTTCAGAACTTTTATTTGATAAAGGGGAAACAATAGACCCTCATGCAACACCAGAAAATGACCCCCATGAACGGTTTCTAGAGTTCTGGAATCTGGTATTTCCCCAATACGACCAACAGGTAGATGGTACACGTTTACCTTTAAAGAACAGGGGAATAGATACGGGTATGGGTTTAGAACGAATGTGTCTTTTACTTCAGAATAAAAACACCGTTTTTGATACAGATGTGTTATTTCCCATAATTGAAGCCACCCAAGAAATTGCATCATGTTCATACACTGATAATCCTATTCCCTTCAGGGTTATAGCAGACCATATTCGTGCCTTATCATTTATGACTGCGGACGGAATTTTACCTGCAAACGAAGGGAGAGGTTATGTATGGAGAAGAATTTTGAGAAGAGCTTCAAGATTCGGAAGGGAAATAGGACTAACAAAACCGTTTTTGTATCAAATTTCAAAAGTTGTTGTTCAAAATATGGGGAAATATTATCCGGAACTAATAGAAACACAAACTCAAATTGAAAAAATTATTCTCCTGGAAGAAGAACGATTTGGAAGTACACTATCTCGGGGAATGGATTTATTAAAAGAAATATTTGAGGAAATGAAAAATAAGGGAGAAAAACTTATCCGTGGAGATATTTTGTTTAAACTTCACGATACCTATGGATTCCCACTTGATATTGTAAAAGACATGGCAGAGGAAAAAGGTTTTGATTTAGATGAGGATGGATATATAGAAGCCAAAGAAAAACAGCGAGAACTTACAAGAAAAACATGGACAGGGAGTGGGCAACAAGAAATATCTCCAATATACCACAAAATTCTCTCACAATACGGAGATACTGAATTTATCGGTTATGAACAACATACAGCATATTGTAAGATTATTGCCATAATCAAAGACGATAGTATTATGAGTGAATTAAGAGAGGGAGAGGAAGGATTTATTATCCTTGACAAAACCCCATTCTACGCAGAGAGTGGAGGACAAGTAGGTGACATTGGAATAATAACGGGGTTAGATGGAAAAACACTCATTGAAATAAACGGTACAAAAAAGGTCCTTGATAAGCTGTTCATCCATCATGGGAAAGTTATAAATGGACAAATAAAAGTAAACGAAGAAATTACTGCTATTATCGACTATAAAAGGAGAATATCAATACAAAATCATCATACTGCTACACATTTACTCCAGTCTGCTTTGCGTGATATTCTTGGAGAACATGTACACCAGTGTGGTTCTCTGGTTTCGGACGAGAGACTTCGCTTTGATTTTACCCACTTTGAAGCCGTAGGTTATGACCGTATTCTGGACATCGAAAAGTGGGTTAATGAAAAAATTCGAGAAGATTACGATGTAGAAGTTTTATACCTTCCAATTGAAGAGGCAAAACAATCAGGTGCGATGGCTTTATTTGGTGAAAAATATGGTGATATCGTCCGAGTTATAAAAATCAATGGTATCAGCACAGAACTTTGTGGCGGATGTCATGTATCTAAAACAGGATTGATTGGAGGTTTTAAAGTTCTATCTGAATCATCAGTTTCTGCTGGTGTTAGAAGAATTGAAGCAGTGTGTGGAGAACCTTTTATACAATGGTTACAAAAAACGGATCGAATGATAAAATATCTGTCAGAAATACTAAATTCATCTTCTGATATATTACAGGAACGAATATGTCAAATAATAGAGGAGAATAAGAGACTGAATAAGGAAGTGGAGAAGTGGAAACAACAAGCACTGTTAGGAGAGGGTGGAGATTTGTTAAAAAATCTCAAATCAATTGACGGCGTTAATTACATTGTATTAGAACTTGCAGATGAAGACATAAACCAAGCAAGGATATTAGTTGACCAATTAAAAAATAAAATCAAATCGGGTATCGTAGTAATAGGTATCAGATATGAAGATAAAGCCACTTTTTGTGTTGGAGTAACAAAGGATTTGGTTAACAGGTTTAGTTCTTCTGATATTGTAAATCATTTAGCACAAATTGTAGGAGGAAAAGGTGGAGGGAGGAAAGACTTTGCACAGGCTGGAGGAAAAGACATTGAAAAATTTAAAGAGGCAATAGTAAATGTTCCCAACATCATTAAAAAATTTATCAAAACATAAAAAAGAATTTATCCTACTCATTGTATTGGCTCATTTTATATTATTTCCAGAGATAAGTGTTGGAGAGACTTATGTATGTGCACATAGGGGAGATGTTAAAAATGCTCCGGAGAATACTATTCCTGCATTTCAATCTGCTATAAAAAAAGGTGTTCAAATGATTGAATTTGATGTGCGAATGACTAAAGATGGGCATTTAGTTATTATGCACGATGAACGAGTAGACCGCACAACAAACGGGAAAGGAAAGGTTCAGGAATTACTCAGTGAAGAAATATACAAATTAGATGCAGGAAAATGGTTTGATGAGTCATTCGCTGGAACAAAAGTTCCTTCACTATATGAAGTAGTAAGCATTATTCCTTACGGAATACTCTGTAATGTCCATGTTTATGGAGACGAGTTTACAACAGAAATAGTTGCAACCACTTTAAAAGATTCCGGACAAATGGGACGATGTTTTATAGCATGTAATAATGAAAAACAAGTGGAGGCTGTTCGTAAAAAAGTTCCTGAAATGAAAATCTGTTTGCTTCCCGAAAAATTAGAAAAAAGACATGATTTTATAAAAAGAGGAATAGATTTAAAAGTATCTTATGTGCAAGTAAGTTTTACACAAGGATTTGATAATCTTAAAGAAGATGTAAAATTAGCCCATCAAAATGGAATAAAAGTAAATTTTTTTAGTGCTCAAAACCCAGAAACTATTAAAAAATTAGCAGAAGCTAATGTCGACTATATTTTAACAGACGATATAGATTTGTGTTTTAACATTTTAAGGGAATACGGAACAACTCCATTAAAAATTCAAAATTTGGAAAATAACTCTGATAAACCTCAAGTTATATCCATGATTTATCAAAAACAAACTCACATTTATAAGAAGGATATTTCTTACACATGCCATATCCCTATTTTAACCGTTTTAAAATAAAATTTAAGCCATTAAACCAAAGAAAAGATAAAGTATATATTGAAAAAGATGCCGTTTACCCTACAGATGAACCTAAAACTAAATTGAACGAACTTTCAAAAAAGATTTTATATCAAACCGTAGAAAGACTAATTATAGCAAAAGAAAAAGATAGGTCTCGTATGCTTGTTTTTGGAGCTCATTCCATAAAAAATGGATTAGCCCCTGTAATAATGTGGCTTATTGAAAATAACTGGATAACTCATTTAGCCACAAATGGCGCAGGAATCATTCATGATTGGGAATTTAGTTATCAAGGACACAGTAGTGAAGATGTAAAAACCAATGTAAGTAGGGGAGAGTTCGGTATTTGGGAAGAAACTGGCTTTTATCTTAACCTATCTTTACTCGTTGGAGCCTTTGAAGGTAAAGGGTATGGCGAATCTGTTGGTTCTTTTGTAGAAAACGAAGGACTTAATATCCCTTCCAAGGATGACCTAACAAGAGAAATAACTGACACAGTAAAAGAAAATCCTGAATATTGTGCTTCTATGTGTGATTTACTACAAAAAATCACAGAATTTTCAATTAAAGAAGGTTTTCACTATATAAAACATCCATTTAAAAGATTTGGTCTGCAAGCATGTGCTTTTCGTCATCAAGTTCCGTTCACAGCACATCCAATGATTGGACACGATATTATTTATACACACCCAATGAACTGTTGTTCAGCAATTGGTAGAACAGCCCAACGAGATTTTCTCACTTTTGTTCATTCTGTATCGAAACTAGAAGAAGGAGTATACATAAGTATTGGATCTGCTGTAATGTCCCCTATGGTTTTTGAAAAATCGTTGTCTATGTCTCAAAACATTGCAATACAAAATGGGAAACCTATTACAAATCACTTTATAGTTGTTGTTGACCTACAGGAATCTAAGTGGGACTGGTCTCAAGGAGAACCTCCCATGGACAGACCCGAATACTACCTTCGTTTTAATAAGTCTTTTTCGAGAATGGGGGGGACTTTTCATTACCTAACCATGGATAATCGTGACTTTCTTCTGCACTTAGTTCAAGAACTAATGAAAATATAAAAATACCCTCTCCACTTCAGTTTAACTATTTTCTTTAGAAAAAGAATATATTTTTATAAATCACAAATATCACAAATGTTGTCATATTATCATCTCATTTAATAACAAAATTTTATATCATATATATAATATTATATGTTATATTATAAAATGACAAAAAGTATATTTTTTATCAAACATTAACTAAAAACAAACCCCAAACAAACAAAATATATGAAACATAATATATATTATCAGACACTATATAAACATTTTTTATTTATTATCTTTATTTCTTTCTTCTATTTTATTTTTTATATTTTTAATATTGTTTATTGCCACTCTATATTGTTTTTCTATTTCTTTTTCTTTTTCTCTTATTTTTTCTTTTTCTTTTTCAAATGTAAGCAAAGTTTCATAAGCAATACGGAGAGCAAATGTTTGCGTTCTTGCAATCTGATAATAACTTGTTAATTCTTCCATCCTTTTTTCTATCTTTCTAATAATCTCGTAAGTCTTCTCTTGATTAATATATATCGGGACTTCTACCTCTGTATTACAAATTTTTACCTTTATATAGTCCTCAGTCATATCATTCACTTAAAAATTCTGTTTCTAAACTTTTCACTATCTCTTCTATTTTGTCTATTCTTTCTATAATTTCTCTTGACGATTCAAGAATTATTTTATTTTTATCTTTATTGTTTTCTAATTGCTGTAGATTTGTCTGTAATAAGGAAATATCTGATTTTGCTGACCATAACTTTTTTAATACATCATTATACTTTTCACTTAACTCGTCATAAGTATCTAAAAATAAATCGATTACATTTTCTAACTCTTTACAAGATTGATTAAATTCATTTATGGTTTCTTCCAAACCCATATTTATCTAATCTGTGCATCAAATTGTTTTTGTAATTTTTCTATTATTTGTTTCATAACAGCATCGATTTCACTATCCGTTAAGGTTCTTTCTTCAGAACAAAATGTAAAACCTAAAGCAACACTTTTTTTATCTTTTGGCACTTGTTCACCCGTATAAACATCAAATAACTCAATTTTTTGTAATATCCCCTCCCCTATTGATTTCAAAGATATAAAAATATCGGAAACAGGGAGAGTTCTTTTTACAAGAATAGATAAATCACGGGATGTAGAAGGAAATTCTGAAATCGTTTTATATAATTTCTTTTTAGAAATAATTTTAAAGATTTTTTCGAGATTCAATTCACTAATGTATGTATTCTCATTTATTTCGAGTTCATGTGCAATTTTAGGACTGATTTTCCCCACAATTCCCAATTCATCATTCTGGTTAGTAATTCTCATTGATTGTCCAGAATGAAAAAGAGGAAATTCCAATCTCTGAACTCTATATGTTATTTGTAATTCATTTAATATATCTTCAATTACACCTTTTAAGTCAAAGAAATCATACTGTCTTCTGTCATAACACCATAATCTTGGGTGTGCAATGCCTGAAATTAGTATCCCTATTTTTTGGGGCTCATTAGGTAGTAAGTTTTTCACATCAGGAATAAAAACAGGTCCTATTTCAAAGACAGAAAGTGTATCTTCTAAATGGTTTTTCTGGGCAGTTGTAAGGAGATTCGGGATAATTGTTGTTCTTAATGTTGATAAATTCTTTGATAACGGGTTTTGTAGAAACACCATATTGAGGTAATCTTCAGAAAATTTTAGTTGTTTCATAATATCAGGATTTGAAAATGTCCATGAATAACATTCTGTAAACCCTTTATGAACAAGGAGTTCTCTTATTCTATGTGTTTTCTTAAATGTTGTATCAAAAACTGCACCGGACTGTCTAATTTTAGGAATCGTATTTGGAATTTTGTCATACCCATAAAACCGGGCAATTTCTTCAATTAAATCTTCTTCTAAAGAAACATCATGTCTCCATGATGGGACAATAAAAAAAACTTCTTCTTCATTTTCGTCTTTAATAGTAAAGCCTAATTTTGTCATTGTAGACTTCTGGAAATTCTTATCAATATCTACTCCCGTTCTCTTTTCTGTCCTTTTATATCGTAACTTTACAGTTTTTCTTTCAATTTTCTTTGGATATTCATCCAAAACACCCTTCAAAACTTCTCCACCTGCTAATTCTTGAATAAGGGCTGTAGCTCTATTGAGAGCCCAGACAACCATTTCTAGGTCCGCCCCCCTCTGGAAATGCTGAGCCGCTTCTGTAAGCAAGTTATGATGACGGGCTGTTCTTCTTATGGATACCGGGTCAAAATAAGCACTTTCTAAAAACACATTTACAGTGCCATTGTCTACTTCACTATCCGCTCCTCCCATAATACCTGCTAAAGCCTGTGGTTTAATAGCATCCGCTATTATCATCTGGTTCGAATTTAAAGTTCTGAGTTCCCCATCTAAAGTTCTTATTTCTTCTCCATCTTTAGCGAGACGGACAACGATTCTATTCTCATTTAATTTATCGAGGTCAAAAGCATGCAATGGATGCCCCGTTTCTAAAAGGACAAAATTCGTTATATCAACTATATTATTAATGGGTCTTTGCCCTGCACTCATTAGTTTTCTTGCTAACCAATCAGGAGAAGAAGAAATCCTAACATTCTGGATAACTCTTCCCGAATATCTCGGGCAATAATCGGGACATTCAATAGTTACACTTGATACAGAAGAAACTGTTTTTTCTTCCTCTATAAACTCTATCTTTGGTAGTGTTAGAGGAACATTATAATATGCAGATAGTTCGCGAGCAAGTCCTATGTAACTAGCCCAGTCTCCCCTATTCGGAGTTATTTCTATTTCAAATATAATATCATCTAATCCTAATACTTTTTTTATGTCCTCACCAATAGGCATATCTGGATGGAGAATCAGCAATCCTTCGGAATCTTCTTCTACCTTTAATTCAACGCCAGAACACATCATACCGAATGATTCTATCCCCCTCATTTTCCTTCGAGTAATCTTGAATCCTCCCGGAAGAGTGGCACCGTCTATAGCGGTAGGAACCTTGTCTCCGACTTTCATATTTTTTGCACCACATATTATTTGTAGGGGTTCACCTTTTCCTATATCTGTTTTACAAACAACGAGTTTATCTGCTTGTGGATGTTGTTGTATATCAAGGATTTTTCCAACAAATATGTTTTCTATTTCTTTACCCGGTTCTTCTATAGACTCTATTTCAATACCTAACATAGTCATTTGCTCTGCCAGTTCTTTAAAACTGACGGGAAGATTACAATATTCTTTTAACCAATTTAATGAAATTTTCATATTAGAACTGCTCCAAAAACTTTATGTTATTCTCAAATAATAAATTAATTGAGGGAATTGCAAATTTCAGCATAGCCATTCGGTCAATACCAAAACCAAAAGCATATCCCTGATATTTCTCATTATCATAACCCGCATATTGAAAAACCTTTGGGTGTACCATTCCACAGCCTAATATTTCAAGCCAACCGCTCTGCTTGCATACGCGACAACCTTTCCCTTTACAAACAGTACACGATATATCCATTTCTGCTGAGGGTTCAGTAAAAGGGAAATAATGGGGACGGAAACGAACAGCAGTATCCTTACCAAAAAAATTATGGACAAAATACATTAAGGTACCTTTAAGGTCAGCGAATGTAATATCTTCATCTACCAATAAACCTTCCATTTGATTAAACATTGGGCTATGGCTTGCGTCGTTATCAACACGGTAAACCCTCCCTGGAACAATAACAGCAACAGGAGGTTTTGTTTTTTCCATTACCCTCATTTGTACAGGAGAGGTATGTGTTCTTAGTACAACACCGGGTTTAATGTAAAATGTATCATGAACATCACGGGCCGGATGGTCTTCAGGAGTATTTAAACTCTCAAAGTTATAATATTCTGTTTCTACTTCAGGTCCACTTGCTACTTGAAAACCCATTTGTATAAAGATGCTTGTAATCTCATTCATCACTTGATTAATAACATGCATGTGTCCATTACCATATGTTCTTCCTGGTAAAGTAATATCTATCTGTTCCTGTTCTATCTTCTTTTGGAATTCTTTTTCTAAAACAACTTGATATTGTTGTTGTATATTATTGGTAATAATGTTTTTTATTTCATTAGCAATGTTACCAATTTTAGGTCTTTCCTCTGGAGATAAAGAACCTAACTTTTTTAAGACCTCTGTTATTTTTCCTTTCTTACCCAGAAATTCAACTCGTATCTGTTCAAGAAAGTCCGTAGAATCGGATTCTTTAATTTTTTGTAATGCACTTTCTTTTATCTGTTCTAATTCCTCTATCATGTAACTTTTCCTATAAAGAGGTTATTATATTTTTAACTAAATAAAGCTCTACCTAAACGGATTTCTGTGGCTCCCTCTTGAATCGCTACTTCATAATCATCAGACATACCCATTGAAAGGGTTTTTAATTTATATCTTTCAGCAATATTTCTTAAACAACTAAATATTTGTTTTAATGTTTTTTCATTTGCATTTATCGGAGCAATTGTCATTAAACCTCGGATATATAATTTATCAATATTTTTAATTTTTTCAAAAGCCCTTTCGAATTCTTCAGATGAAAAGCCATGTTTTGTTTCTTCTCCTAAAACATTCAATTGTATGAGAACCGGTATTTTTTCTATATTTAATTCTCCTGCTCTTTTATGAATTGTTTCCGCAACTTCTATTCTATCTAAAGAATCGATAAATTTACAGTGTTGAAGAATAAGAGGAATTTTCCTTCTTTGTATTGTCCCTACCATATGCCACTGGATATCGGATGGTAATTTTTTTATTTTTTCAAGAGCAAATTCAATTCTATTTTCACCAAAATGTCTTATCCCCAAGTCATACGCAATTTGAATGTCCTCAACATTTGCTGTTTTTGTAATAGCAACTATTGTAATCTCCTGTTCCTTATTGCCACTTTTCGCCCGGGAATTTTCTATCTTTTCTTTAATAATATCGAGATTTCTTTTGATATTTTCATAATTTTTGTTCATCATAATTTTTGTTCATTAGCCCGAACCTTTATCTGTCATTTCTTCGGGCATTCCCTGACAACGGTCTCCCTCTGCTTTTCTCAAAACTGCTTTTTTTTCTGAAACTGTTAAAGGTAAATTCGCTTCTTGCTTTATACGAATAATTAAGTCAGATACCTCGTCAAAATTACTCGGACTCTCCCACCGTGCCTTATCTAACACAGCGATTGATTCCAGGTAGCGTCCTTCATTATACAATTCCATTGCATCCATAAGAAGTAGGCGATAGTCTCCATAGGGGTCGTTTTCTTCTTCCTTCAATTTTTGCCAAATTTCTCTTGCCTGTTTCTTCAAACTTACTGCATCGTTCATCCTTTTTGCTTTTAATTGCTCATCGACTACCTTTTCTGCTTCTTTTATTATTTCCTGTGCATTCTTTTCGTAAATTTTTCCCTGATTTCTTAGTATAAACCGTGGTGCCACAGGATTATCAGGAAATCTTTTTTTATAGTCTTCCCAGCCCTGGAGAGCTTCCTCATATTGACCGTTTGTTTCCTGACAAATATATAATTGTCTTCTTACCCACCTTTCATGTGGAACACGAACTGCTTCTGTTAGATATCGAACTGCATTAGGATAATCATTCATCTTATTTTTGTAAATTGCGAAACCAAGGTCAAAATATAATTTATAATCTCTTGGATTATGCCGAATTCCCTTCTTTAAAAAATCTATTGCTAAATAGTAAAAGGTTTCTTTTTCTCCAACACATGCTTTATATTTGAGATTCCATTTTTTTAGATGTTGAGGTGTATCAATAAGTTTTGCAGTTGCGTTATATGCAAGATGCCATGCTCCTATGAGATAGGCCTCAACAAAATTAGGATCTAATGTTACACATGTTCTCATTAAAGGAACCATACGATATAACAATCCTTGATGCCAATAACGGTCCACTTCTAACCAGATTAAACTTGCTGCAATTTTCCGAAATCCAAAAAATAAATTAAAAATATTTACTCCACTTTTTTGGGCCTCTACATAGGATATATTTCTACTAAATTCTATTTTGCCTTCTCTTAAACTTTTCAGAAATTCTTCTCTCAGATCTCTCATCTCTTTTTTTATAGTTAGTTTCCATATTACAGGATCGTTAGATATATCTCCTATTATATTTGCAAAATTTTCCTGATTTGTTAATGCACTATCGACTAGAACTGTTTCTTTTGTTTCTGATAAAAGTAATGGAATTGCTTTATCTGATAGTTTGGCAAATAATTGTAAATCTATAAATTTATCTGATTTTTTTTCTCCTTCTGATGTCTGAAATAGTCTTTCCTGTGTACCGACAGCAAGAATCCATCTATAAAAGGCTTCACATTCTCTATAAAACTCTACACGCCTACCCTGATATACACCTAATACAATAAATGTAGCAAAGACTATTAATAAAACTATATTTATTTTTTTATCTGACATAAATTTTTTTCTCTATACTTCTCTCTTTCTAAAAATCCAATATGCAAGGATATACCCACATACTGCATAAATAAGTCCATATATAACTAATTGTGGAATTAATACATCTGTAGGTGGGTCGTTCGGTTGGGAATTTATAATTTGTGTTTTAAGGCTAAATCTTTGTAAATTTGGCAAGATATTCCATAATATATATGCTATATAACCAATAAGAGTGTCAAACCATTCACCTGATTGCCCAGAACGATTGTATACATCTTTTAGGTATTCTGTTAGACTGCCTGTGATATAAATAAAGAGACCTGCAATAGTAGGCAAAACTGAGGAACTTGACGCACATGCAATAGCAAATGTTAGTGCAGAAACAATTAAAAATTCAAAGTAGGTCAGAAAAACAGACCATAATAGCAAGGTGGGTAAGATTTGTTGTTTAATATATAAAGCAATAAAGAAAAGCCCACCCATGAGACAGAGATTCATAATTATAATTAACTGAACACCTAAAAACTTTCCAAAAAGATATTGAAAACGCCGAACCGGTTTTGACAAAACAGTATATATAACTCGATTCTCAATTTCAGTTGGAACGACAGATGCTGAAATAAAAATAGTAATAAGTATGCCAAATATTGAGATAGTAGTTACACAAATATCTTTTATTAATTTCAAATCCATATCCGTAGTAACATCGCCAACAGTTGCTTGATTGATAAATGATGTCATAAATGTTGCCCCAAATATAACGAGAAGACTAAGAACAAGAAAGCCAACCAATGTCTTTCTTCTTAAACCTTCCCGCCATGTATACACAGCAATAAACCATGGTCCTTTTACAGTATCAAGGAGATTTTGCATTTTATAAGCTCCGTTCTTTTTTTGCTAAATCAATCACATTTACAAATAATTCTTCCAATGTTTCTCTTCTAGGCGTTATCTTTATTAATTGAAGCCCTAAATTTTTACATAATTCTATGACCTTATATAATTCTTCATCATTCTTTACTTTTAGATATACCCTATCTTTAACCTGGTCAACCACTTCTCCTCCTTTGTTTTCTATTTCCTGAACTACTCCATTTTTAGCATTGGCAAACTCTATAATCCTGTCCTTTGATGTAAGTAACTCATCTAAAGTACCTGCAACACGCAAAATACCCTCATACAGGATTCCTACTCGATTTGAAATCATCTCTACTTCCAGAAGTTCGTGGCTCGAAATCAATAGTGTTTTGCCTTTATCTCTTAAATGGGATAGAATATCTCTTATCTCCTTCCGAGCAATGGGATCAAGTCCCGTGGTTGGTTCATCTAATATTAAAATTTGTGGATCGCTTATTAGAGCCTGAGCAAGACCTATTCTTTGACGCATACCTTTAGAATAACCCTTAAGCAACCTTCTCCGAGCATGGGTCATTCCAACCAGTTCTAGTACCTCATCTATTCTTTTTCCCAATTCTTTTCCAGTAAGTCCATAAAGCTGCCCATAAAAGCGTAATATTTCCTCTCCTTTAAGAAAATCGGGATAATAGGAACCCTCAGGCAGATATCCAATGTTCTTTTTAACATAAGCAGAATATATGTCTTTCGTTCCCATAATTTCAATAGAACCGGATGTCGGAAATATCAATCCCAATAGAAGTTTTATCGTGGTTGTTTTTCCAGAACCATTAGGTCCAAGATATCCAAATATTTCGGATGGATAGACTTCTAAATTCAAGTTTTTTAAGGCAGATACCTGTTCTCCCCTAAAACCCGTATCATAAACCTTGGTTAAATTTAAAGTCTTAATTACAGGGTTATGATTATTACTCATATAAAATTGGAACCCTTTTAATGTTTTATTGCAGATTAAAATATAATGGGAGTTAATTCAATGCATTTATGATACTCTAAACAATCTGCCTTTTTCAAAAACTATTGAATTTATCATATTTTGGCAAATATTTTTAAAATAAAATCTATACAATATATTTTGTGTAATCAATCATTTTAATCAATATTATTTTATAGTTTCTTTGATAATTTCATCTAAAGTGGGTAGGTCATAATCCCAATATTTTATAATTTCTCCTTGTTTTAAATATACCAGTCTTGGAGGTTCTTTTCCTATTAGACTAAGGAATAATCTCACTCTATTTCCCAGTGAGGAAATAGGAAACAAAGGCTGAACTTTTTTCATAAACTCTTCTTTTTCCTCAACAGACTCCTCAAGACATAGAGCAATAACTTTAGGAATATCATTTCTTATCATATATTCATTTATTTTAGGTGCTTCTTGTATACAGTGGTCACAGCCAAAACTCAATAGTGCTATAAGATATTCTCCTTCTCCTAGGTTATAGACATCCCCATCTATATCCACTATCATATTCATATAAGGACTATTACTATCCTTATCTTGATTTACTTTTTGAAATTGTTCCGATTGCAATTGTTGAATACAAATAATAAGAGTCGTAACAAGTAGTAATAGAAGTGGAAGATAAAATTTTATTACATTTTTATATCCTCTAAAGGTATCTTCTTCTACCGGCCTAACACCTAAAAAGCATGCAAAAGAAATCAAAATAAGTATTATATTCTTTATAATCGATTCTACAGGACCTATCTCGATTTTTCCAAAACAACCACAATTTTCTAAGTCATTGAAAATCCAAGCATATATAATAAGTGATGTAAATACGGAAAGCATTGCTAAGTTGATTCCCATGGTTAGTTTTCTGTATGGGAATGAAAATAAAAAGAAGAAAGACAAGCTTACTTCTATAAGGATTGTTGTTGTTGCAATCCATGGAAGAATATCTTTTTGTGCTATAACCCCATAAGCATAAATCTGAACACAGAAACGATTAATTTCAACTATTTTTAGTACAGCACTGATTAGGAAAAGCAATCCAAGAAAGATTTCAAATCCACGAAAAATTTTTAATTTATATATATAGGGTTTTAAAAAAAGTTTCATCACAGTCTTTATATTAGATTCATATTTGTTTAATATAACAATTTTCTGCCGTTATAAATTCTTTGGAAGGGGTTCTTTACTAATTTTTTCTGTCTCACTTCCTTTTTCTGGATTTGTAGAAAGATACTGATATAAGGTATCTCCTATACCAAAACCTACATAAGCAAGCATAATAGGAAACAAAACAATCGCTACGGAAGTAGTCATGGCATAATGAATAATAGCTACAACAAAAGCTGTAATAGCAAGGGTGAGAAAAGCAGGCTTCGGTGCAAAGATAAAATACTTTAGACGGTCTTTGGGATATTTAACAGCGCTTACCATCAGCAGGGCAAGTATAACAGCCATAGGCCCTAAAGCATAAAAGGCAAATGGTCCTAATTTATGTAACTCCAATCGTGGTTCAAAATAGTTCAGAAAAAGCACAAAAGCAGACAAAGTTCCACCTGCAGCAGGTGATGGGAGACCTCTGAATGAATCTCGTTTTTCTGTTTCATAGGTATTAAATCTCGCCAATCGTAATGCGGCACAAATTACATATATAATCGCCATATATGAGCCCGTTTTTCCAATAATCGATTCTGCTTTTGGAGAAACAGGCAAATGAAAACCCTCTGGTAAATACGCCATAAATACCAATATTCCGGGAGCAACTCCAAATGTTACTAAATCACTCAAACTGTCGTATTGTTTTCCGAATTCTGAAACGCTGTTTGTCATTTTTGCAATAGTTCCGTCTAATGAGTCAAAAATTATAGCCAAAAGAATAAAATATGCCGCTTTATCGAATTCAGAACCTATACTTGCAAAAATACTAGCAATACCTAGATATAGACTTATAGTTGTAAATACACTTGCCAGAACATTAATTGGGTTTCGTTTTTTTATGTTTATATCCGTTCTTTTTCGTTTTCTTTTATCGGTTGTCATGCTTATTTAAACCTCCCAATAATTGTTAAACCTGCATATACTTTGTCACTTTCCTTTATATATATTTCACTATTAAGGGGTAAATACAATTCCACTCGAGAACCAAATTTTATCATCCCAAATTTTTCCCCTTTCTTAAGAAAAGTACCTTCCTTTATTGGACAGACAATCCTTCTTGCAATCTTTCCTGCTATTTGTCTTACTGTTATATTACCCTTTCTTGTCTCTAAGAACAATGCATTGGACTCGTTATAATCGCTGGACTGACTTTTCATGGCATTCATGAATTGGCCTTTTTTATAGATTATCTTCTTTATAACTCCATCGTAAGGAGAACGGTTTACATGTGCATTAAAGACCGACATAAAAATAGAAACTCTTATACATTTTCCTTCATAATATTCTTCCTTTTCAATTTCTTTTATTTCTACAATTGTTCCATCAGCCGGTGAAATAATCTCTTCTTCTTTTGCATTCATTGTTCTTGGGAAATCACGGAAAAAAAACATAATAAAAATTGCTAATATAAGAAATACTATTCCAATAGGCAATACAAGTCTATAATATTCATAGCCTATATATGACAATAATAACCCTACAAATATGCAGGGTATGTAATACTTCAACCCAATAATCCATGCATTAATTGAGTGATTCAAAATAGTCCCCTTTCTTTCAGGCTTATGTATCTTCCATCGCCAAATATAACATGGTCTAATAATTGAATACCTACAATATTTCCGGCATCCCTTAATTGTTTTGTAATATCTATGTCAGTTTGACTGGGTTCTGGATCCCCTGATGGGTGATTATGTGTGATAATAATATTAGGAGCTCCAATTCGAACTGCTAATCGAAATACATCCATAGGATTAGCAACTGTACTGTCAATTCCTCCTTGTGATATTTTTTCTATTTTTATCACATCATTTCTAATATTTAATAAGATACAGATAAAACACTCTGTTTCGTAATCCTTATAGGTGCTCATTAATAATTCCGCAACATCAGATGGTTTCTGTATTCTTTTAACAAAAGTCTTCTGATGTCTAACAAGACGTTTACCTAATTCCAATGCAGCTTTTAATTCTATTGCTTTTACTTTACCTACACCCTTGACTTTTTGTATCTCTTCAAGACTTGCCTGTGAGAGTTTTCTCAGGTCTTCAAAAGTTTTTAAGACATCTTCGGCCAATGTAATAGCACTTTTCTCTTTTGTCCCTGTCCTGAAAAGAACTGCTATTAATTCCGCATCTCTTAATGCTTCTGGACCGAGTTTATCCAATCTTTCCCTTGGTCTATCATTTAAAGGCATATCTCGCATTGTTTTTTTATATTGATACTCTTCCATATTGCTTTAATTTACTTAAATTTTCTGGTTCCACATTCCTTTTATAACCCGAGGTAATTTTTGCAAATCAAACAATATTTTTATATTATCATATCCATTCTCTTTAAATATTTTTTCTACAATATATTTCTGCCCGTCACCCATTTCTAATAGAAGCCAACCGCCCATTGTTAAGTAGTATCGTGCTTCTTCTATAATTTTGCGTATTATATATGTCCCATCTTCCTTACAAAAAACAGCCCTCGAGTCTTCATAGTCTTTAATCGTTGGTGATATCATATTACGACTTTTTTCAGAAATGTAAGGTGGATTCGATAAAATAATGTCAAACTTACTCTTGTCATTTATAGGACTAAATAAATCACCAATAATTAAATTTATTTGAACATTATTTTCTTTAGCATTTTGTTTTGTAAGAATAGCAGCCTTTTCGTTTATATCTACTGATATACATTTTGTTTTCTTATTTGAATTATTAAGAATGGCTATAGGTATACAACCTGTCCCTGTACATAATTCTAAAATATTGATTGATTTTTTACTAATTTCTTCAATTATTTTTAATGTCTCCTCTACAAGTAATTCGGTTTCGGGTCGAGGAATAAATATAGGGGGAATGGTTTTAATTTTTAAGCCAAAAAATTCTGTATAACCAAGGATATATGCTATAGGTTCGTAATTTTTTCTTCTCTGAACAAACTTATTTATCTCAGGAGGAATATTTATTTCTTCTTTCACTCTACTCAGCAATTCAGCTCTCGTTATTTCTAATACATGAGCGAGTAACAATTCTGCTTCAAATCTTGGATTATCAGTTATAGAACCAAGTTCTTCTGTAATCTGATTAAGTAAAACCCACAGGGTAGGCATATTTTTTACTTTGTTGTAGAATTTTCCGTTTCTGCAAGTTGAGCAAGTCTATCAGCCTGGTCCGCTGCTACAAGTGCATCAATAACTTGCTGTAGTTCTCCATCTAATATTTTGTCAAGAGAGTATAATGTAAGGCCTATTCTATGTTCTGTTACACGGTTTTGTGGAAAATTATAAGTTCTAATTCGTTCGCTCCTATCCCCTGAACCCACCTGAATTTTTCTATGCTCTGACCTCATTTTTTGTTCTTCATGTGTTTTTATATCCAAAAGTCGTGAACGAAGAACTTTAAGTGCTCTTGCTTTGTTTTTATGTTGGGAACGTTCATCTTGACAAGTAACTACAATCCCTGTTGGTATATGGGTAATTCGGACCGCAGAATCTGTGGTATTAACCCCCTGTCCACCATGTCCTGAAGAACGATAGACATCGATTTGAAGGTCTTTGGGATCTATGTCTATATCGATTTCATCTGCTTCGGGTAATACTGCCACAGTAACAGCAGAAGTATGTATTCGCCCCTGGGCCTCCGTTTCAGGGACACGCTGAACACGGTGTACTCCCCCCTCATATTTTAACTGACTATAAACAGATTGTCCTGAGATTTGAAAACAAATCTCCTTGTATCCACCAAGTTCTGTTGGGTGAGAGTCTAATACTTCTACTCTCCATCCTTTCTTTTCTGCAAATCGTATGTACATTCTATATAAATCGGCTACGAATAAACCTGCTTCTTCTCCACCCGTTCCTGCTCTTATTTCTATTATCGTATTCTTTTCATCATTTGGGTTTTTAGGGAGAAGTAAAATACGCAACTTCTGTTCAAGACGGGTTAATTCTTCTTGTAATAAATATCGTTCCTCTTGTGCTAAATTAATTAGTTCACTATCTGTTTCTTCTCTAATGACTTCCTCTGTATGTATTAAATGCTTTTCTTTAAGTTCAAACAGTTGATATGTTTGAACAATATCCTCCATTTCCCTCTGTGTCTTAACAAGCCGTCGATATGCTTCGGGGTCACATGCTATTTCAGGGGAAGCCATTTTTTCATTCAGACGATAATATTCGTCAACAATAGCGCGTATTTTTTCGCGCAGGAGGGTATCCATATTTTAAAATATTTTTAATTAGATTGTGTTTTAGAAGTTGCCTTTTTTGCGTATTTCTTTTGAAATCTTTCAACTCTACCCTCACTATCTACAAATTTTTGTTTTCCAGTAAAAAAAGGATGACAGTTTGAACAGATTTCAACATTAATATTAGGTTTTGTTGCACGAGTTTTAAATGTATTACCACATGCACATTTAACCGTGGCTTCAACATAGTTTGGATGGATACCTTTTTTCACATCTATTCTCCTTTATTATTGTATAGAAATAATTTCCCCTTCAAAGTTGAAGACTTATTATATCACTAAAATTACCCATTTATCAAAAGGTCTTTAACTTTTGTGATTGTCTAATGCGTCTTTTATTGCAATATACTTGTTCACAGCATTTAAATAGGCTTTTACTGCTGCTTCTACAATATCTGTACTTGAACCGTTTCCTGTTATGTTTTTACCATTAAACTTCACTACAACAGTTGCTTCACCTACTGCATCTTTTCCGGGTGTCGTAGCACGAATATCGAATTGTTCTAATTGACCTAATACTCCTGTAATTCGTTCAATAGCCTTGCATGCTGCATCTACAGGTCCATCACCAATTGCGGTATCCATCAGTGATTCATTCCCCTTTCTCAATTTAACCAATGCAGTATAGGGGTCATGACCGGCTGTTCGAACCTGTTCTAAATGATAGGTTTCAACCTGCTCTTGATGTAAAGATACAATCAACAATAAAATATCTTCATCATAAATTTCTTTTTTCCTTTCTGCTAACGCCATAAATTTCTCATATAGCTTGTCTAACTCTTCTTTCTCAAGCTTGTATCCTAAATTTTCACAGCGTTTTGCTAAACCTGCTCTTCCTGAATGCTTACCCAGTACAAGGGTAGAACGGACATTCCCAATCATTTCCGGTGTTATAATTTCATAAGTTTTTGTATTTGCAATTATGCCGTGTTGATGTATCCCAGATTCATGAGCGAAAGCATTTCTTCCTACAATAGGTTTGTTGTAGGGAACTTTCAATCCCGTTAATTTACTTAGTAAATTACTCGAAGGCATAATCTCTGTGGTAACAATATTACAAGTATAAGTATAAATATCATGTCTCGTATGTATAATCATTACTAATTCTTCCATGGAGGTATTTCCTGCCCTTTCCCCTATCCCGTTTACTGTGCATTCAATTTGTCTTGCACCTCCTTCGAGAGCGGCTAAAGCATTCGATACAGCAAGCCCTAAATCATTATGGTTATGACAGGAAAAGATAATATTTTCAGGAGGCTGTACCTTGTCTATCACATAAGCAAACATTTCTCTTATCTCACTGGGCGTTACATAACCCACTGTATCAGGCAAATTAATTACATCAGCACCTGCATCAACAGCCACTTTTGTAAGTTCAACTAAGAAATCCCACTCAGAACGAGTCGCATCTTCTGCTGAAAATTCTACTCTTGGGACAAGACTCTTCGCCAATTTAACGGCTTCTCTTGCTCTTTCTAACACTTGTTTAGGAGACATTTTTAATTTATATTCCATGTGAATCTTCGAACTTGCAATAAAAGTATGCAATGTCGGTTTTTCTGCATACTTCAAGGCATCAGCTGCACAGCGAATGTCTTCGTCTAATGCCCTTGCAAGACCTGCTACACGGCATTTCTTGACTGCTTTTGCAATTTTCTGGACAGATTCAAATTCTTGTTTCGATGCTATAGGAAATCCCGCTTCTATTGTATCAACACCAAGCTTTTCCAGTTGTAAAGCCATTTGAAATTTTTCCTGAGTGTTCATACTTGCACCTGGAGATTGTTCGCCATCTCTTAATGTTGTGTCAAATATCTCAAATTTAATACTCATATATTTATGCTCCTAAAGGTTATCATCTTTTCATTTTAATGGGGAAAATTGATTTATTATTATAACATAAATAATATTAGTGATTTATTACTATACATTTACAAATAAAACGGATTATATATTTAATCTATTCCCTATTTTTTTTATAAATTTCAATATTTCTCTTAAATCTATTTATTCTTGATTTTCCAATAGGAGTTTTTCCAAAATAAATAGCAAGTTCCTTATCATTCATCTCTATTATCTTTTCTTTATCTATATCTCCTAAAATACAAAACCCTTTGTTATCATACAGTATCTTATTTTCATTCCAGGGACATTTTTTTTGACATATATCACATCCGAAGATCGTATTTTTTATTTTATCCTTTATATTGGATGGAATTATATCTTTATTTTCTACCGTATGATATGCTAAACATTTACGACAATCTATATATCCTTTGTAATTTATAGCCTCTGTCGGACAAGATTCTATACACTTTCTACAATCTCCACATTGATTTCTTATTTCTTTATCCCTCGGCAAACAAATATTTACAATCAATATTCCTAATAGGAACCATGAACCCATTATAGGATTAATAACAAGAGAATTTTTTCCTTGCCATCCAATTCCCGCGCGGACAGCCCACTCTTTCTCATGAACAGGTCCTGTATCAACAGATATTTTAAATTTCAATTTCTCAATGATTGTGGATAATAACAATGCTATAGATTTTATCTTCTTTTTTATTACTTTATGATAATCATATCCATGGGCATACATCGCTATTTGGTCAATGCAACATTTATGCCAATAGGGATAACCAAACACAATTACTGATTTTGACTCATAGAACCAAATTCGTATTTCCTCCCTTGTATCTATAGACTTTCGAAACCATTCCATATCTGCATGACAGCCTAATTCTACCCAATTTTTTAAATTCAGGATTGTATTGATTTCTTTTACTTCTGCTACCCCAGATACTGCAAAACCAAGCTCTTTAGCGATATTTCTAATTTTATTTTTTATCTCCATTTGTAATTCAACCGATCCATTTACTTCTTCAATCATGTATTTTTTCATTGGAATATTCTTTTTATATATTTTGTTTTTTGTAATAATAAAGGTAAGTTTTATGAAACCTGTAGTTGTTTATGATGATAAATGCGAAATATGCACAAATTTTTCAAACTATATAATGAAAAAATCAACAAGTTTACAGAACACATTAGAATTTCTTCCATTATCTGAAGCAAAGGACAAATTAAGTCCAGATATTTTATGTCAACATAAACTTGATAAATCTGTCCACCTCATTGTTAATGAACATAAAGTTTTATCTCGATTTGAGGCAATACAGGGCATCTGTATAAGAACTCATATCTTCCCTTTTCTGCATAAAATAAAATCTCCATTCCTAATTTCTATTCTTAATTCATGTTATAATTTTGTTTCCAGATATAAAGATACAATTCTTTTCCGGTTTCTTTCTCGATTGCTATCATAGTCAGATAATCTCAGAATACTTTGCTGCTGAATTATTAATCACTATCTATTTTTTATTTATAATATACCATCTTTTCAATTATATTATTAAGGGGATTAATTATGAATTTAAGGAAATTACCCGTATACCCATATTGTTTTGTTTGTGGTCAACATAATTCTTCTGGTTTACAATCCCAGTTTTTTATTCAAGACCAATATACAATACTTCCTGTCCGGTTTACAGAAAAGCATACAGGATACCCCGGGTTTGCCCATGGTGGTGTTGTTGCTTCTGCAATGGACGAAACTATGGCCTGGTCCTCTGCCCGGTACTTTAATAGAATGTGTGTTACAGCAGAGTTTACTGTTCGCTTTCTAAAAAGAGTCCCTTTGAATAAAGATTTATTAGTAAAAACATGGATAACAAAGGAACACCGTCTTTTAGCAAGTACGGAAGGAGTCTTGTTAGATAAGGAAACAGAAGAAATATTGGTTCGTTCATGGGGAAAATTTATGCCTATTTCTGAGGAGGAAACTCAAATTGTAGATAAATATTTATTATATGATGAAAATACAGAAAAAATCTTTAACAACTCGATTAATCATCAATAGTAGGAATATATATGAAATCTCACCTAAAATCTATAATTTGGGAAAACAGAAAACTACACATCATTGACCAGACCTTATTACCAACCTCTCTTACAAGTATTCCCATAGACACATTAGAAGATGCAGAAGAAGCAATTAAGTTATTAAAAATTCGGGGAGCTCCTGCCTTGGGTATTTTCGCAGGATTTGCGTTAGTTGCAATAGTAATTAATAAAAAACCAAAAGATATTTCAGAAGCAATAGAAATTCTTAATTTTTCAGCATCCGTCATAAAAAAAACAAGGCCTACTGCAGTAAATCTTTTTTGGGCAATCGATAGGATACTAAAGGTAGCTCATGGCTCTTTTCATAAATCCCTAGATAGTCTCATATTTGAAATTGAACAGGAGGCATTAAATATATATCAGGAAGAAATAACAGCATGTAAACAAATAGGAATTTACGGTAATACACTTATAACAAATCCAACTACTGTATTAACTCATTGCAATGCTGGGGCCCTTGCAACCGGTGAATATGGGACTGCACTTTCCCCTATCTATATTGCAGCAGAAGAAGGAAAAAAAGTTCATGTATTTGCCGATGAGACGCGACCCTTATTACAGGGGGCCCGATTAACTACATGGGAATTAAAATATGCAGGAATCCCCGTAACTTTGATTTGTGATAATATGGCGGGACATGTAATGAAATTAAAAAAGGTAGATATGGTTATTATAGGTGCCGACCGTATTGCAAAAAATGGCGATACTGCAAATAAAATTGGGACATATTCTCTATCAATCCTGGCTAAATATCATGGAATACCCTTTTATGTGTCTGCTCCTTCTTCAACCTTTGACTTAAACACCTCTGATGGTACCCAAATACCTATTGAAGAAAGAAATCCTGAAGAAATTTCTTTTTTTAATAATAAAAGAAATGCTCCAGAAGATGTTCTAATCTATAATCCTGCATTCGATATAACACCTGCCGAAAATATAACTGCTTTTATAACGGAAAAAGGAATTATCTATCCGCCTTTTGAAGAAAACATAGCCAACATCATAGGGAAATAATATGAAGAAACACAGAGTTTATATAACAGATAACATTAGTATCCCATCTAATAAATTATTGTTAATCGCAGGACCTTGTGTAATTGAGAGTAAGGACCATGTCTTATTTTTAGCAAAAGAATTAAAAAACATTTGTAATGAGATAGATGTTCATTTCATTTTTAAGGCTTCCTTTGATAAAGCCAATAGAAGTCATATTGATTCTTACAGAGGACCAGGAATAGAAGAAGGTTTAGAAATTTTATATTCAGTGAAAGAAACTCTTAATGTCCCTGTACTATCTGATATACATGAGCCGTGGCAAGCAAAATTATGTGCAGATGTACTCGATGTTATCCAGATACCTGCATTTCTTTCTCGACAAACGGATTTACTCCTATCTGCCGGTAAAACTCAGAAAACTATTAATATAAAGAAAGGACAGTTTATAGCACCATGGAATATGAAAGAAGTTGTAGAAAAAGTTTTATCTACCGGAAATAAAAATATTATTTTGACAGAACGCGGGACCTGTTTTGGTTATAATCAACTAATAATGGACCCTTGTTCAATACCTCTCATGTCTGAAATTGGTTTTCCCGTTGTTATTGATGCTACTCATAGTATTCAAAAGCCGGGTGCTGGAATAAGGGGCTCTGGCGGGGAGCGAAAGTTGGCCCCTTATATTGCAAATGCAGGTATTGCTGTGGGAGCCGATGGTGTATTCATAGAGGTTCACGAAAATCCTGATAAAGCATTATCTGATAGTTCTAATTCAATTCGTTTATCTGAACTGCCTGCTTATCTTAAAAAATGGAAAGAACTTTTTTATTGTGTAAATGGAGAGATTAAATGAGAAATATAGGAAAACGAGTTTTAAGTTTAGAAGCACAATCGATACAGAAAGCAAGCGAACGGTTAGGCGTAGAATTTGACCAGTGTGTTCATCTACTCCGTAACACAAAAGGAAGAATTATTGTAACGGGATTAGGAAAATCAGGATTGATAGGAAAAAAAATCTCAGCGACATTTGCATCTTGTGGTTATCCTTCTATTTTTATACATGCAACTGATGCCGTGCATGGCGATCTAGGTAATATTACAGAAAACGATGTTGTTATGGCTATCTCATACAGTGGAGAAACAGAAGAAGTTATCAACCTTATCCAATTTATTAAGAGAATTGGTGCTAAATTGATAGGATTGTGTGGAAATTTAAATTCTCAATTAGCACAATACAGCGATGTTGTTTTAGATATATCTGTCGATAGAGAAGCATGTCCAATTGGCCTTGTCCCTACAACATCAACAACATTGACATTAGCAATGGGTGATGCTCTTGCCGTTGCCTTAATGGAAATGGATGGTTTTAATGAAGAAACATATAGAAAATATCACCCCGGAGGGCAAATTGGTAAAAAATTGCTAAAAGTAAAATATTTAATGCATACAGGTTTTGAAGTTCCTAAAGTAAATCTGGATATGACAATGGAGGATACCGTCAAAGAAATATCTGAAAAAGGTCTAGGAATGGTTGTTGTGATTGATGAAAAAGAGAAAGTCGTGGGTATTATAACTGATGGAGATTTACGAAGATTATTACAGAAGTATGGATATTTTCTCAATATGAAGTCTAAAGATTGTATGCATACCTCACCAATTTGTATATCTTTTGAGACATTGGCCTCTGAGGCATTAAAGATTATGGAAACAAATAGAATTACTTCTTTAATTGTGATAAATGAAGAAAATAAATTATTGGGAGTTGTCCATTTGCATGATTTATGGAGAACGGAAATGTTTTAAATGGATAACTAAAATAATATTTCCCTCTTATTGTGATATAATAAAAATCAAGGAACTTTTATGAGTGAAAAGAATAAAGCAATATGTGCGAGTATAGGTTTTATATCAAGTCTAACAGCACTATGCACAATAATTATCCCCTTCCTTAGCACAATATTAGCAATTGGAGGCGTGTTTTTTTCAATATTTGGTAAAGGTAGAACACATATAGGAATGACCTTTTCAAGTATAGGGATGGGGTTAATCGCATTTTTTATAGATATGGTCTATCTTTATTTTTCCTTGTAGATAAAAGCATAAAAATTATTTTTATCTTTATTATTATTTATTAATATGGATATAGATTTCTTATGTGATAAATTATTATATTTTCTGTTATAATGTAAGCAATAAATTTTCTCTTATCTTAAATATCTGAAATAAATTAATGAATTATAGGAATATAAAATAAATTTAATATGGAGTCAAAGAACAATAACGGACTAACAAGTATAGAAGATGTAGTTGCAATTGATGGTCCTGCGGGGGCGGGTAAAAGCACAGTTGCACATATTGTGGCAAAAGAATTAGAATTCCAATACTTAGATACAGGGGCAATGTATCGTGCTGTTACATGGTGGGCAATTCATTCAAATATTGATTTGGATAATCCACAAGTAGTTGTGGAATATACACGAAAAATTGATTTAAAACTAACACCTACAGATAATGGACTAAAGATAGAAGTTGGAGGAAAAGATATTTCTCAGGAAATCAGGACACCTGAGATTACAAGGATTATATATAAGTTAGATGAAAATCCCGGAGTAAGGGAACATTTAGTATATTTACAGAGGTTATTTGCAATGAAGTATCCTACAGTAGCGGAAGGTAGAGACATGGGAACAGTTGTATTCCCAAAAGCAAAGTGTAAGTTCTACATGGATGCCCTACCTGAGGTCAGGGCTAAAAGAAGACAAAAGGAATTAGAACAAAGAAATATTTTTATACCTATTGAACAATTATTAGGTGAAATAATAGAGCGTGATAAAAGAAATATGGAAAGGGAGCATTCTCCACTTTGTAAGGCCGATGATGCTATCTTAATAGATACATCTTTTTTATCTATAGAAGAAGTAAGTAAAAAGATTGTAGACATATCTCGAGAACGGTTAAAGAAATGAATGACACACTTCAAAATACGATTTGGAAAATCAACGCATGGAATCATGAAAAAGTAAATTGTTTATCCAGTGAACTAGAAATTCCTCCTCTTATCGCTCATCTATTAATAAATAGAGGGATTGATACCGTAAGTAAAGCCGAAGAATTTTTCAAACCATCTATAAAGCAAATTGTATCTCCTTTTTCCCTAAAAGGAATAGATAGCGCTGTTGAACGCATTATGGAGGCAAAAAATAGAGGGGAAAAGGTATGGGTATTTGGTGATTATGATGTAGATGGAATTGCCGGGACCGCATTACTCACACGAGGATTAAAACGATTTGGTATCCAAAATGTCTTTCCGTGTCTCCCGGAGCGATTATCCAATGGATATGGTTTGACCCCGGAAATAGTAGAAAAGGCTCGTTCAGAATCCGTGCGGCTTATCATAACCGTAGATAATGGAATTTCCACAATACCTGCCAGTTTAAAGGCAATGGAATTAGGAGTTGACTTAATTATTACTGACCATCATATTCCCTCTGAAGAATTACCTATAGCAAAAAGTATAATCAATCCCCGATTAGAGGAACCGGAGCACCCCTGCGCAAATCTTTGTGGGGCGGGGGTTGCTTTTAAATTAGCATTAGCATTAAACGGTTCTCCTAACGATTTAGACCTTGTTGCTTTAGCAACAATTGCAGATGTTATGCCTCTTACTGGCGAAAACAGAACTATCGTTGCCCTTGGACTAAAGCATTTATCAAAATATAAAAGGATTGGTTTGAGGGCCTTGGCAGAGATGTCTAATATCAGTCTTGATGAAATGGATGTCGAAAAAATTTCCTATGGCTTAGCACCTCGAATTAATGCGGCTGGGCGTTTGGACAACGCATTTAAATCTTTAGAATTATTACTATGTGAAAACGATGATAAAGTACTGGAATTATCCCAAGAATTAATAAAAGCAAATGAAGAAAGAAAAAACATTGAGAATGAAATCTTAAACGATGCTATATCCGAAATTGAAGCATATATAGAAAACGATGCCCCTGCAATTGTTCTAACACGAAGAAACTGGCATCAGGGTATTATTGGCCTTGTCGCGAGTAGATTAGCGCATCGTTATTCTGTTCCTGTTGCACTAATTACTGTGGATGAAAAAGGAATTGCAAAAGGCTCTATTCGCAGTATATACGGCATCGATATAATTCAAATACTGAATCAGTGCAAACATGTATTGGAACAATATGGTGGACATAAACTTGCAGCAGGGTTTACCTTATATGAAGAAAATATCCCTCATTTCAAAGAACTTATTATTGATCTATTAGCACAAGAAAAATCGAAAGGAAAAGAAACCGTTACATTAGATATTGATTGTATAATTAATTTTTCACAAATTGATTCTCCTCTATTACAATGGTTACAACGATTTGAACCAACAGGATATGGTAATCCTCCTCCCCTATTTTGCACAACAAATGTAGAAATTATCCCACACACAGTTCAGATATTCAAGGACCTAAATGTAAGGATGGCAATGAAACAAGATAACCGCCTATTCTATGGGACAGGTTATTATCTGGCAGAACGCTTCTTTAAAGAAACAAATACCAAAAAAGTAGATGTCATTTATACTCCTAAAATTTCTACATCAAAAATTTATGGTGGCTGTAAATTACAGATAAAAGACTTTAAACCATCAAATTAGACTATTGTTTTACTAACAACTTTATATTATTTATAATTATTAAAATTATGGAGTCTGTTAATTGGAAGATTTAAATAAAAAAAAGAGTTTAAATCTCAGAAGAAGGATTGCCCCAAGAACTCCTTCTAAAAGACCCTGTCTCATCTGGGAGAACATTAATCCGGATATCAAAAAAAGAGGAATTATCTTAGATTTAAATATGTATGGTATAAGAGTTCGGACATCGGGCATATATGAAATTGGACAAGAATTACATATACAAATGATGAAAAATGAAGAATATTCTCAATATTTAGGGGTTCCTATAGCAGCCACTATTGTTCGTTCTTCAATGGTAGATGATAATTTTATAGACTACGGGATGAAACGAACCTTGTCCGAAATAAAAAAGACTGATAGAAGAGGAGGAATATCTGTTCCCTCTCAAAACAACATATCAAAAAAAACGAACACATCCGACACTATTATAAAAGAAAAAAACAAATAGATGGAGACCTAATATGAGTAAATACAAGGTATTGGTAGTAGATGACGAACCTGATGTCGTGGAATTGTTGGAAAGAACACTAAAAACAGAAGGATTTCATGTAATCTCTGCATACGACGGAATTTCTGCATTAGATTTAGTTTCGACAGAAAAACCTGACCTTGTACTTTTAGACTTAATGATGCCCATGATGAGTGGTTATGAAGTGTGCGAGCAAATAAAGTCAAACCCACAAACTCAGTCTATCCCCGTTATATGTGTAACTTCTGCACATACACCTGATGCCCGGGCGCACAGTTTACAAATAGGAGCCTCAGATGTTATTACAAAACCTTTTTATCCCAGTGAGCTTATAGCTCGTATCAAAAGACAACTTCAAGCTCGTGACTAAAACAAATTTTTTGCAGGGTATATATTTACCTTTATTTTGGAAATATAAAAAATATAAAAAGGGGATGAATGTGATAACAATACCTAATTTATTAACATTTTTCAGGATCTCACTAATACCTATTTTTTTAACAATTATAACATTCTACTCCAAAGAAACAGATTATCTACGAAACTGGGGGTTTATAATCTGTGTAGTTGCAATTGTAACAGATTTATCTGATGGATATATTGCAAGGAAATTCAATCTTTGTTCTGAGTTAGGAGCCCGTTTAGACCCTCTTGCAGATAAACTCGCAGTAAACCTAAGCCTTGCTTTCATCGCTTCAAATACTTCTTTTGAGTTTCCTATACCTCTGTGGTTTCCGCCACTTGTTTTGTTTAGGGATACAGTCCTTGTCGTTGGGACTTATCTTATCAGTCGAAAATTAACACAAGTTAAAGTAACCCCACGCTTTTGGGGTAAAATCACATCCTTTGTTTTGTCCATATATATTGCAATTGTTCTTTTACAAATAAGAATATTAGTAATTATTTTTTTATCATTATCTACTATACTTACCCTCTTATCCCTGATTGATTATCTCTGGGTAGGAATGCACTTTGCACTAAAATATCGGACATCAGATGAAAAAGTGGTGCTCTAATTTACCCATAATTGCCATTTGTGGCAAACCGAATGTTGGAAAATCTACCTTATTTAATCGTATTGCAGGTAGAATGCAGGCTATTGTTCTGGATAAATCCGGAATTACTCGTGATAGGTATGAAACCCTTGTAAACTATAAAGATAAGCAGTTCATTCTTGTCGATACAGGAGGTATAGTAGATGAGTGGAGAGATTCCATTACGGGAAAAGTGCAACAGCAAGTACAAAAAGCATTAGAATCTGCTGATATTATTTTGATGGTTACGAATGGGAGGGAAGAATTAACTGCTCTGGATTTTGATGTGCGAGATTTTGTTATTAAACTAAACAAACCTACTTTCCTTATAGCAAACAAAATAGATGATGATAAACATACTATAAACATTGCAGACTTGTATCAATTAGGACTTGGTGACCCCATACCTATTTCTTCCTTACACGGGAGAGGTTTAAACATTCTGTTAGATACACTTTACAACCTTTTACCTGAACAAAATAATGAAATACAAACAGATACTGCTAATGAAAACCAAATAAAAATTGCAATTATCGGAAAACCAAATGTAGGAAAATCTTCTTTAATTAATGCCCTTTTAGATAACGAAAGGGTAATTGTAGATGAAACACCGGGAACAACAAGAGATGCCATTGATATTCCTTTTAATTGGAAAGGAAATGATTACATTTTGATCGATACCGCAGGGATGCGGAGAAAAGCACATTTAAGAGAGGCTGTAGAGTTTTATAGCGTCCATAGAACATTAAAATCTATCCGAAGATCAGATATTGTTCTTGTCCTTATTGAAGCTACTGAGGGTATCACAGACCAGGATAAAAAAATCATAGGTTATGCAATAGAACAAGGAGTAGGAATTATAATTGGGTTTAGTAAATGGGACTTAGTTCCTAACAAAAAAGAATATGCTTTTATTTTACAGCAACAGATAGAAAGGGACCTCCCTCATCTCGGTTATATACCAACAGTTTATTTGTCTGTAATACAGAATAAACAAAAGTATGTTACCGAGTTGTTCAAAACTATAAATATTGTCCAAAAAAATCGTTTATTTCGTATTTCTACATCAGAGTTTAACCATTTTATTACCGAATTAAAAACCACTCATCCTGCTCCAACCAAAGGAGGAAAAAGAGCAAAAATATACTACGGTTCTCAAGTAAGTATAAAACCGACTAAGTTTCTTTTATCTGTTAATCAAAGCAGACTGTTTCATTTTAGTTATCTTCGTTTTATAGAAAACTCTATCCGAGAGAAATATAATTTTGTAGGGGTACCCATAAAAATACAATTGCAAGAAGGAGAAAAATAATGGAATTAAGATATATGTTATTCTATGGATTTCCTATACTTTTGGCGTATCTGTTGGGCTCTATTCCTACAGGTTTATGGATAGGACTCCTATTTTATAAAAAAGATATCAGGAAATATGGTAGTGGCAATATTGGGGCTACGAATGCATTGCGGGTATTAGGCAAAATTCCAGGGGCTATTGCTCTTTTTTTCGATGCGTTAAAAGGATTTATTCCTGTAATTTTAACTAAATTATATTTACCTGATTATCCATACCTTCCTTTACTTACAGGTATATCCGCTATTTTAGGGCATTTGTTCTCCATTTTCCTCTTTTTCAAAGGAGGAAAAGGAGTTGCAACAGGGACGGGAGTATATTTAGCTCTTGCACCTATTCCTACATTAATTGCAGGATTAGTATTTTTTATATCTGCATTTTCAACTCGTATGGTTAGTGTAGGTTCTATATCTTCAGCAATTGTTCTTTCTTTATTAACATTATTTTTGTATAGAAATGATATTATATTTGTACTTATAACATTTGTTGTTGCTATTCTGGTGATTTATAAACATCGTTCTAATATCCAAAGAATTATCCGTGGTGAAGAGAATAAGTTTTGAGAGAACGAATGAATATTTTTCACCCTTCATAATAAATTTTATGATGGGTATTTTTGTATTTCTTTTCTCCTTTACTGTCTATGTTCTCACTTTAGCACCTACCGTAACCGCAGAAGATAGCGGGGAACTAATAACAGCCTCATATTTTTTGGGAATACCTCATCCCCCAGGATATCCCACCTGGTGCTTATTGTCTCATCTTTTTGTCTATATCCCAGTTGGAAATATTGCATGGAGGATAAATCTTTCTTCCGCTTTTTTTGCTTCATGCACGATACTTTTCCTTTTTCTTTCTTTACATAGAATAACTAAAAACAGAATTGCCTCAATAAGTAGTTCCCTTATTTTTGCTTTTTCTTTAGAATTCTGGGAACAATCTGTAATTACAGAGGTATACAGTCTCAATGCTTTGTTTATTATTCTTTGTATATATCTTTTAATTTTATGGAAAGACACCAATAATCACAGGTATCTATTATTATTATCTTTTATTTACGGTATAAGTTTAGGGAACCATTACACTATGTTTGTAATAGGCCCTATACTGGCAATATTTATATTATTCATACATCCTATTAATTCCTACAATATAAAAATATACTTGTTTTGTATTATTATTTCCTTTACATCGTGGATATTGGTTTGTTCATATCTATATATTCGGTCTTTATCCAATCCCCCAATTGACTGGGGCAATCCGGAAAATATTACAAACCTAATAAATCTAATAACACGGAAACAATATTCCTTCATGCTTACACAATATCCGAGAGGTTTTCTTAGACTATTAAAGCAATGCTATATTTTCTTTGGAATGGGAATTTACCAATTTGGCTCTCCTTTCATATTTTTGTTGTCTCTGATATCATTTTTCTTCTTATTATTCAAACATCGAACATGGAGTATATTATTCTTTTGTTTAGGCTTTTTTACAGGTTTGTCTGCCATTTTAGTTCAGAACTTTAATTTTGATATTGAATGGCTGGAAGTAATGTCCGTCTTTGGTATCCCCCTATACTTAAGTTGTTGCCTCGTTTTAGGAATCATGTTAGGGGATGTTCTGAATTGGTTATATTCTTATTCAACAAGACGACCCTACCTCATCTATTTGTTTATACTCTTACTACCATTTATTCCATTGTATAAAAATTATGAAACAAATGACTATTCTAAATTCTGGTTTGCTCATGAATTCGGTGAAAATATTCTTAAATCATTAAGTCCTGATGCCATTTATATTCCGTATACAGACCACGCAAGTTTTCCATTACTTTACCTTCAAAAGGTGGAGGGAATAAGAAAAGACATTATAATAGGAAGAGTGTGTGGATATTTAAATCCCAATTTGTTTGAAGGAATGGATAAAGAACAATGGGCAAAATATGCTCCTTTCCCAAAAGCACGATACGAAAATGAATTAATTGGATGGCTTATTGATAATACGAAAAGACCTATATATTCTGAAAAAAAGCTTCGTGTTTCTACAAAAAAGAAAGGAACTTGGGAACCTGCAGGTATCCTTTACCGATATAAGAGAGATAAGGAAAATGTCTTTAAATCAGAGGTCTACTGGGAAAAATATAATTGGAAATACATTAAAGAAAAGAATATAGACAAACAATCGTCTTCCTTAATTTGGCTTCATATTCAATGGGCAAAAGCAAGAGATTGTTTTTTAAGCCATAACAATAATAGTGCTATAGATTTTATATATAATGGATTGAAATATTATGGTAAAGATGATGTTGTTTTAAATAATGCAGGAGTTCTATGTGCAGAACATAGAGAACTATCACATGCTAAAAATTTTTTTGAAGAGGCACTAAAAATTAACCCTAACAATATTACCGTTCAGAGAAACTTAGTAAAATTAAAAAATAAACTTACAGATATATCGTAAAACAATTATAATTCGGGGACACCACTTCCAGAAGTATGTGGAATCTGTTCAAAATCATTTTCAATTCCGTTATCTATACTTTCCACAAATAGGGCATTATTTGCTCTATATAATTTTCCAGTTATAGTTAAATCAATTCCTCTATATTTATTCCATATAATTATTGCGTCTGCTTCCTTTACAGTGATATAAAATAGTATTTTCCCTTTCAAGTCCTATATATTTTATTATCAACATCTTTTGCTTCCACTACTTTAATGCATCTATCTGGGCTATTATTGAATGTTTAGAAAGGAAAGTCCCTTTTGCCAATGTTTCGATAAGACTCATATTTTTCCATTGACAATAACACCAATAGGTTGTTCCAATTCTTTCTCTTCATTCTGATCTACCTATAGAAAAAAGGCTATAAGAAAAATAGAGAATGTATAAATTAAACCCTGTTTTGTCATATCTGTCCTCCTATATTATTATGTAATTATATTATAAATTTCCTTATATAAAAAATATCCGCAGACTTTTCAGTCTGCGGATATATAGAATATAGATAAACGTCTATCGGCTTATTATAAAACCTGCAATTGACTTTTTGAACCCACGGGAAGGTTGTCAAAATCGTCCACACTATCATGCCCTTCAATCGTCTCGACCAGAATTGCATTTGCTTGCTTGAATAATTTACCGATAATAGTTACGGTTTTTCCCCTCATTTGGTTTCCTGTTATGAGATTATCAGCTTCCTTTGTAGGGAGATAAAACAAAATCTTTCCCTTTAATTCATCCAGCGCTTTACCATCAACATCTTTTGCTTCCGTAACTTTTAGCACATTTAATTGAGCCACTGCTGAATTTGCAGAAGCAGTTCCACCTTTTGCATAAGTTTCAAATAGACTAACATTTTCGCCAGTAACTGTAACGCCAACAGGTTGTTCTGAATCTTTATTGTTATCCTGTGCAAAAACGACAAATGCTGAAACTAACATCACCAAAGCTAATGTTATTAATACATTTTTTAACATAATTTTACTCCTTAAAGTTATGTTTATTGTGTTTCCTTCTTCTCTTTACTACGATATTATTATACTATTTATTTAATTTTCGTTTCAAAAATACCTTAAAATTTATGTCATAGTCCCTTTTTATCTATCTCTAACGCTAATTTCTTTATAGCCCTTATATCTAATTTACCTGTTCCAAGTACGGGGATACATTCTACTTTATAAAACGCATTAGGACGAGGTTTCCAAAGATTGGGGAGTTCTGACTTATCTATCATTTCAATTAGTTTATTTATCTGTTCTTCCTCTAATGTATGTAGGACAACTATTCTCTCCCCTTTTTGTTCATCAGGAATTCCCGTTACCGCTAAACTAAGTTCAGTTAAACCCAGCAAATCATGCAATACCTCTTCTATTCGGGTATGAGAAATCATTTCTCCTGCAATTTTACTGAATCTTGCCAATCTGTCTGTAATATAAATAAAACCATCTTCATCGATTTTCGCAATATCTCCAGTTCGATACCATTCTCCTCTCAATGCTTTCTCTGTTTTCTCTGGTAAGTTTAAATAACCCGCCATTATATTAGGACCTGTAACCTCAAGCATTCCTTCCTCCCCCATACTTAAGATAGTACCTGTATCAGGATCAGTAACTCTTACAGAAATACCGGGTAAAGGCCTTCCTATTGATCCAACTTTATTAAATTTATTGAAGAACCCGGGCGTTTCAAAATCAGGTAGATTTACCGAAACCAAAGGTGAACACTCTGTGGCCCCATATCCCTCTAATGGTTCAATATTAAATTTTTCATAAAATCCTTTTCGTATTCTGTCCGGTAACTTTTCTGCTCCCGCCATAACAATTTCTAAAGTATTGAATTCTTCAGGAGAACACTTTCGAATAAAACCTTGAAGGAATGTACTCGTTGCTAATAAAATATTTGCTTTATATTTTTGAGAGAGTCCGCCTATTACTTTAGGTTCAAGAGGATTAGGATGGAATACACACCGTACACCATTTGTCAGCGGTAACCAAATAGTAACAGTAAAACCAAATGAATGGAAAAAGGGTAGAAAACCTAATACACAGGTATTTTTATCATGCCAGATAACTCGCCTGATACATTCTGCTTGACTCATGATATTCCTCTTTGTAAGCATTATTCCCTTTGGATTTCCTTCACTGCCACTTGAAAATATAATAGTGGCCAAGTCTTCCTCCTTGTGAGGAGGAGCGTTAAAATATCTTTCTATTAAATAAATTGGCAGAAATATTGCACAAAGAATGCCCCAAATCTTATCCCATGTATTTACTGTTTCACGGACATCTTCAAGATATACAGGGATCTCAGGCACATCAATATTAACGCGTTCTAAAAACCTTTTTGATGTAAGGACATGTTTTATACCACATGTCTTCACACAGGATGCTATAATTTCTGAACTCTGGGTGTAATTTAGGTTAACAGGAACCTTCCCTATAATTTGAAGGGCTATATTGACTATGGCTCCACCAATTGTAGGAGGTACAAGAATACCTACCATTTTTTCATTACCCAATATTTTTTTGAACTTTTTACCTAATATTAAGGCTCCCATATAGGCTTTGAAGTAACTAATATGTCCTGTAAGTGCATCGGCCATACAAAAATGAAGAGGATTTCTCTTTGCATAATGAATAAAAGCACGATGTAAAGAAGATCTATACATGTAGGGTCTTCTTCGATAACATTGTGAACCCAACCATTGAATTCTTTCTCTAACTTCATAGTTATTATTTGGATCTGTCATAGGATCTCCGATTTCTATATAAATAGGACAACGCCATCTTTCCGGGAACATCCATTTAATGTTCCCATTTCTTACTCTATATACAATTTCTGTTATACGGTCCATAAATATTGGGATAATAGGAATATCTAAATTTTTTGTAAGTACTTTATAATCTTTATACCATGGCATTTCAGGACCTGAAGGGTAAAAATTTTTTTCCCAAGGTACACACACCCAATTCCCAAGAACGAACTGTTGTCTAATTTTTACAATTATTTCTTCAATCTCTTTGATTGTTGCATTATTGGGGACTAAAATAAGATTTAAAAATTTTGAACACCAACGCATCCAACGGATTTTTAATATATTCTCTCCAGCAACAAAAACAATTTTCCTATCAAAACTATAAAACAGAACTAACATGTCTACAAAAGACACATGATTCGATACTATTAATGCCCCACCTTTTTCAGGTAGTTTGTTTCTATTGGAAACAAATACCCGATAAAGGGTACTGTCTAATATCCAGAGAAGTGCACGAAGTATCATATTTTTTTCTATCCTTATCATTATAGTTAAAATAAGCAATGATAGTATTCCACTTATAAAAAATATAAACCGTGGTGGACAGTTTAGAATACTAAATAAAATCATAAACAACCCTGCAGAAATAGTCATTCCACCAAAGGTAACTAAATTACTTGTTGCTATCATAGCCCCTCGAACCTGATTAGGACTCTGTCTTTGTAGCAAACAAGCAAGGGGAACATCGAATAGACCCGCACCAAAACCGAGTGCAAACATTAATACTATAAGTTTAACAAGGCTAATCCCCGGGATAGACAAAAAGAAGCATAATATTACCATCATTATACCCCCAATAACTACCAATCCCATTTCTATTTTCTCCCTCGAAAAATAACCCGCTGCAGTACTTCCTAAAGCAATACCAATAGCTATCAAAGCTAACAGCGTCCCAATAGCCCCTGAATTATCCAGCTCTACCTTTCCATATTCAACGATATTTTGCATAATAAGGGCACCTGCAAACCAAAAGTACGTAATTCCCAACATAGCAAGTAATAATTGTTTATCTCTAAAGAAAATTTTAAAATAGCCTGTTAAACCCGCAAAAGGATTGATTTCTATTTTACGAGTAGGTTCAACAGGAGATACATGTGTTACTAATAAAGAAGTAAGTAAGCCCATAGAAGATAACCCAACCATAGAAAACATAGCTAAATACAAGTTATTTCTAAATATCTCAATCATCCATCCTCCCACAGCATTTCCAAAAATAATTGCGAGAAATGTCCACAAATTCAACAATCCATTACCCCATGATAAACGAGTTTCAGGCAATATTTCGGGTAATATGCCATATTTAGCAGGGCTAAAAAAAGTACTCTGCATTGCCATTAAAAAGAGTGTAAAAAACAATAAATGATAACTTCTAAGAAATACGGCAAAGGCTCCCATTAACATAACTCCTAATTCCCATACCTTTGTCCATACAGTTACTCTTTGTTTTGAATAGCGGTCTGATAAAGACCCTGCTAATGCAGGGAAAAGGAGCCAGGGCAAATTAAATAGAGCTGTGCATACAGGGGTAACAAAACGGTGCCATGGTGAATCCTGAGTCAGAAAAAGAGGGACACTAAGTATAATTATAAGTTTATATACATTGTCACTAAAGGCCCCCTGGAATTGTGTTGCAAGTAGTGAATAAAATCCTAACCGACTAAATTTTTCTTCTTCTTTTATATTTTTTATAAAAAAAGCCATGGAATTTCAGACCTTAAATTTGTAATTTGATTATTAAAGATTTAGTCATTTTCTTTTGTAGAATTGGGAATAATTATTAATCTCTCTCGGATAATTTCCATGTATTTAATAATTTCCATACACTCTTTGTCAGAAAAACATGAAAAAAGCCGATGTATATTGCGTCTATATATCGGTTCCATTTTTCTGACAAGATTCAATCCCTCAGGTGTAAGTTCTACATGCCTTATTCTTCTATTCCCTTCAACAGAATTTCGTAATACTAACCCTTTTGCTTCTAATTTATCAAGAATTGATGTAATACTAGCACGGGTTACTACCAAACGCCGTCCTAAATCCGATTGTGTCCACTTTCTCTTTTTATATTTAAGGGCAAAAAGGACATTAAACTGTGCTTCTGTCAAACCATATTTTCTAAAAAAAGTCTCTCCTTTAGTTGATAACACAGCAACTGTTCTCACAATATTTAACAATGTTTCATGCTTTAAATCTTGTATCGGTTGTTCTAACTCTAATTCCCTATTTATCGACATGGAAAAAACACTCCATAACAAGTTAGGATATTATTTAATATTTGTTTTCTAACATTGTATTTAATAATTGTAAAATAATAAATTGTTAGATGTCAATCAATCTTTTAGGATAATGGTCATGAAGATACTTATATCGGGAGCATCTGGATTTGTCGGAAATTATTTATATCACCGTCTATCTAATAACGGATTTATATGTTATAAGTTAATTCGAGAAAAAAAACTTAATGAAAGGGAAATATTCTGGGACCCTTATAATAACATTATTGATTTGGAATTATTAAAAGGATTCGATACATTTATTCATTTGAGTGGTGCTAATATTGCAGAATCCTTTTGGACAGAGAAACGTAAAAAAATTCTAACTGAAAGTCGTATAAAGACAACAAAATTTCTATCTGAAAGTATTGTTAATTTAAACGACAATTCAAAAAGACTATTCATAGCATCGGCAATTGGCTATTATGGTCCCATCACACATAATATTACAACAGAAAAGGGTCAAAAAGGAATAGGATTTTTGGCATCATTATGTGAGAAATGGGAAAATTCAGCTCAACCAGCCATATCATATGGAATAAAAACAATTTTTATGCGTTTCGGTATTATTATGGGAAAAGAAGGCGGATTCTTATATAGACTATTAAAGTTATATCGATTAGGATTAGGAGGAACAATAGGGAATAAAAATGCTTTTCTAAGTTGGATAGCCATTGAAGATTTATATAACGCTGTTTCTTTTCTTCTAAATAAAAATCAATCTGAAGGACCTTATAACTTTGTTTCACCATATCCAATTACACAGGAAGAATTTTGTCATATTTTGTCAAAAGCGACAAAAAGACACGCCTTTTTTCGTGTACCCTCTTTTTTTATAAAAACTTTCTTGGGGGAAATGGGAAGAGAACTATTTCTTGCAGACCAGAAAATCTATCCTGAAAAGTTAATAAATGAAGGTTTTATTTTTTCTTTCCCATATTTTAAGCAATACTTAGAATCCCTATTAAATAGCACCTACAAGATATAATATCCCGGCCCCTAAAAATGTTAACAGACTCAAAATAACAAATAGTATTACAAACCAAAACCAGACCAATATTCCTCCGACTGGAAAAACTTCATGAAAATTTCTAACATCTATAATAGTCTTTGGTAAGCTTAGAATATCTAATACACCAAACTTTTCTTTTTCACCTACTGCTATCCAAAACTTTCCCTCTTGAGGTTCAGGTAAATAACCAACGATATAATAATCGCCAGTAGTCGGTAGTATATATTCAATAGTCGGGAAAATCCATGAATATGTCCCTGTAAACTTCTCATGAAAAATTTCGGGCTTTTGTGATAGAGTATCAAACACCTGTCCCCCGTATTCTATTGGAACTGTAAACGGTACTGTTAACGGTGGTAAGTTTTTAGCAATAATTGCAATTGCTGGAAAATATACAGGTTTTGAATCATCTAATCTAGGTGAACCTAATTGTATTTTAATTTTCTCGTTCTCTTTACCAAAAAATTTCAACCAAATCTCTAATTTTCCATCTGTTGCTTTATGATACGCTACTTGAGAAACAGTTATATCTTTTATAACATAAGGGTTTTCAATGCTTGATGGCTCCCCGTCAATAACAATAGGTTTATGAGCATAAATATTCATACATAATAATAAAATGATAAAACATAACAATAAAGTTTTTTTAATCATATAATTGACCCTCCAAATTTCCATGTTTTATATTAAAACAAATTCCCTTTTACTTTCATTCCTTTTTCAACTTTTGTTCCCTCTTTTGTTAGTTTTAGTGTTCCTGTTGAATATTCATTTTCTACTTCTAGTATTTCTATCTGCCCCACAGGAACCTGTCTAAAACCCACTTTTTTTCCATTGATTTCTATCGGTTCCCCTTGTTGTATGAGGGTTAACACACAGCCCTCTTTAATCCCATGACTCTTTCCTAAGTTTACCGTTACAGAATTATCTTCTACAGAAAGGACTGTACCACGAACACTCTTATTAGTTTCCCTAAAGCACTGTTCCATTTCTTCTGTAATTTTCTGGATAGTTGAAATTAAATCATTTTCGTTAAAAATACTTGAACATTGTCCTATTATTTCTGTTGTTTCTGTATCAACTAACCGAACATATACCATAGGTGATTTACCCAAAGAAGCAAATTCTATAAATCCTAAAAACCGTGCGGACAAAACCTTTCCTAATTGACGTTGTGTCTCCGTAGATGCCAAATCAGAGCTACCCAATTGTAATTCTTGTAGAAGTTTATCTAACATTTCTCTTTCGACTACCTGCATGGGCAAAAATCTATTACGAACTGTTTTTTCTAGCTCTCTTTGGAAGGCATTATCAACCCCTGCCCTTTCTAAAAGCAATCCTTGAAAAGCTGTGTTTCCCCTCAAAAAAGCTACAACAGGGGGTTTTGTATCCCATGTATCACCCAATATAACACCACTCTCTTTGAGTTCCTTAAAACGAGTTGCCAATTGTGTTATTTGTTCCTGTATCACTTTTTGCCTTTGGACATCATTATTTTTTTGTATTTGTTCTGTAACCTGTTGTAAGAGTATTTGTGTAACCTGGTCATCACCTCTTTTTGATGCTTCTGTAAGTATTTCTTTTGCCTTATCAAGTTCCCCTTTTTTCTGATGGACAACAGCCTTATTACTTAATGCCACAACATTCATTGGATCGAGTGAAACTGCCTGTTCAAATTCTTGTAATGCTTTTGTATCTTCGCCCATTTCTTGAGATATACGTCCTTGAGCATTTAAGTTTTCTGCCTTCATCCAATCATATTTGGTTCTGTCCTGATTCTTTTGGAGAATTACTTTTGCTTCTTCTATTTTACCTAACTTTGATAAAGCCATTCCTTTAATAGTTTGAGCATAACCATCATTGGGAACCTGGTCAGCGTATTCTATTGCCTTCTGATAATCCCCTTTCATATATGCGATTTTTGCCAAACCTGCTGTTGCATTTATAGCACCAAATTCTTTTTCTGCTTCATCAATTTTACCTTGTTCTGATAAAATATATCCTTTAAGTTCCTGTAAATCTATATTTTTTTGTTCATCCGCGATAGAAGTATTTAACATTTTACTTGCCGTTTCTAAATCTTTTTTCCTATAAAAAAACTCGGCTGTTTCCTTCAACAAACTGAGTTGATGTCCTCCACCTCTTAGAATTCTTTCAATCACCATTGTCGGAGGTACAACAAATAAAACCATAGGAAGAACATCTACTTTACTCAAACAAGAATTATCTGATAATTCTTTTTCTGAAACTATCTTAAATTTCAAATCCAATCTATTTGCAAATTGTTTGAGTCCCTTTACCTCTTCTTTACAAGCAATACCAATTATTTCTATTTTCTTTCCGCCAAGCTGTAGGTCTAACACTGATAATTTTGTGGCCATGTCCTCACCTGTCTGGGGAGAAAAAATAAAAATGACCAAAACAGGTTCATTTTTATCTTTATATTTACTCAAATTTATTTCTTCTCCATTAATATCCTTCGCCGTAAATAATGGGAAACTATCATTTTTTAAAAATATTTGTGCATAAATAGTCCTATTCTCTAATAAAAGTATTAATAATAAAGAAATAATTAGAAAAGATGTCTTTCTCAGTCCCATAAATATTCTCCTACTCATTATTTTCTGAGTAAACCAATTCCTTTATTAATTTTACCATCTTTAATGTTTTTTTGCTTTCTATTTTTTTATTGGTGGTAAAAGGATATGTTTCGCTATTGTCTCTCCTGGTTTTTCGGGTTTTATTAATGGCGATAATTCCCCTGTATATGTATCATCTCCCCTTCGAACAGTCCAAGAAATTGATTCAGGCTTTCCTTTAAGTTGTGCAGTCTCACCTGTGCTATATTTATCGTTTTCATATACAACTATCCCTTTTGGGTCTTTTATTTCCAATTCAACAATTCCATCAAAAGAAGAAATTTTATCTGAAATCCTCTTTAAGTCCAGATAATTTTGAAAGTCTTCATAGGCCTCATTATCTTCTGCTTGCCATATATTGAATATGGCTTTGCCAAAATATGGTTTATCGTGTTTATTATCAAGAGTATTATTACTTTCAGTTCCGATTTTATCCTTTTGTAGGAATAAAACACCGAGAATTATTCCTGCCATTATTAATAAAACCCCTATAACTGCAAATATTTGTATTTTTTTTATTATGTCGAATCTATTTACTCTTCCCATCGTCTTATCGATTAAATTGTCATCTGCAATCAATGTGGGTGCTTCCATTTTTGCTTTATCTATACTTTCAATATCTCTTTTTTTATTGATAACTTCATTCAAAGCCTTAGAAAATGACTCCATGTCAGGGAATCTATCATCTGGGTTCTTGTTTAATGCCTTCATGATAACATCGTCTATATCTTTTGAAATTCGGATGTTTAAGTCAGAAGGTGGAAGGGGTTGCGTTCGTAACACTTTATGCATGATAACATTTAAAGTATCACCCACAAAGGGTTTTTCTCCTGTTATAAGTTCATATAAAACAACAGCAAGAGAGAACTGGTCTGACCTTCCATCCACTTTTTCACCGGTGAATTGTTCGGGACTCATGTAATGGGGAGTCCCAATAAGAGTCCCTTCTTGAGTAAGTGTTGAATCCGGAAGACGGGCAACGCCAAAGTCTGTCAATTTTATGTTTCCATCTTTAGTTATTAATATATTTGAAGGTTTAATGTCCCTATGAACTATCCCATGCTTATGTGTTTCATTCAGTGCACTACATGTAGCATTCGCTATTTTAAATATCTCATCTATAGACCAAATCTTCTTCTGAGTAATTAAAGACTTCAGGTCTTCACCTTCTATATACTCCATAACAATGTATGCCAATCCATTCTCATCACCCATATCATAAATAGTTACAACATTGGGATGCTGAATCTGTCCAGCCATAACTGCTTCGCGTGTAAACCGAATAAATATTTCATCTGCAATACTTGCACTTACTGAAAGGTCTTTTCTTGCCGTTTTAATGGCTACTTTTCGCTTTATAAGAGGGTCATATCCTTCATACACTACCCCCATCGCCCCTTTCCCTATTTCACGAACAATTTCGTACTTCCCTATCCTTCTGGGAATCTGTTTTTCTTCAGTCATTGAATCTTCTTTTTTTTCTTCATTTCTTCTATCCATCGAAGTATTTTCTCCTTACCCGATTTTTCCGTAGTATATTTCGTATATTCTTCAAAATAGTAAATCGCCTTTTCTTCGTTTTCTTTTTCTAATTGAATGAGTCCGAGATTATAGTATGCCAAAGCATATTTGGAATCCAGGGTAATTGCCTTATCAAAAAAAGACTCTGCCTGTTCCAGATAATTCATTCTTCTTAAAGTTTCTCCTAAATCATTATAAATCTGTGGACATTCAGGACATGTTTCTAATGCTTTCTCAAAAATAGACTTTGCTTCTTCAAAACGGTTTGAATTTAACAATAGAAGTCCGAGGTTTCTCTTTGCCTCCAATGAATTTGGATTTGCTTTTATTGCTTGTCTATATGCTTTTTCTGCGGTATTTAAGTCTTTCAACATCTCTGATACAACCCCCAGATTAAACCATGCCTCAAAAAACTCTGGGAACAACTGTGCTGATTTTTTATAATATTCAAATTTTCTATTTATATCATCATTATTTACTCCCATATTGTATGCTTCTATTGCTTTAAATATAGTAGGGTCAATATTAGGTAAAGGAATGATTTCTGTCTCAATTAATTGTGTTTTTTTTATTTTTAATTTATCATCATGTTGTTTATATATGGGAGTTGTTTTCAAAAATTTATTAATTTCACTTGACGAAATTGCCAATGAAAATGCAGTTTCTTCTAACTTTCCGATAATCATCCCAATAAAGTTTCCATTTTTGTCAAAAACAGGCGCACCACTTGCTCCAGGGTCTGCATACATCGTCAATTGATAAACTCTGTTCCCTTTATAGAGTCGGTTCGGATTTGAAACCGTTCCTGTAATTACAGAAAATTCCAAGTTATCAGGCGAAGCAAGGGTAAATATACTTGTTCCTGCATTGACAGTTCTTGTGTCAAAAACATCTATCCAGGATTGAAAAATCTGCTGTGATTTCAGAATAGAAATATCCTTCTCTTCAGAGATATACTCTTTTATTAATGGAAATACCTTCCCATCAATCATTTTACCCTCTATTTTTTTAGCCTCTTTAACTTGATGGGCAGTAGCAAGGACATATCCATCATAAGATATACAAAAACCGCTACCTTGAATTATGTTCCCGTCTGGATCTACACAATTAATAAGAAGCACTGCATTTTGTTTTTGCTTTACAATTTCTTCTAATTCTATATCTGCAAATAAATTTGTAGAATATAATACAACTATGAAAAAAAAACAATATAAAATGTTAAAATACAAGAAAGTAAACCTCATCTGATATTCTCTAAATAACAAAATTTATTTAATATCATTTTACCATGAAAAACATTTAAATTTTTTATTTTAAATTTATCAAATTTTATGAAAATTAACAAAGATTTAATAAACACTTTAAGTATGGTTTCTAATTTAGGTTTTTCTCTCTCCATATTTGTACTTCTTGGATACTTCATAGGAAATAGATTGGATAATTACTTTCAAACAAATGGCTTATTAGTGGCAATTTTTGTTATTTTGTTTATTTTAATAGGTTTTATAAGTTTCTTTATAACAATTCTAAAAAAATTAAAATGAATGAACAAAAACTTAGATGCTCCTTCTTAACAACAGGGATATGCATCGCTTCTATTTTTTCTATATTATTTTTTTTCTTTCTGGGTATAAAATCGTTTTATTTCTCTACTCCATGTTTTTTAAATATCTTTCTAACTTATATTTCTATTAGATCTCTTAAGAAAAAACTTCTTTTAAAAAAAATTAACCTAATTATATTTGGAAGCGTTATAAAACTAATTTTGATTGCGTTATTCTTTTCCTTCATGGTTTATATATCTGATAGAACAATTTTAACCGTTTTTTTAGTATCTTTTGGATTACTCATTGCACCTATGACAATAAGAGTTGTATCATATTATCTATCATCATAAATTATTGATATTATTTATTTTGAAAGAGAAATAATTCTCATATCCTATATATATTATAAATATTAACGGGTATCTGTAATGGAAGAAATAGGAAGAAGATGGGTCTTATATTATATTCCCGGTACTGATATATTGATACCGGGAGGAGGCATACATATATTTACAGTTCTATCCTCTCTTTTTGTTGTAATGAGTCTACTTCTTGTAGGTTACATTTTTTCTCATCGTTTTCAACGCATCCCCACACATACCCAATCGTTACTTGAAATTGTTGTTTTGTGGTTTAAATCATTGATAGAACCTATTATGGAAACTTCAAATACTGACATCCTATATGAACTGTTACCATTTGTATCATCTCTCTTTTCTTTTATATTCTTTGCCATTCTCTTTTCTCTTATTCCTCTACCTTATATGGAAGAACCAACAAGTGATTTAAATTGTACAATATCGCTCGCATTATTGTCACTCATTTATAGTTGGGTTACTGCAATTCGATTCAGAGGTTTGTATGGATTTATACGAGAGTTCCAAGGACCTTTATACAATGAAAATCATGAAAAGAAACATAAAAATACTTTACAAAAACTTTCTGTATTCTTCTTCTTCCCTTTTAAGATTATTGAAGAAATATCCAAAGTTATTTCACTATCATGTCGTCTTTTCGGCAATACATTAGGTTCTGGAATTGTAAGTATTGTTATTGCGACACTCACCTTTTATATGTTTGTACCTCTTATACTTGATGTGTTACTAACGGGTTTTGAAGCCTTTATTCAGGCATTTGTTTTTGCATCACTAACAACTGTATATATTTCGTCATATTTAGCAGAAAACAACTAAACTATAAGGAGATTTCTCATGGATATTGTTACCTGGTATAACACGCTTCATTTTATTATTTCTCAAACAGCAGAAACAACCACTCAAAATACGGGTATTCCTATAACTGGTGAAGATCTCCGGGTAATATTTGCCTGTATCTCTGCCAGTTTTACTATTGCAATAGCAGGTTTGGGAGCGGCCTTATCCGAAGGTTATGCAGCAGCGAAAGCATGTGAGGGAGTAGCAAGAAATCCAGAAGCGTCCGGTCCAGTAACAAGAACCATGATTATAGGACAAGCTGTTACTGAATCTGTAGCAATATATGCATTGGTAATAGCCGTTATTATTCTCTTCTTTATGGTATAAAGAAAAAGTCTATGATTAGTATAAATTTAACACTGTTTTTTGAAATCATTTTACTCTTTTTGTTTTTTATTTTTTCAAGAAAACTTATCTGGAAACCTCTCTTACAAACAATAAGAGAGCGGGAAGATTACTTCAAAAAGAAAGAAAACGAAATTCAAAACAATTATCAGAAAACAACAGAACTAAAAGATAGTTATAAAAGAGAAATTGAAAATGTACAAAAAACATTGGAGTCCAAAATAGATAATACAATTCGAAGTGCTTATATTCAGCAACGAACACTAATTGAAAAAGAACAAAAGAAGGCTCACGAACAGTTAACTCTCTACCGAAGTGAACTCCAAAAACAATTTTGTATCGATAAAACTGAAATTGAAAAACATGCAAAAACATTATCAGAGAAGATAGTACAATGCTTGGTAACACAAAAAAGAATTTTCTAACAAAACATAAAAAATTCTTTATTGGTACATTATTATTTTATTTCTCCGGAACATTAATAGGGGTACTCCTTTTTCACTCTCCCAATCTTTCAAAGGAATATCTGCAAATACATGAAAAAGAACATAGAATTTATAGAGAAATTATTAAAAATCCGGAGTATTTTATGTTTTTAGAAAGACCCCACCTCTTTAAAGGAACACCAGAAAAATTAGAACAGTTTATTTTTGCACAAAACTATGAAAAAAATCCGAAGTTTCAAAAAGAAAAAAGTAGAATTTTCTATTACTTGCTCTGGTTCAAAACTCTAAACTTCATAACTTTGTTGGTTATTGCATTTCATTTTGGCTGGACTCCTTTGCAGAATTATATCAGTAAATATCAAAGAAATATTCTGAATAAACAAAATGAGATTGATAATCTTATTAAGCAAAGCAATAAAGAACTGGATGAGGTTCAAAATCTATATAAAACCTTACCATCAATTATTAAAGAGCGAGAATATTATAAAGAATCATTCCTTTCACAAAAGCTCTCTGAAATTGAGAAACAAAACAAACAAGCTATCGAACAGATTGAATTTTTATTAGAGACAAGAAAACAAGAAGAGGTCTTACATTGTATTAATGAAGTAAAAAAACAATTAATTGATGAATCTATCAAAAGGGCAGAAATAGAACTAAGTTCATTTGAAACACCGGAACGATTGGCTCAAACTGTTGAAAAATTCAATTTCCTAATAACTATGCTTTCATAACTTAGAGAAATCTTATGAATTTTACAATACGAAATAGATTGGCACAACGATATGCAGAGGCTTTGAGGTCATTTATAAAAGATGAAAAAGACCTTGTCAAAGTAAATGAAACATATCAACTACTTGCATATATATTTAAGAAAGAGCCTGGATTTCTTACTTTTTTAAAGAATCCCGTTATACCTTTTGAACAGAAAAAAAAATTATTAAATATAATTCTTGAAGCAACAAATTCTCCCGAATATCTAAAAAAATTTGGGGATTTCCTTATTAAGCACAATCGTGCAGAGATAATTACTGAAATATCAAAAGTATTTGCGGAAAAAATCGACCCATGGTTAAATCGTATTGAAGTAGAAGTAACAACTGCGACACAATTACCTGAAGAATCTGAAAAATCTCTTATAAAGACATTAGAACAATTTACAGAAAAAAGAGTTCGACTTGTAAAACATATCAATCCAAACATTTTAGGTGGAATTATTGTTCATTTCTATGGTTTTTCTTTCGATTTTAGTTATAGAACACAACTGGAAAAATTAAAAGAAGAAATAATGAAAAAGGAATTATATATCGATGTCCTACAATCCACGGATTGATGAGATTACAAATCTTATCAAACAACAAATAAGTTTATATTCAAGTTCAATTGATGTCTCTGAAACAGGAACTGTTATTCAAAGTGGGGATGGAATTGCGCGTGTATTTGGATTAGAAAATGCTTTTATGGGCGAATTAATAGACCTACCCCATAGTGTTAAGGGTATTGTATTTAGCCTTGAAGAGGACCATGTCGGAATTATACTCCTCGGGGATTATGAGCAAATTAAAGAGGGTGATGTCGCAAAACGTACATGGCGAATTGCTTCTGTCCCTGTTGGTGAACCTATTTTAGGTCGAGTGGTAAATGCTATTGGAGAACCCGTCGATACAGGAGGACCCATTCAGGCCGTAGAACATTATCCAGTTGAACGAATTGCTCCGGCAATCATAGAAAGGACACCCGTAAATACTCCCCTTCATACGGGGATTAAGGCTATTGATTCTATGGTTCCCATAGGAAGAGGTCAACGCGAACTAATTATAGGAGATAGACAAACAGGTAAAACATCTATTGCAATTGACACCATCGTCCATCAAAAAGATAAAGATATTATTTGTATTTATGTAGCAATAGGACAAAAACGCTCAACCGTAGCACAGATAGTAAGTGACCTTACAAACTTTGGAGCCATGAAGTACACAATAGTGGTGTCAGCAACGGCTTCGGAACCTGCACCTATGCAGTACCTGGCACCATTTGCGGGTTGTGCCATCGGTGAATATTTTAGAGATAAAGGGAAACATGTTTTAATTATTTATGATGATTTATCAAAACATGCCAGTGCATATCGACAAATATCCTTGTTATTAAGAAGACCCCCTGGAAGAGAAGCCTACCCGGGGGATATTTTCTATCTACATAGTCGTTTGCTAGAAAGGTCAGCGTGTTTGCATCCCTCCAAAGGAGGAGGAACATTGACTGCTCTTCCTATCATTGAAACCCAAGAAGGAGATGTTTCTGCTTATATTCCTACCAATGTAATTTCTATAACAGACGGTCAGATATATTTAGAGTCTTCTCTGTTTCATTCCGGGATAAGACCAGCCATCAACCCGGGAATCAGCGTATCGCGAGTTGGAGGGTCTGCCCAAACGCCTATAATGAAAAAAATTTCCGGGACATTGCGTGTTTTAATGGCACAATACCGTGAATTAGAAGTATTTGCTCAATTCGGTAGTGAACTTGATGACTCTTCAAAAGCACAATTAGAAAGGGGGAAAAGACTCACTAAAATTTTAGTACAGGGTCGTTTTGAAACATTACCTTTAGCAGATGAAATCATTATTATTCACGCCGGAGTTTCAGGAATGCTTGACAATATATCTGTAAATGCATTACCACGATTTGAAAAAGAATTAATCTCATTTATAAAAACAGAACAACCTTCTTTGTACGATTACCTTGGCACAAATAATAAATGGACCGTGGAAATGCAAAAAGAACTGGACAGTCTTATTAATCGTTTTCTTTCTGAAAAATGGCATGAAGGGAAACATTTATGAGCGGTATACAAGAATTACGGAACAAAATTAAAACCATTAAAAATACTCAAAAAATAACAAAAGCGATTAAAATGGTCGCTACTGTTCGTCTTAAACGAGCCCAAAATGCACTACAAGTGAGTAGAGTACTACCTGATAAATTGTCTACATTCTGGCAAGATTTGTATCAATTCCCTGATTTCCAGCCCAATCACCCTCTAATTAAAATCAAACGCACTATACAGAATATCACTCTATTAGTTGTTACAAGTGACCATGGATTATGTGGAGGATTTAATACCAGCATCGTTCAGAAAACGGTATCTATATTAAAAAATATGTTCTCTGATAAAAATATATCCCTTATTTCTCTTGGGAATAAAGGAAGTGAAGCATTTCGGTACCGCCATATTCCCGTGAAAAAGTCTTATATTGATTTTTTTGAGGATTACTCATTAGATAAAGTTTCTTCTTTAGTTCATGAATTTTCTCAGGATATGATAAATGGAGTTACGGACGCAGTATTTGTTATCTATTCTAAATTAGGTCTATCTTATAGTACCAAAATAGAAATGGAACAAATTCTTCCTCTCACTATAGAAAAAAATGAGAAACTTATAGAAAATAAAAAGAAATATTGCTGGATTATTGAACCAACAGTAGATGATGTTGTAACTCATACCTGTGAATTATTTCTAATTTCAGAAATGCACCGTATTTTTCATGAATCATTAGCCTGTGAACAATTAGCCCGAATGCAAGCAATGGAAGTAGCAACCCAGAATGCTGACGAAACATTACAAAATTTAGGAATATTATTTAATAAGACGAGACAAGAACTAATTACAAAAGAAATGTTAGAAGTAATTAGTGGGACTGAATCGATGGAGTAAAATTTATCTCATGAATAAAGGATATGTAATAAAAATAAGTGGACCTGTAATTGATGTTCGTTTCGAAGAAGAGAATCTCCCCCCTATTTATACTGCATTGGAAATACAAACAGAGGACGAAAGACGAATTGTCTTAGAAGTAATGCAACATTTAGGTGATAATATCGTCAGGACAATTGCCATGGATAGTACTGACAGGTTATATAGAGGAATGGAAGTAGTAAATCTTGAAAAGACAATATGTACACCGGTTGGAAAAGAAGTCCTTGGAAGAATTTTAAATGTAATTGGAGCCCCCGTAGATAGTCAAGGACCTATAAAAGCCACTGATTTTTGGTCCATACATAGGAAACCCCCTGAATATCGTGACATAAACCCTAAAATGGAAATTTTTGAGACAGGCATAAAGGTAATTGACTTATTAGCACCTTTCCCAAAAGGTGGAAAAATTGGACTTTTTGGAGGTGCTGGTGTTGGAAAAACAGTTTTAATCATGGAATTAATCCGTAATGTTGCTATCAAACATGGGGGCGTATCTGTATTTGCAGGTGTTGGAGAACGAACAAGGGAAGGAAATGATTTATGGTTAGAAATGAATAGGTCCGGGGTATTGAACAAAACGGCTTTAATATTTGGACAAATGACAGAACCACCGGGAGCAAGGGCGAGGGTAGCATTAACAGCATTAACGATTGCAGAGTATTTTCGTGATACAGAACAACAGGATGTGCTTCTTTTTATTGACAATATCTTTCGTTTTACACAGGCAGGGTCAGAAGTTTCTGCTTTATTGGGAAGAATGCCAAGCACTGTCGGTTATCAACCTACACTTGCAACAGAAATGGGTGAACTTCAAGAAAGAATCGTATCAACAACACGAGGTTCTATTACCTCTGTGCAAGCGGTATATGTGCCTGCGGATGATCTTACAGACCCAGCACCAGCAAATACCTTTACACATCTGGATGCGACAATAGTTCTCTCACGGAAAATTGTTGAAATGGGTATCTATCCATCGGTTGACCCTCTGGATTCTACCAGTCGATTGTTAGACCCACGGTACATAACAGAAACCCATTATAAAATAGCACGAGAAGTTCAACAGATCTTACAAAGGTATAAAGATCTTGAAGATATTATCGCTATCTTGGGGATGGAGGAACTCTCCGACGAAGATAAGCAAATAGTAAACCGAGCAAGAAGGATTCAACGATTCTTTTCTCAACCTAATTTTGTTGCGGAAGAATTTACAGGAATACATGGAAAATATGTAAGTATAGAAGAAACAATAGAAAGTTTCACTGAATTACTTTCTGGTAAATATGATAACTATCCCGAATCTGCATTTCTTTACTGTGGCTCTATTCAAGATGTTCATGAAAAGGCTAAACAAATGGGATTTTCAAACTGATGCATAAAGAATTTATCTTTCAGATGTTTGCATTAAACACAAAACCAATTACCATGGATATAATCTCAGTCTCTCTACCTGTATCCAATGGTACCATTACGATATTGCAAGGGCATACTCCATTAATTACGGCTCTTGAAATGGGGATTGTATCCATCCAACAACAGACGAAAAACAAAAATTTTTTCGCCATAATGGGGGGTCTTGCACAAATAACCAAAGACCGGGTAGTAATATATACAAATGCATACGAAGAAGGAAGTAAAGTTCCAAAAGATGAAACAGAATTTAATGAGTGGAACAAGGAAATCACTTATGAAAAGAAAAAAGATGAAGAGCGAATCCGATTTCACTTAATTAATACAATAAACAAATGGCGGGAAACACATCGGAAGGGCCGTATTTTAAGTCCATGAATAAATCTATACCTACTGCTTATATTAAAGAAAATGAAGAAAAAAGAATATTAAGAGGGCATTTGTGGATATTTAAAAACGAATTATTAAAACATAACTCCAACGATGATGGGGAAATTATTGATATTTTTAATTCTAAAAACCGCTTTATTTGTAGGGGTTTTTTTCAAAAAGAAGGAAATATCTTCGCTCGCGTTTTGTCTTTCCATCAGGAAGAAATAAATACACATTTTTTTATCAAAAAATTAAAAACGGCATTAAGCCTAAGAACAAAATTATTTCCAAGATCTAATGTATACCGCTGGATACATGCAGAAAGTGATTTTTTACCGGGACTTGTTATTGATAGATACCAATCATCAGTTATCATTACTACACAATGCAAATTCTATAGTCAATATAAAAATTACTTATTCGATGCACTAAAGAGTTTTAAGGACATAGAAAATATATATTTTAAATCGGAGGAAGAACTACCGGATGATATTCCTGAAGAAATACTATGTAATATCAACAATCTTAAATTTTATGCTCCTATTAAAAAAGCACAAAAAACAGGTCTTTTTCTTGACCAGAGACTTAATTACACCTATTCTCAAAAATATATGATAGGGGCTAAAGTTCTTGACTGTTTTTGCTATGTGGGGTTATGGACATGTCATTGTATTCAAGCAGGAGCAATGAATGTAGTTGCAGTTGATAGTTCCAGTGATGCCATATATAGAGCAAGAAATAATTTGGAGTTAAACGGATACATTAATCGAGCCATCTTTTATAACATGGAAATTGAAGAATACTTTAACCAAAACCCCCAAGAAGAATTTGATGTAATTATATTAGACCCTCCTGCTTATGCAAAGAAAAAAACAGATTTCAAAAAAGCATTTCTCAAATACCAAAGAATAAATTCTATAGCATTGAAACATATAATAAAAGGTGGATTTTTAATTACATGTTCGTGCTCTCATTATATATCTCCCACTGATTTCCGAGAAATTATTAAGAGGTCAGCAAGAAATGTCTCTCGAGAGGTTAGGCTATTAGAGTTTCATGGAGCCTCCCCTGACCATCCTGAAATTTTAATCATGCCTGAATTATCCTATCTGAAATGTGCTATTTTTCAAGTGTTTTAGACTACGATTATTTCTCTCTTTCTTTTTTTTCATAGGGTTCAATGTGAATAAGCACATCCACAACATTTTGTCCTTTTTCCAATAAGGCATGTTTTACTCTTCCTGCGATGATGTGCCCATCATAAACTGAGGCACATGGGTCTACCATTACATGCAAATCAACGGCAATACCTCCTCCTATGTAACGACTTCTAATTGCATGGACGCTTTTTACTCCTCCTATAGATAAGGCAATTTCATATATTTTAGCCATTTCTTCTTTAGTAATACCTTTATCGACTAAAATATTCAACATTGGAAGAATTATTCGATACGCTGAATATATAATTAAAAGACAAACAATTAGAGCCCCTATCGGATCTAAAATACTATATGACGGGTTAATCGTTATTCCTATGCCTGCAATTACTACAGGAATAGAACTCAAACTATCGGAGCGATGATGCCATGCGTTTGCAATTACTGCCGAAGAATGTATCCTTTTCCCAACAAAAACGGTGTATTGATACAATAATTCTTTGGAAACTACTGAAATAATTGCAATAATTGTCATGGGAATTGAATAGATAAATTCCTTTTTATCAAATAAAATAATAGACCTTATAGCTTGAAAACCTAAAAAAACTCCAACAAGCCCTAATAAAATCCCAATAAGTATAGTTACAAGCATTTCTATTCGTCCATGACCATGGGGATGGCTAATATCAGCAGGTGCCGTCCAAAAAGGTTCTCCAAAAATTACGGCCAGGTCGGTTATTCCATCAGATAAACTATGGATACCATCTGCAATGAGGGCTTGACTACGAATAACATAGCCCACCGTTACTTTTAAGATTGTAATCAGGATATTAAACAACAAACCTAATAATGTTACACGAGTTAACTCTTTCCTGTAATTTTTATCGTAATAATTTTGTGGCATAATAAAAAGGTGATGTTTATATCTAAAAATTATAAAGAAAAATATTGGGACTTTATTATAACATGAATAATCATTGGTCTTTCTTAAAAATAAAATTTATAAGTATTATTTCACTTTTATTGTTTGTATATAGTGCTCATAACGCTTCATCTGCAGACTCTATTCCCGTCATAATTGAACTCAATACGCCTTGTGGCGTAGAGTTTCTTTCTCAAATTAAGGGGAACCAAAAATCGCTGGAAGAAGAGACAATAAGTCTGAAAAATCATCTAAATAAAATCGAAATGGAACAGAATGTTTTTATAAGTAAGTTAATAAAAAAGAAATCTTTTTCACAAAACATTCTCTTCAAAGTTCAAAAAGTATTTAATGGGATAGGTGTATATTTAGAACCTGAATGTATTCATGAACTGGAGAAAGAAACAGAGGTAAAATCTATTCACTTATTAGCTCGTGTGAGTATCGATTTAGCATATAGTTTACCTTTTATAGGTGCTCCTTATGCATGGAGTCAATATAGGGTTACAGGAAAAGGAATAAAGATAGGTATAATTGACACAGGAATTGATTATATTCATAAAGATTTTGGAGGGTCCGGAAGTCAGCAAGACTATAGTATAAATGACCCTACCACTATTAGTGATGGGTTGTTCCCAACATCAAAAATAGCCGGTGGATATGACTTTGTTGGTGAGAACTATGATCCTGAGGTTTTGGGGAATAATATTCCTATACCGGACCCTGACCCTTTTGACCAAAATGGACATGGAACACATGTTGCGGGAATTATTGGGGGATACGGAGTATTGAACAGTGGTGCTACCTATACATTTGATTACACACAACTTATTATAAGTTATCCTTTCCTGGTCCATCCCGGTGTCGCACCAAAAACAGAACTTTATGCATTGAAAATTTTTTCTAAAGCATCCAAAAGTGAAATTTTAATTCCTGCTATTGAATGGGCAATTGACCCCAATCAAGATGGTGATTTTTCAGACCACTTAAACATATTAAACTTATCCTTAGGTGAAGACTTTGGTTTTTCAGATACACCCGAAGCAATTGCTTGTAATAATGCATCTAAAATTGGCGTAGTAGTTGTTGTCTCTGCTGGAAATAGAGGTGATGCTTTTTTTTCTGTTGGTACACCCGCTTCTGCAGAAAGTGTGATTGCCGTTTCTGCTTGTGAAGATGCAGACCCTTCTCTGACAGGGGGAGTCCCTTCACGAATTGCATATTTTTCTTCGCGTGGACCTTCAATTTATTCATCAGGAAGGCTATTGTTAAAACCCGATATATCGGCTCCCGGTGTCCATATCCGCTCTGCAAATTTACTTTCAAATCCAATTGCTCGAACAAGTTCAGGGACATCTATGTCGGCTCCTCATATTACAGGGCTTTCTGCTCTCTTGAAAGAAATGAGACCGAATCTAACTGCACAAGAGATAAAAACAATTCTTATCAATAACGCTACTTTAGCAACATATCTCTACAAGACAGGAGAATCTATTTTTGCTCCACCACAAGTTGGGGGAATAGGTAGAAATGATTTTTCTAACAATATAGTTACCAATTTTCTTTTCTATGACAAAGAGTACCCAGAGGCCGTATCTCTAACATTCAAAACTCAAGAAATATCTGAATCTACAACAGAAGAAAGATGGATTCGTGCTGAAAATCGTTCACAAAACACGAAATTTTTCAAATTAACATTTATACAACAAACAATGATTTCAGGAGTTAACATTGAAATACCCATAAATGTTTCATCTCCTGTTAATCCGGCTTCTTTTTTTGATTTCCCTGTCATATTAAATGTTGATGTTACACAACTGAAACATAACAGAGACCCTTCCCTCGATTTTAGATACAACGAACCTTATCGTTCATGGTTAAGTGAGCATAGCGGTATATTTTTATTAGAAGACATGACAAATAATAATACTCTACATCTTCCATTTTATACCCAAATCCAGCCTGTTTCTGATATTTCTTTATACGATTTCTATCTAGATTTTTCTACAACGAACACAGATTCTTTAAGAACTGAGGGTAAAGAACTATATACAGGTGATAATTTTCCTAATGATTTCATTTCTTTTTTATCTTTTTATGAATTAAAGAGTATCAGTAAAAAGCAAGAAAAACTTCCGGACTACTTAGCTTGTGCAGATATTCAGTATTTAGGAATAACAGACAATCTATCTTACTTATCTGAAACAAATAATATAGAAGATGCTGTAATCTATTTTTTAGTTTCTACTTTCTCTTCATGGAGTTCCCCAAACCAAGTACGTTTTACAATCTATATCGACACTAATAATGATGGGAAAACAGATTATTCTCTTTATAATTCTACTACCTACTCCGGAAGCATCCCTCCACCATCATCGGATGTTTTTGTTTCTGTGCTTTCAAATCTCAAAAATGAAACAAAGATTCAATATCCATTAAATGCTTTTAGGGCTTCTGAATTTGACACTAATTTATTTAAAACGAATGTTATGGTCCTTGCTGTCAGGGCGAGTGATTTAAACCTGAGTGATAAGAATAACACAATCGGATTCTTTTGCGAATCGAGTTTTAATAAAGATATACCCATAATCATTGATCAGGTTCCCGAACAAATCCCAACCCAACCCAAAAAAAGGCTTATATATAACCTAAAAAAGAAATCGCTACATATTACATCTGAAATATTAACAGATGTTTTTTCGTTTGCTAAAAAAGATATACCTATAACCATATCGATTCTTGAAGATAATTATTTCACCTATAAAACTTCTGGACTACTCGCTTTCTTCACACATAACAAAAAAAATAAAAAACTTCAATTCATCCCTATAATTACATCCGGTGATACAGATAATGACACAATTCCTGATGTTGTGGAAAGCATTTCTGATACGGATGAAGATGGAATACCTGACCTTATTGATCTCGACAGTGATAACGATGGAATCCCTGATAATATTGAAGGAACAGAAGATAGAAATAATAATGGTGTTCCTGACTATATTGATCCAGAACCCGTAATTGAGGAAGGGAATCCGGATATAGAGGGAGAATTAGAAGGGTTAATAGAGGGTCCAGAAGAAGGGGTATATGAGGGTTTATTAGAGGGGATATACGAGGGCGAAGGTGAAGAAATAGCCGAAGGGAACACAGAAGGGCTTCTTACTAATGAAGGAACAGATGAAGGTTTGTCGGAAGGTATTCTTTCTAAAGAAGGAGAAGAAGAGGGAATAATAGAAGGAAATTTGGAAGGAGAAATTATCCCTTATCCTCCATATCATGTTACAGCAACAGACGGTTTGTATTCAGAATATGTTTTAATAGAATGGAAAACAAAGGATAATGATAACAAATATGAATTTGAGGTGCTCAGGGGTATAGAAAATGATTGTACTAACGCAACTTCTATTGGGGTTACTTCTCATACATATTTTCTTGACTATACAGCAGAAGCACCTATCATAAGAAAAGGCTTTTTTTGTTTTAGGGAGAAGATAAGTCCTGTAGTATATTATTATTGGATTCGAGCAAGAGAAAAGAACGGAACAAATACCCCAAATTGGTCTGATTGTAGTATTCCTGACAAAGGCTGGCGAGGAAAGTAAATGAGATTTTTTATTCTAAATATCCCATCGATCGCAAAACTTCAATATCCTCTTCAGTTATTTTTTTGTGAGAACTTTTGTTATTTATTGGTGTACTCTTAGACCACTTATTTATTTTCTGCTGAAGTTCAAAAACTTTTTCTGGATATTTTTTAACAAGATTATCACTTTCATCAGGGTCCTCCATAATATTATAAAGTTCTTTCTTTTCCCCTTTAACAATAAGTTTCCAGTTACCAACAATAACAGATTGCATAATAGGAGCAGAGTTTTTTAAAAAGAATCTTAATATGGGAATTTTAGGAACAGCACCCCCATAGGTTTCAATAACTCTGGTTCTTTCATAATCTATATTTCCCTTCAAAAAATCTATTCCTAACATATTTTTGTCTTTTTGAATGTTAGCAAGACCTAAAACTGTAGGACCTATATCAATTCCTCTTACAGGGATATCCGTTCTTCCCGGTTTAATCCCAGGAGCAACTATAATTAAAGGAATTCTGACTTCGTTCTGGTAGAGTTTCCTACCGTGTCCTAAGTAATTATGTTCATATAAACTTTCACCATGGTCTGCAGTAAAGACAATAATTGTATTTTCAGGAACATGTTTTAAGAGAACACCTATTTGTTCATCTGTAAACCTTACTTCCGCATCATAATCTTTTATTGTTTTATATATCTTCCCATCTTTTATACTGCCTTTCTTACTGTGAACATTATACTCTTTACGAAAGCGGTATGGAGCATGCGGGTCACTATAATGGACCCATCCAAAAAAAGGTTTATGTCCAGACCGTTTGTTAAGTATTTCAATGGCATTCTTTGTTACTTCATCTGCCAATCGTTCTGATGAAAAAATACCCCACCTTTTAACATGAAAATCATCGTCATAAATATCAAAACCTTGATGTAAATTACTCAATTTAGATTTCAGTGTCCAATTACTTTGTATGCAAAAGGTAAAATACCCATTTTCTTTGAATAACTCAGTAATAGTTATTTCATCTTTTGAAATACCTAATCCATTTTTCGTTACACCTATTACTCTAGGGTATCTTGATGTAAACATTGATGAAAAAGAAGGACATGTGAGAGGCACTTCTGCAATGCAATTATCAAAAACAAACCCTTTTTCTGCAAGTTTGTCTATGTTTGGGGAAGTTGGGTATTGATAACCATAACAAGACAAATGGTCTGCACGGAGTGTATCCACAGTCAGAATTAATATGTTTGGATTTGCACTCGTATCTCCCAAATTGTGTACAAACAAACAAGAATATACAAAAATACTAACAAACATTTTCAAACTTTATTATTTTAAAATCACAGGTATTTCTGCTTTTAATGTTTCAACTTTTCCTTCTCTCCCTCTTATATAAATTGGTAAATTATTCTTTGTATAAGTCATAATTTCTAACTTATATACTCCTGGGATTGCTTCTGGTGGAACATCTACCTTCAAAATCCATATCCCATCGTTTGCTTTTTTATCCGGGTCAATACCATCATCCCTTAGTTTAAGTTTTATTCGGGGGTCTTCTTTTATTACAGCTTCTACTTTTTGTACTAAATGATGTTTGTCCTTTATACATACCTGGATAATTGCAGTATCTCCTGGAGATATTTCCATTGGGAGAATCTCCGCTTTTTTTATTGACGGTTGTCCAGCAATAGTTCTACAAGATGAAAAAAATAAAACAATTATTAAAGTGGTAGCAATTACACATATTATATTTCTTATTCTCATTTTTTCATCTCCAAATACACTTTTGGTGTTATATGAGAAGTTTGATAATATATCAACATCCTTGATTTAAAGATTATATCAAATGTCTAATTGAAATATATTTTGGAGTAGACAAATGGATAATATTTTCGATAAAGTTACAAAAAATTATCTTATTGATATGGATGGTGTATTAGTTAGAGGAAACACCATTATCCCGGGTGCTAATCAATTTATTGAAAGATTAACCAAGAAAAATTGCAAGTTTTTAGTCTTAACAAACAATCCTAAATTTACTCCTGAAGATTTATCCCATAGACTAAAAATACATAAATTAGAAATTCCTCATACCAATATTTTTACATCTGCTATGGCTGTTGGAATGTTTCTAAAAATGCAAAAGCCTAGGGGAACTGCTTATGTACTGGGAGAAAGTGGTCTGACTACCGCAATTCATCAGGCTGGTTATGTCATTACTGAATACAATCCCGATTATGTTATATTAGGAGAATCCTCTAATTTTAATTTCGACCAAATAACACGAGCAGTCCGCTTAATCCGTAACGGAGCACGATTCATAGCAACCAATCCAGACCCTTTAGGTCCTACAGAAACAGGAATAGTTCCTGCTTGCGGTGCCATGGCGGCACTTATAGAAAAAGCAACGGGAAGAACACCTTTTTATATTGGCAAACCGAATCCTTTTATGATGAGAAGTGCTATGAATTACCTCGGTGTACACTCTGAAAATACTATAATTATAGGAGACCGTATGGATACAGATATTGTAGCAGGGGTACAAACAGGAGTAGAAACAATACTTGTATTAACCGGTGTAACTAAAATAGAGGATGTAGAAAGATATCCTTATCGCCCAACACGAATTGTAAACTCTGTTGAAGAAATAATCCCCTAAATTTTATTAGTATTTAAGTTATAATGTTGTAAAGTAATTTTATACAATATAAAAGGAAAATAAATATAAAAAAATGCGTTTGGGTTACTTACTCATAATGGTTACTATAACTCTACTAATTACTTTTGTAACAGTTCCTCCTCTTTTCTACCCCAAATGTAGATCCTGTGGAAAGCGTAATATTATCAGTAGAACACATTGCAAATCATGTAATAAGGAAATAGAACAAGATTACATTTCTATGGTAAATCAAACGGAACACCATCATAACGATTAAAAGGAATAATCTATGTTCCAGTGCCCATTTTGTGAAAAACCAATAAATGAAAACGCAACACAATGTCCCCATTGTGGGGCCCCAATAAAAGCATCTACTATACCAATTCAAGCAAAAACAGAGACAAAATCTCAGGGTATTTGCCCCAATTGTAAATCTCCGGTAAATAAAACAGATATAATTTGCATTTATTGTGGAACAAACTTGCTTACAGGAACAAAGATATTACCTGAAACACCCAAAGAAAAGAAAAGTCTTTTTCCTTCTATTAACATTAAAAAGAAATATTTTTTATATGGGGTTATTATCATTTTGTTGCTAATTATTGTTGGTATTGGAATCGTATACTTTACATACGACCCTATATCCAGTGCAATTAGTTTAAGTCGCACAAATCTATTAGGTGCGATTGACATTCTGCAGAAATACATTGCAAAAAATCCTCAAAATAACCGTGCCCATTTGATATTAGGGAAACTTTATTTAAAAAATAATCAATTTGATGAAGCATTAACAGAATTTGAAAAAGTTATAACAGAAAATGATAACAACACTGATGTTATATGGCTGGCATTATTGGCGTCGGCAAAAAAGAATAGTAAAGAAAAACAATTACAATATATAAAGAAATTAGAACAAAAATATCCTGATAGAAATGATTTAAAACTACTCACGCTACTTGGAGAAGGGAATCTTCCAATTTTAAATAATGATGAATATTTACTTTCTTTATCTAAATCTTCAGATGTAAATAAGAATAGTATTGTTGCATTATTGCTCTCTCGTGGTAATTATAACGAGGTATTAAATTTGGTAAACAATATCGACATCTCTCCCCAAACTGCATTACTCCTTTTGATAATGTCAGAAAATATGAAAGATGAGCAAAATAAACAAAAATACCTCTCAATAATTAATAATAATATTCAAGAATTAAGTGATTTGGGAAAGTCTTTTGTCGCTTCTTTGTTCTTGAATTCCGGGGATACAAACAAAACACTTCAAATATTACAATCACTAAAATCGAAGGAAAGAATTCCGACAAGTCTGAATTATTTATATGCATTAACTTTACTTAACTCAGGACTTACAACAGAAGCCATTATAGAATTAGAAAAGATAAAAAATTCTGAAGGGAATTATTCACATGATGCTACTTTAGATT
>Ga0116210_1000053_pt1 | contig 108391 bp, 92 predicted proteins | sample TshhotsprinmetaG_FD_94483 | JGI IMG/M metagenome (GOLD analysis project Ga0116210, IMG submission 94483) | Hot spring microbial communities from South Africa to study Microbial Dark Matter (Phase II) - Tshipise hot spring metaG | ecosystem: Environmental > Aquatic > Thermal springs > Hot... | reverse complement strand
AAATATCCTGCTGTTGCATGGTTGCCCCAGCTATACGCTGTATTCCAATTCGATATGTCTGTGCTACTTATGCCAGATGCTGCACTTGCTCCAAATATAGGATCACTCTCACTTGTCAAATATGCAGGTGCATTCTGTATATAGCTCCAGTTTAGATTGCCAGCTAATTGATTAGCAAATACTGTATCAGAAACATTAAGATTACCATTTATACTTACGCTACCGCCAAAATTAAGAGGATCACCAGGATTTGCCGGAGGAGTAATAACAACAGTATTTGAACCGCTTCCAACAACAATTTGATTTGTAGCGTAAAGGTTAGTAGCAAAAATGCTACTATTCACAATAATGTCGCCATAAGTTTTGATTGCAGGCTTATCAGGATCTGAGCTTGTATTGCGAACCACCAAAGTAGCATCAACATCATCACTTGGATCGAGGCTGCCAAGAACCCAACCAGTAGGATAACTTGAATTCGAAGTAATTTCAGCAGCACGACCTGTGCCACGAGATGCTTTCAAAGCAAGGTTGTTTTGAGCAGCTATATTAAATGCTATGTCATTCCCAGCATAAGAATCAACAAAAGGAATAAAAGGAACCTGGTCAGCAAATATTAAACGACCGTCTTCATTAACAGTAAAAGTAGGAATATTAAGTTTGTTTCCATAAGTGCCTGGAGCAACACCTGTTGCAATCAATTCTTCATCACCAACAGCATTTTGAGCAATTTTATCTTTAGTAACTGCATCAGGAGCAATTTTAATATTAGTAACAGCATAGTCAGCAATTTTCTGAGTAATAACTGCTTCGTTTGCAATATTCCAGTATTTCACAACATTTGAACCAAGTTGGGGATTGGGATAAGTTCCAGTGAGATCGCCACCAGCAGGACCACCAGGAATAAGTTGAATATCATCAGCAAACATATCAGCAGTGATTTGTCCTTTTAATGCAGTTTTTACAGCTGCAACATTGAGTTGAGGATTGGGATATGTTCCAGAAAGAACACCGCCAGCGGGTCCCCAAGGAATAGCCTGAACACCAGGAGCTAATTTTGATTGAGTAATAGCGCCATCAACAACTGTTCCTGCTAAATAAGCAAATTGTGCAGTATCAGTTGTAGAAGCATACATTGAGTATGGAACGGATGTCAGTTGGGTGCGTGGATAAGTTTTACCATCAACAGTAATTTGCACCCAATATTGCTTATCAAACTTCATGAATTTTGGGAAAGGAGTTCTGCTGCCGAGATATACATTAATAAAACCGTTTTCAGCAGAAACATTTTGTTGTTCTACCCAAAGAGCACTGCCACCAGTTTGAGATTCATAAATTTCGAAAGTAATAGGCACATTACCATTAATTGGGGCATTGGTGCGGCTATCGAGCAATTGAGCTTGGAAGGTTATTACTTTGGGAACATTAGCGTAGCTGACATTAGCAGCAAGCAAAAGTCCTAAAAGCAATACAAAAAGTGAAATTAATTTCTTCATTTCGAAAACCTTAATAAATTGAACAAAATATATATTTAGAATTAATCATTTTTCACAACTTATTTTACAATGACCATTACATTTCGTAGAGAATAACCAGAACCTGAAGAAGCACCGGAGCGTTCTGCAGGTTGAACAAGAAGTTCATAAATATATGAACCGCTCGGAAGGTCTAGTCCCTGACTGTTACGAGCATACCATTGGAAAGTATGTTCGCCTTGAGATTGGAAATCATCCTGAAAAACAACAATTTGATTACCCACCATATCAATGATGCGAAGAGTAACAAATGAATTACTTTCAAGATTGTATTTGAAAGTAGTTACATTATTAACAGGGTTTGGGTAGTTGGATATTTGGCTATTATAGGTGAAGACAGGTTCGTCAACACTTGTAACGAGACCTTCTGGTACCCAAAAGCCTTGATGCACAACGTTCCCAACCTCCAATTCTCCTTGAAGAACTGAGCGCTTGCCAATGATAGTTTGACCAAATGCTCCTGACATTCTATAATCACCATTGCTAACACCAACAAATCCACCAGAAACAATAACTTGTTTTCTGATGTCGATTTGGGCATTCAGCGAATAATTAAAAAATGTAGAGCAAAATGCAATTATAAAAAAGCAAAGGAGAGCTTTTTTCATTACGGCTCCTCATAATTTATTGAAACAATATTTATTATTATCGACGATAAATAAGGCAAAATCTATACCATACTAATTTATACATACACAAAATCACAAAAAACACTACCCTATTGACTGTTAAAATAACAAATAATTTTATAAATAAAAATAACAATTCTTATATAGACACAGAAATGTTACCATTATTAACACTTGTATTATTATTTTGTTGCAGAATTCCTTATGCTACAAACGAAAAATAAGTTTTTTGTAATTAAAAGACAAATAAAAAAATTAATTTTGTATAAAAAAAGGTAAAAAATGAAATTAATTGGGTTAATCGATCACACTGCGTTACTATTAAACATAGTGAAACGGAATCCTGCCGCAACAGATAAAGTTGCCGCTGAGTTTCTAAAAAGCAAAAGAAATTTAGGAAGTAACGACAGACGCTTTGTGCTTGATGTCCTTTTCGTTACTTTGAGAAACCTGACATTATTAGAATACCTTACCGACAAATTAATTAGAAACTCAACTTTTTTAAACTATTTTTCAAAGAACGAAAGTGTAAAAGCTAAGGTAGAGGATATAATTACAATAATTAATACACTATTTCTTATCACATCAAACTCTGATTTTCATCGGTACTCAAATGTTTTCGAATATTTAAACCAAAAAGAAATATTAGCCAATCCTGATACAAATAAACTGGTTTCAGAAGTTGTTCAACATACTTTTTTTTTAACGAATGACATTTTAACATATTGGGAAAAAAATTTGACTTTTAATTATCAATTAATTAAAAATTCATTTTTAAATATAGATATAATAGATATATTTTTTAATATTAATTATTTGAAAAATATTGAATTATTCTATTCTTTTCCTGAATGGATAATGAAAGAATTATTAAAAAAAACAGAATATAAATTTGATTTTTTTTCAAAATTAGCATTTTCTTTTACACAAAATGCTCCAATTACAATTAGAATTAATCAACATAACAATGCTAATATAGAACAGATTAAAGAGGAATTAAGTAAAAATAATGTTTCGCTTGAAAAATGTAAACTTTCTCCTGTTGCGTATAATTTATCAAGGAGACTATTTTTAAATGACCATCCACTATACAAAAATGGGATTATTGAAATTCAAGATGAGGCAAGCCAATTAGTATCATATGTGCTGGCGCCAGAAGAAGACTGGGTTGTATTAGATGCTTGCGCTGGTGCTGGGGGTAAATCTCTGCATTTAGCTGACTTGCAAAATAACAGTGGGAAAATTATCGCGCTCGATAAAGAATATAACAGATTAAAAGAAATTCCTAAAAGAGCAAAAAATGCGAGCATTACAACTATTTTTCCCTATTTAGTTGATAATCAGAACTATCCAAGAACTGATGATGAAAATATTAGGTATTTCAGAAATAGAGCATTCGATGCTGTGTTAATAGATGCACCTTGCAGTGGAATGGGAACACTCCGGCGAGATCCCATGAAAAAATACCGCACAACACTAAGACTTATCGAAAAGCTTTCAGCAATTCAATATGGCATTTTAGAACATTATTCGCAATTTTTAAAAAGAGGTGGAGTGCTTGTCTATGCTACTTGTTCTATTATGCCCCAAGAGAATGAAATGGTAGTTGAGAAGTTTCTATCTGAACATACAGAATTTGCACCGGGCCCAATCGCAGAAGGATTTAGCAAATTTGGAATAAACCTACCTGATTTAGAAAATAAATATTGTTATACTTTTTATCCACATATTTACGGTACTGATGGATTTTTTATCGCAAGAATGATAAAAAAAATGTAGTGAAAAAAAAATTAACAGTGTGAATTTTATTAAACAAGATTATTATCTGTAACCATTTTAATTTTAAAACGTAATTATAAATGAAAATTGTCTTAAAATATTTTAATTTTTAAGACAATTGGCCCTGCGAATGGGAGACGCAGGGCATTTTTATGAAAATACTTGCTATTAATTTTCATTACTTTCTTTTGAAATTTCTTCTTCTATTGGAATTGGATATTTGCAAGTAAAGCAGGCAGTGCAATAATCAATCCCCTCGTCGTAAGGAACAGTTTGCATAAGTTTCGAAACGCTTAAGTATTTCAAATCATCGACTCCAATTGCTTTTGCAATTTCTTGCTCTGAGGAGTAATGATTTGCAATTAATTCTTCTTTGCTTGGGAAATCCATCCCATAAAAACAAGGAGAGATGATTGGAGGAGAAATAATTCTCATAGAAATTTTTTTAGGATTTGCGTCGCGAATAAGTTTTATAAGTGCTTTGGATGTAGTGCCGCGAACTATTGAATCGTCCACAATCACTACGTGACGTCCTTCTATTAATCCTCGAACAGTGTTGAATTTTGTTTTAACTTTAAATTCTCGATTATCTTGTCCCGGAGAGATGAAAGTTCTTCCTACGTAATGACTGCGAATTAGTCCAATTTCAAATGCAGAAGGATAGCCCTGTTCTGTATTTTTTTTAGCAAAGCCCAAAGCAGCAGTATTAGCGCTATCTGGGACCGGGATAACAAATACTTTCTCGTCATCATCATTGGGCACAGGTGATTCTAATGCTAAATATTTACCAAGTTTGCGACGTATTTTGTCCACACTATGTCCAAAAATTTTACTGTCAGGTCGAGAAAAATATATATATTCGAAAATACAATGTTTAGCTATTGGCGTTTCATCCGTAATCTTGTAAGATTTGATTTTCCCAGTTTCTAAAGTCTCATTGTCAACTTCAATAATTTCGTTATGTTCAACCGAACGAATGTATTCAGCATTAACAATATCGAAAGCACAGGTTTCAGAAGCGACAATGTAAGCATAGCGATTACTTTCTAATTTAATCCTGCCTATACTTAGAGGACGAACACCGTGCGGGTCGCGAGCTGCGAAAAGCGAGGTTTCAGTCAAAATTACCAATGAGTAAGCACCGTGAGCAATTTGCAAAGCTTCCCGAATTTGTTCGAGATGAGTTTTTTTTCTGCTATGTGCAATTAGATGCATAAAAAGTTCTGAATCTGTGGTTGTTTGAAAAATAGTGCCTTCATCGATTAATTTTTTTCGCAAGGATTTTGTATTAGTAAGATTGCCATTATGAGCAAGAGACAAAATTCCTGAATGATAAGTCATATTGAATGGCTGAATATTTGCACGAGTGGATGAACCAGTAGTGGAATAGCGATTATGTCCGACAGCAGACGAACCAATCAATATATCAGAAAAAATTTTGCTATCGGAAAAAACATCTAAGACAAGACCTTCACCTCTGGTGTAGGCATAACGCATTTTTTTCTTTACTTTATCATAATAGAAAGTAGAGATACCGGCGGCCTCCTGTCCCCTATGTTGCTGAGCGTGGAGTGCATAATATGTAGTCAGGGCAGCTTGAGGGTGACCATAAACGCCAACAACTGCACAGTTTGGTCGAGCTTTATCTTCGAGGAACATTTCAATTAAAACTTACTTGTTATACAAAGAACAAATTTACGAAATGATTTTGAAAATATCATTAAATAATACTAATCTCCGTCAAATTCAAGACCGTGAATTTGAGGCAATTTAAATTGATGATTTCTGAAAGCAGAGAAAAATTGTTCGAAGGCAATAATTACTTCGCTAAATTTTTTTGTATGATGATTATAGGCAAAATCTATTCTCAAAATATGCTTAGGATTATCAGATTTATTAAAGTGGAGGCGGAGGCCAGCACCTGTTGCAAGCAAGAATTTAGATTTACTCAATTTTGTTTCCTGTCGCCAAACAGTTCCCAGGTCGGCAAAAGAGACAAAAGAAAGATTAAAAACAGACAGAGGAATATCAGGAAAATACCTAATTTCGGTATTTGTAATTATGCGGTTGTCTCCCGCATTCTCGTAAAGTTTGTATCCACGAAGTCCTATATCACTATCAAGAATTAGCTGCCGGATTTTTTGCCAATTCCATACAGTTTGCTGTTGAATGCGGGTAGTAAGAACTAACTTGTCGAATATTTTATAAAACAAATTTCCATAGAATTCTTGGTATGTAAAGTAACCAGATGCACGTTTGAAAGCACTCGCACCAACTAAGCGAGCAAACACATATAAATTATTTGTGTAAAACGACTTTTCGCCTTCCCCAGCTACATAGTAGAAGCTTTCTCCCCTATTACCAATAGGGAAAATTTTCCCTAAAATAGCACTACCCCACCCTCCAATTATCAAGTCTTCATAGAAATAAGCATTTACTTTATTTACAGTAAAGAAATCTTCAGAAATTGAAGAAAACCCAAAAAGTATCTTACCACAATTATCGAAAGCTCGTTCATAATCTGGTTTTTCTCGATTTGCCTGATGATATTGTCCCACGATGCTGAAGAATACTCTATCCTGACGTGACCAAGCACGAGAGAACCATACATCAACTTTTTTTTCATCGATAGTTGTAAGAATATGCTTGTCTTTTAGATAAATAAATTCTTTTCCGTCATTAAGATTGGAGATAAAACCATATGAAAAATTATCGTCAAGAGTAAGATATTGCTTAGCTAAAGAAAAATCATATGAATTGCGAAATTTGTTAGAGAGGTATTGAGCATACAAGCTAAAATCTGTTCTAAGAAAACGGCGTTGAGCAAGTTCAAATCGAGATTGCCAGCCAATATTATTTTCCTTACGATTGAGTATTTCAACAGAAATTTTAGTCCCAGTTCCTAAAAAATTGTTTTCATCGATGGTTGCGCCATATTGAGAGAATCCACCACCAGTTTTGCCTTTTGGCACCGGGTAGAGAGACCATCTATCTTTTGTAAGCACATAAACATCGTATAAATCTGTGCTAACACTGTCGAGTTCAATTCTAACATTTGTAAACAACCCAGTAGCGCGCAAGTTTCTTTCGGTTTCCAAGAGGTATTCCTCAGAAACAGTTGAACCTTTTCGAAAGAGCAATTCATCTTTGATAACGTATTCTTTTGTTTTAGTGTGGAAAAAGTTTAAAAAAGGGGCAGCAAAAATCCAATCTTTGTCATTTTTTTCAAATACATCGCTACGCTGAATAATTATATCATTAACAATAATATTATCTGCAAAGGCATTTGCAAAACCGGCAAGCCAAAGTATTATTATTATTATTATTATTATTAATTTAGCTTTCATAAATTTCCGAATAAACAAATAGTATGCAAAAATAACATAAAAAGATAAATAAATAACAATATGTATCGTTTAAAAACAATGTTGAATGGAATAATTGAATAATTTATTTTAAGATTAGAAATGAAATTAAGTTTTGATTTAGGACTACGAAAGAAAGGCGAGTTAATCACAGATGATTACCGCATTGGAGAAAACCCGCAAAATGATTTAACATTATTATTGAATGAATGCAAGCTACATTTACCAAAGTTTGATGAAAATCGCATAAAAAAAGCTTTTGAAATGTGCTACAATGCACACTTGAATAAATTGAGAAAATCCGGGGAACCTTTCTACACTCACCCATTAGAAGTAGCACGGATTGTAATGAAAGAAATACCTCTTGATGAAGATTCGGTTATAGCAGCACTTTTGCATAACGTTGTTGATGAAGGGGAATTGTTCAGTTATAACGATATTAGACATGAATTTGGGGCAGAAGTTGCACAAATTGTCGATGGCGTATCAAAAATAAAGTATGTCGAGAGCCAGCATATCAATAGTGAGGTACAAGCAGAAAATTACAGGCGTCTATTACTTGCATTGTTCAAAGATGTAAGAATAATCCTGATAAAACTTGCAGATAGATTGCATAATATGCGAACTCTTGAATCACTAAATAAAGAAAGTCAGGAAAGGGCATCGCGAGAAACACTTGAAATATATGCACCATTTGCTAATAGATTTGGGTTAAGAAATATAAAATGGGAATTAGAAGATTTAGCCTTCAAGTACTTACATCCCGATAAATATGAAGCGATAAGAAAGGCATTGCAGCTAACGCGCCAGGAACGTGAAGAATATATTGAAAATTTCATAAAACCTATTGAAGTGGCATTATCAAAAGATGACTTATTAAAGAAATTAAAAATAAAATACGAAATTACAGGTCGAGCAAAACATATTTACTCGATATACAATAAAACTATATTAAGACAGAAATCGATTGATGAATTGTATGATTTATTTGCAGTAAGAGTGATTCTCGATACAGACGATAAAAATATGTGCTTTTATGTTTATGGTATAGTTGCTGGGATTTATCCACCGGTGCCGGAAACATTCAAAGATTATATATCGGCACCAAAAAAGAATGGTTATCAATCAATTCATTCAGCAGTTGTTGGACCAAGCAATAAACCTGTTGAAATTCAAATTCGAACAAGACAAATGCACCTTGTATCAGAAAAAGGTGTAGCGGCTCATTTCAAATACAAAAGTGGAATGAAATCGAGTTCCTTAATAGAAGATGCGCACTTGCAGAAGTGGATGGACGATGTTCGCGAAATATTTGAAAATGCCGGCGACGAGAAAACACCTGAATTATTGGAATCAGTTAGACGCAACTTATTTATTGAAGATATCTACGTTTTTACACCTGCAAACGAACTAAAGAAATTGCCGAGAGGCGCAACAGCATTGGATTTTGCTTTCGAAATTCATACCAAGGTAGGTTACCACGCAATTGGAGCAAAAATAAATGGACGGGTTGCTCCACTTTATTACAAACTTGAAAACGGCGATAGAGTGGAAATACTTGTATCGAAAAACCAAAAGCCGACAAAAGAATGGCTAAAATGGGTTACAACAAGTAAAGCAAGTCAGGCATTATTGAAATATATTAGAGATGAAATAAAGCGGTATGAAGCGGAAGGTAAACAAATTTGGACAAACAAGCTGAAAGAATTGGGCATAACGTTGAATGACGAAGAAATCGAGAAACTACTTAAGTCATTGAAATTTATACATATATCTGATTTTTATACTGCACTTGCAGATAAAACTGTTAATCAGACAAAAATTAATGATTTCTTATTGAAAAAAGTGCAAGAAATTCAAAATGATATTCCTGCTGCTGATGAAATGCACTTGTTTTTTAGTAAAATTCCAAGTTTAGAAATTCACCCAAATCTTACAATTACATATGCAAGCTGTTGCAATCCGAAACCGGGAGAAGATATAATCGCCGTAATGTTAAATAAGAATTTTGCAACTATTCACAAAATTGATTGTCCTAATGTTGGAAAAGTGTTGAATACACATAAAGAAGATTTAGCAAAAGTATCCTGGAAAGATTTGCCTGAAAAGTCATTTCTTATTGAAATACGTGTAATTGGCGATGATAGAGAATATATGCTGCAAGATATTACCGCATCGATAATAAAATCTGGTAATACAAGTATAAATAGTGTGAACATCAACACGATAGATACAATTTTTGATGGAGTTATTACACTTAAAATTAGCAATGAATCCGACATAAATAGAGTATTAGAAGAAATATTAAAAATCAATGGTATAAAACAAGCAGAGGTTGTTAAGTAATGAGGAAGCTGATTAAAGGAATATTTCTCAATCCAAAAGCAGATTATTCGGTGGAAGTTTGGAATAATTATTATTTATTAATTAATAATGGTAAAATAGAGAAAATTGAGAAAAATATTGAAATAAATGAAATTCAGTTTGACGTATATTACGATTTCGAGGATAAAATAATTATTCCCGGCTTAATTGATTTACACACACATATTCCACAGTTCCGTGCAGTAGGCATTGGGAAAGGCGAATTATTAGAATGGCTGAATGATTATATTTTCCCACTGGAAGCAAAATTTTCGGAGAAAAATTTTGCCGTCAATAGCACAGAGTTGTTTTTCAAACATTTGATAAGCAAAGGGACAACTACGGCTGTAATGTATTCATCTCCGCACAAACAAGCCTGCGAAATTGCATTTGAAATTGCCGATGAATCGCTCGTTCGGTCGTATATTGGATTGCCTTTGATGGATAGGAATACACCCGAAACTCTTCTTCAGAACACAGAGCAGGTAATTAAAGATATTTTTTCAATTGCAAATAAATGGCATAAAAAAAATAAATGTGAATTCGTGCTTACACCGCGTTTTGCCTTATCCTGCACCGAGGAATTATTACAAAAAGTTGGTGAAATTGCAGTATCTGAGGGTTTTTTCGTTCAGACACATCTTGCAGAAAATAAAAAAGAGGTGTATGAAGTAAATTTGCAATTTTCGGAGATTGAAAATTACACAAGCGTTTATGATAAGTATAATTTGCTGACATCGAGGACAATACTTGCCCATTGTATATATCTGAATGATGAAGAAATAGAAAAAATTCGCGCGAAAAATTGTATAATTGCCCACTGCCCTACTTCTAATAAATTTTTAAGAAGTGGAATAATGAAGGCAAAGGAATATATTAATTACGGGCTAAAAGTTGGATTAGGAACGGACGTAGCAGGTGGCTATAGTTTATCGATGCTAAATGAAGGAATGGAGGCTTGCGAAATATCGAAATTATTGTCTGTGCAGAATAACGAATCCAACGATGTGCTTGAAGCGGAAACTGTATTTTGTTTATCTACAATTAAAGCAGCTGAATATTTAAAAATTTCGGAAGATGTAGGAAATTTTGAAATCGGGAAAAAGTTTGATGCAGCAGTTTTTGAATTATCGGAAATGTATAGAACTAACGAACTAAAAGATACAGAATTAGTTAGGACATTAATTTACAATATAGATAACAGAACCGCTAAGGCAGTGTTTATCGACGGAAATTTAGTTTATCAACAATAGAGGTAAAGATGAAAAGTTTTCGTAAAGAATTATGGTTCAATACAAGAAATAGGCGAGAATTCATCAATATTACACGGCAGGTGGAAGAATGCGTTAGAGAAAGCGGCATAAAAGAAGGGCTCGTGCTTGTTAACGCGATGCATATAACAGCATCAGTATTCATTAATGATGATGAATCTGGCTTACATAGCGATTTTGAAAGATGGCTTGAAAGATTAGCACCAGAAAAACCATACGAGCAATATGCTCATAATGGTTTTGAAGATAATGCAGACGCTCACTTAAAGCGTCAAATTATGGGTAGAGAGGTTGTGGTTGCAATTACAGATGGCAAACTTGATTTTGGACCGTGGGAGCAAATCTTTTATGGTGAATTTGACGGTAAGCGTCGCAAGCGAGTGTTGGTTAAAATAATTGGTGAATAGAAAAAAGAATTTTGTAAAAATCCTTTATATTGGAATATATTAGTTTATTAAACAAAAAGGCTGTCTTAAAAAAGACAGCCTCAAATTTTTATAAACAGAGATTATTACTCTTCTTTCTTTGCACGCATTGTTTCCCAAGCAGAGTAAAGCATAAGCAAGATAAACATCACAATAGCAAGCCATTCACCACCTTTCGAGCCATTTGCCCAGATGTCCAGGCTTGCATCAATTTTAAAGAATTTGAGCAAAGCACCAAAGACACCAAATAAAGCAGCACCGGCAATAAATCCAGACGCAATAAGAGTTGCTCTTTGGTGGCGAGCGTTTACTAAATCTTTATCCTGCGAGGAACGACCAACAAGATAAGAAAGGAAACCGCCGACGATAAGTGGTGTGTTGAGCTGCTGTGGAATAAACATACCGAGAGCAAAAGCAAGTGGGGAAATACCAATCATATTCACAAGAATAGAAATAATTGCACCTACAAGGTAAAGCGTCCATTTAATATTAGGATTAGGCGACATAAGCGATTGAATTACAGCAGCCATTGCATTAGCCTGAGGAGCAACAAGCGGGTCAGCTTTTTGCACTTCATCTTTGTATTTAGCAATTAATTCGGGAGCAGCAGTGTTGTTGTGAACTGCTTCGATTTGTTCTTTTGAGAACTTGCCTTGATTAATCAAATAATCATCAGGTGTGAAACCATAAGAAGAATTAAGCATAAAGATAACCAGCCCGACAGTTGCAGCAGAGACAATGGTTCCCAAAAACTTCCAAGATTGTTGTTTTCTCGGAGTAGAGCCGAGCCAATAACCAATCTTCAAGTCGGTAATAAAGCCGCCAGCCATAGACAAGGCAGTACAGACAATACCGCCAATAATCAGGGCGCTAAGCATACCTTGTTCGCCAGTAAGTCCAACTTGGGCTAAAATGATAGAGGATAAAATCAAAGTCATTAATGTCATACCGGAAACGGGGTTTGTCCCAACAATAGCAATAGCATTGGCAGCAACAGTTGTGAAAAGAAAAGCAATAATTACAACAGTAAGCAAAGCAACAACAGCCTGCAAGATAGTAATATTTATACCGGTTGCAAGGAAAATAAAAATCGCAATTATTGTAAGCAGGCTAAACATAACGACAAAAGTCATTTGAATATCGCGTTGAGTGCGGATGTCGTCGCCGGAGGCATCTTTTTTACCTTTTCCAGTAATACCATTGTAAGCGAGTACAAAAGCACTACCTATGATTTTCGAGGATTTAAGAATGCCAATAATACCAGCCATAGCGATAGCACCGATACCGATATGGCGGACGTAATCACGGAAAATTACCTCAGGGGACATTGTAGCAAAAATATTTGTGCCATCACCAGCAGCAACACTACCGATATAGCTAACCAATGGAATAAGAACCCACCAAGCCAGTAGCGAACCCACAGTAATAATAGTAGCATATTTCAATCCGATTAAATAGCCGAAAGCAACAATCATAGCAGAAATATTAAACTGAAAAACTAATTTAACTTTTTCAGCAAGATATTCGCCGGCAGCAACAACGCGAGAAGTAAAGACTTCTTCCCACAAACGAAGAGTAGAGAACATAAAATCGAAAAGACCGCCAACCAATCCACTGGTAATTAAGATACCAGCTTGATTGCCACCTTTTTCGCCTGTAACAAGTATTTCGGTTGTAGCAGTAGCTTCGGGGAATGGGAATTTCCCGTGCATATCTTTAACAAAGTATTTTCTGAAAGGAATAAGGAAAAGAATACCAAGAAAACCACCCAAAAGTGATGAAAAGAAAATCTGGAAAAATTTTACATCAAGTTTCAAAATATAAAGAGCTGGGATAGTAAAGACAGCACCAGCAACGATAACACCGGAGCTTGCACCAATAGACTGAATAATAACGTTTTGTCCGAGAGAATTTTTTTTCTTGGCGAAATTAGCAAGCCCAACAGCAATAATAGAAATCGGAATAGCGGCTTCGAAGACCTGCCCAATTTTTAGTCCAGAATATGCGGCGGCAGCAGAGAAGACCACCGCCATAAAAAGTCCCCAGAAGATAGACCAAAGGGTAACCTCTGGAAATACAAAGTTAGCAGGCATCACCGGATGATATTCTTCGCCGGATTTGAGCTCACGATGAGCATTTTCAGGCAATCTACTTTTACTAATTTGACTTTCCATTTAATCTCCTTAATAGTTAAATTGATTTTTCAACATATATTTTGCAGAGTTCGAGCATAGTTTCAACGGATTTTTGAAGAGCATCGATAGATACCCATTCGTTTTTAGCGTGGAAATTTTGACCACCGGTGAAAATATTAGGTGTAGGCAATCCCATTTCTGTTAAGCGAGAGCCATCTGTTCCACCGCGAATAGGTTTCCAGTAAGGTTGGACACCAGCACGAATAGCGGCTTCCCAAAGATTATCCAATACTTCTGGACATTTTTCGAGACTATCGAGCATATTTCTATATTGGAACTTGACTTCCATTTCTATTTTAGTTTTTGGATGCAGTTGTTGAACTTCGTCGATAATGTTTTGCAAAATTTTCTTTTGCTCTTCGAGGCCTTCGGTGCGAAAATCACGTAAAAGAATTTTCAGTTCGGTTTTGGAGACGCTACCTTCAATATTATGAGGGTGAATGTAGGGTTCATATCCTTCTGTAGTTTCGGGCGCCATATTTTGTGGCATTCGAGCAATTATATCAGCCATTGCACGGATTGAATTCACCATAATGTCTTTTGCAGTTCCTGGATGAATATCTCTACCGAAAGTGCGGATAATGGCAGCATCGGCGCTGAAAGTTTCTTTGTTGAGTTCGCCGGGCATATCGCCATCAATTGTGTAAGCATATTTTGCACCAAATTTTTCAATGTCGAAGTATTTTGTGCCTTGACCTATTTCTTCATCGGGAGTGAAACAGATACGAATATCGCCGTGAAGAATATCCTGATTATTCAGAAGAATTTCGGCAAGTTGCATAATGGCTGCAACACCTGATTTATCGTCAGAACCTAAAAGAGTAGTTCCATCGGTAGTAATTATTGTATGCCCGATGCATTCATGGAGCTTAGGATTTTCTGCTTCAGTGATAACAATAGCATTATCGGCAGGAAGGACAATATCGCCGCCTTGATAATTTTCAATAATTTGAGGATTTACGTTCGCACCACTTACATCAGGTGAAGTATCGACGTGAGCAACAAAACCTATAACGGGCACTTTCCCATAAGCCGGATGGTCAGAGGGTATATTAGATGGAATAGTTGCCATCAAATAGCATTTATCATCAAGTTCAGCGTCTTTTATACCCAAATTATTAAGTTCTTGTAATAAAACTTTTTGCAAATCGAATTGTTTCATTGTAGAAGGGAAAGTTTCGCTATTAGGGTCGGATTGAGTGTCGACTTTTACATAACGGAGAAATTTCTCAATTAGTTGCTGTTTCATAATTTACCCAAATATTAATTAATAAAAAATACAAAATAAAGAATGTTAAAAATATGAATTTTTTTTTTAGTTTGCTTATATATTTTGGAGAAAATTTGTTTATATGATATACAAGAGAAAAATTACTTTAATCTTGTGCTTTATTGGAGTGGGACTGATTAGATTATTTGCAAGCGAACCCATAATACTTGAATATAGTGATGCTCTAATCGGCGAGCAAGATAGCGTAACAAATTTGAGAAAACTTGTAGGGAATGTGCGATTAAGACAGGGGAACGTTCGAATTACTTGCGATAATGCAATCCAGTACATTGGTTTGAATAAATACGATTTGATTGGGAATGTTGTAATTAAGCAAAGCACGATAACTCTAAAATCGCCTTCAATCAATTATGACGGAAATACTTACTTAGCGACTGCAAAAAATGGTGTCCAAATCACAGATAAAGAAACACGATTGGCAGCTGATTACGGGACATATTCGACACAAACGCTAATTGCAAATTTTGCGGGGAATGTAATAGTTGAGGATGATTCAACGATAATATATTCGAACTTCGTTACGCACAACAGAAACAATAGAATATCAAATGCATGGGGAAATGTTTTAGTCATTGGTAAATATACAAACGCAAGATTAGCAGGCGATTCTGTTGTCAATATACCAATGAAGAATTTATCGGAAGTATATGGGAACCCGAAGCTCTTGCAAATAGATTCGAGTGGTGCAAATAGTCAGGACACTCTGTTTATTTCTGCGAATAAGATGGAAGCAATCAGAGAAGCGGACAACGAAAGGTATCTTGCACGGGGCAATGTCGAAGTAATAAGAAACAATCTACAAGCAAGAGCAGAAAATACAACTTATTACAAAGCAAAAGATATTATTTTTCTTGAAGAATTCCCAATTTTGTGGTATGATTCGACACAACTATTTGCTGATACTATAGTTGTGCAATTAAAAAACAATAAATTAAGAAGAATTGATGCCGTTTCGCGTGCTTTTAGTGTAAGCCAAAATGATACGATGAATGCTGCGAGAAAAGACCAGATGTCCGGGAAAATCATTACGATTGAATTCGAAAGCGACACGCTGAAGCAGATTGTTGCCGAAGGTAATGCTCGTTCGTTGTATTTTATTAATACTGATGGACAGCCAGACGGAGTAATAAGTGTTGGCGCCGATAGAATAACAATCGAGATAGTAGATAAGAAGGCAGAAAATATTATAATGATAAATAATGTTCCGGGCGAATATCTGCCTCAGCCATTGATTTTGAATGAAGAGGCGAAATATTATTTACCTGGATTTAGGTTTTCGCAGGATAGACCACAAAGGATTGATTATTCAATTTTTGAAGTAAATTCAAGAAATAAAAGAAAGGAGAAAAAATGAAGATTTGCGTTACTGGCGGAGCTGGATTTATCGGCTCGCACATTGTTGATAGATTAATTGAAAAAGGTTATGATGTAACTGTAATTGATAATTTATCAACTGGAAGAATTGAAAACATAAATAAAAAGGCTAAATTTATAGAATTAGATATAAATCAAGAAGGGCTACATAATATTTTCGAGCAGGAAAAATTTGAAATAGTATATCATCAGGCAGCGCAAATGAATGTGCGTTTTTCAGTTGATAATCCCAAAGAAGACGCAATAACAAACATAATTGGTAGTATTAATTTATACGAAGCTTGTAAAAATTCTGGTGTTAAGAAAATTATTTTTGCGTCGTCTGGTGGGACCATATACGGCGAACAGGTGCAATTTCCAGCTGATGAGGAACATCCGACCAATCCGTGTTCACCATATGGGATTGCAAAGCTCGCAAACGAAAAGTATTTATTCTATTACAACAATAGTTACGGAATAAAGACTGTATCGCTTCGTTACGGGAACGTTTATGGTCCGAGACAAAACCCGAAAGGTGAAGCAGGAGTTGTAGCAATTTTCATCGGAAAGATGCTCGCAGGAGAACAACCCGTAATAAATGGCGACGGCCTAATTACAAGAGATTACATATATATTGATGATGTAGTAGAAGCCAATATGAAAGCACTTGATGAAAAAATTGATGGAATATATAATGTTGGAACTGGCATTGAAACAAATGTGAATACTATTTTCCATAAACTCAAAAATCTAACGGGTGCAAATTGTGAGGAATATCACGGACCGGCAAAAATTGGCGAGCAAAGACGAAGTGTAATTTCATACAATAAATTAAAAAATGAGTGTGGTTGGAAACCAAAAGTAACATTTGATGAAGGTTTAATTAGAACTGTTGAATATTTCAAACAGAATTTAAAATAATATGTCGCTAAATTTACTTGATATATTAATAGTTGCATTATATTTTGCAATTATATTGATAATTGGAATAAGATTTACACGCAAAGATAAAAATGAAAACAAGGAAAGCTACATATTAGCAGGGAGACGCGTAACACTACCTTTTTTTGTTGCCTCGCTTGTAGCAACGTGGTATGGCAATATAATGGGAATGGGAGAATTTGTCTATAACAACGGCATTGTAGCATTTTTCTGTTTTGCATTCCCATATTATATAGCTGCGTTTCTTTTTGCTATTTTTGTAGCGAAGCGAATTCGTGGTTCTTCGGCAGCAACAATACCAGAGCAGATAAAAATCACTTATGGCAACAAAGCGAGTGCAATATCTTCGGCAATAATATTAGTAATTACAATACCAGCAGCATATATACTAATATTAGGTAAATTGATAGAACTTTTTACGGGTTGGAGTTTGGCTGTATCGCTGACAATAGGGACATTAATATCACTAATAATTATATACCACGGAGGGCTGAAAGCCGATATTATTGCAAATACGGCTCAATTTATTTTTATGTATATAGGCTTTGGCGGGTTATTGTTTTTCTGTTTGACGGAATTGGGTTCGTTTGAAGAGATGATTTCGAAATTGCCTGCCGCACATTTAACGGCAACGGGAACTCTTTCGTGGCAATATGTTCTGGCGTGGTATATTATTGCGTTCCAGACATTTATAGATCCGAGTTTTCATCAAAGGTGTGCCGCTGCAAAAAATCCACGAACTGCAAAGAATGGAATATTAGTTTCGATAATTTTCTGGTGTATATTTGACTTTTTGACATTTACAACAGGACTATACTCTGCTGCCTATTTGCAATTGCCATCACCGCTGGATGCGTATCCAGTGCTTGCTGATGCTGTAATGCCAAATATGTGGAAAGGGTTGTTTTTGGTGGCGATAATTGCAACAGTTATGAGTACGCTGGAAAGTTATTCATTTATCAGCGCTGCAACTTTTGGGAATGATATTTTCCCACTTTTTTTCAAAAGATTGTCTCACATGCTTGGGACAAAGATTGGGCTAATAGTAACTGGTGTTTTTGGAATATTACTTGCAATAGCAATACCATCGGCAATTGATTTGGTATATAAAACGTCTTCTATTGCTGTTCCTGCATTGATAATACCCCTTACAGTATCATATAGCAAAAGGTATTATCTCGACAGTAAGCATAGCTTGCTGATAATGATTTTGACAATATTAATTACACTGTTCTGGACTTTATCGAATGAATATAGTGAGCAATTTGGGTTGGAATTTTTATATTTCACGCATAATTTTGAACCAATGATGCCAGGAATTATTTTGTCAGTATTTTTAGGAATAATATTTGTTAAAAAAAGAAGCAAATAGGATCTGGACGATACCGAATATATTGAGTTTTATAAGATTATTGCTCATTGCGCCAGCAGGCGTTCTATTATGGAATGGACAGAATGTGTGGGCAATATCACTTGCATTGATTGGTGGATTACTTGATATATCTGATGGGATAATAGCGCGAAAATATAATCAGTCTTCTGAATTAGGTAAAATAATAGACCCGCTTGCAGATAAATTATTTATCGGGGTGTTAGTAGTAATTCTATATTTACAGAATAGACTACCATTGTGGTTTATCTCGACAGTTATTTCGAAAGATTTGTTAATAATAATAGGTGGTGCAATAATATCAACAAAAATAAAAATAGTTCCGCCATCGAATTGGCTTGGAAAAATTACTGCTTTGACAATTGGAGTTACAATTTTATCAATAATTGTCAATATTGAAAAAATATATACAATTTTAATGTATTTATCCGTTGTATTAATTGTAGCATCTCTTTTAAATTACGTGATTAGCGTGCAAAAACAAATAAAAGGAATTGAAATTGGCAACAAATAAGAGATACATACCTTTAAATGCAAAAGACATTCAGCTTTATCGTCAGCAAAAGGCTATTCAAGAAACTAAACGCGAAGAAAAGACAAATAACGCTCTGATTTCTTTGCGAAAAAGGAATTTAGCAATAATTAATGCAAATCCAACTTTGAAAGCAAAAATCGAACGTTTTAATACTTACGTAAAAAGGAAAAAGATTGACGATATTGTGAAAGTAATTCATTATCTACTTTCCGACTTATATCAGAAAACACAAGAAGCATAATCATCTTGGAGAAATTTAGGTTAAACTACCTGCAATAAATTGCTCATTATTTATATTATTGAATTTATCAAAAATTTGTTTATTCCTTACGAAGTGAACAATGATTTAATTAAATAGTGAAATTTGTGAATTCCTTTGCGGTTGAGAAACATCATAGGGCAATACCCATAAATAATCTCTATTCCTTTTTCTGAGGCAATTTGTGCGATATTTTTTGGTTTGCTGCCGAAGGCAAACCAAGCCGACTTAATTTTCCCCTTTTCTGCACCAAGCAATATTTTTTCTGCTTCTCTCGGCGGAACAGAAATAATCAAATTTAACGATTGTTGAGGTATTTCATTAATTGAGGTAAAAGAGTGAATACCTTCGATTTCTTCACAAGAACGACTAACTGGTACGGGTTTGTAGCCATTCTTTAAAAATAATCTAAAAAGTTCATTCCCCCAAGCATCTTTGTTAGTGGAAATGCCTACAATAATAGGAGTTTTGTCTTGCAAAAATTCATTTACAATGTTTTTCATATTAATCCTATTGAAAATAAATAATACGAAATTATTTAAAGAAAAGTTTCATATGACAATTTGTCGACAAAGTGCGAATACATGACATACTGCATTTACACAAAATTGAAACATCTCTGACAAAATTTCGTCATCACAGACAAATTGGCTTATTGTTACGTCATTTTGACTTGCAAAATTGATTTGGCACGATGTTGGTATATACAAAAGTGAATTTAATTAACAACTATCAAATGAGGTAGAAAATGACAACATTAAGATTTGATCCTTTCCGTGGTTTTGAGCAAATGCTTCGTAAGATTAACGAAGTAGCTGGCGAAATAGAACGTGGTGTAACTGTGGAAACAGGTGGATACAATCCACGTATAGACATATTTGAGGATAATTCGAATGTTTACATTGTTGCAGAAATTGCAGGAATTCCAAAGGACAAAGTGAACGTAAAATTAACCGAAGACAGAATTTTAATGATTTCTGGTAATAAAGAACGCTGTGAAAGCGAAAAAGACAAAACATATTTGAGAAGCGAACGCAGTTTTGGTGAATTTAGCCGCTCTTTCGTATTACCAGAAAATCTTGATTTATCAGCTGTTAAAGCAAATTATCACGATGGAGTGCTTGAAATCACGATTGCAAAGAAGCAACCTGAACCACCAAAAGAGATAGAAATTGCTATTAGTTAATCAATTATGTTTAACAAAAAGGAGGGATCAGCTATGGCAATTGTAAAATTCGATCCATTCCGTGGTTTTGAAACTTTGGCTCGCAGAATGAACAGTTTGATGCAAGATTTTGACAAAGGATTTAACTTTGATTTCGGTGGTTTTTCACCTAAAATTGATATTTCGGAAGATGAAAAGCACATTTACTTGCAAGCCGAAGTGCCGGGAATTTCTAAGGATGATATTAAAGTAACAATTACGGAAGATAACGTGCTGTCAATCAAGGGCGAGAAGAAACGCGAGCAGAAGACAGAAGACAACAAAGAAGGTTATTCTTACATTCGCATCGAACGTAGTTTTGGAGAATTCTGCCGCTCATTTATGTTGCCGGGAAACGTAAAGAAAGATAGCGTAAACGCAAAATTTGAGAATGGTGTGTTAAATGTAACACTGGAAAAAATTGAACCCGAAAAACCAAAAGAAATCGAAGTTAAGATTGACTAATGATGTATTGCGAGCCAGCAATGTTAGACACGGCAAGTCGCCGTGTCTTTTTTTTTTAATCAATATCAATCTCTTTTGCTGGAATTTTAATTAAAATTGCTATAGCAGAAAATAACATAGTGTAGAGAGTTGCAGAAACACCATATTGAAGGAAAAAATGCCAGAAAGATGTTTCTGCGGGTTTCAAATAGAAAAAGAAGTAAATTAAGTTATGAATAAATGCTGAAACCAGGACAACAACTGTGAATCGCAATGTATTTAAGTTAGATTTAATATTTCTTTCTTTGTAAAAAAAGCCAGCGACGTAAGAAGCAACTAATTTAGCCAGAGCGTTAGTTCCGATTACATCCCCAGAGATAAAATCAAAAATCAGTCCAATTCCAAATGCAAAGAATAATCCAACAAACTGCCCTTCGGCTAATGTAATCCACACACACAATATCAAGAGCAAATCAGGAGTTATGTTTTCAATAGCAATAATATCAATGAATAGTAATTCTAAAAGCATTAAAAACAAAGCAAGAATGGCATAGACGATATATCTTATTTGAATTTGCTTAAGATAATATTTATTTTCTACTAATTTCATTATTTTCTTTGTCTATTTTTTGCTTTAATAGTTTCTTCGATTTTTTTTGTTAGTTCAATGATTTCTTCATCTACAATGAAATCAATTACATAAACTTGCTCTAATGAAGAAAAATTCACATACGGTTCTACATAAATTTTATGAAAAAGCGAGCCATATTCTTTTTCGACCTTAGCAACCTTCCCGATTGGGATATTGTGTGGAAATTTCACGCTGTAATTTGATGTTACAATAATATCATTTGGATAGACTTCGAATGAAGTTGGGATATTTTTAAGGACAAGATAATTTCCACCTTCCCAGCTTAATATACCATCAGTTTGATTTCTAACGATTTTTGCAGAAACTTTTACGTGACGATTGTTAAGGGTTTCGACCAAAGAATATCTATTTGTTGTAGCAACAATCTCGCCAACAAGACCGGCGTCAGTTCGGACTGCCATTCCTTCCCGGACTCCGTCATTACTGCCTTTGTCAATAGTAACATAGGAACGCATCTGAACATTTGTTTTATTTACAACTTCTGCGGAGATAAGTTTTTCAGATGAAGTATCTTTGAGAGCGAGCATTGAGCGAAGGCGGTTATTTTCAATAAGAGCAGCTCTCATCTTAATAACTTCTGAGGAAAGTTGCAAATTTAAATCTCTTAGAGCTTGGTTTTCACTTTTTAAGGCAATGGGATTCGGCACCCAGGAAAAAATCCTCTGGATATTGCTTATTGAGGCAATAACAATAGCCCTGAATCCGCTAATTTTTGATACTTCTCCTAAAGAAATCAATGATAAAGAAATAACACAAAGCGCTGTAAATGTTATTAAGACTTTAAAACGCAATATTGTTTTAATTAGTTCCTGCATCTACAAAACGATATTAATACCGAGTGCTTTTAATGAGAACAGAGCGGTAGTCACTAAGATTTTCGAGCACTTTACCAGTGCCGCGGACCACTGCTGTTAGCGGGTCTTCTGCTATGTGAACAGGCAGTTTTGTTTCTTCGCGGATGCGTTCGTCAAGCCCTTTGAGTAAAGCACCACCACCACTAAGCATAATTCCGCGGTCGTAAATATCGGCAGCTAATTCGGGTGGTGTTCGTTCCAAAAGACGAAGTACAGCGTTGACAATTTCCTGAACAGATTCGGACAAAGCACCACGAATATCAGCTGAGGTAACTTCAATCATTCTTGGGACACCTGTAAGCAAATCGCGTCCTTTGACTTCTATTTCTAATTCTTCTTTAAGAGAAACAGCAGAGCCGACAGAGCATTTAATTTGTTCTGCAGTGCGCTCACCAATTAAAATATTATGTTGACGTCGGAAATAATTGACAATAGCGGCTGTCATCTCGTCGCCAGCGATTTTAATTGATTCATCGCTAACAATACCTGAAAGAGCAATAACGGCAATTTCAGTTGTACCACCCCCAATATCCACAATCATGTTTCCAACGGGTTCGTGAACGTTCAGTCCAATACCAATGGCACTTGCCATAGGTTCAGCGATAAGATGGACTTCTTTAGCACCTGCGTGTTCGCAACTATCGCGCACAGCTCTTTTTTCCACTTCTGTAATTCCGCTGGGAACGCAAACAACAACTCTCCGCGCAGGCTGCCAAGACATTGAAACTTTACGGATAAATGCTCGCAACATACCTTCGGCAATTTCAAAATCGGCAATTGCACCATCTTTCATTGGACGGATAATTTTAATATCGCGGTGAGTTTTTCCAATCATTTGTTGAGCATCGTGTCCGATAGCGATAATATGTTTATCGGAGCGGTCAAAAGCTACAATTGAGGGTTCATTCAGAACTATTCCTTTGCCTTTCACCCAGATAAGAGTGTTGGCAGTGCCTAAATCTATTGCAACATCATTCGAGAAAAAATTAAAAAGTGCCATTATTTTGATTATATTAAATTCATACAACTTGTAAAATACAAAAATAAGCAAAATTATTTTACTTTTACATTAAAGTTTATTTGTATTGCAATTTTCTATTACAATTATTGTCCAACAACTTCGATTATATAATTTTAAAAAGGAGCATTTAAAATGAATTCGCAATTAAATAATGAAAACCTGATTGAAATATTACGCAATTGGCAAAAATTGGAAGATGCAGCAGTTGCAAACACAACAGAAATTATAAAAAATTCCCGCAATCCATTCATTCAGATTATTATGGAAATAATTCGCCAAGATTCAGTGATGCATAGACGCATACAGCAATTAATAATAGATAGCCTTGAAATGAAGGATTTTGCTATTGACCCTGACGAAATTGCATTACTATGGGAAAAGATTGAGGAACACGATGAAATGGAGAAGAAAGTCGTCAAAATTGCTGAAATTGCCCGCGACGAAACATCTTCACCCGTTGTGCGGTATTTGCTCGATTATCTACTTGAAGATGAGAGAAAACACGATAATTTGCTTATTAAATTAGAGCATCTTAGAAAATAGAAGAATCTTATTTATTTTTATTAAGAAAAAAAGCTGCTCGATATTTCGAACAGCTTTTTTTTAATTTGCCTGATATTCAGAGAGGGGGGAATTCTCTGAACCATTATAGGCGAGACAAGTTTTTGTCTTGTTTAATTGTGCCGACGCGAGCAAGATAATATTTGTTCTCGGCATCAGCAGGATTTTTGTCGGCATCTACAACGAGATAAACATTCTGATTGTAGGGGAAATTAGAAATTGATTTCAGCTTTTCATAAATTTCTTGAAAATTGTCTGATGAATCAATTTTTGAGACTATTTCTATTGGAATGCAAGCCGGCTCGTTGAACAATGAGTAAGCATAATAATATTTTTTGTTCATTTTGCCAGCAATGTTATGCTTTCCACGTAGAAAACCTTCAATTTTTACTTTTGCAAGTCCTAATCCTTCAATTTCCTTTGCAGAGGCGTATGATAAATCTAACAATCTGCGTTGGATGTGGGGACCGCGATCATTAATTCTCACCAAAGTTGATTTACCATTTGCCAAATTTGTTACTTTCAGGATTGTACCAAATGGCAACTTGCGGTGAGCAGCAGTGTTTTCGAACATATCAAAACGCTCACCTGATGATGTGCGTCTTTTGTGGAATTTGTGAGCATAATACGATGATATTCCACTTGTCGAAAACAGATAGAGAGCATTTAAGTTTGTTTCTGATATTATTTCTCTGTAATCATCTTCATTTTTTTCTACATTTTGTCCTTTTACTTCATCATCGATTTCGATTATATTCCCTTGCGCAACACCCAAAAATTGAATTGAGACCAATGCGATTAAAGGAATTAAAAGCCATAGAACACTGTAACGGCTTTTGAATAATTTAGAATAACCCATGGAGTTCTTCACTCCTATTTTTTGAAACATACCTTTCTTAGAAGCGTTTTAGCTTCTAAAACTTCCCCCCTTGATTAATCCTCTAATTGTTTAACATAATTTTTATAGTTTTGTAAATTTCAAAATCAATATAACGATATTTATTTTAATTAATTGTAAAAATTATTCAAAAAAATTAAATTTCACACTGCAATAAAATTACTAACCCTCGAAAATTATTATATATTGTATATTTTGAGAAAATGAAAAAATGATTAAAAATAAATCATTTTTTGTTTTTTAACAATAAAAGTGCTTTTGATTAGGAAAATATTTTTTAATGAGAATATTTAAACTACATTCATAAATCGCGTAGGCTTGTTAGAACTGCATGTAAGTTGAACAAAAAACAACAGGCTATCTTGTTATCAAGACAGCCTCTTTCAATTATCTATTAAGAAATATTACTTTAATATTTTTTGATGTAGTGGGAATTTTGATGTAAATTGACGAACTTCTTCGGCAACTTGCTTATGTATTTTCTCGTCGTCGATATTGGAAAGGACTTTATCTATCAATTCAGCAACATATCTAAAGTCATCTTCCTTAAAGCCGCGAGTTGTCAGGGCTGGGGTGCCAAGTCGAATGCCTGAAGTAATAAGAGGAGATTTATCATCGAATGGGACAGAATTTTTGTTGCAGGTAATACCGGCTTCGTCGAGGGCGAGTTGAGCTTGCTTCCCAGTCAGTCCCTTATTACGCAAATCCACAAGCATAAGGTGGTTGTCAGTTCCGCCACTTACTAAATTGTAGCCGCGTTTCATAAGCTCTTCGGCAAAAACTTTTGCATTTTTAAGGACTTGCTGGATATATAAATCGAATTCTTCCGATAGGCATTCGCCGAAAGCAACTGCTTTTGCAGCAATTACGTGCATAAGTGGCCCCCCTTGAACACCGGGCATAACCCACGAATCAATAATTTCGCTCATCATCTTTGTGCGACCAGACTTAGGAGCAACTATACCGAAAGGATTTTCGAAATCTTTGCCCATTAAAATCAGACCGCCACGGGGACCGCGAAGGGTTTTGTGAGTTGTAGATGCTACTACGTGGCAATGAGGAATTGGGCTTGTCAGATAGCCTTTTGCAATAATTCCGGCGGGGTGAGCAATATCCGCGAACAAGAAAGCACCTACCATATCGGCGATTTCGCGGAATTTTTTAAAATCGATGTCGCGTGGATAAGCAGAGGCTCCCACAGTGATTAATTTTGGTTTATGCTGACGTGCAAGGCTTTCGACCTTGTCGTAGTCTATACATCCGGTTTTTTCGTCAACTTCGTAAGGAACAAAATTGAAGAAGCGGCCAGAGAAATTAACAGGTGAGCCGTGTGTTAGATGTCCGCCGTGAGCAAGGCTAAGCCCCATAACTGTATCGCCTGGCTTTATAAATGAGTAATAAACCGCCATATTTGCATTAGAACCGCTATGGGGTTGAACATTAGCATATTCAGCACCGAACAATTTTTTCAGTCGGTCGCGAGCAATATTTTCGGCAACATCTACCCATTCACAACCACCATAGTAGCGATTTCCCGGGTAACCTTCCGCATATTTATTAGTGAGGACAGAACCTTGAGCTTGCATTACAGCATCGGAAACGAAATTTTCGCTAGCAATAAGTTCCAATTTTTCTGATTGACGCTGATACTCATTTTTCAGAGCTTCCCAAAGTTCTAAATCTTGTTGTTTGACTATATCGTACATTTCAAACCCTTTTTTATTTTGTAAAAATAAAGTTTTGTAAAATTAATGAATATTATTTGAAAATTGAATTTATTTATTCAATAAATTATGTTCTTCAATTAGATCTCTGCATTTGAGTTCATCTTTTTCAATTTGGTATGAAAGTTCATCGATGTTTTTAAATTTTTTTTCTTCTCTAATGAAATAATGGAAATTAACAGCAATTTCTCTATCGTACAAGTCATCAGAAAAATCGAAGAAATTGACTTCAAGAGTGGGTTTGGTATCGACTGTAACGGTTGGTCGGGTACCAATATTTGCCATACCGAAAAGTGTATTGCCATCAATTTCGGAAGAAACTAAATACACACCGTTGCCGGGAAGCAATTTATAGGTATCGTGAGGTTTGATATTTGCAGTAGGGTAGCCGATGGTAGCGCCACGCCCATTACCGTGGACAACTTTTCCACGAACAATGTAAGGATAGCCAAGGTATTTATTTGCTGTTGCGACGCCGGCTTCGACCAATAAATGGCGAATTTTTGTGCTTGAGACGACTATATCATCTTCAACATAATCTTCAACTTTTTCTATTTCAAAATCATATTTTTTTGAATATTCTTTCAAAAGTTCGTAAGAGCCCTGACGATTGTGCCCAAAAAAATGTTCGCGTCCCATCAGGAATTTTTTCAAACCGATTTTATCAACTAAATAATTTTTTATAAATTCTTCGGGAGTAGTTTGGGAAAATTCATAAGTAAAGTGAATAATGAAAACGTTTTCAACACCGAACTTCTGAAATAAATTTAATCGCTCTTTTATTGAGGTCAATAGTTGGATTTTAGGTTTATCATTATTTTGAAGGACAATGCGCGGATGAGGGTCCATTGTTATAATAATTGGTCTTAAATTATCTTGTCGAGCTATTTCGTTAAGCCTGTTAATAATCTTTTGATGACCTTTGTGAACTCCATCAAAAGTCCCCAGCGAAATAATTGTATTTTTATTATATTCGATTTCGCTAATATCTCTGTAAATAATCATAATTTACCTGAATTTACTAAATCTACAATATCATAAATTTTCAATGCCTTTTCGACATCAAAATCGCCTATTTTGGTTCGGCGAAGGTTCGACAGATACGCTCCACAACCAATTTCATGTCCCAAATCGCGAGCCAAAGAACGTATATATGTTCCTTTGGAACAGGATATTTTTAATTTAACAAAAGGATTTGAAAAATTCAAGATTTCAATTGAATATATTTTGACTTTGGATGGGGAGATTTCTACTGATTTATTTTTACGAGCAAGTTCGTATAATTTTTTTCCTTGTACTTTTTTAGCAGAGAACATTGGTGGTATCTGTAAAATTTCTCCAAGAAACAATTTAGACTTTTCAGTAATTATCTCTTCACTGAGAAAAGATGTGTTCCTGGGATTTTCTTCGGGAGCTTCGGCGTCGTCGGTGCGAGTTGTGGCACCGAATTTAACTTCTGCAATATACTCTTTTGGTTGGTTCTGAAATTGCTCGATTGCCTTGGTGGCTTTGCCGAGGCAAAGGATAAGCAAACCGGTAGCGAGTGGATCGAGAGTGCCAGTGTGTCCAATTTTTTTGATTTTAAGTAAATTTCTAATTTTTGCGACAACATCGAAAGAGGTCCAGCCTCTTTCTTTATCAATTAAGATGGTTGCACCCTCAGTATTGGCAAGGTGCAACCATAAATTAAACTCATTTATGTTAGTATTATCAAGGAGCATAAAACGACTATTTGTTTTCTTTTAATTTTGCATCTTCTTCTTTGGCTTTTTTAAGAAGTTGCTGAATATGCTCCATTTGGTCGATAGTATCGTCTAAGAAAAACTTCAAATCGGGAATAGTTTTAAGCCGAACACTATGAGCAACGATACCGCGAAGCTCGTATTTTTCTTCTTCGAGCATTTGAAGGAACCTGGCAGGAGAGATTTTGCCACCGTAAATACTGATATATACCTTGGCAAGTGTTAAATCAGGCGAAAACCTTACAGTAGTAACAGTAGCAATACCAGCGTTTTGCTCACGGGCAAAATCGCTAATTGGTTGAGATAATGCTCTTTTTACAATACTTGCTACTTTTTCAGCTCTTATAGACATAATTTGCTTTTTTTAAAATAATAAATCATAGAGTACGCCGAATTTCAACTAATTTATATCCTTGAATAATATCGCCGTCTTGAATATCATTAAATCCATCGAGTTGAATTCCACACTCATAAGAGGTATCAACTTCTTTGACGTCATCTTTATTACGTTTGAGCGAAGCAATGGTACCGTTAAAAATTGGTAGTCCGTTTCTGAGAACTTTCACACGGTCGTTTCTACTAATTTTGCCATTGAGGACATAGCAACCAGCTATAGTACCGATACGGCTAATTTTGAAAATTCTTCTAACTTCAACCTCAGCTGTAACTTCTTCTTTAATTTCTGGTTTGAGAAGACCTTCGAGAGCCATCTGAACTTCATTGATACAATCATAAATTATGTTATACAGTCTAATATCAATTTTCTCGTTGTCTGCTAAGCGTCTTGCAGCTGAGGAAGGCGACACATTAAATCCAATAATAATTGCTTGCGAAGCTGCTGCGAGCATAACATCGGATTCGGAAATTTCTCCAACACCTTGATGCAATATATTGACACGCACTTCATCGGTAGAAAGTTTGAGAAGAGAGTCGCTGATTGCTTCCACTGAACCGCCGACATCACCTTTGATGATAAGGTTAAGTTCCTGAACACTTCCAAGTTTGATACGAGAAGAAATTTCATCAAGCGAAAGGTGGCGGACGCGTCTCATTTCTTGCTCACGTTTGAGTTGCTTACGTTCGTTAGAAATACTACGAGCTTCTGCTTCGCTATCAACTACGAAGAAATTATCACCTGCTTCGGGCAAGCCATCGAATCCCATAACACGAACAGGCACAGCAGGAGTAGCAACGTCCATTTTATTGCCGCGTTCATCTTGCATAGCGCGGACACGCCCGTGGTGAATACCCGAAACAAAAGGATCTCCTATTTTCAAAGTACCTTTTTGAACAATTATTGTAGCAACGGGACCGAGCCCTTTACTTACGTTCGATTCAATAACAACACCTTTAGCTTTTCTATTAGGATTAGCTTTCAAGTCTAAAATATCAGCTTCGAGCAAGATTTTTTCGAGTAGTTCCTCTATATTAATACCTTTCTTAGCAGAAATTTCGACGTGCTGATATTTTCCACCCCATTCTTCAATAAGGACACCGTGATCAGCAAGTTGTTGTTTGATTCTATCAGGGTTAGCGTCGGGTTTGTCAATTTTATTGATAGCGACAATCATCGGCACGCCGGCAGCTTTTGCGTGGCTAATTGCTTCGATTGTTTGTGGCATCACACTATCGTCGGCAGCAACAACAAGAATAACAATATCAGTAACCTGAGCACCGCGTGCACGCATAGCGGTAAATGCCTCGTGTCCAGGTGTATCGAGGAAAGTAATTTCTCGACCATTTGGTAAAGTAACTTTGTATGCACCGATATGCTGAGTGATACCACCAGCTTCGCCAGCAACAACGTTCGAACGGCGAATATAGTCGAGAAGTGAAGTTTTTCCGTGGTCAACGTGTCCCATTATTGTTACGATAGGCGGACGTGGAACAAGCGATTCTGGTGGGTCAATATCTTCTTCTTCTACTTGAACTTTTTGAGTATCAACAAATTCGACTTCGTAACCATAATCGTCAGCGATTAAAGTAATAGTGTCTTTATCTAAACGTTGATTGATTGTAACCATTAATCCCAGCGACATACATTTTAAGATAATTTCGTTAGGCGATTTGCCCATCATATTTGCGAGGTCACCGGTGGTAACGAATTCGGTAATTCTTAAAATATGACTTTCGCGTTCAATTTCTTCAATTTGGCGAATTTCTTTTTCTTTGCGTTCTTGCTTTTTTTTCTGGCGAATGCGCTCACGCATAGAACCTGTATGAGGTTCCATTCCTGCGTAGGTTTCGCGGATTGCGCGCATTACTTCTTCTTCGGAAATGGTTTCGCGGATAGATTTCTTCTTTTTCTTACGTTTTTTATCTTTTACTTTACCCAATTTTTCTTCTGCATCGGGGTCGAAGTCTTTTATTTTTTTCTTGAATTTATCTTTTTTAATCTCAACTTTCGAAGCATCTAGTTTTTCAATAGGTTCATCTGTTTCGATGAACTTATCTTTAATTTTTTTCTTATCTTTCTGTTTTTCAAATGGTTTTTCGGGTGCAATATCGATTTTGCCTAAAATTTTCAACCCCGAAGGTTTTTGAGTTTGGTCGATAACTTCTATTATCTTTTTCTTTTTCTTACGTTTTTTATCTTTTTTAGCTATTGGTTCTGCCTGAATATTTTCTTTCAATGTCTCCTGTTTTTGCTTTTCCTGGACTTTATTTATTGTTTCAGAAGGTTCGCTGATAATTTCAATGGGTTCAGGTGTCTGAGGAAGTTTTACACCAGCGATTGATTTTTCCTCAATAACAGGGAAATGTTCCTCTACTTTTTCTTGTTTGGTTTGAGGTCCGTGGTATTCGGCAACAATTGGAATTGGCTTTTCTTCTTTAATTTCTGGTTCGATTATAGGCGCGATTTCAGGTGTTTCTTCAACTTTAACAGTTTCTGGTTCAACTTTTTGTAGTTCAACAACTTTTTCCTTAACCTCTGTTTCAGTTTTATCAATATCTTTGGCGACAGGTTTTACAAGTTCCTCGACAACAGGGATTTCTTCAACTTTAGCAGAAATATCAATTTTTGCTTTTGGCTGAATTTGTTTGTGAATTTCTTTGTGTTTTTGGAGTTTTTCACGTTGTTTTTCGGCAGCTTTCTTTTCGCGTTTAAATTTATCATAAACAAGTTCTGCCATTTCTTCGGTCAGAGTGGCAGTTGGCTTGTTGTCAATATCAAAACCTTTGGCACGGAGAAATTCAACAATTGTCTCACGTCCAATATTAATTTCGGAGGCAATTTTAATTAATCTTATTTTATTTGATTCAGCCATAATAAAGCAAAAATATTAAACAAACTATTTTTCAAAAATCTTCTTCGACAAGAAAGTAATTACTTCTGGACGTTCTTCTTCGTCGAATTCAGTTAAAATGATTTTACGATAATCCATCAGGCTTTTCGGAGAAAGGCCTTCGATTTCGAGCAATTTATTGAGGTCAGCATCGAGAAACTCTCGAGCTGTGGTAATTCCCATTTCTTTTAATTTTTCAATAAGCTCGTCGCCAAATTCAACTTTGAATTCGACCAAATCAATATCTTCGCCACCTTCTTTGACGAGCTGGATATTAAATCCAGTAAGTTTGGAAGCAAGGCGAACATTTTGTCCATTTTTACCGATGGCAAGCGAAACCTGGTCGTCTGCAACAAGCACGGTGGCAGTTCGTGTTTCGAAAGAGACTTGAATATCTCGCACTTTTGCAGGAGCAAGAGCACGCATAATGAAGACCTGAGGATTTTCGGAATATTCGATTAGGTCAATACTTTCGTTGTTAAGTTCTCTAACGATGGAATGTATGCGAACGCCTTTGAGCCCAACACAAGCACCGACGGGGTCAACTCTATCGTCGTAGGACTGGACAGCGACTTTGGAGCGTTCGCCAGGTTCGCGAGCGATTGCTTTAATTTGAATAACGCCATCGTAAATTTCAGGAATTTCAATTTCAAAGAGACGCATTAAAAATTCATCGCAAGCACGAGAGAGAATGATATCAGGTTGCCCACCGGAACCACTGCGGCGGACTTCTTTAATAATAGCCTTGATTGGCTGATTCTTTTTGTATCTATACGGTTCATTAGGAATTTGTTCTTCACGAGGCAAACGCATTTCAATTCTATTATGCATAACAAGCAGGTCGTGGCGACGAATTTGATAAATTTCGCCCACAATAATCTCACCCACACGATTAGCATATTCGGTGTAGATATTGTCTTTTTCAACTTCTCTAATTTTTTGGTTCAAGTTTTGAGCGGCAAGCGAAATCAGTCTTCGTCCGAAGCTATCGGAAATATTGTCGAGCGTAATTTCTTCGATATATTCATCGCCAATCTCCAAAGGTTCGTCGGTATACATTTGTGCTTCTTCGAGAGAGATTTGGGTATCGGGATTTTCAACTTCCTCGACAACTTCGCGCATCAGATAGATTTCAATATCGCCCTTTTCCATATTGACGATAATTTCAAAATTAGCGTCCTGCCCGTATTTTTTACGGACAACCATCGAAAGAGTTTCTTCGAGAATACCTTGGAGGAGGTCTCTATCGATGTTTTTGGCTTTTGCCATCTCAATAAAAGCATCAACGATAGTCTTTTTGTCTATCTTGTGCTTTGCTTTACGTCTTGCCATTTTTCCTTGACTGATAATTAGTTTTTTAAAATATTTTTAATATTTATCGTTAAAGTCTATTATAATTGTTTTAAAAATAAATATTATTTTTATACAAAAAATGGGCTTGAAATTTCCGAAGCCCATCTCTTATTGAGATATTCAAAAATAAGTAAAATTATTGATTTTGAAAAATGTTTTTTTTAATTCACTGATAAATCAAGGAGTTTTTATGGGGTTCAAAAGTATAGATTATTTCAATATTGACGAACTTTTTACAGAAGAGGAGCTTCTCGTAAGAGAATCTATAAGAAAGTTTGTTGATGATGAAGTGATTCCAATTATTGAGCAATATTATTTCGAAGGGAAATATCCCGAGCATCTTACAGAAAAGCTTGCTGAACTTGGGGTTTTTGGGATTACACTATCAGAAGAATATGGTGGTGCTGGTGCGAACTATACATCTTATGGGCTCGCAATGCAAGAGCTCGAACGCGGCGATTCGGCGGTTCGTTCATTTGCGTCTGTTCAAAATTCGCTGGTGATATATCCAATTTCGCGATATGGGACAGAAGAACAGAAACACAAATGGCTTCCTCGTCTTGTTCGAGGCGAAGCAATTGGATGTTTTGGACTAACTGAACCTGATTTTGGTTCTAATCCAGCGGGGATAATAACAACTGCAAAGAAAATTGACGGTGGATTTTTGTTAAATGGCGCTAAAATGTGGATTACAAATGGTACTGCGGCAGATGTTGCAGTAGTTTGGGCAAAATTAGACGGCGAAATCCATGGTTTTCTAGTGGAAAAAGGGACAAAAGGTTTTTCTGCGCCTGAAATGAAAGGCAAACACTCATTGAGGGCTTCGGTTACATCTGAACTAATTTTTGAAGATTGCGAAATACCCGAAGAAAATATTTTGAACGTAGCAGGATTGCGAGGACCTCTTTCTTGTTTAAATCAGGCTCGCTATGGGATTGCTTGGGGAGCAGTCGGGGCGGCACTTGCAGTATTCCACTCGGCGATTGAATATTCGAAATCGCGTATACAATTTGGCAAGCCAATTGCAAAATTTCAAATTACGCAAGAAAAATTAGTATGGATGCTAAATGAAATTACAAAAGCTCAGCTTGTCTGCTATCGGCTTGGAAGACTTATGGACGAAGGTAGAGCTCGTCCTGAACATATTTCTTTTGCAAAACGCAACAATGTAGATATGGCATTGCAATGCGCCCGTATCGCTCGTGAGATTCACGGTGCAAATGGGATTTTGGGCGAATATCCTGTGATGCGACACAGCGCAAATCTTGAATCGGTCAAAACATACGAAGGAACACACGAAATTCACACATTAATTTTAGGTAGAGATATAACTGGTGAAGATGCTTTTGAATAGGAGAAAAAATGCTACAAAACAAAGCTAAATTTACTTCTGTTGAAATAATGGCAATTTTTGGCGAAGAGAATGTTTTAAACATGGGACAGAATGAGTTTATTGGAGTATCGATTGATACACGCTCAACTACTGAGGGAGAAATCTTTGTCCCACTGATTGGTGAAAAAATAGACGCTCACGAACTTATATCTGACGCTTTTTCAAAAGGGGCATCGCTTGTATTAGTATCGAAAAATTGGTACGAAAAAAATTCAGACAAAGTGGCAGGAAAACCATTGGTTTTGGTCGAAGACACACTAAGCGCTCTTGGAGAGCTCGCTTCGTTTCATAGAAATAGATTTAACATTCCAGTTATTGCAGTTGCAGGCTCAAATGGTAAGACTACAACCAAAGATATGATTTCGGCGGTTCTTTCGAGAAAATTCAAAGTTTTGAAAACTTATCAGAATTTTAACAACCGAATTGGTGTTCCACTGATGATTTTTAATCTTGATGAAACTATTGAGTGCGCTATAATTGAAATTGGGACAAACGAACCTGGTGAAATCTATATCCTTTCGGAAATACTTTCACCGACTGATGGTATTATTACAAACATTGGACAGGAACATTTAGAGAAGCTAATGGACCTTGATGGAGTGGAGATGGAGGAAACAAGCTTATTTGGATATTTACAACGTTTTGGAGGGATGTGTTTTATCAACTGCGACGATGAGCGATTATCTAAATACAGAAAAATTATTGATCGAAAGTTTACATATTCTACCATTTATGACGATGTGAATTTAAAAGTTGAAATAGAGATTAATCCAAATATTAATCCAGTACTGAAATACACCGTAGATGATCAACCATATGAGATTAAACTAAATGCATATGGAATTGCTTCAGGCTATAATGCTGTTGCAGCTGTTGCTCTTGGGAAATATTTTGGGATAGAAGATACCGAAATTAAAATTGCACTCGAAAATTATGAACAGGAAAAATACAGTGGCTATGCTCGAATGATGCTACAAGAAATTAAAGGCTACACAATTTTGAATGATTGCTATAATGCTAATCCATCATCGATGAAAATGTCCATCGCGACATTGGAGAAATACAACGGAAAGTCCAAGAGAGCAGTTATACTCGGTGATATGCGCGAACTCGGCGAGAAGTCGCTTGAATTGCATATAGAAGTGCTAAAATATGCTTCTCAGGTCTGCGATAGAGTTTTTACAATAGGCGATTTTATGCAGCAAGCAAGCACATTGCTTAAAGCACGCAACGTTGAGCATTATTCTGATTTGGTTGAAATTGCCAATAAAATAAAAGAATTGAAAAATGATTATGCGTTTCTTCTTAAAGGATCTCGCGGAATGAAAATGGAAAGAATAATTGATTTGCTAAATTAAATACACTTGAATTATTAATAAAGTATAAAAGAAATTGCCAAGTCATTTTTCTTAATAGCTTAATAGTATGAATTTATTATATTTGTAAATTATATTTAATTAGTTTAATAAATTTTGAGTGATAATATGGCTGGTCATAGTAAATGGGCTAATATAAAACATCGTAAAAGTAGGCAAGATGCAAAACGTGGGAAGATGTTTACTCGTCTTGCAAAGGAAATAACAATTGCTGCTCGTGAAGGTGGTGGCGACCCAGAAAGCAACCCACGTTTGAGGCTTGCTATAGCAAATGCGCGAGCTGTGAATATGCCTTCCGACAATATTCAGAGAGCAATAAAGAAAGGAACAGGTGAGCTCGAAGGCGAAAATTATATGGAAATAATGTTCGAAGGATATGCACCGGGCGGGGTTGCAGTAATTGTCGAAACAGTTACAGATAATAAAAATAGGACATTGCCGCTAGTGCGTTCCACAATGAGCAAGCTTGGCGGAAGTCTTGCAGAAACCAATGCTGTTGCGTGGAATTTTGAACGGAAAGGTGTGATTTCTATCAACACAAATGGCAAAAGTGAAGACGAACTCTTGGAAGTAGTGCTCGAAGCTGGTGCGGACGACCTTGAGTACGATGAAGAAGTATCAAGAGTAATTTGTGCGATGGAAAATTTTTCAAGCGTAAACAAATATTTTGAAAATAACGGCTTCCAGGTGCAAGAATCAAAGCTCGAATACATTCCGAAGCAAGTGATAACAATCAAAGATGTTGCCGAAGCTCAGAAAGTAATGAAATTTATCGAAGGCATAGAGGATCTGGACGACGTTCAGAATGTATTCTCTAATTTTGAAATAGACGATTCGATTGCAGATAAAATAGAAGAATAATGATTATATTAGGTGTCGACCCTGGCTCGGTGCTATGTGGTTATGGAGTAGTCGAGCATACTGGACGAAACATTTCGTTGGTCGAATATGGAGTTATAGAAGCAAAACGTCGTCACACAGACTTCAATCAACGGCTGAAAGAAATTTTTTCAAGGCTTAATTCAGTAATTGAGAGAACAAATCCAGATGCTGCAGCTCTCGAAGCATTGTTTTATTCGAAGAATGCACAAAGTTTAATCAAACTTTCGCACGCAAGAGCAGCAGCAATTTTAGCCGTTACCAACAACAACATACCAATAATCGAATATTCTGCCCGAGAAGTAAAAAAGTCTGTTGCCGGACGAGGCTCAGCAAGCAAAGAGCAAGTGCAATATATGGTGCGAAATTTACTTAGTATTGAAGAGACACCTCAATTTTTTGATGCAACAGATGCTCTTGCTATTGCAATTTGTCACATATTACGGAAAAATCATAACTCGAAGAAAAGCGTAAGCTGGGCTGATTACCTGAAAGAACATCCTGAATTAATCATATCAACATAGAATGAGTAGCAATTTACAAAACGGAAAAGTTTTTTATTTTTTGCTCGCTTTCTTTGCGTTTGCGATATTTTTTTTCAATCAAAACCATCTTAATCAAGACACTATTTACTTCAAACATATACTTCCAATTGCTGAAAATTTGTTGAAAGGCGAAGGGTACACAAACGTAGCAGGAAAAACGGCGTTTTATCCTATATGGGGCTATGTTTTTTTGCAAATACCTGGCATAATAATGGGTTCCCCTCAGTTTTGGACTTTATTTATACAGTTTTGTGCTTCAATATTAGGTGTGGTGTTATTTTACAAATTATTTGAAATAAAAGAGAAGTATTGGCATATACTGTTTTTTTTACCATATTTTGCATTGTGTTCGATAAAAACTGCTGATGGACTTGTTTCGATACTGCTAATTGCATATTCATATTTTTTTGTGGCTTACTTTAGTACAAAAGAAATCAGAAATTTACATTATTTATGGTTCGTTCTTGCAGTTTTAGTAAATTTACGTTCAGAGTATATTTATTTACCACTGTTTCAAACATTATTTTTCTTTATCTACTTTAAAAATAGACTGAAATATTTTAAAATAAACGCAATTTTACTAACAATTGCATTTGTTGCTATGTTGCCCTGGGCAATACGAAGTTATGCAATAAATCAAGAAGTGCGATTTAATTCGAGCAACGGCGGTGCAGTAATGTATATTTCGCTTGGACAACTTCCGCAAAATAAATGGGGAATTACTCCAACTGACAGCACTGCATACGCAATTGCAGCAGCAAATGGAATAGACGACCCATTCACACCAGAAGCGGACAAACTTTTCCAGCAACTGACAAAAGAGGCAATCTCTGGAAATTCATTTGAGTTTATTAAGAAAATGGCCTATAATGCTATAAAAGTTTTTGCGAATGGTGTTTATACAGGAGAGTATGCTAATTATTTTCTGGGGAAGGGCTTACGTTCTCAAATTGACAGCAGACTAAATTTATACCAGAACAAAATCGAACAACTGAAATATTTAAGCAATTTACCGTCGAATCAGGTCTGTTCCGCTAATTGTTGAAAAATTTATTCAAATGGTTTTTGTGCTTATTTTTTTCGTGTTAATGCTTTATCTGGTATATACTTTTGCATTGCGAAAACCAATAAATAATGAGAGAATTATAATAGTTGGAATGATAATTATTTTTAAAGTTTTGCTAATATCATTAATTCAGTATGAGTATAGGCATTCGGCAGGTTTCTATTTGCTGTTGTTTGGTGTATTTGTGTATATTTCGAACAATCAAGAAAAATTAAAAAGTGTTGATAAATGATGTTGGATATTATTTAACTAAATTATTTTGATTTCACGAAATAGGCTAATTTTATCAAAATAAATTTATTTTCATTCGTTAAATTCGTTAAAGTTGTATCAGTAAAAATATAAATGATTGAGAATGTAATGAAAAGTGATGTAATTTACATTGATAGTGAAAATTTGAACAGGATGGTTGAAATTCCAGTTTACGGTCATTTTGGTTCATCGCTTTTATTGTTGTTTTCAACCGAGGAAGACAACCCGTATGAAAACGAAGAAAACGGCTTAATCCCGCATTTATCCCAGTATATAAAAGCAGGCAAGGTGCGTATTTATTCGCTTCCAATTCCAAAAATATGGAACGAAATTGCTCTTTCGAATGAAGAGCGGTCAAAAATATTATTTGATTTTAATAATTTCATTGTAGAAGAATTGCTTGCAAAAATATACAATCATTGTGGTCAGATAGTTCCGATATTAACTGCGGGAGCATCGAAGGGTGCGTTTTATGCGTTGAACACATATTTTCGGCGTCCAGATTTGTTTTTGGGGACAGTTGCAATGAGCGGGAAATACGATATTTACTGTCATACAAAAGGATATTTCGACGACAACTGTTATTTTAATTCGCCTATTCATTATCTGCCAAATTTGAATGATAACTACTGGCTTACATTCTTGCGTAGTCGCCATCACGTGTATTTAATGAGCGGAAAAGGCTACGGCGAAGACCCATCGGCGAGTTATCATCTATCCAGCATACTAACCCACAAGCAAATACCCCATACATTAGATATATGGGGTGAAGAATGGGGACATAATATTGATACCTGGAAAGCAATGTTAGCCAAAATTATTCATAGCAAGTTCTAACTTTTTGGTTTATGTTTTGCGAAAATTTGTTTTAGAGTTTTATTTTCATTTTTCATAGCAAGTTGGTAAATAGTTTCGCCTGATGATGTTTCTGCCGTTGCATCAGCTCCATAATTAAATAATAGTTCGGCCATTTCGCAATTTTCCAAGACCAAAGTTATTTCAAGAGGATATTTTCCTTCTGAATTTTTTGTATTGACTAATTTACGGTTATTCTCCAAAATGGATTTTACTTTGCCTTGGTCGTTTTCTAATACAGCATTTGTGAGTTCATCAGTTGGATTAATGTTTTCTTTAATTTTCGAATTGTGTTCAAAAGCAGCAGGTTTAGCATAGACAAAAGAAAGCGATAAAAGAGCTAAAAAAAGCGATAAAACAATAATTCTCATTTATTTCTCCAAAATAGTTTAATAATCCTAATATTTAATTATACGAATATTATATGAAATTATACGAAATAAGCAAGTATTGAGTTTCAGGAGAAAGCAATGAATAGTCAAAAAAAATTGTAATAAACAAAAGTTTTCAAGCAAATATATATATATAAATAGATTTACAAAAGTGAGGGTGATTATCTAAATAATGGGTAGCTTTTCTTTTCAATTTTCAAATCTTGCAAAGTAGAGGACTTGATGCCGAAACGCAAGTAGAAACCTCTATTGAAGCCAATTGGGTTCCAATTGAGAATTAATTCCCAGCAATGAAGATCCTTTTTGAGATTAATCTGAGGTGTTAGAAATTCTTTGCGAATGAAGTCGTAACGGACATTTGCAGAAATGTTCCAGGTTTCTGTAAGACGTAAATTGAGCGTCAGATAAGTATTCAGACTTCTGTCAATTTTATCAACTGTATATTGATTATAAGCAAAATTCAATCCATAACTAATAAGCCAAGGAAAAGCGATTGCGTTAGCACCTGGAGTATTATCTCCATACCAATCAAAAGATGCGTCAGCATCAGAATGGCGGGCTAAAAACCGAGCTCCAAGCATAGCTTCAAGAGTATCGCTTTCTTTTTCTGGTTGAGTTTCTTCTGAAAATCCAGATTGTGAAGTATTGGACAATCCTTCTGAGGCAAAACTACCAGATAAATTTACGGAAAACGAAGTCAATCGGGCTAGACCTTTCCCTTGCTCAATTAAGAATTTGTTGATTTTTCTATAACTTGAATAATTGCCCTGAGTGAATTTAGCTTCGTCGTATGGTGTGAAACTTGCATTGCCGGAAAATTCAAAAGCACCTAAGGCAGGAGTGCGGAAAGTCAAATTAATATCTGATAAATTAAGCGAATCTGCTGCAAAATTGTAGTTTGTAGAAAAGTTTAAACGTAAAAGCTCGATATTTTTGTCAGGAATGGTATCACCCTGCTTGACTTTAATTTCGAAACTATGTAGATCGGAATATGAAAGGCGTTGGGACATTTGTGAAGGGGCTGCACCGCCATCGCTTTCGTAATGCGAATACTTTATGGTTCTATTTTGGCGTGGATCAAAATAGCTTCCATAAAAACCAAATTTATCTTTGGAAAAATCTGGTGTGAAATTATATCCGATAGTTGGCTGGTAGGTGTGGCGGAATGCTTTAAATCCAAGACTTTCGGGATTAATGAATCCAAAGAAAGGTCTTCGTGCATCTGCAACACCGAAAAGACGAGTCGAGGCTGAGACACCGAAACTATAATAATATTCCGTGAAAAAGCCTCGTTTGTATTTATCGATTGTTGTAGAATCTTGAAGATTTATTTGACGTTCAAGTTGGCGAAAATAATTATTTACGGAAAGTGAAACTGATGGTGTTAGCGTAAAATAGCCGAATTTAGGAGAAATCGAAACGCCGGGCGAGTGGCTGATTTTATTTTTTTCAGTGTATTTAAAAGAGTTGCCGTCTGCTGTTTTGGTGAGGCTATTTGTGTAATTGCTACGATAACTAAAAGAAATATCACGAACGAAGGAATACCATGTACGGGTTGATGGTGAAATTACGTTTTTGAGTGGTGTAAAATTTGGGATAGAGTAATTTATTGGAATAACCTGGCTGTAGTTCTGAGTAATCAAATTTTGGTCGCGTTGGAAAGAAACGGAGAAATTTGAGCCATCGTCAAAACTTTTGGAATATGAAGCGTTTGAGGTAATATTTTGCTGAATTCTTGATTGATAGTCGGTTTGGGTGTTTCTATTGAAGTCGCGTGAAGCGAAATTAATGCCAATATCCACTCTTTCGTAAGGATTGAAAATATGATTATGGTTGAGCTGAAGACTCCAATTACGCTGATATTGGTCGTCGGGATTATAACGGGTTCTTCCAAATTGAAGAGTGACACCGCCACTATGAACATCTCTTAAAGCCCAGCGGGTTGTATTTTTTAATAGGAAACCACCTTTCGAAAACAAGTCGGTTTTAAATTGAGTGTCCCAATAATCAGATGCTGCCCAGTAAAACCCTAAATCTTGAAAAACAACACCACGATTTTTGGAGAAATAGAATGATGGAATAATTATTCCCGACTGCCGCCCAGTTTTGTTCGGGAAGAATAATCCGAATGGGAAAATAAAAATAGGCATATCCTCAACGTAGAAAATAACAGGGTCAATGTAAATTTTTTCCTTCACAGCTAATTTCATTTTGGGGGAACCAAAGTAATAGTGTGGGCAGGCATCGTTACAAGTTGTATAATAGCCATCGCGAACGAAGAGTTCGTTTTCAGAAATACGTTTGATTTCTGCACCGTAGTAGAAGCCTTCGCCTGCTTGCGTTTCGCCGGCAATTATTTTACCGCGTTTAGTTTTGAAATTGTATGTGATTTCTTCACCGAAAAAAATTTCACCTGCATCAGAAAAACGTGGGAAACCATAACGTTTGTTGTTAGAATCCGCCCTCCATTTAGCACGTAAAATTGAGCTTTCAAAATCAATTTCTATGACTTCAGCATTTAGCTGTTGCACTTTGAAATCAATTTTGGACTTGCCGACAAGCCGCATAGTTTTCGAGCTCAGTCGGAATATAGCAGTATCTTGTGCAAAAAAAGTAACGAGCGAATCAATTCCCGATGGTGATTTTGCTTTTTCATTTATTGGCTTTTGGGTAAAAGCCTGACGCAGTGAATCGAGAACTTTGGTTTTTTCTTCTTGGTTTGTAATTTCTTTAGCAGGAAGCATTTTTTTTAAATCTTCGGTTTCTTGAAGAGTTCGGCGAGTGGCATCCTGCGAGTAGATATTATGGGGAAAAAGCATAAATATACACACGTACCAAAAGAATTTTTGTATATTTAGGCTCTTTTTTTTCATTTTGGTAAATAGTTTAAAATTTACGTATATATTACGTAAAATCTAATCATCGAGTTTCTTACGCAAAATTTCAGTAACAAGTTTTGGATTTGCTTTGCCTTTCATTTTTTCCATAACTTGTCCAACGAAGAACCCGAAGACATTTTTTCTACCGCTTTTATATTTTTCGATAGAATCTTGATTATTGGCAAGGACCTCGTCTATTAGTGTTTCAAGAGCAGAACTGTCGGAAATTTGGACAAGTGAACGTTCTTCAATAATTTTTGCAGGGGACATGTTGTTTTGAAGCACTTCTGGGAAAATATCTTTGGCGATGCGACTTGAAATTTTATCTTCGGAGAGATAATCAACGATTTCAGCCACAAACTTAGGATTCAACCCGAGTTCGTTAATATCAATTTTACGTTCGCTGAGAATTCTCATAACTTCTGTCATAAGCCAATTGCTAACGAGTTTAAAAGTTTTTTGGGACTTAACGGCGAGATAAGAGCAACAGTGTTCGTAATAGTCAGCAAGATTGTGGTCTTCGACAAAAATAGAAGCATCATAATGAGGAATGCCGTATTGGTCGATTAATCTTTGTTTACGAGCAAGAGGAAGTTCGGGAATAGACGAACGAATGCTATCGAGGCGTTCGTTTGAAACTTTAACTTTAACAAGGTCGGGTTCGGGGAAGTAACGATAATCGTGTGCGAATTCCTTGCTACGCATAGGACGTGTAGTTTGAGAAGCAGCATCCCAGAGACGAGTTTCCTGATGAATATTGCCACCATTACGAATAACTTCAATTTGTCGCTGAATTTCGTATTCAATAGCTTTTTCTACATTTCGGAAGCTATTAAGATTTTTAACTTCTGTTTTTGTTCCAAATTTCGAATTACCTATGGGACGGACAGAAATATTAGCATCGCAGCGTAAGGCGCCTTCTTCCATATTGCCAGTGCAAATACCTAAATAGAGGAGTATCTGCTTAATAGATGTAAGGTATTTATATGCTTCTTGGGCAGAGCGGATATCTGGTTCGCTAACGATTTCAATAAGCGGAACACCCGAGCGATTCAAGTCGACAAGTGTATCAATATCGAGGTCGTGAATGGATTTACCAGCATCTTCTTCCATATGAATGCGAATTATACCGATACGTTTGCGTTCAGTTTCGGAAAGTTCGATTTCTATAAATCCATCGTAACAAATTGGGTCTTCGTACTGAGTGATTTGATAACCTTTGGGTAAATCGGGATAGAAGTAATTTTTACGTGCAAAAGTAGAGATTTCGCGGATTTTGCAATTTGTAGCAATTCCCATTTTTATGATGAAATTCAGTAAATTTTCATTTAATACTGGAAGCGCGCCGGGATGCCCCAAACAAACAGGGCAAGTTTGGGTATTAGGTAAAGCACCATATTCTGCTGAGCAAGAGCAAAAAGCTTTGGAGTTTGTAAGAAGCTGAGCGTGGACTTCAAGCCCAATTACTGGTTCAAATTCAATCATTTCCCGTTACCTTTAGATTTTGTTCATCAATTTTATCTTTGAAGAAAAAGTGATAAAAGAAAAAACTCTCGAAAATAGATAGCAATACTAATGATAAAGTATCATGGTTGAAATATGGTGTTTTCCATGCATCAGGATATATTGCATAGGAAAGCGAGCCTGTCATAGCCCAACCAATAGAGAAAACTAAAAGAAAGACGCCCAATCCAAGAAAAGCGTCGCGAAGTGTTCTATTCTGCCAGTTTTTTACAAAAATATATACTACGGCTATAATATGTAATTGGAAAATAAATATTTCAATCATTCAAACGTTTCATTACAATGTTTATAAAATGTACATTTATAAGTAGGTAAATTATGAAATCTTTTAATGAAATCCGAATAGTTTTTACCACAGCCTCGACCGCTGAAAACGCCGACGAAATAGCACAAGCCTTGTTAAAAGAAGGATTAGCGGCGTGTGTTTCAGTAATTCCTAACGTAACATCTTACTTTATCTGGAAGGGTTCGTTAGATGTTTCGAGCGAGTTTATTTTGAAAATTAAAACATTTGAAGATAAAATAAATCTTATTGAAGAAAGAATAAAACAGCTTTCGAATTACGAATTACCTGAAGTATTAGTTCTAAACGACATAGCCTCTTCTGAAGAATATTACAACTGGATGAAAAATTTATTGTTTTAATTAGCAAAAAATCTGATAGTTGTATAATTTAATCGTTAATTTCCTTTTTATTCGAAAGTTTCATATTTTTGAATAAAAAGGAAAATTTATGTTTACGGGATTAATTGAAGAAATTGGCAAAGTGCAAAAGGTCCAGCCTATTGGTGGGGGACAAAAATTTACCATCGAGGCGAAAAAGATTTTCGAGGATTTGAAAATTGATGATTCAGTTGCAATAAACGGTGTTTGCCAAACTGTTACCGAAATAAATAGGAATTCTTTTTCGTTTGTGGCTGTCGAAGAAACCTTATTGAAAACAACATTAAGCGATCTGAGAACAGGCAGCGCTGTCAATTTGGAGCGAGCATTGCGTCCAATTGATAGAATGGGTGGTCATATTGTTCAGGGACACGTTGATTGCATCGGGATTATCACCAAAATTGAGCGTCTTGCGACAGCTGTGCTTTTGTGGATACAGTTTCCCAAAGAGTTCGAAAAGTATGTTGTTCGAACTGGTTCAATATGTATTGATGGAGTGAGCCTGACAACAGCCAGAATTCAGTCGAATGTTTTTATGGTCTCGATCATTCCTCATACCTTGGAAAAGACAATTCTAAAAGAATATACAATTGGCACAAAAGTAAATCTTGAATTTGATATAATTGGGAAGTACGTAGAGAAAATTTTGGGAAGCTCGCTGGGAAGCTCAAGTATTTTAGAACAGTTTAAGGACCAGCCTGAATGGTGATTTCCCTCAGTGAATAACTTTCTGTATATTAATGCACTATGAAAATAATAGAAATGATTAATTAAAATTAACAATATTATTAAACGTCTTTAATTTTTATAATTTTCTGAATTAAAATGGGAATTTGGAGGTTCTTAATGAATGAAAATCGTGATAGCGGAAAGAAAAGGAGAAATTACGATGACCCGAAGCAAGACCAGCAGCAATTTTTCCGTAATATGATGATATGGATGTTTTTGATTGCAACTGCTTTCACTTTGTATATTTTATTTCAACAGGAAACAAGCAGTCAGGAATGGCCTGTTTCCTACTCTGAATATGTAAGTTTTCTGGAACAGGATTTAATTTCCTCTGCCAAGGTTGTGAAAACATCTTTCAATGATATTGAATTCAAAGGTATATTGAAAGAGCCTGTAACTATTAATTTTGAGGGGAAAACAAGAGAAATCACAAGATTTTCCACTAAATTAGGGGTTTTAGATAGTGAAGCTGAAAAAGTATGGAAAGAAAAGGGAATAAGCCTAACATACGAAAGCGGTGATAATGCCTGGTGGGGTGCGATTTTATCCATTCTTCCCTGGATATTATTAATTGGGCTATACATTTTCTTTATTCGGAGGATGTCTGGTGGAAATTCGACGCGCGGAATATTCAATTTTGGCAAATCTCGTGCAAGATTGCTGACTGATAGTCAGAACAAAGTTACTTTCAAAGATGTTGCTGGTGCAGATGAAGCAAAATATGAATTAATGGAAATCATTGAGTTTTTGAAGGATCCGCTAAAATTCCAGAGGTTAGGTGGTAAAATACCAAAAGGGGTGCTTCTTTTGGGACCGCCGGGAACTGGTAAGACATTGCTTGCGCGCGCAGTTGCCGGCGAAGCAGGAGTACCTTTTTTCTCGATTTCGGGTGCAGACTTTGTGGAAATGTTTGTTGGAGTTGGAGCAAGTCGCGTAAGAGATTTATTCGAACAGGCTAAGAAAAATTCACCGTGTATTGTTTTTATAGATGAGATTGACGCTGTAGGACGCCATCGTGGAGCGGGGCTTGGTGGTGGACATGATGAACGGGAACAAACGTTGAATCAGCTTCTGGTTGAAATGGATGGTTTTGAACAAAACAGTGGTGTTATTGTGATTGCAGCGACGAACAGGCCAGACGTACTGGATCCGGCATTGCTTCGTCCGGGAAGATTTGACCGTCATATTGTAGTTGATAGACCAGATGTGAAAGGACGTGAAGGTATCTTCCGGGTACACACCGCAAAGCTTCCATTAGGAAAGGATGTAGACTTAGAAGTATTGGCTAAATCTACACCAGGGCTTTCGGGTGCCGATATTGCTAATATTGTGAATGAGGCAGCTCTTTTCGCTGCAAGAAGGAACAGCGATGTAGTTACAATGTATGATTTCGAACAGGCTAAAGACAAAGTTCTTATGGGTGTAGAAAGAAAAAGTCTTGTGATTTCTCCAAAAGAGAAAGAGATGACCGCGTATCACGAAATGGGGCACGCACTTGTTCGATATTTTATTCCTAATGCCGATAAGGTTCATAAAGTAACGATTATTCCACGTGGGCGAGCACTTGGAGTTACTACTTTTCTGCCAAACGAGGACCAGCATTCTCTTACAAAGGACTATATTGAAACACAAATTATCACTTTACTTGCTGGGCGCGCCGCCGAGAAAATTGTTTTTGGTAATCTTACCACTGGTGCAGCGAATGATTTGCAGCGTGCTACTCAACTTGCACGAAAAATGGTGTGCGACTGGGGAATGAGCGAGGAAATTGGTCCGATTACTTTTGCTCATCAGCACGAAGAAGTGTTCTTAGGACGAGATATTTCTCAACCTCGAGACCACAGTGAACTTACAGCACAACTTATTGACAGCGAAGTAAGAAAAATATTAATTCACTGCTCAAATAAAGCCGAACAAATATTGAATGACAATCTTGAACTGCTTCATAAAACTGCTAAAATTCTACTTGAAAGAGAAACATTGGATTCAAGCGAGCTCGAGGCCATTATTCGTGGAGAAGAGCTACCTCCTATTTCGATGAACGCATTGAATGCAATTAAAGCTATGGCTTTTTCTTCGCGTTCAGATAATTTACAACAAGACAATAAAGAAAACAGCGAAAGTATTGAAAATAATGGGACATCGAGTTAAATTTAGAGGAATAAAGATAACGTATCTATAAAATTGGCTGCCTCACTCAACAGAGACAGCCAATTTATTATGATTAAAGCCCCTGTTTTTGAAGGAATACGCCTTTATCTACTTTGGAGAAGAAATCCTGATAGAATTTAGCATCATCGACTGAATATACTTTAATCACATTTCCAGTATTATCCAGCTCTTTGGCTTGAAAATTTGCACGAACTTTTGTTTGCCGTCCGTATTCAGTTACATTGATTGAAACTTCAATTTGCTTAATTTTTTTATAAATCTCGCGCTGATTGGAGCTATTATTTGCGTTTGCAAGAGACAAGAAGAACTGCTCCCAAAAATCATCTTTTTGACCACGTGAGTTAGAAAGATCAATTTCTTTTGATGCAGTAACTAAACCTAAGTCAACGACAGCATTTTTAACAATATAACCATCGTCTTGCAAAACGTTAAGGACAGATTTCATCACAAGTTTTACATCGTTAGTGTCGAAATATCGAGTTTGAAATTCACGTATTTGAGTTTGGGTCATTTGGGTTTCCTGACGTGAAGTATTAACCACAGTACAGGACGACAAAGCCAGTAGAAACAAGAGCAATATTAACGAATATGTTTTCATTGCATCCTCCGTTAAAATTTGCTTGCGTGGTATGCGAATGAATCGACTTTACCTTGTTCGTTCATTTTAATTACAACAGTTAATGTTTTTTGGGTTACGGTAGCGGTTGAGGATGAGTTCCCTTGTGCAAAGAGAACAAGGAATAGTACGTTTGCACTTTCGCTATATCGGGCTTCGGTAGCGATACGGTCATACACCCAGGTTTCGTAGCCATTTTGGTCGCGTGTGATAATATTAGGCGAGCCGAGGGTTTCAATAACTTCTGCACCAGACATACCTTTGCGTAATTCTTTCTGCAAGGTGCCGACTGTAATTTGTTTTTCCTGACTACCAGATTGAGCGGAATACGAGCCACCAGAAGTAACAGTGCAAGAACTAATACCAAGAACCAAAGTGATTGCTAATATGCTTGTTAAGAATACCTTTTTCATAAGAACCTCCATAATTATATTAAGTAAATAATGTTAAAATTCGAAAACAAGACCGATTTGGAAAGTTGCAATATCAGTTTTGGATTTAGAACGGCGGAATTCGGGTGACGAATCAGGATTGATTTGTTTAACTATATAGTAGTCAACTGTTGAGCCTTTTGCATATCGCGCTTTAATATCCAGCAGCAAGCGAGAATAGTAGCTTGGAAGAGTAACAAAGTCAACTAACTTAATCATTGTGCCAACACCCAAACCTGCATTCCAGCCTGCTGAAAGTTCATTTTTTGAATCTTCAATCCCAAAAGCAGATTTAAAATCACTATTAGCGTTGAATAGTGTAAATCCGACGAATGCTTCGAAGTATGGGAAGAAATATTCAGCAACATTTGGGCGAATTTGCATAAAAACTGTTACAGGAATAATCATATTTTGGTAGGAAACTGTATCTCTGAGGTAGGTCCAGCCACCTTGATTTTTATAGCGGAAGATACGTTCGTCACCACCATAAAACAGCAAATCTGTTTGCAAACCAAGCGTAATTGGAACGGGCGCAAAGTTGTAACCACCATACAGTGAAAATCCCTGACCCGAACGTTTCAGATTATCGTAGAATTCTTTTTGTGGGACAGAATTAGTAAAGCTAAGCCCAAACATACCTTTCAGCGGTTTATTTTTTAAAGCTTCGATTTCTTGCTGTTCAGTTTGAGCGATAGCTGAAAATGAAATCAAAGTAAGTCCCATGATTAATGATAATAACGTTTTTTTCATAATTTTTTCAATTGTTAAAATTCACAAAATTTTCTTAAATGTATTACGTAATTTGTATTACAATGTTACATTTTACTTAAAGAATATTTTATGAAAAAATTTTTATTAACTTTTTCTTTATTATTACTTTTTGTTAATCACCTTTTCAGTGAGCAAGATTTCAAAATTTCAGGGGATTTCCAATTAAGAACTGAGCTGGATGGAAGAGACTTTTCGAACAAAACATATCCACTTAGTTTTACTTCGATGCGTACTAAAATTGGATTAGAAAAAAATTTAACGAAAAACATCAGTATATATTTTCAGATACGTGATTCAAGGTTGTGGGGTGAATCAAAAAACACGATTTACAATTTGAAGAATTTAGATTTACATCAGGGGTATGTTCAATTCGATAATATTCTTGATGAGCCGATTAGCGTTAAAGCAGGACGCTTCGAGATGCAATTCCGCAACGGAAGATATTTTTCAATTAACAACTTTCATTATATTACCCGGTCGTGGGATGGAGTATTGTTTAGCTACGACACAAAACCATTTGGAATAAACGTTTTTGCATTAACTCATAGTCGTTCGGTTGATGCATACATTGGACGAGCAACACCGGATACAGCACAATATTCCTATCCATCGAAACCGGAGGAGGGACATAATGTTTATGGAGTTTGGGGCAAATTTGCTTTTGACAGAGAACATTATTTAGACATTTTTTCATATTATGATTTCAATAGAAAAAGAACATCGAAAGGAAATTACACATCAAACAGATTTATGAGTGGGTTTTATTATAAATTTAGCTATGATGATTTTTTTGCACTGCTTGAAGGAGCTTACCAAGGTGGCGAAGCAGGAGACCAAATAAATAGCAAAGCACCAAGAATTATTCAAGCTTTTAATATTGCAGGAAGTCTCAATTATAAGATTGATGATTTAACTATAGGACTAAATGCAGATATATTATCTGGAACATCTGAAAAAGATTTGTCCGAAGGGAAGTTTTATAGAACATTTGACGTTACATACCAAGGCAAGCATTCATTTTATTCAGGTATGGACTATTTCAGTGATATTCAAAAATCAACGAATAACAGAGGTTTAAACGACTTGTTTATAAAAATCACCTATGATATGAAGCCCTGGTCGTTCATTTTCGAGGGACATAATTTTACGACCAACAAAGCATATAAATTGCAAAACAATGAAAATAGTAGAGATTTAGGAACTGAATTATATTTAATCACTCGTGTGAATTTACTCAAAAATGCAACTCTTGAATGGGGCAAAGCTATATTTATCCCTGGCGAAGTGATGAAAGACGTTTATGATGTAAATAAAAATGATGGGATTGGAAACTATGATAGAACAGATCCATCATTTTGGACATATTTAATGTTGAAAGTAGGTTTTTAGCAAAAAATATTGTTTATTAATGAAAATAATGATATTTTAGAGAATATTTTCCATTAATATTCAAGGAGTTGAAGATGAAAGTATTGAAGTATTGTTTACTTGTTTGTTTTTCAGTTATTTTATTTAGCGGATGCGGCAATAAACATGGGAAACCCGTAGAAATACAGGATTTGAAGGAATACAAGGACGAAGCAGTTGGATTTTCGCTCAAATACCCTTCAAACTGGGTAGTAACTAAACTAACAGGTGTTCGCTTTGCTGCATTTTCATCGAACAATGCAAAACCACGTTTTGCAAGATATGATACAGAAGGTTTCCCTGGTGCTAAAATTGATGTAAATGTTGTAAAAATTGACAGTGTGGTTACTCTTGATAGTATTATTAAAGTAAACAAGACATTCCAACCAGATTTGTATAAGTTTGATGAAGTAATGTTAGATGGAGTAAAGGCAAGTAAGTTTACTTATTCATTTGAGTTAGAAGATGGAGAATTTATGGGTGAATTGTATGTAGCTACAAAAGATGGGAAACTTGCAACTGTTTTATTCTTCGAAGCATTTGCAAATACTTGGGATATGTATAAAGACAAATTTAACGAGATTGTTTCGTCTTTGAAATTGGCAGTCGAGCCGGCAGCTCCAACAGCAGTTGCCATCAATGCTGAAGAACCACCAGCATCTGTTAATTTAGTACCAAAGTCAGGTCCTGGATATGTTATAATGGTACCTGACAACTTCAATCTTACAAAAGGCATTGCTCGCAATGTAATTTCATCGCAGAATTATATTGGCAAGCGTCGTGCTGATTGCAATATTCAAGTTGATGTAATTGATGCTTCACAATCGAAAAACTTGAAGAAAATTGTTGAAGAAAACAGACCTACATATAAAAATAGTGGCGAACCAAGGGCAATAAATTTGGGTGGCGTGGAAGCATATATGTTTTCATATCAGCCAACTGGACAGGTAAAAGGACGAGTATATTTCGCATTGAAAGGTGAGAGATTATATAGAATTACAATGAATTGGTTCGTAGGTGAGGAAAAAGATTATCTACCTGTGTTCGAAAAATCTGTAACCTCAATTAAATTTGAATAAACAAAAGTAAATCTAGATTTAGAAAAAAAGAGGTTGTTTCAATTGGACAACCTCTTTTTATATTTATTAGAAAGATTTTTCAATAAAAATTACCAGACGTCTGGATTTTTGAGATATTCGTCAATTGCAGCAGCAGCTTTGCGACCAGCACCCATTGCAAGGATAACAGTTGCGCCGCCAGTAACAATATCACCGCCAGCAAAAACACCTTTTTTGTTTGTTTTCATAGTATTTTCATCGACAAGTATATTGCCCCACTTATTAACTTTCAGGTCAGGAGTAGTAGAGCTAATAATTGGGTTTGAACCATTGCCGATAGCAACAACTACTACATCAACAGGAATAGTTTCGATAGCATTAGGGATAGGAATTGGACGACGGCGTCCGGAAGCATCTGGTTCGCCAAGTTGCATTTTTTGCACAACCATTTCGCGCAGATTGCCAATTTCATCGCCACGAAGCTCAAGTGGAGCATAGAGGAGCATAAACTCTACGCCTTCTTCCTTAGCGTGATGAACCTCTTCTATACGGGCGGGCATTTCGGCTTCTGTTCTGCGATAGCAAATAATCGCGCGTTTAGCATCAAGACGAAGTGAGGTACGAACAGCATCCATTGCAGTATTACCACCACCAAAAACGACAACAGTTTTGCCTTTAATGTTGAAAATTGGAGTATCGGCATTAGGAAATTCATAAGCACGCATTAGATTAACACGCGTAAGGAATTCATTGGAAGAATAAACTCCATTTAGATGCTCACCGGGGACGCCCAAGAAATATGGCAAACCAGCACCAACGCCTAAGAAAACAGCATCGAAACGTTGTAAAAGTTCGTCAACTGTTTCAGTTAATCCGATAATGTAATTTGTAATAAAATTAACGCCTAATTTTTTCAATCCTTCGACTTCGGCACGGACAATTTCTTTTGGCAAACGAAATTCAGGAATACCGTAGATAAGCACACCGCCGATTTCGTGAAGGGCTTCGAAAACGGTAACATCGTGCCCCATCTGGATTAAATCGCCAGCACAACTCAATCCCGCGGGACCGCCACCGACGATAGCCACTTTCCTACCTGTTTTTGGCTTGGTTTCAGCGATTTGCAGACCAATTGTTTGGCGTTCCCAATCGGCAGCCCAACGTTCGAGGTAGCCGATAGCAACGGGTTGTCCCTTTTTGGCTAAGATGCAGACTTTTTCGCATTGCTCTTCTTGTGGACATACTCTGCCACAAACAGCAGGCAAAGCATTGTCCTCTTTTAAAATTGCAGCAGCTTCTTTATATTTGCCTTCAGCAATCATTTTAATGAAATCAGGGATTTTAACTGATACTGGACAACCAGCAATGCAAGCAGGCTTTTTGCATTGCAAGCAGCGTTCAGCTTCGCGGCGGGCAGTTTCTTCGTCGTAACCTAAATTAACCTCTAAGAAATTCTTAATACGTTCGTTGGGATCTTGTTCGGGCATTTTATGTCTTGGGATAGCCATTCTTTCTTTTGGTGTAAGTTCTGCCATATTATTGCTCCTTTTGCTTTTTAAGTTCTTCGTTGAACATTTTGTCGTAATTACATTCTAAGTCTCGCAAGCTAATTTCTTCTTCGTTGCGATATACTCTATTTCTTTGTTTTAAGATTTCAAAATCTACTGCGTGGGCATCGAATTCCGGACCATCGACGCAAGCGAAAACCGCTTTTCCATCGACAACAACACGGCAACCTCCGCACATTCCGGTACCATCAACCATAATTGGATTGAGGCTAACAACGGTTTTAATATTATGTGGTTTTGTAACTTTGGCTACTGCTTCCATCATAGGGATAGGGCCAATAGCAAGCACAAAATCAATTTTTCTTCCTTCATCAATCAATTGCTGTAATTTATCAGTTACAAAGCCGTGAAATCCATAAGAGCCATCATCGGTTGTTGGATAAACTTCATCGGCAATTTGTTTCATTTCGTTTTCGAGGATAACATAGTCTTTGGAGCGGCCACCGATGATAGAGATAACATAGTTTCCAGCATCTTTTAGTGCTTTTGCAGTTGGATAAGCAATAGCAGTGCCGACGCCGCCGCCAATGCTGACCGCAGTTCCAAAATGCTCTATATGAGAAGGTTTTCCGAGAGGACCAACAACATCAAGAATGAAATCGCCAGCGTTTAGGGTGTTAAGCAGGCGGGTAGTTTTGCCAACACCTTGAACAATGATTGTGATTGTGCCATCAGCTGGGTTGCTATCGGCAATTGTGATTGGGATACGTTCTCCTTTTTCGTGAACGCGTAGAATAATAAACTGCCCTGCTTTTCTTTTTTCAGCGATTTTAGGAGCTTCAATTCGGAATAACTTTACTTCTGGTGCTAAAAAACGGGCTTCTACAATTTTATTCATTAATACCTCTGATCATTTATTTTTAAATAAATAATTATCGAATTAAATATAAATCGAAAAGTTTAATTTATGAAAATATCATAATTGATAAAAGAAAAATATTATAAGTATGATTACAAGATATAATAACAAAATCGTATATTTGCATTTATGTTGAGAAATATAGAATAAATATGAGAACGGCTATAATAATAGCGATAATTGCATTCAACGCGATAGTACTTTGTGGTGAAAAGATTTATTGGGCTGATAGTTTGATTGCAGTATCATCGGAAGCAAGGTTTGTAAATGCAAGCAAAACAGCTTTCAAAGGAATGCAAGCTCTTGGCAAACCGAATATAATGCCCGATTTTGGTGTTAGTCCGTGTGCGTGGATGCCTGATTATGCCCGCAATGGGATGGAATGGATAAAAGTAGGGTTTAAGAAGCCTATTACGGCAAGTAAATTATTTATTTATGAAAGTTATAATCCTGGTGCTATCTCAAAAGTTATTGTGTTCGATGAATACGAGAATGAGAAAATTGTATATAACAATTTAAATCCAATGCCAATTCAAGAAACTGGACGAGTGATGAGTGTTTCGTTTGCGAAAATAATCGTAAAAGCAGTGAGAATTGAAATCACAACGGTGAATTATAAAGACTATTATCAGATTGATGCTATTGGCATCTGTGATTGTACGGATGATTATTTCCTCAAAATTAATCTACCTGAAAATGCAACTTATGAAGAAAGAACAAATTTAGGTGAAAATGTAAATTCAAATTATTCCGAGCTGTGTCCAATAATTACACCTGACGGGACAACGCTATTTTTCACGCGGGACCAACATCCTGAAAACATTGGTGAGAACAAAGACCAGGATATTTGGTATTCGACTATGGATAGTGTAGGAAATTTTTCACAAGCGAAAAATATAAATTTTCCAATAAATAATGAGTGGAATAATTTTGCAGTTGGGATCTCACAAGATGGGAATGTGTTGTATTTAGGCAATATTTACAATGCGGGCGGAACGCAATCAAAAGGACTGTCTCGCTCGTTTCTGACAGATAGTGGATGGTCTTTTCCTGAAAAAATTGAGATAGAGGATTACTATAATTTGGGGCGTTTTTCGAGCTTTTCTTTTTCTACAAATGGGAAAGTGCTTATAATGTCGGTTGAACGTCGAAACGGATTTGGTGAGAACGATTTATATGTGAGTTTTTTGCAGGAAAATAGAGTGTGGAGCAAACCGGTAAATTTGGGTCCCGACATCAACACAGCGGCATCGGAGGACACTCCATTTTTAGCAGCAGATGGAGCAACTTTGTATTTTTCAAGCTCTGGACATTTAGGATATGGCTCGAATGATATGTTTGTTGCAAGACGTCTCGATGAAAGCTGGCAAAAATGGACAGAACCGATGAATTTAGGGAAACCAATAAACAGTCGTGGATGGGATGGATATTATTCACTCCCGGCGTCAGGTGAATATGCTTATTTTGTTTCGACCGAAAACAGTATTGGACGGGAGGACATTTTCAAAATTAAGCTTCCTTCTGAATTTCGCCCATACAATGTAGTTCTAATTAAAGGAAAAGTGCTTAATGCTAAAACTAAAAAACCAGTGGAAGCCACAATCAAGTATGAATATTTAGCAAATGGTCAGAATGCAGGAATTGCGAAGTCAAATTCTAAAACTGGGGAATATGTCATTACTTTGCCAGGTGGGCACCGCTATGCTTATTACGCAGTAGCAAATGAATTTCTAGCATTAAATGAAAACATTGATTTAAGCAGTTTGGAGCAATACAAAGAAATCAGGAAAGATTTGCTGCTTGTTCCAATTGAAATAGGTCAGAAAGTAGTTCTGAACAATATATTTTTCGAATACGGTAAATATGAGCTATTGGAAGAATCCTTTGCTGAGCTTGAAAGAGTAAAGAAATTTATGCTTGAATATCCACATATTAAAATAACAATCGAGGGACATACCGATAATATCGGGACGCTTCAATATAACATGCAGTTATCGCTAAATAGAGCAAAAGCAGTTCGAGACTGGTTAGTGGCAAATGGGATAGAATCCAGTAGGATAAAATATAAAGGCTATGGACCGAAGAAACCTATTGCAAATAACTCAACAGAGGAAGGTCGTAGCCAGAATAGACGCGTCGAATTTGAACTTGAATAAAAATAGTTACATTGGTTGAATTTTAATGTTTACGCGCCGCTTTTGTTTATCGGGGAGAGTACTATTATCAACACCTTTGCCTTCTATTTTCCAGATAATTTTACTATTTAAATTCGGATTTTTAAGGCTAATGTAACGCTCGAAATATTTGGCAGTGTAGTAAGCACGCAGAAGCGAAAGAAGATCGTTGTCCATTTTCTCACCGCGTTTGACAAAGATACCGAATTTTTCATCTTCAATATCTGCATCAGGAAAAATTGCTTTGGGATTAATTGAACGTGGGTCTGCAAATCCATACATCACAACTTGAATCTTAATGTCGTCTTTTTCCAAACAATTATCGTTAAGAAGAGAAACAATATCGTAAAGTTTTTCAGCTGCATCAGTCAATGCTTTTTCAACTTCCTCGGTAAATGAATCATAGATTTCACCGGGACGCTCGATATATTTGGTTTGTTCATTAATGCCAATCAGATTATAAGCAAATTTTAGGCGTAGTGCTTCGAGATTTTCTCGCGTGTTTGGCTGATAGTACCCAGTAACAAAGAATGGGACTTTGATTTCAACTAAATCAAATTCCTCGACGGGATTAAATTCAAACATCGTTCGTATAACCACAACAGAGCTATCAGAACAAGGGGCATGAATTTCTCTTTCAGCAGAATATTTTGAATTACAATCATTTTCGTAACGAATTGTATAGCGGCGATTTGGAATTACATCAAACTTGAAAACACCAAAGGCTGAAACATCTTGTGTTGCAACGATATTGTTTTCACTATCGAAAAGGTATGCTTTGCCGCCAAGTGGGAAATTTGGGAAGCGGGAAGTAACATAACATTCGATTTTAGCGGGACCGCATAAATCAAAAGCGTAGAGGTCTTTGCCGCCACAACCGTTCGGTCTGTTTGATGAAACGAAGATTTTATCTTTGAAAATCGCTGGACCAGTATCATCAGAAAGAGAGTTTATCGGCGGTGGCATAAGTTTCGGATTAGTCCATTTCGCATAACCAGATGGAGTTGCTTTGACGATGTTATAGACTTTTGCGTTAGAATAGCCCTGAGAAGAAAAGTACAAAATCCCATCTTCCGACACAAACGGAGAAAGTTCGTTCGCTTCGGTATTAATTTCTGCAAGGTTACGAGGAGATGACCAATTGCCTTGATTGTCACGAAGTGAAACATAGAGGTCCAGTCCACCTTTACCACCGGGTCTGTCGGAACTGAAAATGAGTATTTTTCCGTCAGGTGAAATAAACGGGTGGGATTCAAAATGTTCGGTATTTATTGATTTTGCATTTTGGGGTTTAGTCCAGCTCTCCCCTATTTTTTCGGCAAGGAACAAATCTCTGTTGATTTTATTGCTGCTGCGAGTGTTTGCTGCAAACCACATCTCTAAATTACCAGAAATAGGATTATAGCAAAAGCTTGGAGAACTAACGTTTTGGAATGAACCTATTGGCAAATCATTAACAACTTTTGGGCGTGAAAATTTGCCGTCGGCAAATTCGCTTCTATAGATTGTTTCATTGATTTTCTTTTGCCGATTGGAAACTGTATAATAAAATGAATTTTCCCAAAAAGTTGGCGAATATTCGTCATTATCGGTATTAAATGGAGAAGAGATATTTCCTTCGGAAGGAACTTTTGGACAAGTACCCGAAGATGCGCAACCTACCAGAACAGCTGATACAAGCAACCACAGTAGTATTTTTCTATTCATCATCGTCCTAATGTAAATTTTCATTACATACTTATCGACAAAATAATAGAAATATTAATGCCAAATTTTTTGGTAAATTTAATTGTAATTTTATTAAGTTAGGGAATAATTCCTTGATAATTCGAAGGTTCCAAAATGAAAAATTACTATTTTTTACTAATAGTTTTGGGGATTGCAATATTTTTGGGTGCAACTTATTACAAAATATCGCCACCCCTATACATTATCAAGCAATATAATTTGAATTATGAACAAAAATCGATGACAGAATTGAACGATAGAGAAGTAGAAATATTAGACAGTATATTAAAAGCAAGAGGGATTAATTATCGTTCTGCTGATGCTGATAAAATTTACGACAGTCTGTTAGCAGTTAAAACTTCATCCGAGGTCAAGCAGTTACTCAAATTGAAAGAAGATGAATATTTTATAAAAACTAAGAAAGACAGTATAATTATTATAAAAAATTCAGAAGGGATTAATTTTATTCGAGAAATTTGCAAAGCTCGAAGTCAAACAGAGATATTCGAGAAATATAAAAAAAATATAAGCAAAAACAGTTATGATATTGTTTTGTATTTCACGGGAAAAGATCTGCCGATAGATATTTCAGGAAAGGAGATAAATGGAGGGAGACGGTATTTTATTGCAACCGAAGATTACAAATATTTTTTGATACTGATAAAAGTCAATGAATTGTACACAGCAGCAGAGTTAATAGACAAGGGATATTTGCAAGACAATACTAAAATTTCAATTCCAGAAGACATTTTGTACCCGTATAGAGATAAGAGATTTTGGATTTTACCGATAATGCTTCTCTTAGCATTATTTCCTATGTTTTCAACATTAAAACCGAAAGAAGATGTTGGAAATCTAAATAGGCTGCCGGAATTAACGAAAATATTAGATAGACAAATAACTATCGCAAGGGTATGGCTTTTTCTGGCAATATTTTGTATTGTGGGAGTTTGTGCTGTGATATTTTCCGAGATGAATATAGCAGAAGGCGGTGGAGCAATAATTTTTATTGGAAGTTTTCTTTCATTGACAAGCATAATTGTGTTTTTCTATTATCGCAAACGTGCGGGACAACTCTCGAGAATTCTTTCAGGAGAAGATGTTTTGGCAAAGTGGGAGTATGATTTATTTTTCTGGCAAAATTTTGTAGATAAGTATTTGCAGAATTATCTTTCTATGAATAAATCTACTTTTCTATTGGTTTCGGTAATAATAGTAATAATATTTGGAATTTTTATGATAGCCGATCCTGAAGTTGCTGATACGATGGGAATTATAGGACTAGGACTGATTGCATTGGTTACTATTGTAGCTTATATTTCGCCCAAAATCTCCGCGAAAAACCTTTTAAAGTCGCGGCCTATAGCAATTATTGGAAATAACTGCATATTGATTGGGAAGCAGTTTCACAGCTGGGGGACGTTTGGGAATAGGTTAGAAAATGCTAAGATTAGTAAAGAAGAAACAGAAATGCTGGAAGTGCAGTATTCATATCGGACAAAGTATGGTCGCACAACTGTAACAGTGCTTGTTCCGATACCCAATGGCAAATTAGAAGAAGCACAGGAGGTAGCAAAAAAATTAGAGAACAAAAGGGATTAGTAAAGAAATATCATTATTAAATATAAAAAGTGGCTCTGATGAGCCACTTTTTATTAATAGAATGTTTCATTCAGTTGATTAGTTACCTGGAACAGCAGCTGGTTGTTGTTGCTGTTGTTCGGCGGCTTCGCGTTTCAAACGCCAATAGCGGCGCTCAGCTTTGATTTCTTCTGGAGTTTTAGGACCTGCTGGTGGGATTTTAAGGACTTGCCCTGGGAAAATAATGTCAGGGTTGCGAATTTGGTCAGTGTTTGCTTGCCAGATTTTTGGCCACTGGAGAGGATCGCCATAGATCTCCATTTTGCCAGAAATGTTCCACAAGCAGTCGCGGTTTTCTGCCCAAGTGCCAACTGTGTAGGTGGTGATTTTCTTTTCGCGATAAAGACCGCGAATATCACGACCAAGTTGTACCATTCTATCGAAGAACTTAGGCATAATTGAAATTTTATTTTTTCTTAGTTCACGATATTCCTTTTCCAGCGCTTCGACATCGCTTCTGCGGTCAGCAAGTTGGTCGTCGTTAAGTCTTTTCATATCGCGAACTTTGCCTTCGAGGACACCTAATTTTTGAGCAAAAGCGTCGATTTCAGCATCAGTAACGCCTAAAATACGTTTAATTTCATCATTGCAATCGCGAAGAGCAGCATTTACATTTTTTAATTCGATTTCAAGTTCTTCGTATTTTGCATTCAACTCATTTAATTTAGTTTCCAGCGAAGATACTCTGGACTGGAAGTCCTGAATACGAAGTTCAGCTTCTTTGCGAGTAAGTTCAGCATCAGGTTTGCTTGCAGGTGGCATTTGAGCAAACGCGAAAACACCTGATAAAAATAATATACTAATTATTGTTAAAATCTTTTTCATATTTCTCCATTAATTGAATGTTTCACATTATAATTCAAGAAATTAATCCTGCCAAACATTTGGCCATTGAGATAGTTTTTGCTTAACAAATTCACGATCTTTTTCGCAGTTTTTGAGTTCATTTTTACGGGCATTAATTTCACTTTGGATTTTGTTAATTTCTTGCTGTTTGTTAGAAATTTGTGCGTTAAGTTGACTTTCGCGTTTGCGTAATTCTTGCAACTGCATTAGCTGCTCCTCTGTTATCATTCTTGTGCAATCAGTAAGCAAAGACGAGAAGAGAACTAACATTGAAGAAAGCCCGAAAATTGAGATGAGCTTTTTAAATTTCATAAATCCTCCTTGTAGGGGTTTAATAAACAAATATTATAATAATTAAATGATGTCAAACTCTATCAAATCTTATGAATAAAAACAAAAATCGTAATTTTCTACAATTATGTCCTAATAAAAATAACAAATTTCAATTAATAAAAACAACAAAAAAATTACTAATAGAAGTTAATTATTTAATAAACGAAATATTTGTATGGATTTATAAATAATAGGCTATGTATTAAAAATAATTGAGAAAAACAACGTCAATTGAAGTATTCATTTATGGAGGTTTGGGAATGAAAAAATTATTATTATACTTTCAGATAACTTTAATTTTTGTAATTACGATTAATTTTTCTTTTGCTCAAATCCAAAAGCCTAAAAATGTGATTATAATGATAGGCGACGGAATGGGCGAAAATCAGGTAAAAGCTGCAAGCTACTATCTACGTGGAGATGATAATTCCCAGAGCTTTCATAAGTTTCCAATAAAATTGTTTGCATCGACTTATGCAGCAAAAGCAGGGCTAAAAGGTGAAGACTCTGATTTAGATTGGAGCATAGGATACAATACAAAGGAAGCTTGGGGTGATTATTCGTGGATACAAAAGCAATATACTTGTTCGGGAGCATCGGGAACTGCGATTGCTTGTGGCGAAAAAACCTATAATGGTGCAATTGGTATGGATATAAATAAAAAGCCAATTGAAAATTTATCAGAAGTTGCCAAAAAGTTGCAAAAATCTGCGGGAGTTGTAACTACTGTAATGTGGAGCCACGCAACGCCAGCTGTATTTGTTGCTCACAACGAACACAGGAACAACTATTCAGAAATTGCAAAAGAAATGCTTTTGGACAGCAAAGTTGATGTTATTATTGGAGCAGGTCACCCATATTACAATCATGATGGTGAGCGATTATCCCAAGCAAAAACTTTCAAATATGTTGGTGATAGTCTGATATGGATAGGATTAACCCAAAAATCAACTGAATTTATTGTTAATGGAAAGAAGAAGACTGTCGCAGATATTGATGGGGACAACGTTCCTGACGCCTGGTATTTTGTCGAGAAGAAGCAAGATTTTGAGAAAATTGCATGTGGAGAATTTATTCCTAAAAGATTGCTTGGAGTGGCACAAGTTGCTGAAACATTCCAACAAAGAAGGAAGACAACGGATGACAAGTCATATTTCGAAGGCAAAGGTCAGGCAATGGAAGATGCTTACGAAGTTCCATTCAACAAGAATGTTCCTGATTTAGCAACGGTTTCACTAGCAGCGCTAAACACTCTAAATCAAAATAAGCAAGGTTTTTTCCTGATGATAGAAGGTGGAGCAATTGATTGGGCTTGTCACGGAAATCAAAAAGGACGTTTAATTGAGGAAACAGTTGATTTCTTTATTGCAATTGATAGTGTAATAGGTTGGGTAGAAAGAAACAGTAGTTGGGATGAAACACTGTTGATTATTACAGCGGACCACGAAACTGGCTATCTGACGGGAATAGACCAAGAAAAAGCCAAACCGTTTGATAAACCTATAAAGAACAACGGAAGAGGTAAAATGCCAGATATGCAGTTTAATTCTATAAGCCATACAAATGCGCTTGTTCCTTTTTATGCAAAAGGAGCTGGTGCTAATATATTTTCTTTACTTGCAGATGAAATAGACCAGAAAAAAGGCAAATATCTACATAATTCTGAAATTGGAGCAGGAATAAAGATACTTTGGCAAATGCCGAACAACTAAATTCGTTCGGCAATTGCTTTTAGAATTTCTTTTGCTGCTTGAAGTTTGGGTAAAGGCATAAATTTTGTTTCTTTGCCAAATTTATCAATAATTGTAATGGTGTTTTTATCACCGCCAAATCCACTATCGGGAACATTCGCTAAATTGGCAACAATTAAGTCACAATTTTTTTCTTGGAGTTTACGTTTGGCATTTTCGAGAAGGTTATCTGTTTCGAGAGCAAATCCAACGATAAATTGGTGAGTTTTTGATTTACCTGCTTTAGCAAGAATATCTTTTGTGCGAACAAGTTCAATGGCAACGCTCTCCCCTACCTCTTCTTTTTTCATTTTATGTTCAAATTTGATTTTTGGAGTGAAATCAGCGACTGCGGCGGAAAATATTGCAATATCAATGTTTTGGAAATATTTCATAACTTCCTGATACATTTCCTCAGCTGATTGGACTAAAATAAAGTTGCACTTTGTAGGAGGTTCGAGCTGGGTTGGACCGGAAATCAAAATAATTTCTGCCCCAATTTCAGCAGCAAAATTAGCAAGAGCAAAGCCCATTTTTCCTGTGGAGAAATTAGAAATAAATCGAACGCTATCGATTTTTTCGATTGTAGGACCTGCTGTAATGAGTATTTTCTTTCCCTTCAACTTATCGAAAGTCTGCAACTGCATTTTCTTTTTAAGCATTTCGAGTTCAAGTTCGGTATTCCATTTGTCTTTTTCGAGGCTTTCGTCAATTGATTCGAGCGGTTTTTCGTTCAAATTGCTAATATTATTGTCAAGATTAATCTCAGATTGATTTTCCAGGTTGTCGAGCGATTTGAAAATACGGTCCATCAAAACAGGGATGTCAGGCAAGCGACCTGGACCGATGAGCCCACTGGCAAGTTCACCTTCGGCAGGAGGAATAATTGTATATCCAAAGGATTTGAGAATACGGATATTATTTTGAGTGGCTGGATGCTGCCACATATCGAAATCCATAGCAGGAGCAATAAGCAATGGTTTTTCTGGTGGCAGAGCCATCGCAACGCAAACGAGAGCTGTATCGCTTAATCCATTCGCAACTTTAGAAAGCGTGGTAGCCGAGCAAGGAGCAATAATCATCAGATCAGCCCATTGGGCAAGTTGAACGTGCCAAGCACCGCTTGTTTGCTTAATATCTTCGAACATCTCTACTACAACAGGGTGACGGCTAAGGCTTTCAAGTGTGGTTGTTGTAATGAACTTTGTAGCGGCGGGAGTCATAACAACTTGCACTTCTGCACCAGCTTTGATAAGTTCACGCACAAGCAAAGCTGATTTATATGCAGCAATTGAACCTGTAACGCCAACAACAATTTTTTTATTTTTCAAAGATTTCTCCATATTAATCAGAAATTATTGAAACATCCTTTTTTTTCGCCTTTGTATCCATTAATAAAATCGGTTACATTAGTAATTTTTTTACCTTCAATTTGCAGTTCTTTTATAAAGATAAATCCAGTTTTGCATTTAACGCAAAACAGACCTTTCTCAATCAAAAATTCACCGGGTTTTTCCAAACCTAAAAAAACATCATTCACCGAACAATTACATTTTTCGTAGTCAGCACGGAAAATTTTCATTTTTTTGTCTTCGAAAATTGTCCAGGCACCTGGGACAGGCGAATAACCGTGAATAAAATTGCGAACTAATTCGGCATAATCATCAAAGTTAATTTTGGCATTATGGCTAAAAATTTTAGGAGCCGAAGTAGCAAGGCTTTCGTCTTGGGGAATTGGCTTAAAGTTGCCTTTGGCAAGGAGTTCGCAAGTATCGATAGCGAGACGAGCGGCTAATGGTGCCATTAAATCATGTAAATCTCCTGCAGTAGCACCTTCTGGAATAGGAATAACAGTTTGAAGCAAAATATTGCCTGTATCAACTTTTTCTTTAATTAAAAAAGAAGTTAGACCCGTAATTTTTTCCCCATTGATAATTGCCCAATTGATTGGAGCAGCCCCACGATATTTTGGCAGTAAACTTGCGTGAATATTAAAACAACCGAGATGAGGTATAGTGAAAACCTCTTTTGGCAAAATTCTAAAAGCAACAACAACAATAATATCTGGATTTATTGTTTTAAGAGTTTCGATAAAATCGGTATTATTAAGTTTGTCGGGTTGTAGGACCAGCAAATCAAGCTCCAGAGCAGTTTTTTTTACTGGGGAAGGTAAAACTTTATGCCCACGACCCTGAGGCTTATCGGTTGCGGTTACAACTGCTTTAACGTTATATTTCTTATTCAATTCAATAAGAGTAGGGACAGCAAATTCGGGCGTTCCCATAAAAACAATTGAAAGACTCATTATTGTTTATTCCTATTAGCAAGAGTAACATTGAAAGACATTTCTTTATTATTTCTAATAACTCGAACTTTGACTGTATCGCCTGCTTTATATTCGCCGATAATATACATAAAATCGTGCAAATTTTTAACTTGCTTATCGTCAATATAAGTGATAATGTCGTCTTCTTTAAGACCAGCTGCCTGAGCAGGGCTACCGGGAGAAGTGCCGGAAATTTTAAGTCCAAGTGGAGATTCCTCGAAGTTGGGCACAATCCCGAACCAAGGACCGCCCCCACGCATTGCTGGGCGACTTGTTGTATCGACTACTTCGGTAAAGACAGGTTTCTGCTGAATAGAAGCAAAATGGCGAACAACACTTTCGGCAAAATCAACAATTCGAGCAGTAGCGACATAATCTAATTTTTCCCAAGTATCGGTGGGTTTGTGATAGTCTGCGTGGGCACCGGTGAAGAAGTGCATAACTGGTATTTTCTTCTTGTAGAAAGGTGTATGGTCGCTCGGACCGAATCCATCTTGAAGTTTGATAATACTTATATTTTCAATAGAAGAAATCGAATCAATTACATTGGACAGAACCGGAGACGAACCCAAGCCAAAAATCTGGAGTTTATTATCTTTCATTCGCCCAATCATATCAAAATTTATCATAAGGTATGTGTTTTCGTGCGGGAAAAAGTTGTTTTCGACATAGTGAGTAGAGCCAAGCAAGCCCATTTCCTCGCCAGTGAAAGCCATAAAGACGATTGTTTTATCGGCAGGATTTTTTGTAAAGCGTTCGGCAAGTTCCATAACACCGGCAACTCCGGAAGCGTTATCATCAGCACCGGGATGGATTTTCGGGGTTTTACCCATATAAGCAGAATTACCAAGTTGCCCATACCCAAGGTGGTCGTAATGAGCGCCAACAACAATATACTCATTTGGATTGAGACGGCCTTGGACATAGCCGATCACATTGCTTGTTGATTTATAATCATCGACTAAATCAACAGTTAGCGAAATAGTCGTATGTGGGATAATAAAACTATTGGGTTTTTGAGATTTATTAATAGCATTTTCAATAAAATTGAGTTGGACATTTTTGGGCATAAGTGCAAAAGCAAGAGTTCTTTTGATGTAAGCAACGAGAATACCAGAATTGCGGGACATCATTTGCAAGCTGAGAGGTTTCAAAATGTTGGCAGAATCGCCTTGTGGATTGACAATGAGAACTCCGGCGGCACCTTTGTTGCGAGCATTGGTTGCTTTGTATCTATCGGAAAGATAATTGACAAATTTTGATTTTTCCGTTGAGCCATCGGGACTACCAGCGATAATGAGTACAATTTTGCCATTGACGTCAATGTCTTTGTAGTCGTCGTAGCCAAGAGGTTCAGCAGAAATTCCATAGCCCGCAAAAACGAGTTCTCCTTTGACGGAACCATTTTCGCTAAAGGCGGCGGGCAACCATTCTTCCTCAACGCTAATGTTTTTTGTTGCAGGCTTCCATTTTTCAACAGGCACTCCCAGACGTTCTACAAGTACAGTGAGAGCAAATTTGTTTTCAGTGCCGAGCTTAATACCAGTTCTAACATCGAATTGCTGGAAATAATTTTCGCGAAAAGCTTTAAGTCCAACTTTGTCAAAGTGTTGAGAAATATAATTAGCAGCTTTTTCAATGCCAATTGTTCCTGGGAGACGTCCTTCAAGTTCTTCGGAGGCAAGAAATTGAACGTGTTTTTTAATATTATTCGAAGTAGATGGGTCTCTCTGAGCGAATGAATTTACAAAAACAAGAATAAGCAGAACTTTTATAAGGAATAATTTTTTTAGTAAATTCATAATTTAACCTAATTAATTATTAATTGGAAAATAAAATTAATCAAAATAAACTAAAAAATAAAAAAATATAAGAGCGCAAATCGAATAATATTTCTCAACATTTGCGAAAAAATGTTTTGAGAAATAAAATAATATTTATATATTTTAACAAACGAAGTAATTATTAATATTAATTAATTATTTTATGCACTCTAAACTTAATTATAATTTGACAACAACAAGAAAAAACGATTAAATAAAATTAAAAATGAATGAGAAATTGTTAATTTTTTAAATAATCAAGATTAATGTAAGTATTATGGAGTTTAGTAATGAAAAATTTATTAATAGTATTAATTTTACTCACAGGTGGAATAATAGCAGGATGCTCGGATGATGACAAGGACAATCCTTCCAACAACACAAAGAATGTTGCTTCGTGCGAAGGTTGCCATACTAATTATGAACATCTGAAAGCTGTGTATACTCCTGATACCGAGACTCCGGTTGGCGGTTGCGGAGGAGATGCACCACATTTTGAGCCTTATGATAGGGTGTATATGGGTGGCAATGGGTATCAGAGTTTTAAAAATTCAGCACACGGAAAGATGAAGTGCACCGATTGTCACAATGGTGTTGATAATACTGCCAATAAAGCAACGGCCCATTCGGGAAATTTTCTTAAGTCGCCATCAGATTCTGCAGTTGCCAAATGTGGGAAGTGCCACTCCACCTATGCAAACAATCAGCACTATAATTTACATCAAGGTTGGGGGCAAAAACGCAAAGTTTGCCTGCGTTCTGGATTGAGCGGTGCGGATGATTTTGCACTATTACCAGCAAAGCACCAACAAGGATATAACAAAAACTGTGCGATCTGCCATGCAAGCTGTGGAGATTGCCACGTAAACAGACCACATGCTGGAGGGGGTGGATTGGCGCAGGGACACAACTTCAAAGAACCTGATATGATGAATACTTGCGTTGTATGTCACTCATCACGTGGAGGCCACGCATTCTTAGGTGTTGGGAGCGGCACTCAACCTGATGTCCATCTGACAAAAGCAGGATTTAACTGTTTGAGCTGCCATAAGAAAGATGAATTGCATGGGAATGGCCAGAAAGTAACCCAGCGCTATGCATACGAAAAGCTTCCGAAATGCGAGGATTGCCATAAAAATATAGCAAGCTCGAACACCTACCATTCGGTTCACGCAGATGATTTCAATTGCCACGTATGCCATTCACAAAACTACAACACTTGTGGTAGTTGCCATATTGGAGGCGCTGGCGCACGTATAACATCGCATTTAGAATTCAAAATTGCATTAAATCCAATACCCGACATAAAGAAAAACTACAAATTTACACTTGTTCGTCGAACACTTGCAGCACCAGACAATTGGAGCTTGTATGAGGTTCCACAATATGCAAATTTCGAAGCAGCACCTACATTTAATTACACAAGTCCTCACAACATATTGAAGCGCACTGCAAGGACGAATGTTGCTCAGGGCGAAGCTTGCTATGCTAACTGCCATATTTACAAAGATGGAGATGTGTGGAAGAACAAAAACTTATATTTGTTTGATTCAGATTTGTATGATTGGGAAAAACAAGCAAGCAAAAATATTGTAGTCGATGGGAAATTACCTAACTCTTGGGGTGTTAAATAAATAACATTAAAAATTTAACTATTTGTTTCACTATTATGGAGAAATATTTATGAAAGATTACTTAAAAAAACTCAATTCATTAATAGCAGTACTATTAATTGTATTGTCGCTTACATTTGTAGGTTGCTCGGACGACGATGATGATAATGGTCCGAAAAAAACAGAAGCAGAACTTTTGCTCGAATATTTGGAAACTACTGGTGGTGATTTTATTAACACACAGGCACCTACAATTATCAACGCAATTGATGTTTATAACAAGAACACAGCAACACCTAACAAAATCAAAATTATCGATGTTCGTGCAAAAACAGATTACGACAAAGGTCATATCAAAAACGCGGTAAACGTATTAATTCCTGAGCTGTATAATTATTTCAAGACAAATGCAACTGAATTAGCAGGATACGAAGATGTTGTGTTGGTATGCTATTCAGGACAAAGTGCTGGTTATGCAACATCATTATTAAGATTGTTGGGTTATAACAACGTAAAATCGATGAAGTTTGGTATGTCTTCCTGGCACGATGATTTTGCTACTAATTACAAAAATGTTGTTGCAAACGGCAATTCACGTGTGGCACAGTTTACTTCGGCAGAAACACCAAAACCAACAACAAAGAATCCACTTCCAACACTAAGCACTGGCAAGAAGACTGGAAAAGAAATCTTGGAAGAAAGAGTGAAATTCTTGTTTGAAAAAGGCTTTACTTCTGGAACTGGAGCTGATGCGGTTGGAATAACTAATGGTGATGTTTTCAATAATTTAACAAATTTCTTTATTGTAAATTACTGGCCAGCTGCTCATTATGCTGATCCGGGGCATATTCCAGGTGCAATGCAATATACTCCGAAAGAAGCATTGAAATCAACAAAGGATTTATTTACACTACCAACAAACAAAACAATTGTTGTTTATTGCTACACAGGTCAGACAAGTGCCTATGTTTCAGCATTTCTGAGAGTTCTTGGATATGATGCTAAGTCTTTATTATACGGTTGCACTGGAATGATTTATGATAAGCTTGTAGAAAAGAACTTATCTACATTTGTTCCTCAGCGTGACATAATAAATAAAGATTACGAGAAGCCATAATATAATTATTTTATTAAGAATAAAGAACCTTCGGGCCGATAGATGTTGCCCGAAGGTTTTTATATGAATTTGAGAACAATTGCAAGAAGAGCAAGAATAATAGCTATAGAAGCGATAAGAATTGAAGTATTATTTTGCGAATTAGCAATTTTTTGTTCAATTATGTCAATTTTTCTTGAAAGAAATTGCAATTTGTTTTCAAATTTATCTATTTGCTCGACATTGCTGGCAAATCCTTTATCGTAATTTATTTTACCGCCAGTAAGGGAAAAAATTTTATCATTAAGTATATTGAGCATGTTTTCCAAAGAAGAAATTTTATCAGAGAATTCTTGATTAGTCAATTTATCGTTATCATTATTCGATTGTTCGAAATCCAATGAATATCCGTGCTTGATAATATCAATATCAAGAGAAATTTTTTTGATAACAGAAGAAAAATTAATTTCAAAAGATTTAACTTTTTCGTCAAGCCCAACCAAAGCAGATTCCAATTGTTTAAGACGCATATTAATTCGAAGCTCAATTTTTTGGGATTCAATTGCAACTTCTTTTTCAATTTTAGATTTCAAACCAATTAAAGTAGATTCTAATTCAAGTTCAGATTTCTTTTTGAAGAATTTGAGCGCCTTATCCATTTCTTCAACAAATTTAGCGGAATTATTTTGCAAAGAGACGATGTCGTCTTTGAGGCGTTCCATTTCTTTTTTGAAGGAAGTAATATCGCCAAGATCGTTAGCAAGTTTTATTGTTTCTTCGGTTTTATTTTTCAGAAGAATAATAGATTCCAGAATACTTGTATTGATTTTGCTAATAGCGGATTCACTATCTTTTGAAATTTTTGCTTCCATTTCTTGAAGACGAGAAATTGTAGCATCGAAATCTTTCATTTTTTTATCAAGTAACTCAAAAGCGCGATGATATTCTTCGGCTTGCTGAATAATTTTATCGAAAAGCCCAACTATTTCCGGGCTTATTGATTTTGTTCTTTCCATTGGGACGTATACTCCAAAAAGTAACTCAAAGAGGCGATAAGTTTCTCCATATAATATTTTTCGACTTCAACAACAGGTTCTTTGCTATGCAAAAGAAGGGTTTCAAAGATTTCACGTTTGAAATCTTCATCGTTGTTTATTTTATCAGACAAAAATTTATTTAAATAATCAACTAGAAGACCATCTTTTGCTAATTGTTCATAGAAGGTCTCTGGCTTTATTTTTTTCTTAATATTTAATAGTCGAATAAAACTCAATATTATCGCATCAAATTATTTAACATAAATATCGACATAAATTTTAAAGAACTTAATAATAATAGACAAAAATAATACCAAAATATTTGGAATGATTAAATTCGAATATTTGAATTATAGATTTAAAGATAAGGGACAGATTATATGTTAAATAGTTAAGGTAATTATATCAAATTGCATTAATTTTGTATTTTACAAATAAACTATTGAGCAAAATGATACTTGAAAAACAAAATAAATTAGAGGAGCAAAGGGAACGTGCAATTGCTTGCAGCGTAAAGGTAAAAGGCAGCAATAGAGAAGAAGCAATGGAAGACCTTGATGAACTTGTTTTTCTTGCTGAAACAGCGGGTGCGGAAATAATCCATAAGATATATCAAGAATTGCCAAAGATAAATTCAGCCACAGTGCTTGGGAAAGGGAAACTCGAAGAGGTTAAACAAATTGTTAAAGAAGACAATATCACAATAATAATTTTTGATGACAATCTATCGCCAGCACAAGTTAATAATCTGGAAAAAGAACTTAATATCAAAGTAACTGACCGAAGCGGGATAATTTTAGATATTTTTGCTACGCGAGCAAGAACAAATGAGGCAAAAACACAGGTAGAACTTGCACAACTACAATACATTCTACCGAGACTTACCCGAATGTGGACGCATTTATCCAAGCAATACGGTGGAATTGGGACACGTGGGCCTGGTGAAACTCAAATCGAAACAGACAGGCGAATAATTAGATTACGAATTCAAAATTTGAAAGAAAAGCTAAAAGAAATTGAATTACAGAAGAAGGAACAGAGAAAAAAACGCTCTGAAATGCCCAAATTCGCACTTGTTGGATATACAAATGTTGGGAAATCAACACTAATTAACACAATTACAAATGCGGGCGTTTATGTTGAGGATAAACTTTTTGCTACCCTGGACACAACAGTTCGTCAGTTTAGTTTGCCGAGCGGACAGAAAGCATTAATTTCGGATACAGTTGGATTTATCAAGAAATTACCGCATAATTTGGTTGCTTCGTTCAAAAGCACATTGATGGAGGCAATGGAAGCCGATGTATTGCTTCACGTTATCGATGTTTCTCATAAGTTATTCAGAGAGCAAATTCAGACAGTAAATAAAACATTAGAAGAACTTAAAATTAACGAGAAGCCAACAATAATGGTGTTCAATAAAGTTGATATGCTTGATGATATAACAATTCACAGAGCATTGAAAAATGAATTTGCAGACTCGATTTTTATTTCTGCTAAAAGAGGAATAAATATTGAAAGTTTGCTGGAATTGATGCAAGAAAAATACAACCGCTTCCACAATGTTTTCGAAGTAAGTCTGCCTTATGAAAAATCTGAATTAGTTTCTCATCTATACGATAACTACGAAGTGCTGGAACGAATTGATACAGACACATCAATGATCTTTCAAGTTAAAATTCAAGCTGAAAAAGAGAAATATTTCTGGAATATATTTGGAAAATATTCAGCGAAATAACTTTTCTTAAAATATAAATGAAAAAGCAGGCATTTTCGGTTTTCCCCTGCTTTTTGTTTAATTAGAAATACACGCCAAGGGCAACTGAAAGATAGTTTTTAGAATCTTCTTTGTCTGCTTTGCCAATAAAATTGATATAATTATATTTAGCTTCGAGATTGAGAAGAATTAAACCTAATGGCAAATCAACTCCTGCACCTAATCCAAAGCCAAGACGTCCATCGGTAGGAGTTTTGGTGAGTGGCACTTCCACACCAGCAACTTTGTAATCAAGCGAACTCGAAATATAATTGTAGGATAAATCTCCTGTTGCATAGATGCCAATTATCGAACGTATTGGATAGAGGTTAAGTCCTGCGCTGATGGGAATAATATTAGTAGTTGAGTTCAAAGTTGCTAATACTTTTCCAGTTTGAGGATCGGTAACCTCAATTTTAGTTTGAGGAAATTTGTGATAACCGAAGCCTAAATATAAATCGGCATTATCTGCAAGACCGATGCGCCCTTTGAATGCTAAATGATAGCCTGCATCCATCCCTTTGGAAACTAAATCACCTAAGGAATCACCATTAAGTTTAATCTGACTTTTGTTGTAAACATTTGCAATCTTATCGTTTGGCGTGGAGAGACCCAAATGGAAACCAACATCAATACCCTGAGCAAACAAATTAGCCGAGATTATAGATATAACAAAGGTAAAACTAAAAATAATAATTAAACGTTTCATAGATAAATCCTTTATTAACCAACAATGACTTTTTTATTAATTTTTTTTTGATTTATATGTTACCATAAACAATATTTTTCGTAACAACAATTGATAATTAGATTAACGAATATATTTTTTTTTTGTTTCACAATTTATAAAGGCAAAGATTATGAGAACGAGATTGAAATTTTTTGTTATGGCATTGGTATTTATTTCCGGTGGTGTATTGTTTGCTCAAACATATCCATACAATGGTCAAATCAATATTGGACCATATTTAGGAGGAAATATAAATTTCCATCAGCCATCGAATGTCAATCCTACTGGTGTGCAAAATCCTACAACTTTGTTCAACACAAACAGCAATGAATTTTTCTTAAATGGAGGAATAATCGCTAATTTCCCAATTAGTAATTTAATTTCAATATCAGGACGGCTCGGATATAATGGATTTCGTGGAGAACTAAAAGAAAACAATGAAAAATTTACAACAAAAATGGATTATTTAGAAGTAACACCTCTGGTTCAATTTCATAATTTATTCGGAAATTTGCCTTTGTATTTAAATGTGGGTCCAGAAGTTGGCATACCACTAAATGGACGCTACAAGTATCAAAATTTAGCGGAAACAGATATTCCCGATAAAAATTTCAGATTAGGAGTAGCTTTGGGTGCGGGATACACATTCCAGATTGGAAGAAGCACATATTTATCGCCAGAAGCATCATTTAGAATACCCTTTACAAAGGTATCAGGCAACAGCAGTTGGGATAGTTACACTGTTCCTCAATTACGTTTAGGGGTGAATTTAACTTTTGGTTTAGGTAAGAAGAAGGTGCCAGAAGTAGTTGACGTTCCTGGTGTTGAATTAGAAGTTGGATTCAAAGAAGTACGTTACTATGATAAGAAAATGAATACCTATACATTACAAAAAATTACAGTAGAAGAAACACAATATGGTGAATTATTCCCTCTTCTACCTTACGTATTTTTTACAGAAAGCACATCTCAACCAGTAACAGAGGAAGTATTGCAAGCAAGTGGAAAAACAGGTGAGTTTTCGATCAAGTCGCTTCCACCTGATGCAATGGTGATTAATAATCAAGTTCTGGACGTAATTGGTGAAAGAATGAAGCAAAATTTGAACGCAAGAATAACCATTACCGGAACAATAGATAACCAAAGAGAAAAAGATACCAAGTTATCATTTGAAAGAGCTGAATATGCAAAGAACTATCTTGTAAAGAACTTCAATATAGATCCATTAAGAATTCAGACTGTAGCAGGAAAAGAACCGGCAAAACCATCTAATCCAAAGGTAGGCGATGGAGTAGCTGAAAATCGCAGAGTAGAAATCACAACCACCAATAGTGATATATTGGCACCGATAGCTATCGAAAGCGAAAGACGTAGAATTGCGAACCCCGATTTAGTTGAGTTTGTTACATACGCTCGCTCGAACGAAGCAATATCAGATTGGTATTTGGAAATCAAACAAGCGGGAAAATTAATTAAGAAGTTTGAAGGGAAAAACGAACCACAACCTATAAAATGGGCAATTACACCAAACGAATTAGCACCTTCGCAAGTTCCGCTCGAATATACTTTTACAGCAAAAACAGTATCTGGCGCTTCGAGATATGCAACGGCATCTGTTCCGGTTGAATACTATTCATTCAATAGGAAAGTATCGGAAGATAGACCTGATAGAGTGATATACAAATATTCGCTGACACTTTTCGATTTCGACAGCCCTGAAGTATCAGAATTTGATAAAAGAATATTAGATCAACACGTAGTACCAAATATTAAGTCAAATTCAACAATACAGATTTTTGGATATACAGATAGAATTGGCGACGAAAATTACAACAAACGACTTGCACAAAATAGAGCAGATAACGTAAAGAAATATTTAGAATCGAAAGTAAAGGCAAAATTTGAAACATACGGAGTTGGCGAGAGCGAAATAATATTTGACAACGATTCACCGGTTGGAAGGCATCTTTCGAGAACAGTTCAAATATATGTTTCGACACCGAAACAATAAGCATATTGAAAATAAAAATCCCCGGCTTGATTGAGCTGGGGATTTTTTTATTAAAAAATGTAAAATCATTCTGCTGTGGTTTCTTCTTGTGGTTGATTTTGAGTTTCTTGTTCAGCTTTCTTTTTGGCTTCTATGCGTTTGCGGCGAAGTTCTTTGCGGCGACGGTAGCGCTCAGCAACGATTTGGCGGTGTTTAGCAATTTCTTGCTCAATTTCTTCTGCTTTTCTACCTTGCTTCATCAAAGCACGGCGAAGAAGCACACCATCGTAGCTAAGAATAAGACGGACAACATCAGTAGGTTGAGCACCAACATTTAGCCAGTAGACAGCACGTTCGTGGTCAATACTAATGGTTTTGGTATTTTGATGTGGGTCAAAATAACCTAATCTTTCGATAAAAGCACCATCACGACGTTTGCGACTATCGATAGCCACAATATCATAAATCGGATGATGAGTTCTACCTTTTCTTCTTAATCTTAATTTTACCATTTTAAAAAATCCTAAAATATTTAACTAAAAAATTATCTACGTTTGCTACCAACTCCGAACGGGAGATTTGGTAAGAATTTGGAACGCTTGCCCAGAGCAACGCTTTTCATTAATTTTTGCATCTCTTCAAATTGTTTAAGAAGTTTGTTCACATCCTGAACTGTTGTACCACTACCTTTAGCAATGCGGATACGGCGAGAGCCATTGATAATTTTAGGAGCAGAGCGTTCTTTTGGGGTCATCGATAAGATAATAGCTTCGACTTTGGAAAAAGCTTTGTCGTCTATGTTGATGTTTTTCATAGCTTTATCCATACCGGGGAGCATACCGAGCAAATCACGCAGAGAGCCCATTTTTCTAATAGTACGAAGCTGAGCAAGAAAATCATCAAAAGTGAATTGATTTTTACGGATTTTTTCTTCCAGGGCTTCGGCTTCTTTTTGGTCGAATTCTTGCTCGGCTTTTTCTACAAGAGTGAGGATATCGCCCATACCGATAATACGGGAAGCGATACGCTCGGGGTAGAATGGTTCGATGTTGTCGAGTTTTTCACCAGTACCGACGAATTTTATTGGTTTGCCGACTACTTTCAGAACCGAAAGAGCGGCACCGCCACGAGTATCGCCGTCGAGTTTTGTCAGGACAACACCGGTAAGGTTCAACCGTTCGTGAAAAGCACGAGCAGTAGTAACAGCGTCTTGCCCAATCATTGCATCGCAGACGAACAATGTTTCAGTAGGCTTGACAGCAGCCGCGATGTCAGCCACTTCTTTCATCATTTCCTCGTCAATTGTCAAGCGCCCGGCAGTATCAACAATGACGACGTCGCGAGCAAATTTTCGAGCATAATTGAGTGCATCTTGTGCAATTTCGACGGCAGATTTGCTTTCTTCGGAAAAAACGGGGACATTAACTTGTTCGCCAAGTTGCTTAAGTTGTAGAATCGCCGCCGGACGATGAATATCGCAGGCAACAAGCAAAGGCTGACGACCTTTTTTGCGTAAGTTTTTGGCAAGTTTTCCACAGAAAGTTGTTTTACCAGAACCTTGCAGACCTGCGACAAGAATTACAGTTGGGGGCTGTGGTGAGAACATTAGTTCTGCGTTTTTGCTACCCATAGTTTCAACTAATGCGTCGTAGATAATTTTGACGATCAGTTGTTCGGGTAGTAATTTGCCACGAACTTCTGTTCCGATTGCTTTTTGTTTGACAGATTCTACGAACTCTTTTGCAACATTTATATTAACATCAGCTTCGATTAGAGAACGACGAATTTCTCTTAGAGCTTCGCTAATGTTTTCTTCTGTTATCTTGTTCTGACCGCGAAACTTTTTTAACGCTAATTCTAATTTTTCTTGTAAGCTTTCAAACATAAATAAACAAATTTACAATGGTTAATTTAAAGAATTACAAATATATTACTAATTACTAAAATTAACAAGAAAATTATCTATAAGTTACTATTTTTCAATATGAAAGCAGGTATATTAAACAATACATAAAGGCAATAAACGTTAAGACAAGTATTAAACTAACAAATATAATATTTATGGGAAACAGGTACGCAATTTCAGACATTCACGGGTGTTACAAAACGCTGAATGCTTTGCTTTTTGATAAGTTAAGAATAATGCGAGACGACGAAGTTTACTTTGTTGGTGATTATATTGACCGCGGACCGCGTTCGAAAGAGGTATTAGATTTGTTGATGGATTTGAAAATTGAGGATTATAAAGTACACTTTGTGCGAGGTAACCACGAGCAGATGATGATTGATTCGATGAAGTCGTTATCTGATATGGAATTATGGATACTCAACGGATGCAATGAAACGCTTAATAGCTTCGGAGTTTTTGAAACGAGCGAAATACCTATAAAATATATAAATTTCATCACAGAAATGCCTAATTATATTGAATTGGATGAATATATTCTCGTTCACGCAGGTTTAAATTTCGATATTGATAATCCGCTGGACGACCAAACAACTATGCTATGGATTAGAAATTCCATTCCCAAAAAAGAAAAAATAAAGAATAAGAAAATGATAGTTGGGCACACACCTAAGACAATAGATGAGATAGCAAATTCTTTAAAGACAGACAAGATAACAATTGATGGAGGATGTTGCTATCATCATAGATATTCATCGTTGGGGAATTTAGTAGCTCTTAATCTCGACACGTTAGAGATAACTGTTCAAAAAAATATTGATTTATAATTTTGCGTATTTTCTTAGCAACTCCAAGGTAGCCTCGAAATCTTTTGGATAAACTGCTTCAAATTTAACAAATTCATTATTAGAAGGGTGACGGAATTCAATTGAAAGAGAATGCATTGATATACGAGAAATAATAGGTTTTTCAGTAGTATTTTTTTTCAAATTGTATCGCCTTTTGATTGAAGACAGCAAAAATTCTGAGTTTTCGCCATACAAATCATCAACCAGCAAAGGATGTCCAATTGCAGCAACGTGAGCACGAAGTTGGTGTTGTCTGCCAGTAACTAAATTTACTTCGACAAGTGAAGCTATCTTGAAGCGTTCGATAACTTTAATTATCGAAAGGCATTCTTTTCCTCGGATTGAAGGCAGAACACCGACACCGTTAGGATTTTGAATCAAAGGGATGTCAACTTCGAGTTCGTCTTTTTGCAAAATACCTTGAACTATTGCGTGGTATATTTTTTTTACTTGCTGGTTGTCGAATTGAAGGTTTAGTTTTCTATGAGCCTCGGCATTTTTGGCAAACACCATTATTCCGCTTGTATCTTTATCAAGACGGTGGACAACGAAGCAATCGTCATATTTTGATTTAAGGTAAGAAATCACAGATTGGAGCAAATGATTATATCTATCGGGAATAGTAAGAAGCCCTGATGGTTTATTAATTATAATAATATCTTGGTCTTCAAAGATAATTTCAATTTTGGGTTTCATCAGTAAACTACACCTTCAGCGGAAAGTAAAGTATTATACATAAGCATAGCAATAGTCATTGGACCGACACCACCGGGGACAGGTGTAATAGCAGAGGCTTTTTTCGAAACGGAATCGAAATGGACATCACCAACAATGCGATAACCTTTTTCAGTTAAGGTGTCTTCAATGCGGTTAATTCCGACATCGATAACGACGACCCCATCTTTGACATCTTCGCCACGAATAATTTCGGGTTTGCCGACAGCAGCGACCAAAATATCGGCTTGCTTTGTATAGTAGGATAAATCTTTTGCAGCAGTGTGGCAAATTGTAACTATAGCATTAGCAAAGGCTTTTTTCTGATAAAGTATATTTGCAATTGGCTTGCCAACTATGTTGCTTCTGCCGACTATTACGGCGTGTTTTCCGGAAGTTTCAATGTTAGAGCGTTTGAGTAATTCAAAAATACCAGCAGGAGTGCAAGAAACAAAACCAGGAAGTCCTATTACTAAACGCCCAACATTTTCAGGATGAAAACCATCAACATCTTTGTTAGGTTGAATTGTAAGTAAAACTTTGGTTTCATTAATATGCTTCGGGAGTGGCAATTGGACTAAAATTCCGTGTATAGATGGGTCAGCATTCCACTGATTGACAATGTTAATTACCTCGCTTTCGGGTGTATCTTCGGGCAAACGTTTAACAATAGAATTAAAACCGAGCGTTTCACAAGCTTTGGCTTTGCTATTAACATAAATCGAGGAAGCTGGGTCGTTTCCTACAAGCAAAACAGCTAAGCCGGGTTTAGTTGATTTTTCAGTAAATAATTTTTCGGTGCGTTGTTTAATTTCTGATTTTATTTCATCAGAAATTTTTTTTCCGTCAATGATTAATGCCATAAAACAAATCCCCAAATTTCAATATTACAAAAATACGAAATTTAAGGATAATATTACTTAACAATAATAAATTTATCTTTGTAAATATTTCGACTATCGAGAACAATAATTTGATAAATTCCAGAAGAAATATCTACAAGATCTAACTCTATACGGTTATTTGAACTTTCTACAAATTTATTGAAAATCTCAGTTCCTTTGTAATCAAAAACGATCACTTGACATTTATTATCAATATTGCCTAATACGCTTATAGAAATTTTGCCAGAAGAAGGTTGCGGGTAGATTAGCAAATCTGCTGAAATCTGGTTTGTAAGCTGACCTGAAATATGCAAAATATCGTCTGTTTTGTATGATAGAGTGATTTCACGTAGTGATTTATCAAGATTATTAATTGACTTGATATTGGTATTGTAAACAGAATTAGAGGATTTTTCCAAAATTTTAATTTGTAATCTGTCGTTTTCGAATGCACCATCTTTTTCTAGGGTAAATTCATCATCACCCCAAACAACGACACCACGAGAAGCATCAGACCACACAGAAGATCCAACGAGCAGAGCATCTTCGGTGAATACACCAATTTCATCACCATCATCTATGCCGGGAATATCAAGGACAATAACTGATGTTTTTCCAGTGATATGCTTGTTTCTTTTGAAAAATACCGGTTCTTGTATTGGATTATTTAAAGTAGTTTTAATTGGAGGATTTGCTGGATAGACGAGCACACCGGTGGTTGTGGTGGAACGCAGCATATAACCTTTGCCAGGTTCAAAATTTTGTAATGTTGAGATGAATGGTGGATAATAAACTTCGCCGGTAATAGATTTAACTTGCAGATATTTGCCACTAATAGTTGATAATGCTGTGGAAACAGGCATAGAGGCAGTACGGAAATAAGGTATCCAGTACCAGCCAATTGAATTAAGAACAATTGGCGTGGAGTTGGGAATAATTTTCAATCCTTGTATATTCAAAGTAGAGTTGGAAAGAGTTCTTATCTGGTAAGCTTGACGAATTTGCCAACCATTAATCATATTGGAGAGATTTGGAATGTATGTCTGTCCAAAAACATCCCGAACTATTTGCAGACTATTTCCGAGACTGCTAAAAATATTAGATATTGCTGGGTTATCAGGTTCAACATAGGAAGAAATCATATTCCAGCCAGAAACAAGCGGAATGCTTTGAGTAATAGTTGAGCGAGTGATAGTAAAGCTGCTCGTATTCCAGACGCTTGTATCAGCACCAGCAATTGACCGCACACGCCACGTAACTTGGCCTTCGTAGAACAAAGGACTTGCTTGATATTGCGTTTGAGTGGTAAAAATATTTAGGAGCTGGACATTGTTAGCATTTAAAACCTGAAGTTGGTATGATTGAGCACCGTTTGCAGTTGACCAAGAAAAAGTAGGTCTATCGTGAGCAAGCGAAGCCGACTGAGCGGGTTCGAGCAATATAGGCGGCTGCAAAGGTGAAGTAATTGTAATTCTAATATTGGCACGGTTTGTTGATGTAGAATATGCAGGATCAGTTGAACAAGTATTGCTGTGATTATCATTATATCTTGTATAGACACGACCTGAAACGCTTGTTGCTTGCACAACAGAAGAAGCTGTCCAGCTAGTGTTGTCGAAACAGATTTTAATAAGCAAGTTTTTTGTTGTATCATAAGCAAAAGGTGTATTAAGGACGTGGTTAGTCCATCCAGTCTGATTAACAGCAAACGATGGGACCGAATAAACCAAAGTCCAACCGGAAGTGACCGGTGCAGTAACAGATGTAAGAGTGGTATTTTGCATATAAATAGTAAAGCCGTTCATAGGTTGAGATGCTACAGAAGTAACATTAAAGCCAATGGATTGAATGAGTCCGCCAAACCCACCTGCTGTAAGTATTTCTGATGAAGTATAGAGCAAGTAAGTTACAGCATCGTGGTAATATGTATAGTACGGGAATTGCGATGTTGAAGTGCCTGAACCAATTTGAATTGTAACAAGGTTGAATGTAGTAAGTTTGCGAATTTCGCTCCAATCGCTTGTATAATTTGAATTGAATGCCTGAACGCGCCAGTAGAAAGTACCGTTTGCAGATATGTTGTTCCAGACATAAGAAGTATCGGTGAGCACTTGATTGATTATGATTGAGCTAAATAAGCTATCGTTTGATATTTGCAAGCGATAAGAAGTTGCGTTTTCAGCAAGATTCCACACAAAAGTTTGTATGGTAGAGTAATTGTTAGCATTATTTTGAGGAGAAACAAGTGTTGTAGGATAGATTTCAACACGAGTAGTGAAGTTCCAGGCTTCACTCCAATCTGTTGAATCGTTTTGTTTATATGCTTTCACTCGCCAGTAATATTGGGTATTATAATTTAAGTTTGTAACATTGAATAATGTATTAGTCGTCAAAGAGTTTACTATTAAGTTGTTGAAACTGCTTGAAGTAGAAATTTGAACTCTATAAGAAACAGCATTTAAAGAAGGAGACCATTGCAAAGATAAATTTTTGTTAATGTTACTTGCATTGTTGAGTGGAGAAGTAAGAGTTGGAGGAGCATTAGGCGCACCAGGCAAGGTAGCTTCCCAAAGTCCACGACCATAAGTACCTAAACGAAGTTTATTTGATGAATATTGGATATCTAAATCATTGCATATCACATTCGGCAGACCATCATTGTAATCAACCCAATTCGGGTCACTATCTCCACGGTACCAAACACCAATATCAGTACCGACCCAAACCCGATTATCTGTGTTAGGCTGATAAATAATCACATTGCAAGGAACATTAGGAAGACCGCCGGTAACGTTCTGCCAGGTTTGACCACCATTAATAGATTTAAATACTTTATTTGTGGCAGAATAGCCACTCATAGTGATCCAAATAATATCAGGATTAGAATGATGAGAAGTAAGAGAGGAAAGCGATGAATAAGGTAAAGTGATTTGCGTCCAGGTAGTGCCACCATCAGTTGTTCGCCATAGAGCAGAATTATGTCCAGCGTAAATATAATTTGAGTTAGCAGGAGCAACGTGAATTACATTAAGACTAGTACTATTATTAAAAGAAGAGATTTTGGTCCAATTAGTTCCGTTATTAGTTGATTTCCAAACGCCGGTATATCCTGCGACTAATGTTGTGTGGTTGTTTGGGTCAATCACGTAAGGTGTGACCCAGCCACCGTTGTCGTTTGGTTTTGTAAGATCAGCCCAACTACTACCACCATTTGTAGAACGCGAGAGGTAGCCGTAATAACTGGATGTAAACATAATATTGCCGTTTGAAGGATTAATAGCCTGATCCATACCGTCGCCTGTTGCCTCAGTCATAGTAAACGAAGTAGCAGTCATAAGGCTGGAACTATTATCTTGGGCACCGCATAAAACAACACTTGGATTAGTTTGGGAAGTTGAAATACGATAATATTGAGTAATACAAACCCCTGAACTAATATAAGTCCAGTTCACACCCCCGTTCGTAGAAACATCTAATCCACCATCATTAGCAGAATAAAGACGATTTGTGTCACCAAAGTAAAGCATATGGTGGTCTGCATGAACTGTCTGAACACTTGAAGAGCTAGTCCAATATGCTCTAAGCGACCAATTTGTTCCACCGTTTGTTGACTTCCAGATGTTAACCCCGCCAACATATACAATATTAGCGTTGGTTGGATCGACGGCGATGGATAGATCGTACCACCCCTGCCCTGTTGTTCCTGTTCCTGTAGATGAAGAACTTAAAATATTTGGAGATGAAGAAACAAGAGAGAAACTGCTGCCTGTGTTAGTAGAACGGTAGAGACCATTAAACGCACCACTACTATTCGAAGAAACAGCGTAGACACTTGCACTATCAGCTGGGGTAACAGCGAGGGCAATTCTGATAGAACCACTAATCGATGCAACAGATGACCAATTAATACCACCGTTGGTTGAACGGAATATTTGGCTGGTCGTAGCAGCATAAACAATATTTGGATCGGCAGGATTTAGTTTTACATCCCAGAAATTACCGCTTTGTACGGATGTCCAATTTGTTCCGCCGTTGGTAGTTCTATAAAGACCATTATTTGTAGCAACTAATAGGACATTGGGATTATTTGGATTTATAACCATTCTACGACAAGTTGTAAAATCTGTAATTTGATATTGGAGACCAGTCAAATTCCAAGTATTACCTCCATTGGTAGATTTCACAACTCCGAAAGAATAAGTATCGGTGGCATCTCCATCACCAGTTGCGACATAAATTATATCGGGATTGACAGGGTCGATTACAATGTCAGCAATGCCCAAGGCAGCAAATTCATCAGTAGTGGTTGTCCAGCTTTGCCCTCCGTTTGTAGTTTTCCAAACACCGCCGCTTGCAGCACCGACATAAATAGTTTTGTTTGTTATGCCATTATAGCGAGGATCTTCAATCACACAATTGAGGCGACCAAGTCCCCAATAGCCACCGGAGGAACTTGATGGTCCCAGGAAAGTCCAATCGCCGGCTTGTTTTCTATCTTTTTGCTTTGATTTCCGCTCTCGATACTTGACATACTCCATATAAGTGTGTCCAGGATGTGGAAAAACACCTGATGGGGCAACACGCTGCTCCCAGAACCATTCCCAGCGTTTGAACTGCTTCCATCCCATTCGTTCTTCACGAGGTGTCTGTTTTGTAATTACCTTGCCTTCCCAATATTTATTGAAGTCAGCTTGAATTTCATAAAAATTACGATTATAATCTTTGATCATCCAGAGAGGTGGCTGGAAATCCTGTGAAAACAGATAATTGGGAATAATTCCCATACTGAAAAGCAATATAAGATAAAAGAAATTTTTCATTGCGATCGCTCAAAAAATACTATAAAAATACCATATTAGCTTAGACTTTTTAACAATATAATTATTTTGATCATACTTACAAAAATCATTTTGCTAACTATCATAAAATATTATAATTTTGTTTTTTTAACAATTATAGGAACAAAATGAAAAAATTATTCCTGTTTTTATTTGCAACTTTGCTTATAGCTGGTTGCGTTTCTACAACAAAATTTGAGCAGACTTGTCTAACCTGCGTAAGCTCTCAAAGGCTGTCCTGCAAGAAAGGTGAATGTCCAGAAAGTTTTATGGTAGGAGATGATTGTTATGTTACGATGATTGAAACGGGTGAAAATATTTACTTAAACGACATTTTGAAAGAAGAAAAGATATCACCCAGAAATGGAATAAAATTTACTATCGCAAAATACAACGGGAGGTACTTTCTTTACAGTAATAGCTTCGCAAAAATGTGGTTAATTATTCCTCACAATAAGAATATTGCAAAATATAAGTCAATTGAATTGCCTGAAAAGAATCTTGGATTAGCAATATTCGAAATCAACGAAAAATTATTAAAAATTCACGACCAAAAAAGGGAAAGGTTTTATGTTTTCGATGATGAGAAAGACAAATGGATAATTAATAAATCAGTTAAAGCAGGAGAATAAAATGAGAAGTATCGCTAAAATTACACTAATGATATTATTTTTGGGTTTCATTAGTATTAATGCGCAACAAATAAGTGAAAATTTTCAAACTTTTTATTCTGATATTCAGAAAGTATTATCGAAAGAAACTGAGAACTTAACTCAAAAAGATATTGAGTTCTTGAATGCTACAATTCAGCTCAATCCGAATTTTTTCGGGAATGCTAATCAGAAGCTTACACTGAAAGCAATTCAGGATGCAAAAAATAAGAAAGCAGAATACGAAACCTGGTTGCGTAACAAGCAACATTTAGAAGCAACAAAACAGAAATTGGACGAAACTTCGGAAGAACTGAAAGAATCGATTGCACGAGGAGACAGTCTTTACGCGGAGAATGTTCAATTGAAAGAACTAATCGAGCAGCTCACTAAAAGAGTGAAATTTTTGGAAAGAGAGGCGACTCACCTTCAAAAAGTTAATAAGAACCTTAAAGAGGAGAACATTCAAACTAAGTATGTGCTCGAACAAAGCAAATTGGCTGTGCAGCGAATTATGCGACTTCTACCAAAGAACACACAGGATAACGAATTGTTTAGTCAAGTGCCTACAACATTGCAAGATTCTTTGAGCCAATCTGAGTGTCAGATTGCGGAATTAATAATGAATAATTTTTTGATAACGCTCGAAAAAGTCGAAAAAGACCAGATGTTTCTCGATTCTGCAAGAATCTATTATAAAGAGAACAAAGTGCATCTTGCCGAAGTGGAATCATATATTTCGCAAGCGAATGAGTTAATCAATAAGTTCCGGGAATTAAACACATCTTGCACAAATAGTTATGCGTCACAAATCGAAAGCGCTATAACGGATTTAAGAAATATGATTGAGATGGGCGATGCTTCGTTTGGCGAGAAATTAGCAAAATTCGTAGCAGAAAATTTGTTAATTCTAATAATATTTGTAGTGTTAATTGGAGTAATAATATTTTTATTAGTTCAGAATCGGAAAAAGGACAAACCACAAAATGACAAATAAAGTCGCTCGAAAGGGTGATGAGGCACTAGTAGGGGAAGAATGAGTAAAAATAAAAAAGCTGCCAAAACTCTTGGCAGCCACTTTTTTTATATGCGGAGCCGACGAGACTCGAACTCGCGGCCTCCTGCGTGACAGGCAGGCGCTCTAACCAAACTGAGCTACGGCTCCAAAGAACGGATTTCCAATTGCGGAGCCGACGAGACTCGAACTCGCGGCCTCCTGCGTGACAGGCAGGCGCTCTAACCAAACTGAGCTACGGCTCCAAATTGCGAAGTGGACCCAAGGAGAATCGAACTCCTGACCTCTTGAATGCCATTCAAGCGCTCTCCCAGCTGAGCTATGGGCCCCTTCGAGAGTTTTTAAATTGTCAATTACACTCACAAGGGAAAGCAAAATTACAGAAAAAAAATAATTTCTCAAAAGAAATTTTTCGTTTTAAATAAATTTATCGTTTTGGAAGAAACTAAATAATTTGTTTTATTAACTTATTTTTAAGAAATTTGTCTATGTATTTTTTTATATGGAGCGAAAATAATGAATAATGATCCAGCAGTTAGATTGCAAGATTATCAAGTTTTTGGTGAATATGGTGATGTTAACCCATCAATTTCTGATGCAGCCACATATACTTTTTTGAGTGTTGAAAAAATGCAGCAATTATTTAGTGAAGAAGTTGAAGGATGCTTCCTGTATTCGAGACATATGAGCCCAATGAATCATTATCTGACACAAGCACTTGCGGCAATTGAAGGCACAGAAGATGCGAACGTAATGGCTTCGGGAATGGGAGCTATTTCAACTTGTTTACTGCAATTATGTGGTTGTGGTGATGAAATTGTTTCCAGCAGAACTATTTATGGTGGGACGTACGCCCTATTTAAAAACTTCTTCCCTAAACTTGGCATTAACACTCACTTTGTAAACATCACTAAACTTGATGAAGTTAAAAGCAAAATTAACGATAAAACAAAAGTAATTTATTGCGAGACTATTAGCAATCCATTACTTGAAATTGCTGATATTAGAGAATTGAGAAAAATTGCTGATGAACGTGGCATTAAATTAGTCGTCGACAACACTTTCAGTCCGATGGTTGTTCCTGCTTACAAATTAGGTGCTCATATTGTTGTGTATTCATTGACAAAATTCATCAATGGAACAAATGACTGTGTTGCTGGGGCAGTATGTGGACCACACGATTTTATTGCAAGTATGAGAAATGTTAATGATGGTGCTGCAATGTTGTTTGGACCAGTTTTGGATAGTTTTAGAAGTGCAAGCATCTTGAAAAATCTTAGGACGCTGCATATTCGAATGAAAAAACATAGTGAAAATGCTATGTTTATCGCAAGCGAATTAGAAAAAGCAGGCATAAAAGTGTTCTATCCTGGTTTGCCATCGCATCCGCAGCACGAATTAATTAAGTCGATGATAAATCCGCAATATGGTTACAGTGGGATGATAACAATTGATGCAAAAGATGCAGAAACAGCTGGCAATTTGATGATTTGTATGCAGGAAGCAAAAGTTGGCTATTTTGCAGTTTCGCTTGGTTTCTATAAGACGCTATTTAGCTCGCCAGGAAGTTCAACTTCTTCCGAAATACCAAAAGAAGAGCAAGAAGCAATGGGAATGACACCCGGGCTTGTTCGTTTTTCGATGGGATTGGACAACGATATTCAGGATACACTGGAAAGAATATTGGGTTGTATGAAAAAAGTTGGTTTGTTGAAGTAATTTTCTTGATAATATAGAGAAAGAGGCTGTTTCGTTGATTGAGACAGCCTCTTTTTTATATTGGGCAGAATAATCTCATTATTCTTCGTTATTCAAAAAGTCATTGAAACGACGTTCGGGGCGTCCTTCCCAAGCACGGGTGTGGTAGCCGTAAGCAGTAATTAACGGGAAAGCGATAGTAGCTTCGCTGAAAACCATTTGTTCGTAAGTAGTTTCGACTTTGCCCCAGGAGCTTGCTTCTTTTAAAGTTGAACCTGAAAGTCCGCCATCGCGTTCATCAGCAACTGTAATTTGAATTGCATATTTGTGCATATCAGCATTAATATCAAGCACTTCGCAAGCGACGACAATATCTTGAGTAAAGTTTTTGGGGACACCACCGCCAATCATATAAATGCCTGTAGTGGGGTTCTTAATTTTAGTTTTAGTAAGTTCGAGAAAGTCTTTTGCAGAATCGATGGAAACAACATCTTTTCCTTTTCTATGATATTGATGATGAACAAGTCCAAAGCCAGCACTACAATCGGAAAAAGCCGGGCAGAAGATAGGCACTCCTTTTTCGTATGCAGTTCTAATAATCGAATTTTCGCCACGATTGTTTTCAACTAACCATTTACCAATTTCTTCGATGAACTCGCGACTGCTATATGGGCGAGGTTCTAATGAATTAGCAATTTCTGCAATTGTCATATCACACACACGCAAATCTTCTTCATCAATATAAGTATCGTAAATTCTATCAATCATCAATTCGCGAAGTTCGTTGTCATCGACAAATTGAGAACCTTTGTAGTGGTAAAAACCGAGTGCTTCCAGAAAATCCTGGTCAATAATGTTAGCGCCGGTCGAAATAATCGCATCGCACATATTATTTTTAATCATATCAACGACTACTTTTTTCAAGCCAGCACTAATGAGCGAACCAGCAAGAGTAAGATAAACAGCACATTCTTTGTCTTCGAGCATCATTTTGAAAATGTTTGCAGCACGGTTAAGGTTTCTTGCCTGAAAAGCCATATCGCCCATATCATTAATCAGTTCAACTACATTATACTTTGTAATATCAATATGTTTGATAATATTATTAAGTTTCAAATAATCTTTCTTTTCTGCCATTTTTTCTCCAATTTTGTTGAAAAATTATCCTACAAAAATACAAAAAATTATAAACTTATAATTAAATAAATTGCTTACGTTATTTCTTGTTGCGTTGATATACTTTTTGTTTCTAATAAAAAAATGTTTAAATTTGGGTAATGTATTTCAAAATTCATAAATTATGCAAGAAAGTTCAATCCAAAAGAAAAAATTAGAAATAATAAACGACGGTGGGCAAATAGTTATTATTCCACTATCATCGATAACTATATACAATGCAAATGAAATTGAACAACAATTTTCGTTCGAAAAATTAAAGGGTGAAGTTCACAAAATCACTTTGAATTTGAGCGAATTAACCAATTATGACTCGTATCTGATTATTCTTATCAACGAAATAAAAGAGTATTGCTCATCGGAAAATATCGAATTTGAACTAACGGGCTTAAATGACAACTTACAAAATTTCATAAATATTCTACTTCCAAAGCAAAAAGAGACACCACCAATAGAACACAAGTCGTTTTTGGTTGCATATTTTTCGAATATCGGGGAAGTTGTAAGGATTATCTTTTCAGATTTATTCAAATTGGTTGAATTTATTGGAGAAGTGGCAAAAAATTTCCTTCTTGCTGTGTTCAACCTGAAATTAATTCGGTGGAAGGATTTTCCACATCACTTTTTGAATGCTGGTGTCAATGCTGTACCGATAACAAGTCTGATTGTATTTCTAATTGGGCTAATATCAGGTTATCAGGGAGCGGTGCAACTATCTCAATTTGGAGCAGATATATATCTGGCAGATTTGGTTGGGATATCAATAACGAGAGAACTTTCGCCTCTGATGGTGGCAATAATTGTAGCAGGGCGAAGCGGTTCGGCTTTTGCAGCGGAAATAGGCACAATGAAGGTATCCGAAGAAATTGACGCACTCACAACGATGGGATTTGATAGAATTCAGTTTCTGGTATTACCACGAGTAATTGCAGTTGCTCTTGCAATGCCGTTTCTTGTGATAATTTGCGATTTAGTTGGTATAATTGGTGGATTAATTGCTGGTTTGGCAACTCTTGACATCACAATTTCAAGTTTTTTTGCTCAATTAAATGTAGCGTTAAATTATGGGCACGTATTTAGTGGGATAATAAAAAGTATTGTTTTTGGGTTGCTAATTGCGACAATAGGTTGTTTTCGTGGGTTTCAGGTGCAGGGTGGTGCGGAATCGGTAGGACGCTATACAACGGCAAGTGTGGTTTCGGGTGTATTTCTTGTTATACTAACTGATGCTGTTTTCGTCTTTTTATTGTCGGCGTTGGGAATATAAAAAATGGCAGATAAAAAAATCATAGAAGTTAAAGATTTAACCGTAAGATATGGCGAACGAACAATATTGGAGAATGTGAATTTTCATATAAATCGCGGGGAAATTTTTGTGATAGTTGGCGGGTCAGGTTGTGGGAAGAGCACACTGCTGAGACAATTAATAGGGCTTGAAACGCCTACGAATGGGGAAATTTATTTTGAAAATGTTAATTTCACTTCTGCGGACAAAAAGCAAAAAAATCAGATATTACGTCGGTTCGGTGTATTATTTCAATCGAGTGGGCTCTTTGCTTCGATGACACTTGCAGAAAACATTGCACTTGTATTAGAAAAATACACAGATTTGCCGGACGATAAAATCGAAAAGATAATAGAGATGAAACTTGATGCAGTTGGACTGAATGGATTTCAGGATTTTCTTCCATCTGAAATAAGTGGCGGAATGAAAAAGCGTGCTGCATTTGCACGTTCGATGGCTCTCGACCCTGATGTATTATTTTTTGATGAGCCATCGTCTGGACTTGACCCAGTAACTTCTGCATCGCTTGATGAACTTATTGTGCAAATAAACAGAGGATTAGGCACAACAATGGTAATAGTTTCGCACGATTTAGCTAGCATTTTGAATGTAGCACATAGAATTATTATGCTGGATAAATCAGAGAAAGGAATAATAGCAACGGGGACACCAGATGAACTGCGAAATTCACCAGATGAGCGTGTTTATAATTTTTTTAATCGAATTGCATCTTGAGAATAATTCGGAGAAATAAATATGGCTATTCGTAGTAGAAAGCTCAACTCATCATTTTTGATAGGTTTATTTGTCGTAACAGGCACAATAATATTAATAGGGTTTTTGATATGGATGGGTGCAACTCAATTTCTGAAAGAACAAACATTTTATGTAACATACTTTGATGGTTCGATAGAAGGGCTCGAACCGGGCTCGGCAGTGAAGTATCTGGGTGTCCCTTGCGGACGAGTTCAAAAAGTTCAGGTTGCTCCTGATGGTAGGCTGGTGGAAGTAATAATGAACATTGATGAGAAAATCACAATATCTGATAGTTTACGTGTAAAAGCAGAAATGGCGGGAATAGCCGGCGGTAAGTTTCTTCAACTGTTCATTCCATCGGACCCACAAATGTTTGAAATGCATCCCAAAATTAATTTTAAACCACCCTATACTCTTATTAAATCTGCACCTTCCGGTATTGAAGAAATAACACTTGCGGCAAGAGATGTAATGAATAATATAATGAAATTGCAATTTGCTGAAATTTCTAAGGGGACGATAAATTTTCTTGATGCTACGACAAAATTTTTCACTTCTCCCGAGCTGAATAAAATTGTCGAGGAACTTTCTCAATCAAGTGAAAGACTGAATGCTGTGCTGGCAAAAGCCGATACTTCAAATATTATTTCCAATCTATCATATACAAGTTACAAACTTAATGAAACAGTTAATGAACTGAAAAATTTCTCTTCGATGCTTAATACTGAGTTGGAGAAGATGCAACTGCCTTACTATGTAAGCAAAATATATGAAAAGTATGATTCAACTATGGTTAATACGAATCGCTCGATTAGCACAATTACTTATCGCATGCAAACGATATTGTTTGGTTTGAACGAAACATTTGAAGAATTGCGGCAGACAAATCGTGCTTTGCAACGTTCGTTGAGAGCAGTAACTGATAATCCATCGCAGATATTTTTAAGTGAACCACCACCGCCAGAAAAATAATATGCCAAAGCCGAACTTTCAAAATTATTCGGACTACCGTAATAAACTGTTGCAAGATTGGTTTCTTGTAGTGTTCTTTATACTAATGATTTTCTTTATTTCCTATGCAATAGGACTTTACGATATAATTACAAATTTTCTTAAAGCAGTAAATATCGGTTGGCTAAATGATTTGCTAATAGCATTGATTTTTTCATTTATTCCGTTTTTTATTTTTGCGTTACGTCGTCAAGTAGATTTAGTGGAAGAAATTAAAAATCGTAATGACATTCAAAATGAGTATAGAAACTACGTAAATCAAGTTAGAAAAGTATTCGAGGCACTCGACGATGTTGTATTGCAAACGGATGAAAATTTAAGAGTAGTGTGGGCAAATACATCTGCACTCGAACAATTTAATAAGCCAATTGGTGCAACAATAAATAAGTTTCTGTTCGGTGAGGATGAAAATCTGCCGAAAGACAGTTACATTCTGAAAGCATTCGAAAAAGGTTCAATTGAACGCGAGATTAAGTTTTTCCCAGCGACTTCTGAAAGAGAAAAAGACAAATATTGGGAGCAAATTGCCATACCATTTAAAAATAAAAATGGTGGGATCATAGGTATTACTTCAATTTCGCGAGATATAACGGAAAAAATTGAGTTCGAAGAATCGAAAAGCCGTCTTGCTTCGATAGTAGAATCGAGTGAAGATGCAATATTTGTTGTTTCGCCCGATGGAAGCATTCACAGTTGGAACAAATCTGCTGAAAATATATTTGGCTATAAAGCTTCGCAGGTTGTTGGGCAACAAATCACAATTTTAGACCATATTATTGATTTTGAGACATTGATTAAAATTCCGCAGCTCGATTTATCATTTTCGTCGGGGAAGAAGATAATGCACGTTGATATGGTTGCGGTTCATCGTGGTGATGAAATACTATATGTAAATCTGACAGTGTATCCATTTGTTGACGAGCGAGGGCAAGTGCTTGGATTTACAACGATTGCGCGTGATATAACAAATGCAATAAAAGCAGAAGAAGCTTTACGCGAAAGTGAAGAAAGATATCGCACGTTCGTAACAAACTTTAAAGGCATTGCTTATCGCTGGTCGCCTGATTATCATCCAATCTTTATGCACGGAAATGTAGAGGAAATAACTGGTTATGATGTCGAAGATTTTCTCACTAATAAAGTTCATTGGGATAATATCGTTTTGGAAGAAGACTTGCAAGTTGTGCGTCAAAACCGTGATTTTATAAAAAATAACTCTAATAAGAGTGTTGAATTCGAATATAGAATAATAAACAAAAATGGCAATATTTGCTGGCTAAATGAAAGTTTGCTAAATGTTACAAATGAAAAAAATGAGATAATTTATATTCAAGCAACGATATATGATATAACTCAACGCAAGATAGCAGAAACTGAGCTAAGAGAGTCGCGTCAGCAATTGCGGAATCTTGCGTTGCATCTTGATTCTGTTCGCGAGGAAGAGCGCAAGCAAATTGCATTCGAAATACACGATGAGCTTGGATATGCACTTACCGCAATCAAACTTGATATTGCCTGGCTGGTGAAAAAAATTGATGTTTCGAAAGACAACCTTGAACAAAAAATCAAAGAGATGTCCGACTTGCTGGAACTTACAATTCAGAAAGTACGAACTATTTCTTCTCAGCTGCGACCATCAATATTGGACCATTTCGGGCTTGTAGCGGCGATTGATTGGCAAAGCAAGGAATTTCAGAGGAGAACTGCGATACGCACGCGTTTTTTTGTCAGTCCGCGAGACCTTACAGTGCCTGAGAATCTTGCTACACCAATATTTCGTATATTTCAGGAATCGCTAACAAATATTTCTCGGTATGCAAAAGCATCACGAGTGGATGTTTCGCTGGAAATAGTTGGAAGGAATCTTGTGCTGAAAGTAGTCGATAATGGATTGGGCATAGACCCTGAAAAGATATATCATAAGAACTCTTTCGGACTGTTAGGAATGCGAGAAAAGGCAAAATCTATGGGCGGCGAACTCGTCATAAATAACTTAAAATATAAAAATAATGGTTATCAAGATAATAGTGAAATTCACGGAACAGAAGTAATTTTGTCTGTACCGATAAGAACAGAGGTTAAAAATGATTAATATAATTATTACTGATGACCACGCAGTAGTGAGAAAAGGTTTAAAGCAAATAATAGAAGAGACACCGGGGTTTATTGTTGCTGACGAAGCAAGTTCCGGGAACGAACTGCTCGAAAAAGTGCGTAAGAACAAGTATGATGTTGTTATACTTGACATATCAATGCCCGGGAAGGACGGTTTGGATACGCTTAAAGAACTAAAGCAAATTGCCCCTGACCTACCGGTGCTTGTTTTTACGATTTATCCGGAAGAGCAATATGCAGTAAGATTGCTTAAAGCCGGGGCATCGGGTTATATCAACAAAGAAAGTAAACCGGAAGAACTAATAGAAGCAATTGAGAGGGTAATTAGAGGTAGGAAGTATATTTCTTCTCATCTTGCTGAACTACTTGCAAATAATCTTGATTCTACCTCAGGTAGTGGTGAAGTGCCACTTCACGAAACGCTTTCTGACCGTGAATTTCAAGTAATGTGTATGATAGCCTCGGGCAAAACTCCGACTCAAATTGCTAATGAACTATCGTTGAGTATCAACACAATCAGCACATATCGAATTCGCATACTTGAAAAAATGAAAATGCGTTCGAATGCAGAAATCACGCATTACGCTATAAAAAATAGATTAGTCGAATAATTAAAACGACAAACGTGTATTTGGAAGAAGTCTTCGCAAGCGGTCTTTTTCGTTTTCAGATAATGGATTAGACTTCAAATCGAGCACTTTTAAGTTCACCATTTGCCGTAAGTTTTGTGGAAAGTTTCTAATCTGATTGCTTTCAAGAAGAATTATACGGCAATTGCGAAGTTCCGAAAGTTCTTCGGGTACGGAAGAGATATAGTTTCTATTTAAATAGAGAGAATTCAAATTATTTAGGTTTTTAATTGACTTATTGACATATGTAAGATTATTAGATGAAAAATCTAAATGCCGAAGTTTTCTGAGAGAAAAGATCTCGCGAGGAATATCGTCGAAATTATTATCTGCTGCAATAATACTTGTAAGATTCTGCTGTTGCTGAATCCCAGAAGGTAAAGACGAAAGACTATTGTTGCTAATATCAATAAAAATAAGATTTTTGAATTTGAATAAATTTTGCGGGACGGAATTATTTTTTGCTGAAGCAATAGAGATATGGACTAAATTTCTCATTCTTTCGATACAGTCGGGAAAAATCACAATTCTATTGCTATTTAAGTTAATGTTATTTAGAGAATTCAGACTACAAAACTCATCAGGCAAAGCTGATATTTCATTATTTTGCAAGTCTAAATATTCAAGATTATAGAGTTTTCCAAATTCTTTTGGTAAAGCTTTTAGTTGGTTATTGCCTAAATATAACTTTTTAAGATTGTAGTATTTACCAATTTCGGAGGAAATTGCAGAGAGCTTGTTGTTGTTCAAATCAAGAAGTTCAAGAGAATTTGGTGCAAAACATTCGAGGTTTCTAATTTGATTATTTGCCAGATAGAGTTCTTTAAGCTTAGTGAGATGAACAATTTCGCGGGGTTCTTTAGTGAAATTATTCGATGAAAGATCCAAAACAAGAAGATTATGCAGATTGCCAATAGAATGAGGCAAAGTGCTAATTTGATTACCAGAGAGAATAATAATTTCCAGACTTGGAATTTGTAGCAATTCTGCGGGGAAGTTTGTAAATCTATTGTTATTCAACCGAATTTCTTTCAGCTTAGTAAGACTAATAATTTCGTTCGGTAGAGAACTTAAATTATTGTTGCTTAAATCGAGATATTCGAGATCTTGAAGTTGCCCGATAGAAGGAGATAAGACATTAAGATTTTTGTTGGATAAGGATAATTTTCTTAACCAGTTGGCATTTTTAATAGCATCGTTAATTGAATTATATTCATTGCATCTATTTATAGGAACCGGTCGGCGGTTACTATTCTGAGCCAGCAATAGGATAGGGATTGTTGCTACAAACGAGATTACCAGCAATTTATTTATTTTATTAAACATTGTTCCATTAATAAATTATGCTAAACAACGTAATTACGTTTCATATATCTCTATAAAAAGTTGAACAAAATTTATATTAAATTAATATTTTTAAGATAAAATGCAAAAAAAAATTAACCTCGGGGCGGTGTCCATCCTTCGCGTTTCCAGCGTATAAGTTCAATGACAACATTGCCGACGTAAACATTCATTTTCGCTCTAATAGGGACGCGAGCATCGTCGTCGCTGAACCAACCCTCGAATTTACCTGAAAGTCCATAGACACCTTCCCAATCTGCTCTACCATCGAAATAGATAGTTTTGACTGGATATTTAATTGCAGGTATCTGAACATTTTCTTTTTTGCCATGGAAATTCAGGTATGTAGTGCCAATTTTTGTATCCATAAGAGTTGGAACTTTAACGCTACGCTTCATATTTGTGTATTGGCGGGCTAAAAAAAACAGCGAAAGCCCATCGTTTATTTTTCTTGTAGTAGGAGTGGTTAATTTTTCGATTAAAACTTTATCTTCATATTTTTCGTTGTAAATAAGGTTTTCGTCGTAATTAAAGAGAATTTTCTGGAATGCCCATCTATCGGCGTCAAGTTTCAATGAACCTTCAAATCTGTGGGAAAAAGAAATGGTAGTATCTATCCAGCTTGAATAAAATGCTTTCAAATCAACAAAAGGAATACCCGTATAAGACTCCATAAAAGATTTTGCTCGATAGACCTGATTTCCACAATAATCTATTATTTGCTCGGTTACTATTTTAATTTTACCCAGTTTTATGTTGAAGAAAGATACTTCGTATTCTAATTCCTCACCGGGTTGCATAATAATTTTAGTTTGCGACTGAACAGAAAAGAGACCGATTGAAAGAAGCAAAAGCGATAATATTAAAAAACGAAATTTCATCATTTCTCCTTGGTTCTATTTTATAATTAGAGTAATAACGAATGAAAAGCTAAAAAGTTGCTTATAAGTTGGAATTTTGAATAAGTGGAATTGTAATTTTGAACATAACACCTTTGTCTAACTTGTTATTTATTTCAATTGTTCCATTCAGCAAGTCAACACATCGTTTAGTAATTGCCAAACCTAATCCTATACCTGGGGTAATACCAATTGTTTTTTCATTGCGATAGAAAGGTTCAAAAACATTTTCTAAATCCTGGTCGGCAATTCCCTTTCCTTCGTCTTTAATAAGAAAATGAATATTATCGTCTTGAATTCTGCAATCAATATCAATATAGGTGCCTTTTTCAGAGTATTTGATAGAATTATTCAGGAGATTTGAAATTATTTGTTTAAGAAGATATCTATCAGAGTTAATCCAGTAGTTGTCTTCGGGCATATTTAAGGTAATATTGTGTTCCTTCTGGTCGTTGATGTTTACTTCTTCGACTATATCGAGAAGGAACTCACGTAAATCGAACTCAGTTAGACGAACTTCGAGAGTACCTTCTTCGGCTTTTTCGAAAGTGAGGACGTCTTCTAAAAGTCGGGACATAACGGTAACAGAATGGTGAATTTTATGTAAGTGCCTGTCGACTTCATCATCAAGTCCACGTTTCAAGCTTTCTTTAATCAGATAGGCAGAGGAAAGAATAACAGTAAGTGGTGTGCGGTATTCATGGGAAACCATCGAAATAAAACGAGATTTCAACTCTCCCAATTCTTTTTCTCTTTCAAGAGTTGCCAAAAGTTTTTCGTTGGCTTCGAATAATTCTTTTTCTGTTTTTTCTCTGATTTGAATTTCCAATCTTAAATCTGTCAAAGCTTTTTCTAATTCAGCGGTACGAATTTTAACAATTTCTTCTAAAGCTTCATTTAATTTATGAAGTTCTTCTTCGGCATTTTTTTTCTCGGTAATATCCTGAATAATCGCATAGATAAAAACTTTGTCTGATAAGTTAATCTTGCTTTGGTAGATTATCCCGTTTCGAGCCTCTGAATTTGAAATTTTGTAAATACATTCAAACTCTTTTTGCTCGACAAGATTATTTAAGAAGTCCTTTTTGTTATCAATTTTATCGGCAAATAAATCGAAAATGGATAAATTGCCAATATCGTTATGATTTATTCCGAAATAATTGAGAGCAGAGGGATTAGCCTCGATGATAATTCCAGTTTGGGCGTCGTAGAAAATCATATATGCGTTGTTATCAACAAACATTTGTTTATAGCGGAGTTGCGACTCTAATAATTCCTTTGCACGAGTTTTTACTTCTTCTTCTAATTTTTTTCTATACTGCCAATTCGAAATATATTTAATAACAAGATAGATAATAACTAAAACGATAATAACAACGAGTAAAATAAAAATAGGAGACATATAATATGGCATTTCAACAACGATAAGCGGTGAAGATATCTCGTCTGATGCTATTCCGACAGCATTTTTAGCACGCACTCTCATTCGATAATTGCCATAAGGGGGCTTTCTATACAAAAAATTTGTTGTAATATTTTTCTGGAAATCGAACCAATCGTTATCAAATCCATCTAATTTATATTGAACAGTATTGTTATTTTCGTCTATAAAAGATAAGATGTCAATATCGAAAGTAACGTTAAAAGCATTAGATGGCAAAATAATTTTCTGCTGTTTGTCGCTAATGTGTATGTATTCGGATAAATTATAGTTTATTCCTTTAATTTTAACAATTGGTTTTGGAATAAGCTTATTATCAAAATGGTGATTATAACGAGTAAGTCCGCTATTGGTCCCTATCCATAGGATACCGTATTTGTCTAAATAGCAAGCATCACGATTGGTTTCGAAACCAGAAAGACCTTGCTTAGTGCTAAATTGGGCTAAATTTTCCCCATCCCAGCGGAAAACACCTGCATCGGTGCCAACCCAAAGGAAATCAAAATATTTCTTAATAAAGTATATAGGTCGCTCAATTTTCAACCAGTAGGGTTTTAATTTGTTTTGAGAAACGTAATAGAGCCCTTTTTTAGTTCCAACAAGAATAGTATCGGGAATATCAAAGTTTATAGCAGTAGTTGAATTAGCGTAAGCATTGTCTCCTTTGAACACTATAATATTATTTTTATTAATTTTCAAAATGCCATTGATTACAGTTGATACCCAAAGTAAATTATCTGGGTCAACAAATAATCTACGAATTTGGACATTAGTTTTGTAAATTAATTTAAATTCAGAAGAGTTTATTGTTTTAGAGAAAATTTCGGAATTTGTAGCAACAAACATATTTCCTTGCTTATCAAAGATTACGCTTTGAACCTGTTCGTTGCTTGGGAAGTTTATTTTAACCAACTTATTATCTTTTGTGATTTTCAGAAGTCCTTTGTCGGTTGCAGCAACGTAAATTTCACCGAATGGCGAAACATCCATATCCATTACACGAGTTATTGGCGAAGGTGTGTCAAATTTCAGTTGAATAATTTTATAATTTTGGAGAGCTATCGAAATTCCCGTGTTATGACCTAAATAATGCACGCCATTATACTCAACAATGCTTGTAACTTCATTTTCTAAGAAGCCATTCGATTTATCATAATTCATAAACCTTAAAGAAGGGATTTTTGTAACTCCGCGATCGTTGGCAATCCAAATATTATATTCCCTATCAATAAAAATATCATTAGCTGAGTTATCTTTTAAATTATTATTCATTGTTAGAGGAATAATTCTCAAATCATTTTTATGAACCACAATAATATTAGCAAGGCTACTAAAAATCAGAGAATTGTAATAATTGGGGATAAGAACAGTATTTTCGATATTAGTTTTGCGAGTAATATGCTCCGACTTAACAAAAATATTATAACTATTAAAATCATAATAGGCGATGAAACCATCACCAGCAAGCCATATTTTGCTTATTTTACTTTCGTAATTTTCTAATGCAACAGCGATAAACTCTTGATTGGGAATTGAATTGTTTAAATATCTTAAATTTAAGTATTTATCTAAAAATAATAGTCCCCTACTTGTCGCGATAAAAAATTCATCCTTATACCCGACTATTTTATTTACGTAAATGTTTGTGTCGAGGTCAATTTTCTTCCATTTATTATCATAAAAGAGAAGCAAATGCTTATCGTTGTAAGTTAAGAATCGAAAACTCTTTTTGCTTGAAGAAACAGCAAAAGGTGTAAAATTTCTATTAGCCGAACTAAAAAATTGAATTGGGACAGCCGTTTTGATAATCCAATCGTTTCCTTCTTTCTTGTATAATAATTTGCTACCGAAATTAGATAAAATCCAGATATCGTTATTTTCATCCTTGTAAAAATATGCTCCATCAGCGTGCGAAGATTGAAAAGTGTTCCACTCGGTTTTCCACTCTTTCCCGGAGTACCGAGCAAGTCCATTACGTGTAGTAAAATAGATATATCCCTGATTGTCTTGTGTTATTGAATAAACTGAACTACTCGGAAGACCATCTTCTTCACTATAAGAAACAGTTAATAATTTCTGGCAAAAAATATTAATCGAAGAAATTATTAATATGATACTATATATTAATATAATTTTTTTCAAGTTTTTTAAGAAAAAATGTGCATTCAAAAAGAAATCTACATTGTAAATCCTTATATAATGCAAAATTATGAAAAAAAATAAATAATTTCAAAAAGTATTTTAAACATATTTAGTCTCGCATAACTAAACAAGAAAAAAGCTATATGTTGAATGGTGAACATATAGCTTTAATTTGTTTATAGGATTATTTTTCAACTAATTATCTTTTTCGTAGAATTCCCAACTATCTTTGAGCTGTTCGACTAAATAATCGAAGGCTTCTTTCGGGGAATTAGCATACACGAACAAGTCGAAATCTTTTTCGGAAATCATTCTATTCTGCAATAAATAATCAAAATTAAGGGTATTTTTCCAGAATTCTTCTGAATAGAGGACAATTGGCAGCGGACGAGTGATTTTCAGAGTTTGGCGAAGAGTGAGTATCTCGAATAATTCATCCAATGTACCGAAGCCACCAGGCAATGCCACCATGGCCTTAGCCAAATATGCGAACCAAAACTTTCTCATAAAGAAATAGTGAAATTCAAAATTAAGTTCGTCGGAAATGTATATATTCGGTTCTTGTTCAAAAGGAAGGCTAATATTCAGTCCGATGGAAGGCTGGTTAGCCTGGAATGCACCACGGTTTGCTGCTTCCATCATACCAGGACCGCCGCCAGTACAAACATAATAACGGCGTTCAGGTGGCAATTTGGCGGACCATTTAGCAATCATTTCAGCAAGAGCAACAGCTTCGTCGTATATGCGTGAGGTAAATTCCAATTTTTTGTGTGCTTCGATTTGTTTTTCGATTTCTGTTCTTTCTTCACCTACTCCATTTGAGAGAAGATTATTGAGAAGTGCTAGCTGTGATTTGTATTTTTCGGTGGACATAGTTCTTGCTGAACCATAGAAAACGATAGTATTTTTAATGTTGTGCTTACGAAAATACTGCTCGGGATAAAGATATTCTGCCAGAAGTCTAATGGTACGACCATCGGGACTATGGATGAATTCGGTATTGTCGTAGGCTTTTTGAACTCTTGCTTTACGTTTTTTCTTTTCAGGGCTTTTTTCGTTAATAATTTCAGTGTTTGCCATAAAATCCTCATAAAAAATAATAAGTGAGTAATTGACGAAATTATTTAGATTTTCGTATTAGAGAATATCCGCCATCAACAATAATATTTTGCCCGGTTAAATAATCATTTTCGATGAAGAAGCAAACGGCAGCAAAAATATCCTGAACTTGTCCGAATTTTTTCAGTAGGATATTATCGGAATTAATTGAAATGGGTTCGTCGGCAACTTTGATAATGCCGGGGCTAATGCAATTTACAGTAATTCGTGGAGCAAGTTCCACAGCAAGCGATTTAGTCAGATGAATAAGAGCTGATTTCGAAACGTTATAAAGCAGGCTTCCCTTCCAGTGTTCGAGACCACCGACAGAACTAATATTAATAATGGCACCTTTTTTTAGCGGTTGTCGGGCAAACTGCTGGGAAAACAAGAAAGCACTTCGTAGATTAACATCGAATACCTCATTCCATTGCTCTAATTTAATATCGATGAAATTTTGTTTTTGAGGAAAAATGCCAATATTATTAATCAGTATGTTTATTTCGCCAAAGTCATCAATAATATTTGAGAAAGCACTTTCAACTGCGGAAATGTCTTTTGCATCAGCTTTAAAAAGTTTGGCTTCAGTATTGAAATCGGATAATTTTTGCAATAATTCATTTGCAACGCTATCAGAATTGAAATAGTGTAGAGCTAAATTATATCCTTTACGAGCAAGTTCAATTGCTAATTTTTGACCAATTTTGCTTGTCGAAGCTGTTAATAATATGTTATTCATTGTTAAAATAAATTGATAAATGTTAATTAAATATTCTATTTTTCTTTTTTCTTAACATTAAGTTTCTTAATTTTCGTTACTTAAATATGTAAAATAAAAAGAAGTTTTATTGTAACAAAATTGAAAAAATATACTCGATATATGTTGCACATTATGTTGTTCAAGTAAAAGTAAAGAAATGTCAAAAAAAGTAGAACACCTTGATAAGGTAACAATTCGATTCGCTGGCGATTCTGGCGATGGGATGCAGCTTGTAGGAACGCAATTTTCCAACACAGCTGGAACAGTCGGGAATAGTGTAAATACATTTCCGGACTATCCATCAGAAATACGTGCTCCCGAAGGCACATTATATGGCGTAAGCGCCTACCAAATTCATTTTGGTTCAAAAAAAGTAAATACAATTGGCGACAAGATTGACGTGCTTGTATGTATGAATGCTTCTTCGCTGAAAGTCAATCTACCAAATGTACGTGAGAAGGGAATAATAATAGCTAATACCGCAGGTTTTGGTGAAAAAAACCTGAAGTTGGCTAAATATGAGACAAATCCGCTTGATAACGGTTCTTTGAGTAAGTATCAGCTCATAAAGATAAATATGAGCGAGATGATGAAGCAAGAACTTGCAGATTTAGGCATATCACCGAAAGCAGTCGAACGGACAAAGAATATATTCGCACTTGGTTTCGTTTACTGGTTGTTCAATCGTCCGCTTGATTTGACAGAAAAATGGCTTAAAGAGAAATTTGCTAATAAACCACAGATATTAGAAGCAAACCTTCGTGCGTTGAGAGCAGGATATAATTATGGCGCAACTCGCCAGGAAATGATTGTTCAATATAATGTCCATCACGCTGATTTGCCGAAGGGAACATATAGAAATATTACCGGGAACGAAGCGTGTGCAATTGGTCTTGTTGCAGCTGCAACAAAAGCAAAGCTTCCACTATTCCTTGGTTCTTATCCTATTACTCCTGCGACAGAAATTCTTCACTTTATTTCCGGATATAAACAGTTTGGTGTAAAAGTACTTCAAGCAGAGGACGAGATTGCAGGCATTTGTAGTGCGATTGGTGCTTCTTATGGTGGTTATCTTGCAGCAACAACAACTTCGGGCCCCGGTTTGTCTCTTAAAGTTGAGGCTCTGGGTTTGGCAGTGATTTTAGAACTTCCACTCGTTGTGATAGATGTTCAACGAGCTGGACCGAGCACTGGATTGCCGACTAAACCTGAACAGTCAGACTTGAATATTGCTTATTATGGTCGTCACGGGGAAGCCCCAATTCCAATAGTTGCTGCAAGTGGTGCAGCTGATTGTTTCGCAATGACTATCGAAGCTGCTCGCATAGCACTTAAATATATGACACCTGTCATTCTACTATCTGATGGTTATATGGCACAAGGGACTGAACCCTGGCGTATTCCAGATATGAACGAACTTCCTGATTTAACTGTTAATTTTGCAACTGATCCAGAGACCTTCAAACCATACAGACGCGACCCGAGTACGCTTGCTCGTATGTGGGCAGTGCCCGGCACTCCTAATTTAGAACACCGTATTGGTGGGCTGGAAAAAGAAGATATTACAGGATTAGTGAGCCACGACCCACTTAATCATCAGAAAATGGTCGAGCTTCGTCAGAAAAAAATCGACGGAATTGCCAATGATATTCCACTGGCAGAAGTCGAAGGCGAGCAATCGGGTGATTTATTGGTTGTTGCTTGGGGTAGCGTTTATGGTCCGGTAAAAACTGCTTTTGACGAGCTTCGCGAGCAGGGGCATAAGATTTCTTATACTCATTTGAAATATATTCGTCCATTCCCGAAAAATTTAGGCGACATATTATCTCGTTTCGAGCGTATTGTAGTTCCTGAAATGAATATGGGGCAACTGGCGGATTTGCTTCAGAGTAAATTTTTACGTCCTGTGCTTCGTATCAATAAAATTCAGGGTATGCCGTTCAAGGCAAAAGAGATAGAAATAAAATTATTAGAATTGCTTAACAATAAAGGAGATAAATAAAATGACTACGATGCTTCAAGATATAGTTGTTAAGCGGAATGTGCCAACAAATCAATATACTCCGAAGGACTTCAAGGTAGATATAGATGTTCGCTGGTGTGCCGGCTGTGGCGGGTACTCAATTCTCTCTCAGGTTCAGCGAATTATGCCTGAGCTTGGGATACCACGTGAGAAAATAGTGTTTGTTTCTGGGATTGGGTGTTCGAGCCGCTTCCCGTATTACGTAAATGTATATGGCTTTCATTCAATTCACGGGCGAGCCTTAGCAGTAGCGAGCGGATTGAAAATTGCTCGACCTGATTTATCTGTTTGGATAGCGACTGGCGATGGTGATTGTATGAGTATCGGCGGCAATCATTTTATTCACGCTTGCCGCAGAAATGTTGATATCAACGTTTTGATGTTCAACAACGAAGTATACAGTTTGACTAAGGGGCAATATTCCCCTACTTCCCAACCTGGGCAAAAGACAAAAACATCGCCATTTGGTGTTGTGGACGACCCATTCAATCCAGCTTCACTTGCTTTGGGTGCAGGTGCTACTTTTGTTGCACGTGGCTATGACCGTGATCCAAAGATGCTTCAATACTTATTCGAGCGCGCTGCTGCTCACAAAGGCATTTCTTTTGTTGAAATTTATGCCAACTGTGTGATTTTCAACGACGGCGCATTCGATAAATACACTGAAAAAGAATACCGTGACGATACAACTGTTTGGCTGGAAGATGGGAAACCTTTGATTTTCGGCAAAAATCGCGATAAAGGAATTATTTTAGATGGATTTACTCCTGTTGTAGTTTCATTCGAGGACGGAAATTATTCTCCAAACGACGTTATTGTACATAATGAAAAAGATTCTACGCTTGCGTTTATACTTGCGAATATGACCTATAATCCAAATGTTCCTCGTCCAATAGGGGTATTCCAGAGCATTGAAAAGCCATCATACGAAGAAAAAGTTGAAAATCAAATTGAAGAAGTAACGAAAAAATTAGGTGAAGGTGATATAAATCATCTTATGTGTGGCGAAGATTTCTGGACGATAGATTAATCAGTCTTGCTTAAAAAGAAAGCCGCTCCAAATCGTGAGCGGCTTTTTTATTATTTGTTCTTGTCCCCTATATCGAATTTCGAAAATCACAAACAACACGGGGGAACAATAAACAGTCAATTAATTATTCAACAACAACAGTTAATCTTTTGATTGATTTATCTTCAAGATAGACAATCATTAAGTAATTTCCTTTTGAAAAAGAAGATAAATCCAAAGTTTTATAGTTAAACAAAGATTTTTCGTTGGTTACAATTTTTCCTTGAATGTCGTAAATTTCTATTTTTTCAATTTTCAAAATTTCGGAATAAACACTTAAAATATTGTTTGTTGGATTTGGGTAAGCAACGACAAAATCTGTGGGTTGAATTTCGTGAACACTTGTAATACCAACATTAAAAGTAAAAGGAATATCAACAAAATCATTCTCATCAGAAGTATTTGTAAAGCGAACACGGATTTTGGACTGTCCGAGATTCATATTTGGCTTCAGATGCGCGGTTGGTTGGTAACCTAATATTTGACTGATTTTAAATGAAGCTGGGATATCAATTTCATCGCTTCCTTCTTTATAAGAAGTTGTGCGAGTTACATAAGGATAGCAAAAATAGGTGCACACAGAAACTTCGTGCCCATCAGCAAGCTTGTCAATTATAATTGAAGGATAGACTGTAACATTAGAATTAGTGAGATTTCGGAAATCGAAAGGTGTTTCGATTTCTCTATTAGCATTTTCAGTAGAAATAAGACTATCGCAATAAGTAAGTTCGAAACTACTTTGCGAAAAAGCCGAAATTGAGAAGAAAGCGATTAAAAATACAAGAAGCGACATCAGTAAAGTAACTTTTTTCATAATTTAAGCGTCCTATAATTATTAATAATTTGTTAATTTAAAAAATAAAACAAAGTAAAATAACAAAAAGTTACATAAAATTGGAGTAAAAAATGAAAAAGGTGCTATGGCTGTTTGTTTGCTCAATGCTGTTTGTTTATTTCACAAATGCTCAAGAAAAAACGAAGTTACCCGAAGCAAAAGTGAAAGATTTACAGGGAAATACAGTATCGACAAGCACATTCCAAAGTGATGGAAAACCAGTAGTAATAAGTTTTTGGGCTACCTGGTGCAAACCATGTATGGAAGAAATGGCAGCAATAAATGAATTATTCGCAGAATGGAAGGAAGAAACAGGCGTTCGCTACATAGCAGTATCGATAGACGATTCACGTTCGAGCAGACGGGTTGCACCGCTTGTAAAATCAAAGGGTTGGGAATTTGAAGTATATTTAGATGATAATCAGGATTTCAAGCGAGCAATGAATGTGAACAATCCACCGCATACATTTCTACTTGATGGGAACGGTCAAATAGTATTCGAGCACAATGGTTATGCACCTGGTGATGAGAAAAAGCTCTACCAAAAAATTAAAGAAATCTCCAAAAAATAATGGAGAAAAAGCCTGAAATAACCGCTCCTGTTGGGTCTTCCGAGTCGCTCTGGGCGGCTATACAAGCTGGGGCTAAATCTGTTTATTTTGGCGCAGGCAATTTGAATATGCGCTCCAAATCGACTTTTAATTTTTCAATTAATGATTTATACGAAATTCAAAAAATCGCCAATCGATATAAAATAAAAACATATCTTGCAGTAAATACAGTAATTTACGATGATGATATCAACAAAATTGATGAAATATTAGATGCCGCTTCTGCTGCTGGAATAAATGCAATAATTGCATCAGATTTCGCTGTTATTCTCCGAGCAAGACAAAGAAACTTGCCTGTTCATTGTTCTACCCAACTTAATATTTCTAATATAGAAGCAGTCCGCTTTTTTGCTCAGTTTGCCGACGTAATGGTGTTGGCTCGTGAACTATCTTTAAAACAAACGAAGAATATAATTACAGCAATACAAAAGGAAAAAATTAAGGGACCGAGCGGGAAATTAGTCAGAATTGAAATTTTTTCTCACGGCGCGCTTTGTATGGCAATATCCGGAAAATGCTATTTGAGCTTGCATCTACACGACCATTCGGCTAACCGCGGCGAATGCCTACAAGTATGCCGCAGAAAATATCTTGTTACTGAAAGAGAACAGGGTTACCAACTCGAAATTGACAACGAATATATAATGTCCCCAAAAGATTTAGCAACAATAGGTTTTCTCGACAAAATAATTGACGCTGGTGTGGATATTCTCAAAATCGAAGGGCGGGGACGCTCGCCTGAATACGTGAAACGCACAGTAGAATGTTATAAAGAAGCAATCGATTCAGTTTTCGATGGTTCTTATACCACTGAAAGGATTGAAGAGTGGAAAAGAAAGCTTGCAGAGGTATATAATCGAGGTTTTTGGGACGGATATTATTTAGGGCAAACCTTGGGTGAATGGAACAACAATTATGGTTCGTCGGCAACCAAACGTAAAATATATGTCGGTTACGTTCAAAATTACTATTCAAGAGTAAAAGCTGCAGCAGTTCAAATTCAGGCGGACAATTTATCAGTTGGAGATAATATACTAATAATTGGTAATAAAACAGGTGTGTTGGAAACAAAAGTAGAGGAATTGCGGCTTGATGATGCTCCTATCGATCAAGTTTCCAAAGGTGCGCTTTGTTCGATTTCAGTTCCCAACAAAGTCCGACCAAACGACAAAGTCTATAAGTTCGTAGATAATAGATAAAAAAATCAGAAAATTAGCTTTTATTAGACTTGTAAGATATTTATTTTTGTTTTAACAAAAAATGTGGAAAACTTTTTCTTGCATTTATCTTTTTTTTTACTTTTATCCCAGTTCTTT